>Ga0315907_10006387_pt1 | contig 12525 bp, 10 predicted proteins | sample LakEriMetagenome_3_FD_203525 | JGI IMG/M metagenome (GOLD analysis project Ga0315907, IMG submission 203525) | Freshwater fungal communities from buoy surface, Lake Erie, Ohio, United States - Buoy 12 MA123 | ecosystem: Environmental > Aquatic > Freshwater > Lake > Lake biofilm | place: USA...
CTGTTTATGTAAACGGTGATCGTGATTTAATTCGTCAGGTAGTTGTTAATTTATTAGTGAATTCGATTAAGTATGGAGTTCAAGGCGGCGAAACAACTATCAGTTATGCTGATGGAGGTGATAAGATTATCGTTGATATAGCAGATAATGGAATTGGAATTGAAAAAGGACATCTACCACGTTTGTTTGAGCGATTTTATCGAGTGGATAAAAGTCGTTCGCGTGATCAGGGTGGTACTGGCTTAGGCCTCGCCATCGTGAAGCATATTATCGAAGCACATAGCCAGTATATTAGTGTCCATTCGGAAGTTGGTAAAGGAACAACCTTCTCCTTTTCATTGCAGCTTAGCAAATAAGTGAACTAAGCAACAAAATAATTACCTTCGCATTTCAAATTTTCATTTATGAAATCGAAGACTATAACAACAGCTTTAGCAAAAAGAATTGCAAAAATAAAATCGTTTAATCCGAATTCGCCTGGTTTAAAAGAAGCCAACGTATTTGGTTTGCCATTCACTCCTGAAGAATCAGAGATTGTATTAATTCCTGTCCCTTGGGAAACTACAGTAAGTTATGGTGGTGGTACATCAAAAGGACCTGCTGCAATTTTAGAAGCATCTGCACAGGTAGATCTTTTTCACGCTGAATTTCCTGAGCTTTGGAAACAGGGTATAGCCATGACCGATATATCCAAGCAATTACAAACGCAAAGCAAGGCTGCGAAAAAATCAGCAGCTAAAATTATTGATGCATTCGCAGAAGGAAAAAGTCCGCAAAATGATCCAAAGCTAAAGAAAGCATTAGATGAAGTTAATGCAGCAACAGCAAAAATGATTGACCACGTAGAAGGCATCACCACTGAATGGTTGAACAAAGGGAAATTAGTTGGGTTAGTAGGAGGAGATCATAGTACTCCATTGGGATTCTTTAAAGCACTTTCAAAGAAATACAAGAAGTACGGAATTCTACAAATTGATGCGCATATGGATTTGCGCAAAGCATATGAAGGGTTTACTTATTCTCATGCATCAATTATGTATAATACACTTCAATTAAAAGAAGTAACAAAGTTGGTTCAGTTAGGTATTCGTGATTTTTGTGAAGAGGAAAACAACTTCGCTGAAAAAAATGCTAATCGCGTAAAAGTATTTACCTACGCAGATGTATGTAATAAGCAATATGAAGGAGCCACTTGGAAAAAGATGTGCGATGAAATTATATCCTCTTTACCTGAGCACGTGCATATAAGTTTTGATATTGATGGTTTAGATCCGAAACTTTGTCCGAATACAGGAACACCTGTTGCTGGTGGATTCGAATTTCATGAGATTACTTATTTGTTATCTGCTTTAGCGAAAAGTAAAAAGAAAATTATTTCATTCGATTTAAATGAAGTATCGCCAGGTGATGATGACTGGGATGGAAATGTAGGTTCACGCATGTTGTTTCATTTATGCGGAGTACTTGCGAAATCAAAAGGATTGATCAAATAAAATTTAAAAACGATAAAAAGAAAGCCGAAATAATTTATTTCGGCTTTCTTCGTCATTAGCTTATGTTAATTTGCAATGGCAACTTCTGAATTCTTAAATACAAAGTTGTTTGCCTTGTCGATGTCGATTTCAATAACCGCATCTTTACTTATTGTTCCTGCTAAAATTTGTTTACTTAATTCGTTAAGTACACGTTTTTGCATCACACGCTTTAGAGGTCGTGCACCAAATTGTGGGTCATATCCTAACTGCGCAAGCCAGTCAATTGCATCTTCTGTAATGTGAATTCGAATGTCATTTTTCGCGAGCATACTTGCGACTGAATTGAATTGAATTCTAACGATGTTATTTATTTCATTCCTTGATAAAGGTGAGAACATAATAATCTCATCTATACGATTCAGGAATTCAGGTCGCATGGATTTTTTTAGCAAATCAAATACTTCAAGTTTTGTTTTAGCAAGGACTTCATCTGTATTGAAATCAGTTAATGTTTCTGAATTTGATTGAATTAGATGAGCACCAATATTCGATGTCATAATAATAATCGTATTCTTGAAATTTGCAATACGTCCTTTGTTATCTGTTAATCGTCCATCGTCTAATACTTGTAACAAAATATTAAACACATCCGGATGCGCTTTTTCAATTTCATCAAGTAATACAACGCTATATGGTCTCCTTCTCACTGCTTCCGTTAATTGTCCACCTTCATCATATCCAACATATCCTGGAGGCGCTCCAATTAATCGGCTTACACTATGACGTTCTTGGTATTCACTCATGTCTATTCTCGTCATTGCATTTTCATCGTTGAATAAAAATTCTGCAAGTGCTTTTGCTAATTCCGTTTTACCAACACCAGTAGTACCAAGGAAGATGAATGATCCAATTGGTTTGCGACTGTCTTGCAATCCTGCGCGACTTCTTCTTACTGCATCTGACAATGCTGCGATTGCTTCTTCTTGTCCAACGACACGTTTGTGCAATTCTGTTTCTAGATGCAATAATTTTTCACGCTCACTTTGCAACATTCGTTTAACAGGAATTCCTGTCCAGCGACTAACCACATCTGCTATGTCTTCCGCGTCCACTTCTTCTTTGATAAGTGCTTTATCTTTTTGAGCATCGATAAGTTTTTCATTCAGTGCGATTAATTTCTCTTCTGCTTCTTTGATCTTTCCATATCTAATTTCTGCTACTCTTCCATAATCACCAGTGCGCTCTGCTTGCTCCGCTTCAATTTTAAAATTTTCAATATCCGCTTTCGTTTGTTGAATGGTAGTGATTACTTGCTTTTCTGCTTCCCATCTTCCTTTGATCGCATTACGTTGCTCGTTTAGGTTTGCTAATTCTTCGCCGATTTCATTTACTTTTTTTGAATCGCCTTCTCTTTTAATTGCAGCGCGTTCAATTTCTAATTGCATAATACGACGTTGGATTTCGTCTAGCTCTTCAGGAACAGAATCCATCTCTAAACGAAGTTTCGCTGCCGCTTCATCAACCAAGTCGATAGCTTTATCTGGCAAGAAACGATCACTGATATAACGGTCACTAAGTTCCGCTGCTGCAATAATTGCTTCGTCTTTAATTCGCACTTTATGATGTGTTTCATAACGCTCTTTTAGTCCACGTAAAATAGAGATCGTGTCTTCTGCACTTGGCTCTTCAACCATTACCTTTTGAAAACGTCTTTCAAGTGCTTTATCTTTTTCAATGAACTTTTGATATTCGTTGAGTGTGGTTGCACCAATAGAACGAAGTTCACCTCTCGCTAATGCTGGCTTAAGAATATTTGCAGCATCCATTGCTCCTTCGCCGCCACCAGCACCTACGAGGGTATGAATTTCATCAATGAATAAAATGATTTCTCCATCAGCACTGATTACTTCTTTCACAACAGACTTCAATCGCTCTTCAAACTCACCTTTGTATTTTGCTCCTGCTACTAATGCACCCATATCGAGCGAGTATATCATTTTTGTTTTCAGATTCTCAGGGACATCACCATTGATAATACGATGTGCTAGTCCTTCTGCTATCGCAGTTTTACCTACACCGGGTTCACCGATAAGTACAGGATTGTTCTTTGTTCTTCGAGATAAAATTTGAAGTACGCGTCTGATTTCTTCATCTCGTCCGATAACAGGATCTAATTTTCCAGCACGCGCTAATTCATTTAAATTACGTGCATACTTGTTTAAGGAATTATAGGTCTCTTCTGCAGATGCACTTGTTACTTTAGCTCCTTTGCGAAGGTCAAGAATAGCATTTTTTAAATCCTTATCTATAATTCCGTTTTCTTTTAAAAGACGTGCTACATTATCGTTATTGCTGATAAGTGCCAACATCAAATGTTCTACAGATACAAATTCGTCTTTAAAATCCTTCAGTAATTGAAGTGATTTATTAAACGTTTGATTCAATTCATTACTTAAGTAAGCAGAGCCACCAGATGTTTTCGGATATCCATCAACGATTTTATTTACACTATTGGAAAGTGTATTTAAATTTATATTTAACTTCTTGAGTAAAAAAGGAACCACATTCTCATCCACCTCTAATAAGGCTTTTAATAAATGACCTGTATCAATGGTGGGATTACCATTTGCACTTGCAATTTGCTGTGCTTGCTGTATCGCTTCTTGCGACTTCAGCGTGTATTGATTAAAGTTCATAGTTAGTGTTTTTTTTTGGCCGCTTATCAAATCAATAACCAATGCAATAAAATAAAAATAACAGGCAATTATGGCATAAAAAAATAAAGTGGCCCGACTAAATTGCCGAACCACTTTTTATATTAAGACAAGTTGTCTTGTTTTCTTAGAAGGTAATGGTGATTGTCCCTTTTTGCTCAAGAGGGAAGGTGGTACCTCCATCAAACATTGCGCTCTCTGCAGCTTGTTTAGCTTTCGTTAAAAGATAATTACTTGTTGTCGTTGTTCCATCAGCGCCAGCTTCAGCTTTCATGATATTACCGTATTTATTGATAGTGATATTTACAACCACAATTCCTTTTTCCATTGTAAGGTTATCAATTTTAGGCTGACGAGTTAATTTTCTTCCAGGCATCACATACGTTGCTCCTTTAGTTGTAGTGGTTGACACTGAAGAACCCCCTCCAACAACACCGTCAAAAAGAATAGATGATATTTCACCAACGTTAAACGTAATATTGCTTCCTTTATAGAAGAAAGTAACAGTGTTGTTTTGTATTGATTGTAGTTCTCCATTCAGCTTGCTTCCATCCTTCATTACTACTGTGTGTTGTGCATTAGCGATGTTAGCGGCTACACATAATGTCAAAGCGATTAGTATTTTTTTCATGATTAAAGTTTAATATTCAAAACTAACAAATAAATAAAGGAATTATTGCCATAAAGATTCGTTGCTTTATAACAATCTTATGTTAATTTGTATCTTTGCCCAATAAATGTAATATGAATTTACTCTTTTCGTACTTGAAGGCTTATTGGAAACTTGTCCTTCTTGCTTTACTCCTTGCAACAATTAATCAAGTTTTTTCCCTGTTAGATCCTTACATTTTTAAGCATGTCATCGACGATTATGTAACTAAGTTCGATCAGCATGATAAGCAGTCTTTTTTTCGAGGTGTAGGATTGTTATTATCAGCAGCCGTTGGGGTAGCATTTGTGAGCAGGATAGCTAAAAATTTTCAAGATTATTTCGTGAATGTAATTACTCAAAAGGTAGGTGCCAAAATTTATGCTGATGGAATTATGCATTCATTAGAGCTGCCTTATAGTGTTTTTGAAGATCAGCGAAGTGGTGAAACGCTGGGTAAATTGCAGAAGGTAAAAACGGACGTTGAGCGATTAATCAGTACTTTCATTAATGTGTTATTTACTTCTATCGTTGCAATTGTTTTTGTTACGGTATATGCTATTAATGTACATTGGATAATTGCCCCTATTTATTTCGGGACAATTCCACTATTAGGGGTGCTTAGTTCTTTTTTAAGTCGAAAGGTAAAAACAATTCAGAAAAAAATTGTTGCTGAGACTACAGCATTAGCCGGGGCTACAACAGAATCATTACGAAATATAGAACTTGTTAAAAGTTTAGGTTTGGCAGGTCAGGAAATAAAACGATTGAATGATACAACAAGTAAGATACTTGGCCTTGAGTTAAAAAAGGTACGATATATTCGTTCTTTAAGTTTTATTCAAGGAACGAGCGTGAATCTCCTTCGAACATCTATCATGTTTGTCATGCTTTATTTGATCTTTGATAAACAAATTACTTTAGGACAATTTTTTACGATGTTCATTTATTCATTTTTTATTTTTGGACCACTTCAGGAGTTAGGTAATATAATTAATGTTTATCGCGAAGCTGAAGTGTCACTTGCTAATTTTCAGGAAATTCTAGCTGTTGAAAAAGAGCCTAAGGCAATCAATCCCGAAGGACTTGGTTCAATCGAGCGATTTGAATTTAACCATGTTCACTTCAAACATCCCTCATCAACGTCAAAAGCAGTTGTCGATGTAGCTTTTAAAGTTGGTAAAGGAGAGACCATCGCATTTGTTGGTCCGTCAGGATCTGGTAAAACAACCTTAGTGAAATTATTAGTTGGCTTGTATACTCCTTTAGAGGGAGCTATATCTTATAACGATAAGGTCGCATCAAATATTAATTTGGATGAACTGAGATCTCAAATTGGATTAGTTACTCAAGACACTCAATTGTTTTCAGGAACGATTAGAGAGAATTTATTATTCGTGGCTCCTAAAGCAACAGATGAAGAATGTCTTGCTGCATTAAATAAAGCTGCGCTTGATAATTTACTTGCAAGAGCAGACAAAGGATTGGATACTATTATTGGCGAAGGTGGAGTAAAAGTTTCGGGAGGAGAGCGTCAGCGATTATCTATTGCAAGAGCATTATTAAGAAAGCCATCACTTTTAATTTTCGACGAAGCAACATCTGCATTAGATTCGCTTACGGAGGAAGAGATTAATACTACCGTCCGTGCAATTTCAAAAGATAATCATCATATTACTGTTTTAATTGCTCATCGCTTATCGACGGTAATGCATGCCGATAGAATTTATGTAATGGAGAAGGGGAGTGTGATTGAGCAGGGTAAGCATGATGAGTTATTGCAAGAAAAAGGTTTGTATTACGCAATGTGGCGTCAGCAGATTGGTGAAAGAAAGTTATAATGAAAACGAGTAGCGAATTTTTATTATCTCAAATACAAAAGTCGTTAGCAAAAGGATTGCCTGGCGAGATAGCGCATTCGCAATTAGCTCCCAACCATCGTAAACCTGCAAGTGATTATTTGTCTGAAATTACTGATTATAAAATTGGTTGTATTGTTTCGTTAATTGTCCGCAATGAAAATGACGAATGGTGCCTTGTGTTGATGGAGCGCATGAGTCACGATAAAGATGTTCATGCAAATCAAATTAGCTTTCCCGGAGGTAAACATGAGGAAGGAGATGCCTCTTTTTTTGAAACAGCGTTGCGTGAATTATATGAAGAGGTAGGTGTAAATCCGGAACTTGTTGAGTTGATTTCTCCTTTAAGTGAATTGTATATTCCTCCAAGCAATTTTTTAGTAAAGCCATTTCTTTGCTTCACACAACATCAACTTAACTACAATTTAAACGAATCGGAAGTGAGAAGTTTAATGGAGATTCCATTATCATTCTTTTTAGATGAAGCTAATATTAATCGTGGTGGATTTAAAAGTGCAAGGGGATATGATGTGAATGCACCCTATTTCGAATACAACAATCATAAAATATGGGGGGCCACAGCAATGATGATTGCAGAAGTAATAGCGTTAATTAAGGAAGATTAATTAATCCCAGTTTTGCGTATTGCCCAACTTTACTTTCTGAGCATTTAATATAAACTTATCGGTAGAAGCAGTTCCGTTTTTCGAGATGAATGCTACAACATAAGTGTTGGCTGTATTCATACCTGCTGTAGAGAACGTATAATTTTTAATTTCTTCTCCTCCAGCTTTAATATTTGAATTGGAAAGTGCATCACCTAATTCAGCTGAAACAACTTTTCTCAAAACGTATTTATGATTGAAATTAAGAATTGGATCTCCTAAATTATAGTATGGGTGACCAGCTGTAGTATTATATCCATTGCGTTGGTCATAAAGATTTCCGCTTCCTGTAATATTATCTTCCACCAAGTAGGCAGTTAAAGTGTAATTGCCTGTTAAACTCGTATTATAACCACAGTGGATTTCTGCTGTTCCTTGCGTTCCGTTAATGGTTGATTTGATAGATAATCCACATGAAGGAGCTTTTACCTTATTGACATCAAAATTAGATTGCCATTGTGTACGATTGAAGATTAACATCCCTAATGAAGATGTTCTGTTAATCATTGCAGATGGAAACTGTGGTGCTGATCCGTTCGAGAATGCACTTTGTAATGTAGTGTATTGATTTATTTCCATTGCATCACTGTAATGAATTGCAACAGGGATAGCTTTCGTTGAATTTGTCGCAAGAATATTGTCGAGCTTTACAAATCCGTCGGTGCATTGTGATTGACCTGCGCCTGTGAATGTTTCGATTAATACCTTTTGAGTAAATGATGTTGGAACACTAGATCCAATGCTGCCACCATTTCCTGTGTTTGAAGTAGGAGCGGTAGAATCATCTTTACTGCAAGCAACAATTGAAAGTGCTGTGGCGATAAATAACAATTTTCTAATCATCTTTTTTTAGTTTTAAATGTAGAACATTGATGCGTTGATAATGGCGTAAATTCTTTTAAACCTTACAACAGTTGGATTTGTACGCGAAAGCACTGAAAAGGTTATTATTTTATTAAGTAAATGGCAATTTGTTAAACTTTACGAGCGCTAATGGGTTACATTTACAAACTCGATTAAACCATGAATAGCAACCTGTCTCCTTTATTTAATGTTCGGGTATATGCATTAATTGTGAAAAATAATCAATTGCTTATTTCCGAAGAGCAGCATGGAAATGTATTCTTAAGAAAGTTTCCTGGTGGTGGACTTCAATTTGGCGAGGGCATTCTTCAGGCATTGCATCGTGAAATAAAAGAAGAGTTAAATGCCAATGTGCTTAATGCAACTTTGGTATGTGTTACCGAAGACTTTATTGTTTCCTTCCTAAATAAAGATCAACAGGTGATAGGCGTTTATTACCTGGTGGATATTGAGCAGGATTTAGATGAAAATTATCTGGCGAAGAATATTCTTGATTTAGAAAATGGAAGCATTCATTTTTGTTGGAAGTCGTTGGAGGAATTGACTTCGGATGTATTTACTTCGCCAATCGACAAAAGTGCATTTCAAAATCTTAAAAAGTATTTACTTGAAAGAGGATAAGAGTTTAACAATCATATATCCTTTCCTTTCGTAATAATCGATTCGCTTTAATGCTTCTGTTTTGCTGGGAATATTAGAAATAACTACATGATAAGTTCGGTTTTCATTAGTTCCTAATCCAACTACATAAACATTTTCAATTTCTTCATTCAAATAAAGTTCATTAGCTATATAAAGCAAATGAATCAGATTTTTTGTTCGCCAAAGAGAAATGGAATATCCTTTTAATTGAGCCGGATGACCAAGGCAATCTAACACATCATTGCAAGTGAAAGTAGAATCTAACTTTCTTGTCATCTTAATGATGTTTAATGGCTCTATTTTAACTGTGGCTAATCCATGTTGGTAAATGCCAATTGTTCTTGCTGCCGTTTCTGATAAGTCAATTATCCTTGTTCGCACAAAAGGGCCACGATCATTTACTTTTACAATGGTCGATAATTGATTTTTTTGATTGGTGACTTTTAAAATTGTCCCGAATTTTAGTTTTTTATGTGCGCATGTAAAATCGCTATTGCGAAAAATTTCACCGCTCGCAGTTTTACGACCTTCGAATTCTCGTCCGTAGTATGAAGCCTTGCCCGTTTGCACATCCAACAACCGACGACCTCCAGCGACGAGAATAGCAGTGGTTAAAATTGCAAAAGCAAAAATCAGAACAAGCGGATTCTTCATTCGCTTAAAGATAGTTTATTTATTGTTATGCTAATTCAATCTTTTATTGATGATAGCTTCGATATAGTTTTGCAGTTGAGTTGGTGAATATGTCCTCCATGCAGCATTATTGAATTCTCCTCCATACGCAACGTAATAATCGATTCCTGTTTTTTGAAATTCGCTTAATACATGTTCTCTAAAATTGATTGCTACAATCCATCCATCTTCAATATCATCAAACCATTCCTGATAGTAGCAATCATCAGAAGCGTGAAAATTCAAAACGTTTTCACCAATCAGAATGTATTTTTTTATTCCTTCTTTAATCAGTTCATCAATGATATCTCTTTTTAAAATCATAATATCATTATGAATTGCATCATTCCATTCTCCTAATAATTCAATGATGGCAAATTCTGTATCGTAATCGCAATAAATTATTTTGATGTATAAAGTAGGAGATCCAATTTCATCCCATTGAGGATGTATGTAATAATTATAAACGGTATTGCTATATTCAAATTCACTATAAACCCTACCATAAAATGGCGAGCGATCATCTTCTTCACTTGAATACAAATGACGCCAGTTATAATAAGGTTCTATGTCTTGCATTTTATTTTTTGTTGTAAGCTTCTATTGCTGTACGAACATTCCCATGTTTGCTTAATAAATCGGCCGCAGTAGATTCATCAATTTTCAATTCATTCATCACCATTCTTGTCCCGCGATCAATAAGCTTGTTATTGCTTAACTGCATATCCACCATCTTATTGCCTTTCACTCTTCCTAATTGAATCATCACACTTGTGGAAATCATATTTAGAATTAATTTCTGCGCAGTTCCCGCTTTCATTCTCGTTGATCCGGTAACAAACTCAGGACCTACAACAGCAGCAATAGGGAAGTCAGCGTATTTCGTAACTGGTGATCCTTCATTACAAGTGATACATCCAGTTAAAATATTTTTCTGCTGACATTCTTTCAATGCATGAACAACATAAGGAGTAGAGCCAGACGCTGCAATACCAATAACGGTATCTAAGTCACAAATATTTTCATTCAATAAATCTTCCCAACCTTGAGTAGTGCTGTCTTCTGCAAATTCAACTGCTTTACGAATAGCATTATCGCCACCTGCAATTAATCCAACTACAATTCCATGAGGTATTCCATACGTCGGAGGACATTCAGAGGCATCAACGATTCCTAATCGTCCACTCGTACCAGCGCCCATATAAAATAATCTTCCGCCTTGTTTCATTCTTGGAACTATTGCTTTGATTAATTCGCTGATAGCAGGAATTACTTTTTCAATTGCCTTTGGTACAGACTGGTCTTCACGGTTGATATTCGTCAATAAGTCTTCAACCGACATAGATTCAAGTCGGTCGTAGTTTGAATCGCTCTCGGTAGTTTTTTTAAAATCCATAAGTCAATTAATAAATTGATGGATACTGAGCAGGATTGTATTGATGCATCATTGAATAAACAGCATCAAAAACATCTTCTGATGAAGGCTTAGAGAAATAATCCCCATCAGAACCATAAGCAGGACGGTGATCCTTCGCCGTTAGTGTTTTCGGTTCAAGGTCTAAATATTTAAATCCGCCTTGTACTTCAATCACATGTTGCATCATGAATGAAGTTCCTCCTCCTGAAACGTCTTCGTCAAGGAAAAGAACTTTATTGGTTTTCTTTAATGATGCAGTGATGTCGTGGTTAATATCAAACGGTAATAAACTTTGCACATCAATTAATTCTACGCTGATACCATGCTCGCTCAATTGATTGATAGCTTCTTGCGCAATACGAACACATGATCCATAAGTCACAAGAGTTACATCAGTTCCTTGATTTAATATTTCCACTTCGCCTAAAGGCAAACAAAATTCGCCAAGGTTAGCAGGGAGTTTTTCTTTGATTCGATATCCGTTAAGTGGTTCAATCACTAACGCTGGCTCATCTGATTTTAAAAGTGTATTGTAAAATCCTGCAGCTTGCGTCATGTTTCTTGGAACTAACACATGCATACCTCTTAGAGCGCCTAGAATAAATTGCATTGGAGAACCTGAATGCCATACACCTTCTAAACGATGTCCGCGAGTAGTGACAATTAATGGTGCTTTTTGTCCACCTTTAGTTCTGTATTGTAGTGTAGCTAAATCATCAGACATAATCTGAATAGCATAAGCTAAATAATCAAGGTATTGAATTTCTGCAATTGGTCTAAAGCCACGCATTGCTAATCCTATTCCTTGACCAATAATTGTTGCTTCACGAATTCCTGTATCGATTAACCTATTCTCTCCAAACTTCGCTTGTAATCCAGCATACGTCTGATTCACGCCACCAATATTTCCAACGTCTTCTCCGAAAATAACAATCGATTTATTTTTTTCTAATTGAACATCCCAATTCGCTTGCAATACTTCACGTCCATCCATCAATTGCTCTGTTGAAGGATATTCAATAGCAACTGGTGTCACGTTTAATGCAGATAATTCAGACTGGCTATATAGGTAATCGTTATAGCGATCTTTGTTAATCAGCAATTGTTGGCTCAAGAAATTGATAAGGTTTGTTTTACCTACAGATTGTTCGCCCTTCAAATAACGAAGTGCTTTTTTAATTGCAACAATCCCATCTTTTCTTTCTGGAGTTGATAGTTCAGAAAGCGACTGTGCGATACGCTCAATGAAAACTTTGTTAGCACTTGATGCAGCTGCATCGTTGATGAAATGTACTGCTTGTTGCGTCTCGTTCTTAACACCGTTTAAAAAAGCATTCCAGGCATTTTGTTTTGCTTGATTAACGATCTTCTTTGATTCTTCTTCGATGGCATCTAATTCTTCAGCAGTTGCAATGGCCGCATTGATTAACCATTCTTTCATCTTTCTGATGCAATCGTATTCATCTTCCCAAGTTAATCTGTCTTTGGACTTATAACGTTCATGCGACCCCGAAGTAGAGTGACCTTGTGGCTGTGTCATTTCGCGAACGTGAACTAAAACGGGTACA
>Ga0315907_10006388_pt1 | contig 12522 bp, 13 predicted proteins | sample LakEriMetagenome_3_FD_203525 | JGI IMG/M metagenome (GOLD analysis project Ga0315907, IMG submission 203525) | Freshwater fungal communities from buoy surface, Lake Erie, Ohio, United States - Buoy 12 MA123 | ecosystem: Environmental > Aquatic > Freshwater > Lake > Lake biofilm | place: USA...
TGACATTCCTGAGCGGCTGCGTGGTGCTCTTTCGCGCGAGCGCGCTGCGGGTGTGCGGCGGATTCCGGGCCGAGTTCTTCGCGTACGTGGAAGACGTGGAGCTGGGGCTCCGCCTGATGAAGGCCGGGTGGGCACTGTTGTGGGTGCGGCAGGCGCTGGCGGTCCACAAGGTGCCCTATCCCGCCCCGCCGGCGAGCGCGTGGGCGCGCGGGTACCGCGACCGCAACCGGCGGCGACTGGCGCGGCTGCATTTTGGGTGGTGGGAGCGGGTGGTGTTCGCCGCGTGGTTCTGGCCGACGCGGGTGGGGTTGTGGGTGGGGCGGCAGACGTGACGGCTAGCGACGCGACACCCGATGCGTTGGTAATGGGCGCGCCCACCGTGAGGCATGTCAGAAAGTTTGTGTATGGGTCGGTGAGTTGCTCATTCGAATGCGGGCAGTCTCGCACCGAAGAGCAGTTTGGGATGGGGGAGCGTGGCCCGCCTAGCTTCGCTTTCAATTTCCACTTGATGTTGCGGAGCGCGAAATAGAGCAGTTTGCTCGTCGCCTCATCGTGCGGGAAATGGCCACGCGTCTTCACCACTTTCCGAATCTGCATTTTGAGGCTCTCGATCGTGTTCGTCGTGTAGAGCACCCGGCGGACATCGAGCGGATAGGCAAGTGCAGCGCTTCGGGCAGCCCCATCGGCCCGTCGAGATGTGGGTCACGCCACGGCCCTGAAGCTCGCTGTAGACGCGATGTCAAAACGCGGCCCCTTCGGTCTGCGCGATCCGAAAGCCGAGTACCTATTTCATCTTACCGGGCTGTATGTCCAGTGCGAGGTACACGGCATTGTTCTGCGCGACGCCTTCGTCGCAGATCTTGACACACAGCGCGTCGAAGGCGACCGCGACATACACGGGCTCGAATGGCCGCTGCTACTATGCGTGAGCCCCGGCCAGCGCTTCTTGGGTGACGGTGCTGATCAAGTCGAACGACACCGGCACCTGTTAGCGCTCCTGGAGGAATGCCTAGAGCTCGCGCGTGCTCAGGCCACGCCTAAAGAGCATCAGCACCGTTACGTCGAGGCCTCGTAAGTGGCGTGCGCCCGTCGGCACGAACGGCGGCGTAAAGCTGCCGGAGCAGTCGCGGGGCTCCTCCCGCTCCATCGGGTCACTCGCGGTAAGCAGCAGTATGGGCGCCGGCCCGTTGCGGGCATTGCCATCGGGCCGCGCTCCCCGCCCGCAGCATGGACCAGACGATACGCGAGCTCGACCTTGAGCTCGCGTTCCGCCATCGCCATTTGTAACCGCCGCCAGACGAGTTGGAAGTAGGCGGAGGCCTGCACTCCCGCCACGAGTTTGTCGAGTATCTCGGGCGTCAGCCCTGCGGGCAGCGGCTCCGCGGCCGCCCGTTTCCGTCGAGCAGTAACCACCTCCGGCCAAAAAGGTTACGACTCATAAACAGAATTTCCGACGGTCACGTGAAAGTCGAGCATTGACTCTCCGAAAGACAATGGGCAAACTGGAAAGTCGGCTGCGCCCCCCGCTCCTTTCTTGCGATCGTCGTCCATGCTCATCACGAAAGAAGAATTCTACAAGGCCCGTGGCGAAACGTACGCGCTAGACGACGAGGAAGCGCTAATCCGGTATCAAAACGCCGTACGCTGGATGACACTCAGAGAGGGATTGGTGGTAAGGGAGGTGGGGTGCAAGTTCGCCGTGATCCGCGACCTCCTCGATACGCGGGCACAGGGGGCCGATTACAAGGCGATCGATATTGATCAGGCGACACTAAACCGGATTCCTCGTTTTAATGCCGCGCAGTTCATTTGCCATGACGCGCGTGCGGGTCTCCCGTTTCCCGATTCCAGCGCAGACTACATCCTCTGCCTTGAAGTCATGGAGCATCTAGAGAGGCCTACAGATTTCATCAACGAGGTTCGTCGAGTCTTGAAGGTGGGCGGGCGCCTTATTCTGTCGGTTCCCAATCCGTATTGCTGGATGGAGTGGCTGGCGAACAGCCGCAGAGAAATGGACATTGAGGGGCACATTTCAACGTTCACGTATCAGAACGTCGATGCACTGCTCCGTTTCGCGGGGCTTCGACTTCTGGACATGCAGGGCACGTTCACGCGCGTGCCATTCTCCCGCCGTGCGCGCGGGCGCTATTCATTGGTGCGCACTTCCGCCCTGCTGTTGTCACGTTCGTTCATGTTCCTCGTCGAGAAGCCCTGACCTCGCCCGCCGTTGCCTCCCACGGACCGTCGGGGCCACTCCCTAGCGTCTGTCATGTTACGTCCGGACATCCGAGAGACGACATTCGGGTGTTTCACAAGATGTGTCGGTCGCTCGCGCGCGCGGGTTATCCCACGACACTCGTCGTCGCCGACGGTCTCGGCGACGCGGAAGTTGAAGGGGTCGTAGTTCGCGACGTCGGTGCCCGCGGAGGACGGTTGCGCCGGTTCACCGTCGTTCCCGGCCGTCTACTTCGTATCGCGTTAGCTGTTCGGGCTGACATCTATCACTTGCACGATCCGGAACTCCTGCCGATTGCCGCGCGGCTCGGGGCCAGCGGTCGAAGGGTGGTCTTCGATTCCCACGAAGACGTACCGAGTCAGTTGCTCGACAAGCCGTACTTGAATCGTACGGTCGCGAGAGTCGCTTCAGTTGTCTTTGGCGCTTACGAAGCATTCGTCTGCCGTAGACTGAGCGGCGTCGTTGCAGCGACTCCGTACATAGGGAAAAAGTTCCGAGTCGCGAATCCCGTTACCGCAGTCGTGAATAACTTTCCGCTTCGTGACGAGCTTCAAGCGGATTCCTCAGAAGGGCACGCGCGGCACACAGTGTGCTACGTTGGTGCTATCGCAGGTATTCGCGGAATCGGCGAGCTCGTCCGAGCGCTGGAGTTGGTCAAAACGGATGTGCGACTAGATCTGTGTGGTGAGTTCAGTGACCACGCTGCGGAACAGACGGTACGGGCCTTACCCGGTTGGGCTCGGGTGAACGAGCGCGGGCAACTCGGCCGTGCCCAGATTCGCGATGTACTTGCGACGGCTGTATGCGGCGTTGTCACCTTCTTGCCTTTGCCCAATCACGTCAATGCCCAACCAAACAAGATGTTCGAGTACATGAGTGCCGGGGTACCGGTGATTGCCTCGGATTTTCCACTCTGGCGCGAAATTGTGGGCGGAAGTGATTGCGGTCTTTTAGTTAATCCGCTCGATTCGGGCGAAATCGCTCGTGCGATCGATCGCCTCGTGTCGGACCCCGTGGCTGCGGCGCGGATGGGTCGCAACGGGCGTCGCGCTGTTCTCGATAGGTATCATTGGGAGGCTGAGGTGCGCGAACTTTTCGCATTCTACGGACGCGTGCTTGAGAGACCACTGCCGTGAAACGCATCGTCACCGTGATCGGAGCGCGTCCGCAGTTCGTGAAGGCTAGCGTGGTTTCGGAGGCGTTCAGGCAGTCCGGGGCGATCGACGAGATTGTCGTCCATACCGGACAGCACTATGACGCCAACATGTCGGAGGTTTTCTTCAACGAACTCGGCATGGCCGCGCCGCGCTACCATTTGGGGATCGGTGGGGGTACTCACGGCGAGATGACCGGCAGGATGCTCATGGCGATCGAACGTATCCTCGTGACCGAGCGTCCAGACGCCGTGCTCGTCTACGGCGATACCAACTCGACCCTCGCCGGATCGCTGGCGGCGGCGAAACTCCACATTCCCGTCGCGCACGTGGAGGCCGGTCTGCGCTCCTTCAACCTGCGGATGCCTGAGGAGGTGAACCGAATTCTGACCGATCGGATCTCCCAGTGGCTGTTCACGCCAACCCACCAAGCGGCGGCCAATCTCAGGGTCGAGGGTGTGCCCCCCGACCGAATCGTTCCTGTCGGTGATGTCATGTACGACGTCGCGATCACGCACGGTGGGAAGTCCAAGCCAAATGGAGGTGCGATAGCGGAGCTTGGGCTGGAGCCGGGGCGCTACATGCTCGTAACAATCCACAGGGCGGAGAATACGGACGTCGAGGACAGGTTTCGTGTAATCGTCCGTGCGCTTGAAGAGTTATCGCGCTCGACGACTGTCGTGTGGCCCGTGCATCCTAGGACCCGTGCGGCGATCGATCGTCTGGCCGGTGGCGAGATGGTGGAAGGAATCCGCCTCGTGGAGCCGCTCGGCTACGGGGACATGGTCCAGCTCGAACGGTTCGCGGCCGTTATAGTCACCGACTCGGGGGGTGTCCAGAAGGAAGCCTATTTCCACAGTGTCCCGTGCGTGACGGTACGCGATGAGACCGAGTGGATCGAGCTCGTGAAGTCCGGTTGGAACCGTTTAGCGCCTCCGACGACGCCGCAGCGCATCGTGGATGCCGTGATGGCGGCCAAGGGAACGACGGGCCTTCCGGTGTCGCTCTACGGCAAGGGAGAGGCCGCAACGCAGATCGTCGCGAGGCTTCTTCGGGACCTGTGAGACCGCAGTGACGATAAAGTCCGCGTCGGGGTTCTTTCGGAGCGCGGCGATCTTGCTCTCTGGTACCGTTTTGGCCCAAGGGATCACGTTCGCCGCTGGACTCGTGCTCGCTCGCCTCTTCGACGAGACGGCGTTCGGGCACTTCGCGGCCTTCACGAGTGTCTTGGCTATCCTCGTGATCGTGTCCACGGGCTCGTACGACAAGGCGCTGATGTTCGCCGGTTCCCAACGACGCTTCCATGCGCTGGTCTTGGTCGTGCTCGTACTGGCGATCGCCCTGACCTCTTTTGCGCTGCTCGTCGCCACGATCGCGATCAGGCTGGGTGTAGCGCTTCCGGGCGCGTTCGGCCGCATCGATCAGCTGCTGTTGCTCAGTCTCGCGACAATCGGTTTTGCCTGCGGGCAGGTCTTCGTCTCTATAGCACTCCGAGCCAGGCGAAATAGCCATGTCGCTGTGTCGAAGGTAGGCCAGAGCGTTTTAACGTCAACAGCTCAGCTCGGACTCGGCGCGCTCGGCGCCAGATTCGGCCTAAGTATCGGTCACGCTTTTGGATGGGCACTCTTCATTCCCTTGGTCTACCTCCAGCTACGTCGGGGAGGGTTACGACTCACGCGGCAGATGTTGCTCGCTGCCCGTTCCTCGCTGCGCCGGTTCGCCGCTTACCCGCGCTATGTCTGCGTGAACGAGTTCTTTGACTCGCTCTCTCAGCAAATCCCGTTGATCCTGATCGCGACCCTGTTTTCAATCGAAACGCTAGGGCACTATTCATTCTCGTATCGGATTATGGCCGGTCCGTCGGCTCTTCTCGGACTGGCAGTTAGCCAGAGCTTCCTCCAACGAATCGGGGGGGGGCTATTCGATCCAGTTGCGATTCGCGCGCTGTTGTTGAGGGTGTGGCGTACGCTCCTGCTGCTCGCGATTGTTCCTTTCGGGGTCATGGGCTTTTGGGGTGAGGAGATGTTCGTTCTTTTGTTTGGTCCTAATTGGGCCGAGGCGGGCCGCATCTCCGCGGTGTCGACTCCTCTTCTGCTCGCACGATTCGTCAGTTCACCGACGAGTACAATCATGTACCGACTCGAGCTACAGCGACAGCAGTTCTTCCTGAGTATGTTTATGATGATCGCGAGGTCAGCTCCGATCGCACTGGCGATGGGCGGCGCGACGATCTACCAGGTGATCGCTGTACAGTCGGTCGGAGAGATCGGCGTGATCATCGCATTCAATCTGACCGCATTGCGCGCGCTCGCGTCACGTAGACGCGATCTAACACCTATTCAGTCTTCAGCGCCGCGCGTCTGATGCACGTAGTCATATTACCGAGCGAGAGTTTCCTCACCTCTTGGGCGCCGCTCGGGGGGATATTTCAGATGGATTTGGCGCGCGCACTAGTGGACGAGGGGCACACGGTCGGTGTTTTAGCTGTCGGAAAAGTACCGATGAGGAACGTCTTCGGTCGGAGGCGGTATGCCTCGTTCGAGACGGTCGAGGGAGTGGCGATCCTCCGTCGGTATTTGCGCCTTCCCATTCCGCAGCGTCTTGACCACAGCACTTGGCTCGGCGCGCTCTATGCCCGAACGGCGGCTGGAGCACTCGAACGATACATCCGCAACGCGGGACGCCCGGACGTGCTGCACGCACACAATGTGCGCTATGGCGGCGTGGTTGCCAAGCGGCTGTCCGAGGAGTTCGGGATCCCCTTCGTGGTGACGGAGCACAGCAGTGAGTACGCGACGGGGCGAGTGACCAGGTCGCGGGTCAGCGCTTTCCGTGACGTCTGGCGGTCCGCCGCCGCGCGTTCAGTCGTCAGCAGTGCGCTCGCTTCACACATCGTGCGCCAGCTCGATGTCGACCGCAATCGCATCAACGTTATCCCGAATATGCTCCCGAGGGGCTTCGAGGATCTGCGGTCTCTCGACACGCCACCTCGGGGGGATGACGGGTTCGTTCTGTTGAATATCGCGCAGTTCGTCCCGATCAAGGGACACCAATTGCTCCTCCGGGCTTTTGCGAGCGCGTTCGCTGGCGGTAACGAGTGCCTCCGGCTGGTCGGTAGCGGCCCACTCGAATCTGAGCTTCGCGCTATGGTGGAGCAGCTCGGTGTCGGCGGCCAAGTCAGCTTTCGCGGCCGCTTGTCTCGAAACGAGATTCGAGATGAGCTTCGCGCTTCAGACGCGTTCGTCCTCGCGAGCAGCGCCGAAACGTTTGGGGTCGTCGTAATCGAGGCGTTGTCTCAGGGTGTGCCGATTGTGACCAGCGCGTGTGGCGGTCCGGAGGAGATCGTTCAGGTGGGCGATGGATTCGTTGTGCCGAATCACGATGTGGAGGCACTTGCGGAAGGCATGCTACGAATGCGCGCGGAGATCGTGCGCTTTGATCGGCGTGAAATCAGCCAGCGGTGTGTAGGACGGTTCGCATCCGAGGCCGTCGCGCGACAGTACGCGGCGTGGTACGCCGGAGCTGTCGCAGGTGATGCATGCACAGCGTGAGTCTCGAGCGACTCGGCAGGCGAGGTGTCGCGTCGGCGCAGTTCTCGCTCGCTGTCATGTTCTTGCTTGGATCGGCGGTGCACATTGGCAGTCCAACGCTGAGCATCACTAACGTGCTCTCGTTTCTCGCTTTTCCTTTCGTATGTTGGATTGTCTTGACGTCTCGCCCGCGATTCGAGTCAATCCCGGCGATCGCGTCCTTCGTCCTGCTGTTCGTCCTGACGTCGATGGCGCTCGTTGAAGCGCCCGGGCCAGAGAACCTCCGTCTTATGCGGGGCGTGATCGTGGCGATCGTCGGTGTCGGCGGCGCGAGCTGGCTCGCGCCCCGTGAGCCAGAGTTTGTCTTTCGGGTCGTGAAGACGGTGCTCCTGCTAGCGGCGATACATGCGACGCTACAAGCCGCGTTTCTCGTTCTGGGGTTCGGGCTCGATCCGCGGTTGGAAGATCAGGTGGTTGATTCCTTTGCGTCGGGCGTAGTGAACATCGGGTTGCCGAGTTTCTTCGGGAATCCGAACAACTTCTCCGTCTTCGCAGGGCTAACGGGAATCTTCTTCGGCGTGCAGTCCGCTCGTGTCCATCCCGGATGGCATCTTCTGTGTCTCCTTTGTGTCCTAGCTTCAGGGTCAAGGACGGTATTCATACTGTCGCTAACGTGGTCCGCAATCGTCTTGGTTCGGCGAAGGGGGTGGGGTGGTGCGCTAGTCGGCGCGATACTGCTCGCCTCGGCAACCATCGCCGTGTCCGCTACCCGTGGGGAGAGCGGCCTCTACGTCATGGATCGAACCTACAACGGTGCCATGGAAATCCTGCAGCGTGACGTCTCGGAGGGAGGGTCGCTGAACGTACGCCAGCAGTCTCACCTATATTTCCTAACGCACTATGGTAACTTCGTACTGGGGTCGTTCGACCTTTCAGAGCCGTTCGCTGCTTTTCGAAACACCAGATTCGATGACGCGTTGATCCGCGTCAACCCGCACAGTCTTGTAATCGAACTTAACGCGCTTTTTGGGCTCTTCGGGATGCTGGTCGTGACCCTCCTTGCCTCATCGCTCCTTCTTTTGCTCGTGCGGCACCTCGGGGCGCTTCTCGCGATGATTGTGGGCCCCATGATCGCGCTTTACTCGTCAGTTCCGTCGAGCGTACTGCAGTTCCATGTGTATTTCGTTCTGTCCGCGCTCATCGCATGCGCCGCGCGGCCCGTGTCCCTGCCGCTTACACGGGTAGGTGCCAGTGGATCGCTCTCGAGAATCTGATATGCGGGAATGCACGCGCTGTGTGATGAACACTTCCGACTCTGAGATCGAGTTCGACGAGGCCGGTGTGTGCAACCACTGCAGGGCCTTCGACGCGGAGACTAAGTGGAGTTGGTTTCCGGGTCCGGATGGCCACGATCGGTGGAGTCGGATCGCTGATCAAGTTCGTTCGGACGGCCGCGGGAGAGACTACGACTGCATTCTAGGGCTTAGCGGAGGTATCGATAGTTCGTATTTAGCTCTGCGCGTCCGCGAGTGGGGGTTGAGGCCGCTCGTTTTTCACGTAGACGCGGGCTGGAACAGCGAGATCGCCGTCGGCAACATCGAGCGGATCGTCGAGCATTGCGGATACCATCTCTTCACGCATGTGGTGGACTGGCAGGAAATGCGCGACCTGCAGGTCGCCTTCCTGCGATCGGGAATCCCGAATCAGGATGTCCCGCAAGACCACTCATTCTTTGCGAGCCTTTACCATTTTGCCACGAAGAACCGGATCAAGTATGTCCTTTCCGGAGGCAACATTGCCACCGAGGGCATCTTCCCGCAGTCATGGCACGGCAGCGCCATGGACGCCATCAATCTCACGGCGATCCACCGGCGTTTCGGACAACGACCACTGCGACACTACAAAACGATCGGCTTCTTCCACCAGTACATTTGGTATCCGGTGATCAAAGGCATGAGGACGTTACGTCCCCTTAACTACATGCCTTACGACAAGAACGCCGCGATTGCTGAACTCACCCAAACCGTCGGTTGGCGTCCGTACGGTCGAAAGCACGGCGAGTCGCATTTCACCAAGCTCTTCCAGAACCATTACCTGCCGGTGCGGTTCGGATATGACAAACGGCGTCCGCACCTATCGAGCCTTATCGTCTCTGGGCAGATGACGCGGGACGAGGCGTTGGCAGAGCTCGCCAAGCCGCTGTACGATCCCGTGGAGCTCGAATCGGACATCACGTACTTCTGCAAGAAGCTGCAGATCCCCCGTAACGATTTCGACTCCCTTATGTCGCTGCCGCTTGCGCACCACACGGACTTTCCCACCTGGGACGGCCGCTACCGGATGCTCAAGCGCGTGCAGGCCCTCGTCGAGCGCATGACCGGCCGCCGCGTGGGTGTGTACTCGTGATGCTACGAAGCTTTGCCCACCGATGATCATCGTCCTCGATTACGGCGTGGGAAATCTCGCCTCCATCGTAAACATGTTCCGCTCCGCCGGTGCTACCGTGCGGGCGTCATCGTCCGCCGAGGATGTGCTTGCTGCCGAGCGCCTGATCCTGCCTGGCGTCGGTCACTTTGACCATGGGATGCGGATGCTCAACCGATCCGGGCTTCGGGACGCCCTCGAGGAATCCGCGTTCGTGCAGCGGAAGCCGGTGCTCGGGATCTGCTTGGGCGCGCAAATGCTCGGTCGAGCGAGTGAGGAGGGTACTGAGCCCGGATTGGGTTGGATCGACATGAGCGTCAGGCGGCTACCGGGGGGCGCCGGGGTCCGGATACCGCACATGGGGTGGAATCAGCTGACTCTCAAGCAGGAATCTTCGCTTTTCATGGGGATGTCGAACGACGCGCGTTTCTACTTCGTGCACTCGTTCTTCATGGCGTGCGACGACCCGGCCGCCGTGGTCGCGACGACCACGCACGGGGTCGAGTTCACTTGCGCCGTGCAACGCGAAAACATTGCGGGGGTGCAGTTCCATCCGGAGAAGTCGCTCCGGCATGGACTCGCGCTCCTGAGGAACTTCGCGTCGTGAACAGGACGCGGGTTATCCCGGTGCTGATGCTTCGTGATCGCGGGCTCGTGAAGACAGTGCGCTTCAGGGATGGTCGGTACGTCGGAGATCCGATCAACGCAGTGCGGGTCTTCAACCAAAAGGAAGTCGACGAACTTGTGTTCCTCGACATTCAGGCGACGGCGGAGGGCCGAGGGCCCGACTTTGATTTACTGCAGGATATCGCAGGTGAAGCATTCATGCCAATGGCGTACGGCGGCGGTGTGACGACAGTAGAACAGGCGCAGCGCATCTGTTCGCTGGGATTCGAGAAGGTCGTGATCGGGTCCGCCGCTCACCGAAGGCCGGAGCTTATCGGGCAGGTCGCGGCGACGGTAGGGTCCTCTAGTGTCGTGGGCTGTATCGACGTGAGGCGAACGCTCTTGGGCCGCTACGAAGTGCACGCGGCTGCGGGGAAGGAACGGCAGGCGATCGCTGTCGTCGATCACGCGCAGAGGCTCGAGCTTGCCGGCGCCGGTGAGATCCTTGTCAACTCGATCGATCGTGACGGGACCGAGTCCGGATACGACCTCAAGCTCATCCGACTCGTGAGCGAGTCCGTGAGAGTTCCCGTGATCGCGTGCGGAGGAGCCCGGGGGCTTGACGACTTCGCAGATGCGGTTGAGAAAGGCGGAGCTTCCGCGGTTGCGGCTGGCAGCTTCTTCATCTTCGTCGGACCGCATAGAGCGGTGCTGATCAACTATCCAGAACGTCGGTTGCTGGCCGAAAGGCTGCCCTGAGGGTTCTGGGACTCCCGCGCCGGCCGGCCAAGGGCGCCCGTAAGTGCGATGCGGAAGTCCCGCCAGTCCGCCCGCCCTCTGCGCTCAAGCTCCCGGATCGAGGCACCGGCGAGCACGAGGAAGGTCCCTAGGACTCCACCGCCAAGCACGCCGAGAGCGAGGATAAGTGCCCTTCTCCTAGGCTGCGGCAGCACCGGCACCGAGGCGGGCTCCACCACAAGCAGAGCCGGCGTATCCCGCACGGAGCGTATCGCGGCATCCTCGGCCGACTCGCTCAGCGTTACGACCACCTGCTGCTGCCGGCTAACGACGCGCTGAAGCCGGTCGTGCTCGAACGTCAATGAGGGCGAATTTTTGAAGTCCCGGTTCGAGGAAAGAAATGTCGAGAGGTCACGTTCGGCTGTACGGAGGTCCTCTTCGCTCTCTCTGAGCCGCTCGGCGACGAAACGCCGCTCCTCCCGTGCCTGGCCACGTCCCATCATCTGGAACGTGACGTTCAGCTCGCGTACGACCGCTTGTGTGATGTCAAATGAAACGAGTGGCGACTCGGTCGCCGCCGAGATCGTCGCGGAGCCGGTGGACTTGTTCTTCACCACCACCACGATATCTCGCAGTTCGTCAATGGCTCGTGCACGGCGCAACGTAACCGCCGTTCCAGTCGGAGCCGCCGCGCCAGGCTTCATCGGCAAAATGACATCGAGAAGCACTCGTGGCCCTTCTGGAGAAGTCGCGCCTACCGTATCGTCCAGAATCCGCTCCAGCAAGTCATTGGAGCGCGCCAGTTGTATAATCAGGTCGGGTGATGCCGCTTGGCCTCCCCGCGAGTCGGCCAGATTGCCAAGTCCGAACTGACTTGCGAGGCCAGCCAGCCGAGACTCCGCGCCACCTGCGACGGCGGCCATGACTGTGGTTGCGGCCTCGTACTTCGCCGTCCGCGTCAGGGCAATCGAAAGCGATAGTACGACACCTACAACTACACTTGCAAAGACGGTCCGACGGTAGACTATGAGCTCGGCGCAGAGATCGAGAACAGAGATGCGACCGGTGTCATCGTCTATGGTCGGATTGGATGGATCACTCATTGCATCGGCTCCCGTTCGCTTTCCAGTGATTCAACCACGGGTCGGAAAGTAACCTTCTGGTCTCCTAGGCGTGAGATGCACGTAATCTAGTCGGGATCGAGCGGTCTGAACTTGCCCAGTTTCGTTGAGCCTCCATCTGTATGTGAATGGAGGAGTCCCCAATGCCCCGTGGTCCTGCTGCCTTTCGTGAGAAGATTATCGCGTTAGCTCGTGCCAGACGTGGTCCCAAAGAGCTGGCCAACGAGTTCGTAGCTTCCGATCAATCGTTTCGGAACTGGAGCGTTTAGGGCGAAGCCGTCCGCGACGAGCCTCAAGACGTGCTGGCCAGTGATTAACGCCGGACCGTTCGGCCTCTTGGGGTCGCCGCCGGTAACCGATCTAGTTATCTTGCGACACCGTGTTAGTCCGCCAAGCCGCATTCGTGTGAATAAAGTAGTCTTCTGAGGAAGCTCTCGATGTGTGGCATTTTTGGTTACGTATCGGACAGGCCGCTCCCTCGAAAGGTTGTGGAGTCGCTTGCGGCACACGCGCAGCAGCGCGGACGTGACTCCAGCGGACTGTGGTTTATTAAAGATCGTCGCTACTGCGTGGAGCGTGCCGATTTTCGCATCGGGCGGCTACTCTCGAAGGTGCAACCGTGGCGCAGCCAAGTCGTGGTTGGACACAGCCGGCTAATCACGAACGGTTTCGCTGACAACCAGCCCATCGTACGCGACGGCGTGGTCGTCTTT
>Ga0315907_10006392_pt1 | contig 12513 bp, 10 predicted proteins | sample LakEriMetagenome_3_FD_203525 | JGI IMG/M metagenome (GOLD analysis project Ga0315907, IMG submission 203525) | Freshwater fungal communities from buoy surface, Lake Erie, Ohio, United States - Buoy 12 MA123 | ecosystem: Environmental > Aquatic > Freshwater > Lake > Lake biofilm | place: USA...
ATCCCGCGCTTCCGATCATCAAGGAGGCGTTCCCGCAGGTGAAGTTCAAGGCCACCGAGTTCCGCGGCCTGACCACCGTCATCTGCCCGCCCGAGCGCATGCACGATGTGCTGCGCCAGCTGCGCGACGATCCGCGCCTCGACTACAACTTCCTCACCGATGTCGTCGGCGTCGACTACCTGAAGTACCCGGTCGCCCAGCCCGGGCGCTTCGCGGTCGTCTACCTCCTCCACAGCCACCGGCACGAGCTCCGCATCGCGGTCAAGTGCTACCTCGAGCCGTCGCTCGACACGAGCGGCATCGAGGCCGACCCCGCCCTCGAGATCGACAGCGCCTGCGACCTCTGGGCCGGCGCCGAGTGGACCGAGCGCGAGGTCTACGACATGTTCGGCATCCGCTTCCGCAATCACCCCGACCTGCGCCGGATCCTGATGTGGAAGGACTACCCCGGCCACCCGCTGCGCAAGGACTACCCGCTGCGCGGCCGCGGCGAGCGCGAGACCTATGTGCCCCTGACGAGAGACAGCCGGTAGCCTCGACGCGCCGAGCCTGATCGACATCCCGAACGCGCGCGCATGGATCCACCGGCGCGCGCGTTCTTTTTCGGCGGAAAGACCCTCTTCTCGACGACCGCACCCGTGCCCGAGACCAAGCGCCATCTCCAGCTGAAGGACATCGCCCTCGCGTGGCTGCGCGCGATCGGCTGCCGCGCGGTCGCGCTCGAGGTCTCGTGCCCGTTCCACCGCTACCGCTTCGACGCGCTCGGCTGGCTCGACCACGCCGACGACCCGCGCGCGGTCGCCGCGCTCGGCGCGCCGCCGCCCGGCGACCCGCGCGCGCCGCGCGTGATCGCGATCGAATGCAAGCAGTCGCGCGCCGACTTCGCCTCGGACGACGCCGACCCGGGCGAACTCGCGAAGCGCAAGGCGTACCTCCTCGAGCGCCGCGCGGTGATCGAGGAACTCCGCGTGAAGGCGCGCGAGTCGCACCTGCGGGTCGAGGGCTCGAGCCTCTTCGAGGAGCTCGCGACCTGGGAGTTCGGGCAGAGCCGGATCGCCGCGTACCGGAAGGTGCTCGACGAACTCGCGGCGATCGACGCGAAGCTCGGGATCGACACCAAGTTCGCGCAGCTCTCGCGCTGGCGCGTCGCCGACCACCTCGTCGTCATGGCGCCGGCGGGACTCCTCCGCCCGCGCGAGGTGCCGGCCGGTTGGGGCCTCGTCGAGGTCGAGCCGCGCGCGCTCAAGAAGGCGTGGGAACCGCTCGCCGGCGACCCGCTGCCCTGCGCGCTGCGGGTGGCGCCGTCGAGTCTCGGCACGCCCGAGGCGCGCCGCATGCGGCTCCTGCGGAACCTCGCGGTCGCCGCGAGCCGCGGGGTCGGCTACGGGCTCGTCCCGCCGGCGGCGAAGGCGACCGCCTCCGCCGACACCGCCGATCCGGCCGGAACCGCGGCCGCGCCCGCCCCGCTTCCACTCTTCTCACTCGACCCGGAGTCCCCCGCCGATACGATTGAAGATCCCCACGAGCCCCGGTAGCTCAGTTGGATAGAGCACGCGCCTTCTAAGCGCGTGGTCGGCGGTTCGAATCCGCCCCGGGGTGTTTGCTTGCGACTGGCGGGCCGCCCCCGCCCGGGCGCCGCGGACCCGTCGGCCGCGGCCGCCGGGATCGCGCGGAAACCCGCCACCTCAGCCTTGCAAATTACCAATCGATTGTTAGTTTGCAAGAATGCTCCGCCGCCAGTCCGGCCCGCTCCTCCGCAGCCTGCTCCGTTCCTATCCGGCGGCGACCCTCGTCGGTCCGCGCCAGTGCGGGAAGACGACCCTCGCGCGGTCGCTCGGCGGCTCGTACTTCGACCTCGAGCTCGAGTCGGAACGCGTCCGCCTCGAGCTCGAGTGGCCGAAGGTGGTCTCGGCCGCGACACCCGTCATCCTCGACGAAGCGCAGACCCACCCCGCCGTCTTCCCGCGGCTCCGCGCGGCGATCGACGCCGACCGCCGCCGCATGGGGCGCTTCGTCCTGCTCGGTTCGGTCTCGCCGTCGCTGATGCGGTCGGTCAGCGAGTCGCTCGCCGGCCGCATGGCCGTGCTCGAACTCACCCCCTTCCTGCGCGGCGAGCTCACCACGAAGGCGATGCGCGAGCGCCAGTTCCTCATGGGCGGGTTTCCCGACGGCGGCGTTCGCCGGCCCTCGGCCTTCCCGGGATGGGCGAACAACTACCTCCGACTCATCACCGAGCGCGACCTGCCCGCTCTCGGGATCCCGTGCACTCCGCAGGTCACGCAGAAGCTCATCCGCATGCTCGCCGCGCTCAACGGCCAGCAGTGGAATGCCTCGGAACTCGGCCGCAGCATGGGGCTCAACTACCAGACCGTCGCCCGCTACACCGACTTCATCGAGGGCGCGTTCATCGTGCGCCGCCTGCCCGCGTTCCACGCGAACCTCACCAAGCGACTCGTGAAGGCGCCGAAGATCCACTGGCGCGACCCGGGGCTGCTCCACGCCACGCTCGGAATCCACGACGAACGCACGCTCCACTCGCACCCGGCGGTCGGCGCAAGCTGGGAGTCGCATGTCATCGAGCAGACGCTCGGCCTGCTGCATGCCCTCGGCGTCCCGCACGCGGCGGCGTACTTCCGCACGAGCGACGGCCACGAACTCGACCTCGTCCTCGAGGCGCGCGGCGAGCGCTGGGCGGTCGAGATCAAGCTGACCGCCGACCCCTCGCCCGCCGACCTCGCGCGCCTCGACGCCTGCGCCCGGATGATCGGCGCCACCCGGAGCATCCTCGTCTCGAGGGTGGCGAAGGACGCGGGCGACGCGAAGCGTCTCTCGTGCGGGCTCGACCGGCTGCTCAAGGAAGTTCGGGCGCTCGGGAAGTGAGCCGCGGCGCGCGCGCTGCGGATCAGGTGGGCTGGATCGCAGAGAACGCGGAAGAGCTCGCCGTTGCGACCGATGCCTTTCGCCATGGTCACCCCTGACGCGACTCCGCGCTTCGTCGCATCACGCGAGCTCCACAACCCGCTGTCCCGACTCGAACGCGGCGACGAATGAATCAAGCGACCGCGCGAACGCGTCGTGCAGGCGCTCGCGTCGGCAGTTTCCGATCCGCACCCAGAGCAGCCGTCCGCGGTCACCACCGCGGTTCGCAAGGAAGAACAGATCCTCGTCCTTGCTCACCACGATCCTGTCCTCGCGCGCTGCCCACGACCAGAGAACATCGTCGCTCGATGCATCGAGGCCGACCATCGCGACATGGACGCTGTCGTGCCCTGCGTCCGCAAGCAAACGCGAAAGGCTTGGCGGCCGCTGGTTGTCGACGACGAACCTCATGCGACGCGCACGACCACATGGCTCGTCTGGACGGCGGCATAGGCGATCGCCGCGAGCACATCCTCGCGCTCAAGCGCGGGGTAGTCGGCCACGATCTCCTCGATGGTCGCGCCATGGGACAGCAGCTCCAGGAGGTCGGAGACGCGCATGCGGCTACCCCGGATGCACGGACGGCCGCCGCACTTGCCGGGCTCGATGGTGATTCGGTCGAGGAGTTTCGGGTTCACGGAGTCACGATATCGCAGGAATCGGCGCGGGCTCCGCGTTGGCCGGCGAAGCCGGAATCATCGCCGCAGAGCCCATCGCCGTTGCGACCGATGCCTTTCGCCATGCGCCCACCTGGGTGCCGAGGTCGACCTGCAGGCGCGCGAGGTACACGGCCGACTCCTCGGACAAGAGGTTGAGTTCGCGCGCCATGCGCGCCCAAAGGCGAACCACGTGGCGCGCGATCTGCAGACGGGTGTTCGCCAGTTCGAGCGCCCGCCCGCGGTCGCCGCCGCGGGCGTACTGGGCGCGGATCAGCTCCTCGAGGACATCGAAGTGCGCGCTCTCGAGCCGCGCGCCGAGGCCGAAGCGGACATTCTTCGGGAACTTGCCGACCTTCGGGATGACCCAGCGCAGGATGTCGCCGGCGAGGCAAGCACCAAAGCGAGCGGCCGCAGCCGCGAGCGCTCAAACTACGCGGCGCCGGCGGGGAAGGACACGATGTGCTGCGAGGGGTTCGGGACCTTGCTCGTGGTCATCGCCGCTTTCTCAACGCGCTGGGTGGCCTGGAAGGAAGAAGAAGAAGAAAGGGTAGAGGAAAGAGGAAAGAGAGTAAAGGAAACTCAGAGGGGGGCCCTCGCGACACGGAACCCGAAGATGGTGGTCGTGTAGTCCGGCGAGCTGACGCCGCGGGTGGAGGAACGCACGGAGTACGCGCCGTCGTAACAGTTGCCGCCGCGCAACACGCGATAGAAGCCGGACGCCGGCCCGGGCGGGTTCGTCTGCGCTGCCGACGAGTAGCCGCCGTACCAGTCGTTCACCCACTCCCAGACATTGCCCAGCATGTCGTGCACGCCGAGCGCGTTGGCCGCCTTGCCGCCGACGGGCTTCGTGTTACACCCGTCGTTACAGTTGTACCACGCAATCTGCCCGACCAGATTGTCATCCGTCGTCCCGTTCGGAAACCCGGGCCCGCTGTGGAACGGCGTCGTCGTGCCCGCGCGGCACGCGTACTCCCACTCGGCCTCGGTCGGGAGCCGCAGACCCGTCGCCGACAGGAAGTTCTGGATCGTGTTCCACGAAACCCGCTCCACCGGACGCTGCGCGTTGCCTTGAAAGTACGACGGGTTGGAGCCCATCTTGGCCTGCCACTCTGCCTGCGTGACCTCGTAGCGACCGATGTAGTACGCGTTGGTCAGCGTGACCGCGTGGACGGGCTGCTCCTCCGAGTAGCACCCGTAGTTGTTCGACCCCTGGATGCACCCCATGTCGAAGCTCCCCGGCGGGATCAGCAGCATCTCGATGCCCGTCCCGTTGTCACGGACGCGCCACGGATAGCCCGTCGCGATGATCGCGCTGCGCAGCGTGGCGTTCGTCACCACAGCCGGATCGGGGAAGTAGGTCAGCACCGTCGCCCACGCGGGCACATTGCAGTTGCCTCCCGCGTACGGCGTCGGCCCCCAGTTCGAGAGCAGGATCGAGAGATCGGCGCCGCCCACGACGCCGTCGCCGGTGAGGTCTGCGAACGGATCGGCTGTGCCCCACAGGCTCAGGAGGAAGGCGAGGTCGTCGCCGCCGATCGACCCCTCGAGTCCGAAGTCGCCGAGCGCGTACTCGCACGAGTCGGGCGTGCAGTTCGCGTTGTCGTCGGCCGCGCCGTCGAAGAACACCTCGCAGCGGTCGAGCCGTCCGTCGCCGTCGCAGTCGCGATCGAGTCCGGCGGCGAGGTCGCAGGTGTCGGGCACGCCGTTCTGGTTACAGTCGGGCACGCTTCCCTGCGCGAGCTCGTAGTCGTCGGGCAGGCCGTTTCCGTTGCAGTCCTCGCAACTGTCCGGCGTGCCGTCCTGGTCGATGTCGTTCGACGCGCCCGAGGCGATGTCGCAGCTGTCGGGGATCGCGTTTCCGTTGCAGTCGGCGCTGGTGCCGGTGGCAAGGTCGCACCCGTCGGGCACGCCGTTCTGATTGCAGTCGGGAACCGCGCCCGTCGCGATCTCGCAGGCGTCGAACACGCCGTTCTGGTTGCAGTCGGGCGCGCCGTTCGCGATGTCGCAGGAATCGGGAACCGCGTTGCCGTCGCAGTCGGCGGCGCCGCCGGTCGCGATGTCGTAGGCGTCGGGCAGGCCGTTCCCGTTGCAGTCGGCCTCGCAGGAATCCGGCACGCCGTTGGCATCGACATCGGCCGATCCGCCCGAAGCGATGTCGCAGCTGTCGGGCGCACCGTTCTGGTTGCAGTCGGGCGCCGCGCCGGTCGCGATGTCGCAGTAGTCGAGGGTGCCGTTGCCGTTGCAGTCGGGTCAGACCGTGAGCGTGGCGGTGACCTCGGACATCGCGCCCGCGCACTGGGTCGCGCTCACGAGCGAGTTCCCGACGATCGTGACCGCCATGTTGCCGCCCGCGCTCGCGGCGACGAGCGCGTTCCACTGCTTCGGCTGGATCACGAAGACCGCTTCGTTCGGCGTGGCCGGGCAGTCGGCGGCGCCGTTCTGGAAGAGCGTGGCGGTGATCGCGGTGCCCGCGAGCGAGAAGGTGGCGTACTCGGTGGCGAGGTTGAAGTCGCCGATCGCACGCACCTTGACGACGACGGGCCAGAAGCTCGGCGCGACGCCCGCGAGCGTGCCCGAGGTCGTGACGCCGAAGCCGATCGCGCCCATGTTGCCGGTGGCGCGGGTGACCGACGACTGGCAGGCGTCGCCGACGCCGTTCGCGTCGCAGTCGGCCTGCGACGGGTTCGCGACCAGCGGGCAGTTGTCGGAGGCGTCGGGAATGCCGTCGCCGTCGGCGTCCTGCCCCCACGCCGGTGCCGCGCCGAGGAGCGCCGCCGAGAGAACGCCGACCACGCACGCCGCCTTCGCCGATCGATTCGTCATGTTCGCCATCCGGGTCCGAGGTGCCTGAAGTCGACCGACGGGATGGCCAGTCGACAAAGGAGCCTACCACCGGAATCGCGGTCGGCCAAAGGGTTTCGGGGGTGCTTCGGGGGATGCCGAGCCCCCCTTCCCCGAGGACGCCATCGCACCGATCAGCGACAGCCGGCGGACGCCGGCCCGATGCGCCCCCGGGCGGACGCGCGCGGGCATCCGAGTCGCGTCACGGGTTGCGTGCGACGCGGAACCCTGCCGAAGAGGACGGATTGCCCGGAGGGATGCTCCCGCGCCTCGATGCACGCAGGTTGGCGGTGTTCACGATGTACGAGCCACCGCGCATCACCCGGTTCAATCCCGATGTCGGGCCGGTCGGATTCACCGATGGACTCGAGCCGTAGTAGGTCGAGGAGAACCAGTCCGAGCACATCTCCCACACATTGCCCGACATGTCGTGGAGCCCGAAGCCGTTCGGGGCCTTCTGGCCAACCGCCTTCGTTCCGCTCGTCGGCGTGCCCGGCGGGGTGTTGTTCTCGGTGAACCACGCGATGACTCCGGCGAGCGCGTCGTCGTCGGTGCCATCCGGGTAGCCGGGCATCTCGTGGAACGCGGTCGATGTTCCCGCGCGGTATGCGTGCTCCCACTCGGCTTCGGTCAAAAGACGCAGGCCCGTCCCCGAGAGGAAGGACTGCACGGCATTCCATGACACGAGTTCGATCGGCCGGTTCAAGTCGAGCGCCGTCGCCTGGGGCGGCTGCCAGTAAGAGGGATTGCTCCCGACCCGCGCGACCCACTGCGCCTGCGTGACCTCGTAGCGACCGATGTAGTACGCGCTCGTGAGCGTCACCGTGTGCACGGGAGACTCGTCCGGATACAGGTTGCAGGGCACGAGCAGCGACGGCGAGCAGCCCATGTCGAAGGTCCCCGGCGGAATCAGCACCATCTCGATCTGCGTGCCGTTGTCACGCACGCGCCAAGGGAAACCGGTCGCGACGATCGCTGATCGCAACCCGGCGTCCGGAACGATCGCGGGATCAGGCAGCGCCTCGAGCACCGTTGCCCATCGCGGAAACGCCAGATATGTGAAGGCGCCCGCTGCCGTGGCGCTTTCCCCGGAAGTCGTCACGACGACATCACGCGCTCCGACTGTACCCGCGGGGGTGACGGCGGTGAGCGTCGACGCATCGATCACCGTGACACCGCTTGCGGCGACACCCCCTACGGTGACCGCGCTCGCGCCGAGGAGGTTGCTGCCCGTGATGGTGATCGTGGTTCCGCCAGCGATCGATCCGGCACCCGGCGCAACGGACGAAATGACCGGTGTGGTGAACGGGGCGCGCGCGACACGGAAGCCGTAGTTGCTGGCTGCGTTGTCGGGCGGGCTGGAGCCCCGGGAGGAAGCGCGTAAGAATCTCGAGCTGCCGCTCGATGAGCCACCGCGCAGCACGCGATTCAAGCCAGTCGTCGATCCGGCGGGGTTCTTCTGTGCCGACGAGGGATAGATGCCGTCCCAGTCGTTGCACCACTCGTACACGTTGCCGCTCATGTCGTGCAGCCCGAAGCCATTCCCGGATTTGCCGCCAACCGGACGCGGCTGCGCGCTCGCGTTGGGTCCGTACGACGCGATGCTCCCAACCAGCGTGTCGTCGTTCGTCCCGTTGAGGTACCCCGTAAAGCCGTGGAACGCCGTCGTCGTCCCCGCGCGGTACGCGTACTCCCACTCGGCCTCGCTCGGAAGTCGCATACCCGTCGCCGACAGGAAGCCTTGGACCACGGTCCATGACACCGTTTCGACCGGCCGGCTCGGCACCTGCGCCGCCGGAACTTCCGCGCTTGCCGACTGATAAGACGACGGATTCGAGCCCATCCTCGCGGTCCACTGCGCCTGCGTGACCTCGTAGCGCCCGAGGTAGAACGCGTTCGTCAAGGTCACCGTGTGCACGGGGCTTTCGTCGCCGTAGCAGTCCCACGCGTCCGACGCCGAGCAGCCCATGTCGAAGGTTCCCGGCGGGATCAGCACCATCTCGATGTTCGTGCCGCTGTCGCGCACGCGCCACGGGAGGCCCGTCGCCGTGATCGCGTCGCGCAGTCCGGCATCGGTGACGATCGTCGGGTCAGGCGAAGTCTCGACGACCGTCGCCCAGTCGAGCGTTGCGGTGTAGATGAACCCGCCCGGCAGCGTCGAACTGCCGCGCGGGGTCGTGAGGACGACCTGCTTCAGGCCCGCGGTGCCCGCCGGAGTGACCGCGGTCACCTTCGTGTCGTCGACCACCGTCACGCCGCTTGCGGCGACGCCACCGACCGTGACCGAGGTCGTTCCCCTCAGGTTCGCTCCGCGGATCGTGATCGCGGTGCCGCCGGCGGTCGGACCGCTCGCGGGCGTCGAGCGCCACAGGCTCGGCGCACCGCCCGGAAAGCGCGCGACGCGCAGGCCCTGGGACGACAGTTGCGAGGAGTTCGCGACCGACAGGCGGTTCGACCCGCGCACCGTCGCGTCGCTCGAGTCGTACGCGCCGCCGCGCGAGACGTACGGACCGCCCGCGGTGTCCGGTCCGGTCGGATTCGAGGACGGCGAGACCGAGTAGTAGTTCGCCAAGTACGGGTCGGCCGTGCGTTCCCACACGTTGCCCGACATGTCGTGCAGCCCGAAGCCGTTCGCGGCCTTGCCGCCCACCGGCCATGTGGCGCCGCCCGAGTTCCCCGAGTACCACGCGAGCTGGCTGATGCCGGCCGGCCCCGCGACGCCGCCCGGGCTCGAGACCGTGCCGTGGTACGCCGTCGTCGTTCCGGCGCGGTACGCGTACTCCCACTCCGCCTCGAAGGGAAGCCGCAGGCCCGTGGCGGCGAGGAAGCTCGTGATCGATGCGTTCGTCACGCGCTCGACGGGCCGCGTGGCCGAGTTGGCCGCGCCGACGAACTGCGACGGGTTCGAGCCCATCACCGCGGTCCACTGCCCCTGCGTGACCTCGTAGCGGCCCATGTAGAAGGGCTCGGTGATCGTGACCGCGTGCTGCGGGGACTCGTCCGCGTCGCACCCCGCCGACGAACCCGACACGCATCCCATCGCGTAGACCCCCGGCGGGATCAGCACCATCTCGATCTGCGTCGCCGCGTCGCGAACGCGCCACGCGAATCCGGTCGCGATGATCGCATCGCGCGTGGCCGAGTCGAAGACGACCGCCGGATCGGGCACCGCCTCGACGAGCGTCGCCCAGTCGGGCGTCTCGAGGCACGAGCCCCATGTGGAGAGCAGGATGCTCAGGTCGGCGCCGTTGACGAAGCCGTCGTCGTTGAAGTCGGCCACGACTGCGTTGCCCGTCGCGGGGCCCCAGTTCGAGAGCAGGATGCTCAGATCCTCCCCGTTCACGAAGCCGTTGCGGGTGATGTCGGCCGTGCAGTCGGCGGCGGCGGGAAGCGCGAGCCCGGCGGCGATTCCGGCCGCGAGCGCATGCGATGCGAGGGTCTGAAGGAAGGACGGCTTCATCGAGGTACTCCTCTGGTTGCGCGACGCCCAAGCAAGAGGCCGCGGCCAGGGCCCGTCTGTGGACGAAGGCGGACCCGGGCAAGGCAATCTGAGTCCGTGGAAAGTGGAACCGATCCGTCCCGCCGTTTCAAGAATCTCGCGAGACTCGACGGAAAGATCGATCGTTCCGGGCGGGACACACGCTCCGAAGCGTCGAACGCGGCCCGAACCCGTCGAAATGCCGGCAATCCGCGTCAAAATGCCGTTGGCGCGTTTCCCGGGCGTCTTCGTGAAGTCGCGCCGGCGAGGCTGCCGTGCCGCGGGGGCCTGCGTCAACGGCGTGCGGCGCCGCGCGAGAATCGCGGTGCTCGGGAAGGCGGGTCGGTCCGAGAGGCGCCCCCCGGCCCCCCCCGCCTCACGGCGTGCGCGCGACGCGGAAGCCGAGGAAGTCGTACGCGCTCGTGGGAGGGTCGGAGTTCCGCCACGACGCGCGCACGCTCTGGCTCGTGTTCGAGTACGAGCCACCGCGCCACACGCGGTTCGACCCGGACGCCGGGCCCGTCGGGTTCGTCAGCGGCGCCGCGGTGTACGGCGCGTAGTAGTCGCTGCACCACTCCCACACGTTGCCGCCCATGTCGTGCAGGCCGAAACCGTTCGCCGCGAGCCCGCCGACCGCCCGCGTCGATGGCGCCGCGAACCACGCGATCTGCCGCGCATACTCGTCGCTCGTGGAGCCGTTCGGGAATCCCGGCGCACCATGGAACGGCAGCGTGGTTCCGGCGCGATACGCGTACTCCCACTCGCCTTCGGTCGGAAGCCGGAAACCCGTCGCCGCCAGGAACTCCTGCACCATGAAGAAGGACACCCGCTCCACCGGGCGCGACGGACTGTCGGGCTGTCCCTGGTTGAACGACGGATTCGAGCCCATGCGCGCCTGCCACTGCGCCTGCGTGACCTCGTAGCGGCCGATGTAGAACGGATTGGTCAGCGTGACGGTGTGCGTCGGCTGTTCAATGCTCCAGCACAGGGGATACACATCCGACCCCTGCGAGCATCCGCGGGTGTAGGTCCCGGGCGGGACGAGCATCATCTCGATCTGCGTGCCGTTGTCGCGCACGCGCCACGGATAGCCCGTCGCCACGATCGCGCTTCGGAGCGCCGCGTTGGTCACGACCGCAGGATCCGGCTCCGCTTCGAGCACCGTGTACCACGGCACGGCGTAGGTGAACGCGTTGGCTTTCGTCGCGGTGCCGCCGGCGGTCGTGACCGCGACCGACTTCGCGCCGACCGTGCCGGGCGGCGTGACCGCGGTCAGCGTCGTCCCGCTGAGCACCGTGAAGCTCGACACGGGGACGCCGCCGATCTCGACGGCGCTCGTCGACTGGAACGAAGTGCCCGTGATCGTGACGATCGTTCCGCCCTTGGGCGTCCCGCTCGCCGGCGTGACCGTCGCGATGGCGGGCGCGCAATCGCCCCAGCGCGCGAAGACGGTCGCGAGATCGACGCCGTTGACGACGCCGTCACCGTTGAGGTCGGCGCCGCAGGCATTCGCCGGGCACGCGCCCCACGCGCCGAGCAGCGTGGCGAGATCGCGCGCGTCGACCCGACCGTCTCCGGTGAGATCCGTCGCGACGCATGGGTCGGACTGCGCGGAAACGGGTGCGGAGATCGCAAGCGGAGCCGCGAGAAGCGCCGTGAAGAACACCCGAAGCAGCCGTGCAGTCATGCCCATGCCGGAAATCCTCGATGGATGTCGCGTGGCGGGATCGGTGCCGCGCGAACGGGTCGAGCGAGACTACCACGGCGAGTGCGCGCGGCAAATGACGACACACCGACGATCGAATGAAGGAGCGCGTCGCGTCCTAGGCTCTGTCTGACGGATCGTTGAAGGTCCGAGATCCGCATCGGCGCCAGGATGGCGAGGAGGCGAGGCGACGCTGTATCCCATGATCCATGGTCGCGATACAGCGAGTCGATGCCGACAATGCCAGCCGGGATGCCGGGCGGATTGAAGCCCAGCGATCCGTCAGACAGAGCCTAGAAGCGGCTCGTCTTGATGGCCGTGGAGACGCCCGCGACCACGGCGAGGGGCCCGGGCCGACTTCCTGCGACCAGCGCCGGAAGGATCGCGATCACGGCGTGCGCGCCACGCGAAAGCCCATCGTGTCGTAGGCATTTTCCGGCAGCGAGGGCGCGCGCCCCGAAGCGCGCGCCCATTCGGGACCGTTGACCCACGAGCCGCCGCGCATCACGCGCTCGACGCCCGTCGACGGGCCCGTGGGGTTCGTCTGCGCGGCTGGCGAATACTGGCCGAAGTAATCGCTGCACCACTCCCATACGTTGCCGGCCATGTCGTAGAGACCGAGCGCGTTCGGAAGCTTGCCGCCCACGGGCTGGCTGCGGAAGTCCGCGTTGCCGTACCACCAGGCGATGATGTTCACGATGTTGTCGTCGGCGGATCCGTCGGGATAGCCGGGCACGGCGTAGAAGGGCGCGTCCGTGCCGGCGCGGTACGCGCGTTCCCACTCCGCCTCGGTCGGAAGCCGCAGGCCGGTGGCCGTCAGGAAGCCCTGCACCGTGTTCCAAGACACCTGCTCGACGGGCCGCGTCGTGGAGCCGGGGAAGCCGTTCGCCTTGGTGAATCGGGACGGATTC
>Ga0315907_10006398_pt1 | contig 12505 bp, 11 predicted proteins | sample LakEriMetagenome_3_FD_203525 | JGI IMG/M metagenome (GOLD analysis project Ga0315907, IMG submission 203525) | Freshwater fungal communities from buoy surface, Lake Erie, Ohio, United States - Buoy 12 MA123 | ecosystem: Environmental > Aquatic > Freshwater > Lake > Lake biofilm | place: USA...
ACTATTGTTTTGACCAAAGAATTAGGCACAGGTGCTTTAATGTATATTTCACTACCACAATCAATGATCATACAAGTGGGACAATTTATTATTGGTTCTGCTTATTTCATTTTTCCAACATTAGCAAATCAGGGGAATCACATTTATGATGTGATTTCTAGAATTGAAGATCGAGTTAGATGGTTTATAGCCCTGCTAAGTATTGGTGCTTTTACATTTTTATTGTTATTTTCATCAAATTTATTGACAATCTTAGTAAATAAAGATTATTCATTACATGCGTCTCACTCATTAACAATTTTTTGTTTGTATGGTATGATATGGGCTCAGGAAATATTTTATGTTTTTGCAAATATGGCAATAGGAAATGTTAAAGCTAATTCTATAACATTACTATTAACTAGTCTTATGACATTGCTCCTTACTATTATATTTATTCCAAAATTTGGATATATTGGTTTGCCGCTTGCACAGCTAATCAAGTTAATTGGAGTAGTTTTTTTAACAATTTGGAGTAGAAAATTGTTGGGTCTAAGTAACTCACTAAAGTCAATTTTTTCACCATATATCACAATTATATTGTCATCATTAATTTGGGTAATTTATGAATTTTTAGTTGGAAAATTTATTGATCAGTTTCTTATAATAGAATATTTTAATATTATTTTGGGCTCATTTATATTTATTACCTCCGTATTTTTTTTAGAAAATAAATTTTTTAGAGATAAAAAAAGAATTTTATTTCTGCTTTCAAGCTTCGCGGTACTTGTTAAAAAATTTTCGCCTAAGCTTTCTGATAGATTAGTAAATTATTATTAAATAATTTTTAAATTATTTTTAAATTGAAGGTTTTACAGGTTTCACTTTCTAATATTGGTGGCGGCGCTTCAAAGATTGTTTCAGACTTACATGATAAATTATTATTTAAGGGAATCGATTCAGAATTATTGATCTTTGAAGGAAAATCAAGTGCAAAGGTGAAATGTATAAACGATACATTTTATAAAAAATACACATTCAGATTAAAAAATTTGGTAAGTAAATTAATTCTAAACTTATTTATTAATAAATCTTATGATTGTCGATCTATTAATTTATTTCCATCATCCTTAGCAGAATATATTAATAATTCAGATGCAGATATCGTTCATTTCCACTGGATTGGTGCTGAAATGATAAGTATAAAACAAATAGGATATATAAACAAAAAAATAATTTGGACATTACATGATGCTTGGGCTTTAAATGGGACATATCACATAAACCCTAATGACTATTTAGTGGATAGTGATTTTACTGTTGACTTATCAAATTTCTTTGAAAAATATGTATATAAAAAGAAAGTAAAATACTTGGCAAATAAAAATATTATTTTTACGTCTCCAAGTCGTTGGTTATTAAAAAAATATAGTGTGTCTTTTTATTCTAAAATCAATACTCGTTGTTTTTTAATACATAATTTTATAGATTTATCAATTTGGTTTCCAATCGGTAAACAAGAAGCAAGAAATCAATTAAGTATTAAATCTAATAAAAAAATAATTGTTTTCGGCGCAAATAATGCATTGACGTCTTTTAATAAAGGTTATAATTTTATAAAAGAATTGATGTCAATAATCCCTAAGGAAATTTATTGTTTTTTAATCTTTGGGAATAACGATGATTTAGCTATTGAGAATAATGGCGTAGAATGTATTTTTAAAGGAAAAGTTAAAGATCAGAATTTATTAAGATTAATCTATTCTGCTGGTGACTTTACAATAGTACCTTCCCTGTCAGAATCATTTTCATTAGTTTCACTTGAATCCATTGCTTGTAATACCCCTGTTTTGGCTTTCAATACCTCGGGAATAAAAGATATAGTAAGCCATAAAAAAAACGGTTTTTTAGCAAAAAAATTTGATATAAATAGCTTACGGGAAGGTTTGTTTTGGTTATCGAATAATCAATTATTAAATATCAATGTATCCGTAACCAAGTTTTCTAAAGATTTCGTAATAAATCAGTTTATTGATTTGTACAATCAAGAATCAACTATTTTTTTATAGTATAAGTATCCCTAAAAAACGAATGGTTTAAAACTTGATTTTTAATCTTTAATTTAATCTGTCATGAAAAAATTCCGATTCACAGAGGCGCAGATTGTAACTGCCCTTAAAAAACAAGAAGCCGGCATCCCAACAAAGGAGCTTTGCCGAGATCTTGGTATTACAGAGACTACCTTTTACAACTGGAAGGCCAAGTACGGTGGCCTTGATATTTCTGATGTCAAAAAAATGAAGAGCCTGGAAGAAGAGAATTCATGACTTAAGAAAATGTATACCAATCTGGCCATAGACAATCAGATTCCCAAAGTCCTTTTCACAAAATAAGCTCGGCCCTGCCACAAAAAGCAACTAGCAGAAGAACTGATAGGTGATCAAGGTGTTCCGATGAGCAGTGCCTGGATGTTGGTTTTTTCCTCGTTCTCATTTTTACTTCAGCAGTAAGCTGGATGAGAATAGCTGGTAATACAAGAGTTGTCAATTAAATACCCTTCTTATGACTTTAGGAAGCTTTTTGCTTATCAAAGAAGATCGGGTAAACCTCGGAACCATAACAAAGTATACAGAGTTTACATGCTTTAAAACTAAACAAAAAGCGAAGAGGGAAACGTATAATCCATGCCAGAGTAAGACAGCTACTGGTGGAGCAGGAGCATATCAATAAAAGTTGGAGCATAGATTTTATGAGCAATAAATTGATGGGCATTCGAAAGTTCAGAACCTTCAACGTAATGGACGATTGTTCCTGAGAGGTGCTGGCTATCAAGATTGATACATCACTTTCTTCTAAACGGATCAAACGCACACTGGAACGTATTATTGAACAACGAGGTAAACCCCAAAAAATCAGAACAGACAACGGACCAGAGTTCACATCGAAAGATTTTGAGCTCTGGTGTAAGGATCAGGGGATTAAAAAACTATACATCCAACCTTGTAAACCCATGCAAAATGTTTACATAGAGAGATTCAAGAGGCTTTATTGTGAAGCTTTCTTGATACCTGCCTGTTTATGGATCTTGAAGAAGTGAGATATCTGACAAGGGTATGGATAGAAGAATTCAACAACTGTAGACGTCACGAGGCACTGAAAAATCTAATACCGGATGAATGGAAAGGAAATCTAGAAATTACCGAAATTCACAAATCAACTACTGTAAGTTTAATTTGGGGCTTACAGTCGAAAAAATACTAAAAAGTTGAAACGATTTGATTTAAGATTTAATGGATCTTTTATTTTATTAATAACCCTTTTATCTGGGTTATTATTAGTCAGATCTGGTAAGTATACAGTTTATGTTAATTTAATTTATTTTGTGTTACTTACTGTGTTTTACAAAATTAAATTTACCACTGTTAGTTTTGTATATTCTTTTTATTTTTTTTTACTACTATTAATTGGCATTTATAACTATAATGATTTTGACTCTATATTGGAAGATATATTTTCCTTTTGGCCATTAATAATTTTATTTATAAATGGTGATTTCAAAGAATATTTAAAAAAAAATTTATTCAAATATTTAGTAAATTCTTTATTTTGGCTTTTCCCGATTTCTATTCTAATATTTAAATATATGGAATATGGAATTGGTTCAATTGTGACAACAAGATTTGATTATAATGAATCAACTAATTTTGAACTTTTTGCTCCAATTATTCCAATACTTTTTGCTCCATATTTGATTTTTTATTTTGACACATACAATAGATCTCAAAAAATAATTGTAATTCTTTCTAATGGGTTTATTTGTTTAATGGGTTTGATTACATTGTCGAGATCTATATCTTTAAACCAATTGACACCCATTTTTTTGATTGTATTATATAAATTAGCAATTTTTAAAATAAAAATAGTTAAACTTGTAAAGTTTACACTTCCTTTAATCTGTATTTTTTTATTTATTTTCAATTCTAATACTTATAAAGAGAGTAATATAAAAATTGCAATTGATGGAATTGAAGCAAGAAGTGAATTTGACAAAGACAATCTAGATATTACTTCAGGCAGGTTTGATGAAGCCACTCAATATTTAAATCAAGATCTAAGTATTATAGAAATATTATTTGGTAGAGGTTTAGGTGGCCATAAAGTTAAAAATAAAAATGAAAATTTTATTGGCGGGATTAATATGCTTCATTTTGGGCCATTACACTTATTTATGAAAGGTGGTATAATTTTGCTTTTGATAATATATCTCCCAATAATTGTTGCAATATTTTGGTTTTGGCGAACGAAAGATTACAGAATCTCATTATCTTTAATATTTTTCTTAATTGGAAATTTACAAACATCTAATTGGTCTTGGGGTATGACTTTGTTTATATTTTGGTTTAATATGTTGCTTTTTTTCGATAGAATTAATTTTAAATACTCTAAATAAGCTTTTTTTGAAATGTATTATAAAATTTATTTAAATATAATTTATCTTTTTAAATCTTTACGTAGTGTTTTTTTGAAAAAAAGAACGTCAAATTTAATTAGTTGCATAATTTTTTCAAAAGATAGGCCACTTCAACTTCATGCAACTTTAGAATCATATCTTGCAAATTCTACCGATCCTGCTCAAGTTACTGTTTTATATTGTTTTTCTAATGAATCATTCAGAAATGGATATGTTGATTTAATTAAGCTTTATGCTGCATATGACATTCTTTTTATCGAAGAATCTCATTTTAGACGAGATTTAATAAATATATTGGAAAGCTTAAATTCAATTTTTGTGTTTTTTTTAGTTGATGATATAATTTTCAAATCAAAATTCTCATTTAAATCATTTATTAGTATAAGTAAGAATAATAAATATATACTTTCATTAAGGCTTGGCAGAACAATAAATTATTGCTACACTAAAGCTGAAAATCAAGAATTACCTTTCTTTTATAATGTTGGTAATGATTTTTTATCCTGGAATATTTCTAAGTCAAAACTCGATTGGGCTTATGCTTTCAGTGTCGATGGTCATGTATACAATCTTAATATGATTAGAGAAATGGCAAAGTTAGTAAAGTTCAAAGGGCCAAATTCTTTTGAGTCTAGTTTAAATATTTTTAAGTATTTTTTTTATAATTATAAAGGGTTATGTTTTTTGGAACCAAAGTTGGTAAATATTTCATTGAATCGTGTGCAAAGTGAAATTAAGAATAGAGCTGGAAATTTTTCGACTGAAGAATTAAACAAGAAATGGCTTGAAAACTATAAAATTGATATTCATAAATTTATTAATATTAGTTATGGATCTACACATATTGAAGTTGACAATATACCGTTTATTAAACGTTAACAGATTGTTCGTTTTTTTTGAATGAAATACCCATTTATTAGTATAATTATTACAACTTATAATAGAGCACATTTTCTTCCAGCAACTATTACTTCTATCTTAAATCAAACTTACAAAAATTTTGAGTTGCTAATTATAGATGATGGCTCTACCGATAATACTTCAAGTATTGTTAATAAATTTCTTTTTGATAAAAGAGTTAAGTATTTTCATATAAATAATTCCGGAGGCCCTTCACGACCAAGAAATGTAGGAGTAAACTTGTGCAATTATTATTTGATTGCATTTTGTGACGACGATGATATTTGGGTAAAAAATAAGTTAAGAATTCAAGTTGATTATCTTATAAAATATAATCTAGACTTTGTTTCATCAAATATGATATTATTCAAAGATGAAGTTTCTCATGTAATAGGAAGAACAAAAAATAAAAATGTAAAATCTTTAGGTGCTTTTATTTATAGAAATGAAATTAATACATCAACTGTAATTCTAAAAAAATCTGAATTAATTATATTCAATGAAAATATTGAATTTTTAAATTGTGGGGAAGATTATTTATTGTGGCTACAACTTTTTTCAAAAAAATATAAATTTGGTTTTATAAATGAACCTTTAGTGTATTATCGAATATCTGATTCTAATATTTCTAAAAAATCATGGGTCTCCTCTCACATAGTTAAAATAATAATACACTTAAAAATATTTCTAGAAAATAAATTGTCAATTAAGTTATTACCTTTTATTTTAATAACATTAAATAAAAATATATTTTATTTTTTATTAAAGTATTTTTTAGTTTCAGTAAGGAAAAATCCCTTTTCAAAAAAATGATGGTTGCAATGAAGAAAAAAGTGTGTTTTTTTACTACGGTTTCTGAAAAGAATATTGCTTTTGAAAACTATACAATTCAGGACATTCAAATTTTAAAAGAGTTAGGATATGAAGTGGTTTTTGCAAATAAATTTTTAAATATTCCAATTAATTGTGATCTTTACTTTACATGGTGGGCAAGTGGAAGCGTAATTCCTTTGATTAAATCTCTACTATTTAAGATTCCAATGATTTGTGTTGCAGGTGGTAATGAAGTCATGATACACAGAGATTCTATTTCAAATAAATCATATGGTTATATTGAATACCCTTTTTATAAAAAATTAGCTGTTAGACTTGTTTTAAAGTTTAGCAAACAGATAATAGTTGTTTCAAATTTTATGCTAAAAGATCTAGTTTTGAAATATGCTTATAATCCAGTAGTTATTCATAATTGTGTCAACAACAATATTTTTAAACCGGTTTTTAAAAAAAGTGATTATGTTTTGTCGATATTCAAACTCGATGAACATGTCATAAATCTTAAAAGAGGATATACATATTTATATGCAATAGCAGAAGTTATAAAAAAAATTCCTGATCAGAGATTTTTCATTATTGGAAGAAAAGGCAATGGTTATGAAAACTTTGTTAAACTAATTAAAAAATTAAATATTACAAACAATGTTATTATTCTTGGAGAAATTGAAAATTCTCAAATTAATAAATGGGTGCAAAACGCACAATTATATGTGCAGTTAAGTGATACAGAAACATTTGGACTTGCAATTGCTGAAGCAATGAGTTGCGCTACACCAGTCTTGGTTAGTAGTTGTGGTGCAATACCAGAAATTGTCGGATCTTCTGGCATATATGTTGACCATAATTCCGTCCCTTCAGTTTCTTTAGCAATAATTAATTTTTTAGAAAAAAATTTAGATGAAAAAATACAGATTGGAAAAAATTTGTCTAAACGAATTTCTGATAATTTTTCTTATGAAAGAAGAAAATCGGAATTGAATAATTTAATAACTCAAATCATTTAATTTGGATAACAATCTTAAAATTTGCACAAATTGTGTGATGGACACATCTGATAGTCGAATAAAATTTGATTCAAATGGTCTCTGTGATCATTGTAATGATTTTTATAAAAATGTAAAACCAAATTGGAATGTAAATGAAAAAAGTCGAAATGACTTAGTGAAAATTATTGAAAAAATTAAAAATGAAGGTAAAGGTAATGAGTTTGATTGTATCCTGGGTTTAAGTGGAGGTGTGGACAGCTCATATATGCTACATATTGCTGTAAAAGAATTTGGCTTACGTCCTCTAGTTTTTCATGTAGATGGAGGTTGGAATTCTGAATTAGCTGTTCACAATATTCAGATGATGGTAGACAAATTGGATTTAGATCTTTACACTGAAGTAATTAATTGGGAAGAAATGAGGGATTTCCAGCTAGCATTTTTTAAATCTGGTTTGCCCCACATTGATCTTCCTCAAGACCATGCCTTCATCGCTACTCTTTATAATTATGCATATAAACATAGAATTAAGTATATTCTAAATGGTGGCAATATCTCAACTGAAGGTGTACGCAATCCTAAGGAATTTTTGTACTATGGAACTGATATGGTGCATATCAATGATATTCGTCGTCGCTTTAGTACTAATCCAATGAAGACCTATCCATTTAGTTCTATTTATCGGCACAAGTTTTATTTACGCTATATCAAAGGGGTAAAAGTAGTGAAGCCTTTAAATTATCTTCCTTATAACAAGGCGCAGGCGCAGTCTTTGCTCGAAAAGGAATATTGTTGGAAGCCCTATGCACAAAAACATTTTGAATCTCGTTTTACGAAATTTTATGAAGGGTATTGGTTGCCTGAAAGATTTGGCTTTGATACGCGTCGCGTACAATTTTCCAGTTTAATTCTTACAGGTCAAATGACTAGAAAAGAGGCACTAGAAAAATTAAAAACACCAGCCTATAATCCAGATACAATAGAAGATGAGTTTAATTATATTGCCACTAAGCTTGGGATTACCCCCAAACAATTACGAGAATACTTCACTATGCAAAAAAAATTTTATTGGGATTATAAAAACACAGAAACCATCTTTAATTTGGGTGCTAGATTTTTGAAGTTTATTGGAGTAGAAAAATCTATAAAACGATGATTGCGATTATCAATTATGGCTCAGGTAATGTGAGGGCCATTGGAAATATATATGACCGTCTCAATGTCCCATATCGTATAGCTAATGCCACTGCTGATTTGGATGATAGTATTTCTAAAATTATACTTCCAGGTGTTGGTGCATTCGATGAAACTATTTCGACTCTGTTAAAGTCTGGGTTTCGAAACCAATTAGATGATTTGGTAATTGGTCAACAAATGCCTGTCTTGGGAATTTGTGTAGGTATGCAAATACTAGCCAATGGTAGTGATGAAGGTGAATTGCCGGGCCTAGGCTGGGTCCCAGGGCAAGTCAAAAAATTTGATAAAGCAACTTTATTGGGTAAGCCTAAATTGCCCCATTTGGGATGGAATTCTTTAAAAATAGAAAAGCAATCGCCTATTTTGAATGAAGTTGACGTGGATTATGGGTTTTATTTTATTCATTCCTACTATTTTGAATGTGCCGATAAGACTAACATCTTAACAAGTTCAGAATACGGTGTTTCATTCTCATCTGCTGTTAACAAAGGAATGATATTTGGAACTCAATTTCATCCTGAGAAAAGCCATAGTAACGGAATACAGCTTTTAAAAAATTTCGCTAATCTCTGAATATGCTTCGATCTAGACTTATTCCCTGTTTATTGGTTCATAATAAAGGCTTGGTAAAAACTATTGAATTCAAGGATCCAAGATATGTGGGCGATCCGATAAATAGTGTAAAGATTTTTAATGAAAAAGAGGTTGATGAACTAATGGTGCTTGATATTGATGCCACAGTGGAGGGTAGAGAGCCGGATTTTGATTTAATAAGGAATTTGGCTGCAGAATGTCGTATGCCTTTATGTTATGGAGGTGGGGTGACAACAGTAGATCATGTAAAAAAAATTATAAGTCTAGGTGTCGAAAAAGTCGCCATTAGTACATCCGCTATAAAAAATCCAAAAATATTATCAGAGATTGGGTCAGCAGTAGGTGTTCAAAGTATTGTTGTGGTTGTGGATGTTCGCAAGCGAAAAGGAATTTTTGCTAAGGAAGGTTATGATATCTATTTATATAACGGTAAGATGAAAATAGATTTAGATTTAAATCAGCTTATAGATCAATTAAATTCCATCGGAATTGGTGAATTAGTGATTAACTCTATTGACCAGGACGGTAAGCAACAAGGTTATGATATGGAGCTTGTAGAGTTAGTAAGAAAACAAACTGAAGTTCCTATGTCTGTATTAGGAGGTGCAGGTACTTTGGATGATTTACGTAAGTTAATAAGCAACTACAAAATTATTGGTGCAGCTGCAGGTAGTTTATTTGTCTTTAAGGGCAAGTATCGTGCTGTGCTCATCAATTATCCCAATAGAGAAGAGAAGATTGCATTGCAAAGATCGGCCATGACTTAATTTTTTTATATGTTTCAAATTGTACAAAATCTAAAAACCGGCGATACATCTCTTGAAGAAGTTCCTGCACCAATTGTAAAACCGGGTCATGTTCTCATTCAAACAACTTGTTCTCTTGTTTCATTAGGTACTGAGCGAATGTTGGTGGAATTCGGTAAATCAAATCTACTTCAAAAAGTAAAACAGCAGCCTGATAAACTAAAAGACGTTATAAACAAAGCAAAAACTGATGGACTGAGACCAACAATTAACGCTGTTTTAAATAAACTAAGCCAACCACTTCCATTGGGTTACTGCAATGTTGGAAGAGTAATTGCTATTGGAAAAGGGGTAGAAGATTTTGCAATAGGTGATAGGGTAGCTTCGAATGGTCCACATGCAGAATTTGTTTGCGTTCCTAAGAATCTTGTTGCGAAAATACCTGTTGGCGTAACCGATGAAGAAGCAACATTCACTGTAATTGGAGCAATTGGTCTTCAGGGAATTAGATTAGCTAATCCAACTTTTGGTGAAACTGTGGTTGTAATTGGTTTGGGGTTAATTGGATTAATAACAGCCCAATTATTAAAAGCTAATGGCTGTCGTGTCATTGGATTTGACTTTGATCACATAAAAGTGGGGAAGGCCAAATTGTTGGGAATAGATGCCATAAATCCAAATACAGGCATAGATCCCGTAAGCTATGTGCAAAGCCTTACGAATTCAGTGGGTGCTGATGCAGTCATTATTACTGCATCCACTAAAAGTGATGAGGTTATATCTCAGTCCGCCAAAATGTCCCGTAAACGAGGGCGGATTGTATTAATTGGTGTGATAGGGTTGAATATTTCAAGGGCCGATTTTTATGAAAAAGAACTGACCTTTCAGGTTTCTTGTTCTTATGGACCGGGAAGGAATGATGATCTATATGAACAAAAAGGATATGATTATCCACTTCCGTTTGTTCGTTGGACTGAAAAGAGAAATTTTGAAGCTATTCTAAGTGCAATATCTACTAAAGCCCTTGACCTTGAGACCTTGATAACTGATAAAGTAAATCTTGTAGATTTTCTGCAGATCTATTCCAATATGGCTAACTATAGTTCAATAGCATCTATTTTGATATATCCTCAAAAAGCAATTGAACCAATTCGAGCAATTCAAGTACGACCTAATTTATTAACACCGGGCAAGGGTATTGTAGGAATTATTGGTGCTGGTAATTTCACCTCCGCAATGATTTTGCCATGTTTGATAAAAACTACTGCAAATATTAAATGTATCGCAAGTTCAGGAGGAATAACAAGCACTGCGTTGGCAAAAAAGTATAAAATTCCTTATTCAACTACTGATAGGAAATTTATTATAGAAGATAATGATGTTGATTTAGTAATGATTTCTACTAGACATAATTCTCATGCTGATCTTGCAGTTGAGGCTTTAAATGCAGGGAAACATGTATTTGTAGAAAAACCTTTAGCTTTAAAGCATTCTGAATTAGAAGAAGTTATTTCTGCATACAAAAATTCAGGTAAGACCATTACAGTAGGTTTTAATAGACGATTCGCGCCTCTGGCAATTCAAATGAAAAAAACTTTAGGATATCCCGAAAGCCCAATGAATATTCTTGCAACCATGAATGCAGGATCAATTCCGGCAGCCTCTTGGGTACATGATATGGAAGTAGGTGGAGGTAGAATAGTAGGGGAGGCTTGTCATTTTATTGATATAGTTACATACCTAACTGGATCTAAGGTTAAGTCTGTTTGCATGAATTCAATGGGAGTCAATCCCAAAGAGAATACAGATAATGCAAGCATTTTACTTAAATATGAAAATGGTTCTAATGCTGTAATAAATTATTTCTCAAATGGATCTAAATCCTACTCAAAGGAGCGTTTGGAAGTTTTTCATCAAGACCGGACATTAATCTTAGACAACTGGCGAAAGTTAACTGGATATGGTTTTAAAAAATTCAGTTCAGTTTCTTCGCGCCAGGACAAGGGACATCAAAATCAATTCAATCTTTTGATCCGATCAGTACAAAGTGGTGGGGATCAAATAATCCCGATAGATGAAATAGTGAATACAACTAAGGCGAGTTTTGCGGCTATAGAGAGTTTAAAAACTGGAGTTTGGGTTGACATTAACTGAATTTTAAAAATTTTAAAATTGAAAGTAGATTTAATTGCCGCGGCACGTCCTAATTTTATGAAAATTGCTCCAATTATAAAAGCAATTTCAAAATATCCCTCTTCAACAATTAGTTATCGTCTGATTCATACTGGCCAACATTATGATCAAAATATGAGTGATATATTTTTTGAACAATTAGATATTCCTAAACCAAATTTAAATATAGGGGCTGGCGGAGGTACGCAAGCTGAACAAACAGCCAAAATCATGCTAGGTTATGAGAGTTTGCTACTGAAAGACCCTTGCGATTTGTGTATTGTTTTTGGCGATGTAACTTCAACTATGGCGTGTACAATTGCGGCAAAAAAATTAAATATTAAAGTTGCTCATATTGAGGCAGGTATAAGGTCTTGGGATTTAACTATGCCTGAGGAGATTAATCGAATTATTACAGATAGTATCAGTGATTACTTCTTCACTACCTCCGAAGTAGCAAATCTAAATCTACTAAAATCAGGAGTTCCTCAGGAGCGTATTTTTTTCGTCGGAAATACAATGATTGATACCTTATTAAATAATCTAGAACGTTTTCGGAAGCCGATTTTTTGGGATCAATACGATTTGCGCAAAAACGATTATATCGTGTTAACAATTCATAGGCC
>Ga0315907_10006404_pt1 | contig 12500 bp, 19 predicted proteins | sample LakEriMetagenome_3_FD_203525 | JGI IMG/M metagenome (GOLD analysis project Ga0315907, IMG submission 203525) | Freshwater fungal communities from buoy surface, Lake Erie, Ohio, United States - Buoy 12 MA123 | ecosystem: Environmental > Aquatic > Freshwater > Lake > Lake biofilm | place: USA...
CATAGCTTGTTCATCCCATATAAATATATGGAGAGATATCAAGAACGCTTTTCTTTGTTCCTTTGTTTAAACTGAATAGCTTGAACAATTTCCATCTTACATTCTCTAGATAATCCTTTCCATCTACCCAACAACCATGTTAAATATTGTTCATCAGCAATATGTACTGATAATCCCTTAAATTGTCCCATGGTGAACTTATTATACTCATCTAAGGGTTGAAAATATACATTTTTCATTGTATAACTTATTTTACTATACTGTTAATTAATTCTTTATGATATTCATTATTTATAGAATTAAATTTAAGTTCTATATCATCTAAGGCCAAACCTTTTACTTTAGCTGTTTCTATTAGATAATCCATTGTATAATATACAATCATTTCATCGGTCATAGTATCTCCTATACCAGCAGCTGAATATCTTTTTTCTAAGTGCCTGAATTGGTTAATAGCTGCTTGTAAATCTAAATCAATTAGATGGTTATGTTCATATTGATTTTCTACTTGTAATTGATGCCAGTGCAATTTACTGTAAAATGCATCACTAAAAGCATTAATGTTAATAGAGGGATATTGAGTAACCTTATAAATTAGGTTCTCAATAATCTCAATTATTTTGTTAGTACAATTCACCTGTGCTTTACCGGTGTTAAGGAGTGCAAATGGGTTAGAACCATACTTAGATTCTAAAATCCCTGTTATATTTTTAATTTCCATGCCCATAAATATAAGACCAACAAAAATAGGTCCCATATTTATGAGAGAGGTTTATTCAGGTGTGGACATTTTATGCTTAGAGAAAATATCTAAATTATCCATTTCAAAATCAATCAGTGCATGTTTAACACTATTCTCAATATTTAAATCATAATTGTAGATACCATTTTCAGGTTCAAAAATACCCCATTCACTGGACCAGTAGTATACATCTGATTTACCTGTAATGTTATCAATAACTTCAACAGTAACATATTTAACACCTTTAGTCAACATTTCTGTTAATACACAAATCTCAAACTTGTTCATTTTTTTATTATTAGGAAATAATTGTAACGTAACCTTCATCATCAAAACCAATTTCACAACCTGGCATATAAACAGTTAATTGTCCATCTTCAATAATAAGTTCAAAACCAGCATCAGATAAAATGCTGTAAGCTTTAGCGAATTGAATTTCTTGTTCTTTCATTTTGTTATGTTTTTCTTATTTTTCTTATACCTAAATATAAGTATCCTTTTGCATAAGGCCAAACTTTACACCTTTCTTAAAATAAGCTTGTTTTTCCAGAATTTCTGAAGTAACTTCAGCATCAATGTTAATATTTATTAACTGAGGAATAAGGGATAGAAGGGTAAAAAGGAAAAAAGGAAATGAGGTTACAGAGAAGTTTGGTCTTTGGTAACCTTTATCAGTTTGTTTATATTTATATTAGAACATAGGACCGAGTGACTGGAACAACTCACTTTAAATAGATTCTAAACTTCAGCAATACCAGCTGTTGGTTCTTGTAAATTAAATCCCCTCAGTATTGCAAAATGTACCAGGTTGTTTGAACTAACATAGCATCCATTTTATTCAAGCTGGGTGGTAAAACTCTCTAATAAAACCTGGTATCGGGGGGATGCGTTGAATGTTTTAGTGCCCATTATATTATATCTATTATCATCAATAATTAACTGCTATGGCCCTTCCAGATTTAACAGGAAATAAGATAAAAGATACCTATCAGAGAGTTGTTCAAACTGGAGATGGTAAAACATTCTATAATGGTACCGGTTCAGCTATTCCTATAGTTACCAATCCCTATACTGGTTCTTTAGCTATCTCAGGAGGTGTTGTAATAAATGGTACAACATTATCAGGTGGAAATTTAAATGGATTAAGTGATGTAGTTATAACTAATCCTCAGCTAGGTGATTTATTAGTTAGAGATACTTACAGCACTAACTGGGTTAATTCCCAGACCTTAGATGGTGATTATACCTATAATGGTACTAATGTTTTCACTAATGAAACTACTCATAATGGAGGTATTTATACAGCTGGAGATATAAATGCAGGTGCTGATTTAGCTTATAATATAGGAGGTGACCCAGCTAGAGATTATTGGTTTGCTACAGCTTCTATTGGTTATATTAGAACATTCCAGGGTGGAATAGAATTTGTAGACCCAACTGGTAAAACACCTCAGGCTGTATTAACAGTTAATTCTAATGGTTTTACATTAAATAATGCTGCAGGTGCTAAAACAAATTTATCAGCATCAGGTGGTACCTTTACTAGTAATGTTTCAGCTAATAGATTTGTAGGCCCATTAACAGGTGCTGTAACAGGTAGTGTTTTAGGTAATTTAACAGGTACAGCTAGTTTAGCTACAACTGCTTCATTCGCTACCCGTGCTAATGTTGCTACCTCAGCTACCTCATCTACCTCAGCTTCTTTTGCTGTTACAGCTTCTTATGTTCTCAATGCTGTAAGTAGTTCCTTTGCAACTACAGCATCTTATGCTTTAAATGGAGGTGTTACTCAAATAATAGCAGGTACTAATGTTACAATATCCCCAGCTGGAGGAACAGGTGCTGTTACAATTAACTCAACAGGTGGAGGAGGAGGAGGTACTACATTCCCATATACTGGTTCTGCTATAATATCAGGTAGCTTAATAGTTACAGGTTCTACAGCAGTATCAGGAGGTATAAGTACTCAATACATCGATTTTGATATTAATGCTGCACCTGCTTTTTCTACAGGTAGAGTTAATTGGGTAGATGATACTAAAACAATAGCAATTGATACTGAACTAAGTGGTTTCCAAATTGAAGTAGGTCATCAAAATGTTATTAGAGTAAGAAATGAAACCGGTACCACTATATCAAGAGGTAGAGTAGTTTATTTAAGCGGTTCTTCAGGTAACAGACCACTTATCTACACTTCAAGTTTTGAAATAGACCCAACATCAGCAGGTACTGTAGGTTTAGTAGCAGCTGATATTAGCACCTCTAACAATGGTTATGTTATATCCAATGGTCTAATAAGAGATATTAATACAACTGCTTATACTGCAGGTGCAGTTTTATACCTATCCTCAAGCGGTCAACTTTCAACAACAGCACCTGTAGCCCCTTTACATGGTGTTAGATTGGGTAAGGTTATAACATCCGCAGTATCCGGTATAATCCATGTAGATGTTGATAACGGTTACGAAATCGGTGAGTTACATGATGTAATTGATAATTCAACAAATACTACGTATGGTGCATTATTAGTTAAATCAGGTAGCGTTTGGAAGAATGGTTACCAATTAACTGGTTCTTATGGGTTAACAGGTTCATTAGCTGTACAAGGTTCAGGACTATTATTAGATATAGATGGTGATATATAGTTTAATGAAAACAGAATAAGAACATCAAGTACTACAGTAGGTCAACCTGGTAAGGGTGCTGATTTAGCATATGATTGGGGTAATTTTACAACAGCACCTACAGCGGGAAGAATAGTTTATTTTGCTAGTGGTTCAGGAGGATTTGGTTGGAGAGATGCTTTAGCAAGTGCTACAGGTAGTAGTATTGGACCACTAGGTGTAGCTACTAATGCTGCTTCTCAAGATGAAATAATGTTAAGAGGTGCTGTTAGAGTAAGTGGTTCACTATCTGGATTAGCAGCAGGCCAAGTAGTATATTTAAGTAACACAGTATCAGGTAGTGTAACAGGTACAGCACCATCTACAACTGGTCACGTTGTTAGAATAATAGGTTATGTTATTAGCCCAACAGACAATACAATGTACTTTAACCCCGATTTCTCTTATATAACAAGAACATAATGTCCATAGCTACAATAAATGGTGTAACAGCAGGTAATATATCTCTTTTAAATGGGATATCCTATACATTAGTAAGCACATATAATGGTGTTGTATCTTCATCTACACCAGCACCACCACCAGCTACAGCATCTTTTGTTACAGGTGGTTTAGTAGCTTATTGGGACCCAACAAATAGTGGTAGTAGAACTACTAAAGTTATAGGTGGTATAACTTATAGTTGTTCTTTAGATTTAACTAACCTATATACAGCAAGTAATCCAATTGTTACTCGTAGTTTCTTCTTATTTAGTGGTGCTACCTTTACAACATTTAATAGTGGTGGTGTAAACCAAACTGTTTATTATGTTGATGGTGCTGGGGGTGACCATTTAATGTCCCGAAATGATGTAACAGGTCCTCTTACAGCTTCTAACAGTGACCCAATGAAAATTAGTACTATGCTTAATTTTACTAATGAATTCTGGTTTAGAAGTAGTGGTAGTTATATAACTGATGGTGCTTTATATAGTGCTGTTTATAACCAAGGTTCAAGAACAAGAACATCAGATACTACAGGAACTCATTGGGCTTATGCACCTAATGTTATAGCTGGGGGTAATTTGGGTGGAACTTTTGCTACAAATACCTGGCATCATTATGTTGTAACAATGGCCAACTTAGATGCTACTAATGATAGATTAAGAATCTATAAAGATGGTGTTCAAGTAGGTGTAGATACAACTGGTAACTATGCACCTACAGATACCTCAGCTTTATATATAATGGGTAGCTGGAATGGTGCTACTGAGTTACAAAGAATGTTTGTTGGTGAAGTTAGAAGATATGATAGAGAACTAACAGCAGCTGAAGTATTAACTAATTATAGTGCAAGTAAAGCGAAATATGGAAAATAGATATTATAGAATAATAGCCTCTCCTTATTTATTAAATATAGATTATAATGATTTATATCAAGCGGGTATAGAAGATACTCGATTCTCCATTAGTGGGGAATGGGCTATAATAACTTACAGAAATCTCCCAGAAAACCCTGATTTTCCTTATTATACTAATGAGGAAATAATACAATTTATCTATAATAATTGGGATGAATGGAATGAAAATCCCTTAGGTAGTAATCCAGAACCAATTTAAAACTTAAAAAAATGAAAGAACAAACTTACGGTGTTATTAGACACATATTAACCTTTGCTGGTGGTTTATTAGTAGCAAAAGGAATGATATCAGAGGAACTAATGTTAGAATCAGTAGGTATATTAACCTCTGTAATTGGTGTCCTTTGGTCTATATTTATCAAACGAAATAGAATATAAATCTCTGTTTAATTGCCATGTTGTAAGGGAGGTTACTCGAAAGGGTAACCTTCTTTATTCTGTGTATATTTATAACAAATGGCAATACATAAACAAATAGAATTAGTTTATCCTGAGTTAATACTCATGATAACAACAATAACAAAAGATAAGGTTATTGCTACTGATTTGGTGCATGATAGTATAGCTGATTTTTTATCAATGCCCAGTATAAAACAGAACAAAATAAAAAAAGATGATAGAATAAAAGAATATATCTATCAAATAGCTAAAACGCAATATTTCAGTAGCACATCTAATTTCCATCTAACATACAGAGAAAATCAAGTACTAAAAGTAAAAGATAACTCAGATTTAGAACAGTTAGAGGTAGAGGATACAGATAATCAAAGCACAAACGAATTAAGGTTAATAATGAGTACAATAAATAAACATTGTACTAAATTTGAAAAACAACTAATAGTAGATAGGTTTGTTGAAAATATGACCTATAAGCAAATGGGTGATAAGCATGATATGCCCACCTACTTAATAACAAACAAAATTAAAACTCTAATAAACAAAATAAAACAAAATGTATTATAATATCTTAGATATGATAGCCTTTGCATCATTAGGATTTATGTTTGCAAAGTGGTTTGTACCAATACAAATAATCAAAGATACATTCTTTGAACATTGGAAGAAAGCATTCAATAAAGAATTTCCATTTAAATATGTTTTTTATTGTAGTAAATGCACTACCTTCTGGGGAACACTCATTTATACGCATGATATAAAGGTAGCTGCTATTTCCGCAGTATTAGCGTATGCAATTCACTTTAGTATTAACAAAATGGAATGGTACTGGAGTGAAAAAGGCTGAAATATATAATTTGGATAAGTTAAATAGAAAAGTTATATTTGAAGGATTAGAACATGGTTATAACACTTATCCCACAGATTTTGATATGGTATTTAATTTAAGAAACGAAATAAACATTATAGTTGATGCTAAGGAAGCAGGTAAAGAACCTGTTATGGGTCAAACAATCACTTATGTAAACATTAGCAAAGCATTAGAAGCAGCTGGTGTACCATCTTATGTTATATGGGTAGAACACTCACCATCAGATGAAAACATAAAATTAGCTGATTGTAAAGTAGTTTTGATATGGAATAAAGGTAAATTTATAAAGCGAAACCAAATATGTGAATTATTTGAATGTGATATCACCTATAAAGAACTGCAACATTATCTACTAAAAAAACACAATGTAGAACCATATAACCCAGCAAAACATAAATTTAATAAATCAGAATACTCATGGAAATAGAAACACCTTGGACCCCATCAGAAATTAAATTCTTATATGAATTTAAAAACAGCCCAAATTATAATGGCTGGACCAATTACAATCAACCACAATGGTTAGAAGCAGAACGCTTACTCACATACAGTGAAACATTAAGAAAAATGAAATGTAACTGTGAAGTAAACCAAGTTATGAGTAGTGTAAAAGCAATGATGGAAGCTGCTTACCCTAAAATAGAGGAAATATATTTATTAGAAAATAAATTATTATGAAAGGTAAAGCACGTGGTAATAAAAACAGAATCGAAGCAATATCATCTGTAATGTATGTAGATGAGGATATGGAGAAAATCTGGAAATACATCGAAGAATCCTGTAATATAACACAGGTACTCCCATTCTATAATAGTGATGGTGAGGAATTATTATCTATGAGTATCAAACCAGATGAAATGGTATATTATTGTAACCCACCATTCAGCAATTATGCAATAACCAGTTTAGGTAGGTTATGGTCTTTTAAATTTAAAAAATTTATTAAAGCATTCTACAGACCAAACAGCAACATATACTATATGAATAGCCCAACAACTAAAAACATTAAAATAGAAAAACTATTTAAGGAAGCAGGTTGGGAATACAATCATAAAGAAATAACAATTAACCTATATTCTTTTGAATTATTAATAGATGATTATAATGGCTAGAACTAAAGCACCAACAGGTAGAGATTTAGAAGTAGAAAAATACCTAACATTAGAAGAATGTTGCGAAGCAATAATGTCCAATCACTTTGGATGGGGGCAATTTAAACAATGGTACATAGAGAAAACTGGGCTTTCTCACGCAGCTGCAAATGAACAATGGAATAGATGTTGGGAGGTATTAAGAGAAAAATTCAAAGCAAACATTTATGATACTGTTGAACGAACCTTAAACGAATTAGAGGGCCAAAAGATGGAAACTAATGATGCAAGATTAAGATTCGAAATAACTAAATACCAGAATAAAATAAAGGGAGGAGAAATTGATAGACAGGAAATAAAACATTCAGGTGAAATAAAATTTGATTTCGGTTCCCCAATACCAACAACAACTAAATATAATTTATGAAAGTAGAAGGATTCAATCCCCATTATGGACAAGCTAAAGTAATAGATGGTTTTGTAAAAACAAATCATAAATGGGGAATTGTTTCTACTGGTAGACAATATGGTAAATCATTGTTAGCAATGAATGCTATGTTGTATTGGTTATTAAATAATAATAAAAGTAAGGGATGCTGGATATCCCCGATATATAAGCAATGTAAGAAGGTATTCGATGAGTTGGCTGAAATAACAGGACCAGTTATTAAATCATCAAATAAAGCGGATTTAATAATAGAATTTGTTAATGGTTCCTCACTACAATTCCTATCTGCTGATTCACCTGATTCTATTAGAGGTTTTAGTTTTAATTATATGGTTGTTGATGAAGCTGCTTTCATTCAACAATCTGCTTTTGAACAAGCTATCTTACCTACCTTAACTGCTATTGGTAAAAAATGTTTACTAATATCAACACCTAAAGGTAAAAATTGGTTTTATAATTGGTTTTTAAAAGGAACAAACGGTGATACTGATTTTGTTTCATTTAAAGGTATTAGTGAAGATAATCCCTTTGCTGATGCTAGTTTCATTGTTGAGTGTAAAAAAAGTATGCCCGCATCAGTATTTGCACAGGAATTTTTAGCTGAATTTACTGATGATGGTAATGATGTATTTACTAACCTTGATAATGTATGTATAATAAATGAATACCAATTGGCACGACCCTCAATTTCTTATTATGCAGGGATTGATACAGGGTTTAATTCCGATTATTCGGTCCTCGTTATACTCGATGAAAGTGGAAGAACAGCTAATGTTAGTAGAATCAATGGACTACCTCTTGAATCAATTGTTAGCAGATTTGAACAAACACTACAACCCTATAGGTGCAGAAATATTTATATTGAAACAAATGGGATTGGTGAAGCTATGTTCCAACTAATGAAAAATAAAGTAGCTAATGTTAAACCATTTGTTATGACCAATGAATCTAAACAACAAGGTATCCAGCAACTAATATTAGGTATACAAGAACAAACATTTGAATTTCCATCCAAACAATTAATGCCTGAGTTTTATGATGAATTTGCAGCTTTTACTTACAAACAACTTGGTACTGGCAGGTTGCAATTTGGTGCACCTAACGGAACCCACGATGATATTGTTATTGCAACTATGCTAGCAAATGAAGCTAGAAGAAAACTACATATGAAAAAACCTATTTACATTGGTAAATATGCGTAGAATCCGTTTAAATATCAACTATCATTATTAAATCAATACAATATACAATTAAACATAAAATACATGAATTATCCAAAATACCTCACTGTTGACCATTATCTCAAATTAAAAGATTTTGAAAAAATAACTAATGCATCTGATTTAGTTAAGGTGATAAATGTTATCACTGGATTAGAAGAAGATGAAATTAAAAAATTAAGCAAGGATGATATTGATACTCTAACTGATTTTGTGAAGAATCTGTTAGATAACAGTGTACCTAAGTTCTGGCCAGTATTCGAACATAAAGGAATAACCTATGGTTTTAACCCAATATCTAAAATGATATTAGGTGAATGGATTGATATGGATGCCCTATCTAAGGATTGGCAGAATAACCTTCATCTATTAACAGCAACTGTTTATAGACCAATAACAAAACATAATTATAAGAGTTGGATTTGGAGAACTCATTATAATATAAAGGTATTAACTAAGGATAATACAACATCACCATTTGATGTTTATGAGGTTGAACCATATAATGCTGATACAGTAGCTGAGAGGGCTGAATTATTTAAAGAACTACCATTAGAAATAGCAAAGGGTATGTTGAGTTTTTTTTTAGTATTCGCGGTCAAACACTCCGAAACTATTCAAACATCTTTGCTACAAACACAAGAAGAGAAGAACATAGTGATAGAGGGGAACCAGAATCTAATACAACAACTCTATCAGACCACTACGGTTGGTTCTTAACATTATACAATCTTAGTGAGACCAATATCCTATCTATAACAGGTGATAAAGCAATAACAGATTTAAATTTTATTTTTGTATTGAATTATCTATCACTCAAACAAGAATTGTTTAAAGAAGAAGAAAAGAGATTAGCCCAAAATAAAAGAACCAGAATATTATGATATCCTTTACAACCATAGTTAATAATTTAAAATCAGCAGCTTCAACATTAACATCTGTTAATACTGTTGATTTTGGTTCTATTGATATGCTTGATGCTAACTGGCAGAATGCTGTTTACCCATATGTTTTCTTTAGACCATTAACATCACCTGGTATAACAATTAGTGATGCTAGTATGGCCCAACCTAGAAGATTAAATTTTGAAATGTACATTATGGATGTACCATTACAAACAGATACTGATTTAGTTGATGTTATGAGTAACACAGAACAAATTGGTTATGATATATTATCTGATTTTTATGATGGTACTTATGAGAATTTAATTAAGGTTACAACAAACAACATAGCCCCATTATTTGAAGCATTCCAGGATAGAGTAGCTGGTTGGGTATTTAGTGTAACAGTAGAAACAACACCTCAAGGATTTACCTCTTGTAACAGAACAGAATCATGATTAAAAGACCTAATTTAGAAAGAACACCTAATTATGATTTAACTTTTGATTTGATGGGTAGGCAACTAGCCCAAAAATTAAGAGAAGCAGTTAATAGTAAAGGTATATCAGCAACAGGAAATTTAGCTAATTCATTTATATATGATGAAAATGAAGGTGTTGTTAAATTCCTTAAGTATGGTGAAATAGTTGATGGGGGTAGAAGGTCAGGTGGTTTTCCTCCTATTAGACCTATTGTTGAATGGATTAATGCTAAGGGTATTAGTGCAGGTAATAAAACAGATGAACAGGTTGCTTTTGCAATAGCTAAAACAATTGAGAAAAGAGGATACAGACCACAACCATTTATACAACCAACAATATCTGAATTAGAACAAAGATTTGCTGAATATTTTGCTGAAGCAATAGCTGATGATATTGAGTTGAATGCACAAGTATATTTTGATAATAATGTAAATAATAAAAAATTTACAATAAACTTAGGTAAAAAGAAATAAGATGGCCATATCAGTAGATAACTACCCATTACAAATATTAAACGCTGCAAACAGTGATGTATTTTATGTTGTTACTTCAAACAGTAGCAGCAAAGATAATTTCTCATATGTTTGTGATATAATAAATGATGCTGGTACTAGAATTGTTAGATTAAAACAAAGACCTAATCCTGCTGGTATTGGTGTTTTTAATATTGGTGAAATAACTAAAACATTAGTATCTGGAGATTATGAGTTACCTGAGGTAGGTGATGGTTCTGTTTTCCAACCATCTGATTTAAGTTTAGCTTGGTATAAAGTAGCGTTCGGTGAGGAATATAGTAACTCACCTACCGGTTCATTATTTTTATATAATGGTGTAACTAGTACAGCTATTAGTGGTGCTACTAATGTTGCTAAATTAGACCCTAACCATTCATTAGACCCATTCACTTATATATTTGGTGCTACATTAGATAGAACTGAACAAACTTATTATTTTGATTATATAAGCCATTATAACCCATCAGCTACTTGGAATGAGAACTTAGATAAAAAACTAAGTGATATGCCCAATACCAATATTCCTTTGTATAAAGATAGATTCCATATATTCAGTATGTTTGATGGTCAATGGGCTAGTGGTTCTACAGTATGGAGGAATGATATTGCTTTTATGGATGTTAATGAAATTGATAGTACTGGTCAGGTAATCAATCAACATAGATTATATAACAGCCAAGATTATTATGGTCCTAATAGCCCTAGAACAGCATTTAATTCTACTTTAGCTTCCTATTCATCCAGTTTCTTTACAACATATAAAAATAATAGATTAATTAATATAGGAGTAGGTGACCCAATATGGTCAAATGAATTTACTATGGACCCATCTACAGTTTCTGTTACAATTGATTTAGGTTCTAATTTTACTTCTAGCTGGCACTTTCAATATTTACAATACGATATTTTAGACCCACCTTGTGATTATCCTTTATATCAATTAGCTTGGTTAAATAAATATGGTGTTTATGATTATTATTTCTTTACTGGTAGAGACCAATATACAATAAGCAGAACAGATAATAATTATTTAAGAGGATTTACTAATTATGGTATAACCAGTACAGCAACTAACCCATATAATCCAGAAAATAGAGGATTAAAATCATATGAAACAACTTATAATCAAATATATACTGTATCAACAAGATATTTAACTCAAGAATGGGCTGATTGGTTAGAGGGATTATTCACATCAAATGATGTTTGGTTAATAACTGATGCTAATTTATGGAGACCTATCAATCTAATTTCTGCTGATTATACTAAATTTAATGACCCTCGTTCTCAAAAATTAAAATCCTATACAGTACAATTTAAATATGCTAACCAACCAAGACCAAGATAATGGCTGAGATAATAATTAGAGTATACAATAATAAGGTAATAGCTAAACCAGGTGCTGTTGATTCTACTTGGTGGGACCTTGATGTTGATAATAATGATGTTCAATCTATTAAATTAGATATATCATCTATTGATTCAAGTGATATAGGTACTGTATATGGGGCTGCTTCTCAAAAGTTCTCTTTACCAAATACAGCAACTAATAATGATTTCTTTAATTATGCTTTCAACATTAATTCAGAAGAAGCAGGTTTTACATTTCAGAAAACATTTCCCTGCCAGGTATTAGTTGATGGTGCTTCTGTTGCTACAGGTAGATTATTTTTTGATTCTGTAACAACTGATAATTTTGGCAATCATAGATACAATTGTTCATTTAATGATTCTGTTGCTTCATTAAAGGATTTATTGGGAAATATGACCTTAGCTGATTTAGATTGGTCTACTCATACTCATAATTTTACTGTTGCTAATGTAACA
>Ga0315907_10006405_pt1 | contig 12496 bp, 10 predicted proteins | sample LakEriMetagenome_3_FD_203525 | JGI IMG/M metagenome (GOLD analysis project Ga0315907, IMG submission 203525) | Freshwater fungal communities from buoy surface, Lake Erie, Ohio, United States - Buoy 12 MA123 | ecosystem: Environmental > Aquatic > Freshwater > Lake > Lake biofilm | place: USA...
GATACCGGCGCGCTCTACCGTGCCGTTACATGGTTATCGATCTCACTTGATAGCACTGAACCTCACGTAATTATTCAGGGATTGAAAACTTCACCGATTCGATTTGTATCTGACCCAACCAAGCCACAAATATTTTGTGGTGATACTGATCTGACAGAAGAGATTCGATCTGAAAAAGTCACTGCAGCGGTAAGTGCAATTAGTGCCATTCCACAGATTCGCGCGGAGTTACTAACACTGCAACGAAAAATTATTGATAAGGCCGATCGCGGAATAGTTGTTGAAGGTCGCGACATCGGCACAGTCGTTGCGCCAGATGCAGCGATGAAAGTCTTTTTAACGGCAGATCTGCAGGCGCGTGCGCTCCGACGCGATACTGAACTTGGCGCGCAACATGGAACTGAAGCTATTGGGCAATCCTTAAGCGAACGTGACCACGTTGATTCCACACGGGCTGTTTCACCTTTAAGCACAGCAAGTGATGCGGTGATCGTTGATTCCACAATGCTCAATCTTGAGGAAACTATTGAGCGCATTTGGGAGCTATTGAAAGAGAGAAATCTCTTAGGTCTGCCAATCGTCGCAATACTCGGGCGCCCAAATGTTGGTAAGTCAACGTTGATTAATCGCTTCCTCGGTCGCCGAGAAGCTATCGTTGAAGATACACCTGGTGTTACACGTGACCGTGTCTCTTATGAATGCGAATGGAATGGTCGCAGATTTATCATCATGGACACTGGTGGTTGGGAATCAAAACCAGATGGAATTTCAGTTCAAGTGTCAGCCGGTGCAGAACGTGCAATGGAAGAGGCAGATGTTCTCGCCTTTGTTGTTGATGCACATGTGGGAGCACTCGATGAAGATGACATTCTTGTGCAAGAGCTAAGGAAAGCGAAGAAGCCAACAATCCTTGTTGCAAATAAAGTTGATGGAGATTCAGATGAATCGGATGCGCATGCTTTGTGGAATCTAGGTCTTGGACAACCTTGCTTTGTTTCAGCGCTGCATGGTCGGGGGAGCGGTGATCTCTTGGATCTAATAGTCCGCGAATTGCCAGAAGTGGGTGGAGCACAGGCCCAAGATGGTTACCGCCGTATAGCTTTGATTGGACGTCCCAACGTTGGAAAATCAAGTTTGCTCAATGCACTAGCGGGAGAATCGCTATCGATTGTTGATGACGTTGCTGGAACTACACGCGATCCAGTTGATTCATTGATTGATTTCGGTGGATCAATCTGGAGATTCGTTGATACGGCAGGGCTAAAAAAGCGCGCCAATCAAGCAAGTGGAACCGATTACTACGCGACTCTTCGCACTCAGGCAGCGCTGGAGAGGTGTGAGTGCGCAGTCGTTGTCCTTGATGCCTCACAACCAATTTCAGAACAAGACTTGCGTGTGATCACAATGGTCGAAGAAGCTGGAAAAGCTTTAGTACTCGTGATGAACAAGTGGGATCTGGTAGATGAAGATCGCCGTGATCAACTTGATCGTGAAATAGATCGACACTTAGATCAAGTGGAGTGGGCACAGCGAGTAAACGTTGCAGCAAAAACCGGCTGGCATCGCGATCGCCTTGCTCCAGCAATACGAACTGCTTTGGATTCGTGGGAGCGTCGAGTCCCTACATCGAAACTCAACTCTTTCTTGGGAGCACTCATCGGTGCAACGCCTCCACCGGTGCGAGGTGGCAAGCAACCAAAAATTTACTACGCGACCCAGGCTGGCATCGCGCCACCGAAGTTTGTTGTCTTCTCAAGTGGTTGGATCGAAGCCTCATATCGACGATTTATCGAACGTCGCTTGCGTGAAGAGTTCGGATTTCCTGGCACTCCCGTCCAAGTGGCTATTCGCGTAAAAGAACGAGATAAAGAGCAGGGATAGCGCGATGAACGCCGAGGAAGAGAAACCATCGATTGTGACCTGGCCTAATGGGCTCACGGCGCTGCGGGCGCTAGGTATTCCACTATTTATCTATCTCGCGCTCGTACCTGAATCTGATGTATGGGCGATTATTGTTCTCGCAATTGGCGGAGCAACTGATTATTTTGATGGAAAACTCGCGCGAGCTCTTGGACAAGAGTCAAAGTTGGGCGAGATTATGGATCCCACGATTGATCGTCTCTATATCGTTTCAACACTCATTGTCTTGGTCATTCGTGAGGCGGTTCCACTCTGGCTCGTAATTGTTCTGGTTGCGCGCGATGCGTTCCTGGCAGTTATTGCCGCCATCTTGGCGATCAAGAAGAAACCACCTCTGACGGTGACGTTCTTAGGGAAAGCCGCTACCTTTAACCTTCTCTATGCCTTCCCATTTCTGTTACTCGCACTCAATACTTCATGGATCGGTACGGCAGCCTTCATCTTTGGATGGGCCTTTGCACTCTGGGGTGTGGCTCTCTACCTAGCGACGGGAGTTTCATACTTCCTGAGCGCCCTAAAAACTATTAGAGTGTGAGAGTTGTCAGGGATGAGAAAAACTCAAGGGAGAACGTCATGTCATTGATTCCGGATTCGCTCAAATATACAAAAGAGCATGAATGGGTTTCAGAATCTTCTGCCACTGTCATTCGAATGGGTATTACCGATTTTGCACAAGCGGCACTGGGAGACATCGTCTATGTCCAGCTTCCAAAGATTGGTGATGCGGTTATCGCCGACAAGGTATGTGGTGAAGTTGAATCAACAAAGAGCGTCTCTGAAATCTTTTCGCCTGTCTCTGGAAAAGTTGTCGCCGTCAATGACGGCCTGAATCAATCGCCAGAGTTGCTCAATAGTGATCCCTACGGCGCAGGATGGCTGGCCGATATAGAGGTCTCTGACACCCCGACGCCACTGCTCTCCGCAGAGCAATATCGTCAAATCACCGCGTAAATTCCGACCTTCTGCCCGTGTAAATCCCGCTTGATTTATCCAACGGGGCAATCTAATGTCAGCCTCCAGTTGATGTTGAGCGAGCAAATCGCCGGGGGAGGATGGGTGCACTGTGGATTCTCCAAGCAAGTCCGAACTCACCACCACCCTTCGCCTCGGAGGAAATGAGCCGGTCCGGGATTCAGCCTCATCTCTGCTCGCAGAGCTTTTGGATTCCGTCTCCGAATCGGAGAAGGAGACAGTCGATCAGATATTGAAAGGGCCAGCCGACAAGGCGATGCTTCTTATTCACAAAGGTCCTGCCAAAGGATCGCGTTATTTAATCACGACACAAGGATCCACGATTGGTCGTTCACACGATAGCGAGATATTCCTTGATGATGTGACCGTTTCGCGAAAGCATGCAGCCATCTCTTTTCTTTCAGGCGAATCAGTCTTTGAAATAGTGGACTCATCCAGCTTGAATGGCACATATATAAATTCTCAAAACATTGAAAGACATAAGTTGCGGACCGGTGATCAAGTACAGGTGGGCAAGTTCCACCTGGTTTTCATCACCGGACAGAGAAAATCGATAGGGGAGAAGTAATGAGCGTTCCAGCCCGTGCCTATTTAAGTATTGGTGAGGTTTTATCAAAGCTACGCGGTGATTTTCCAGATGTGACTATCTCGAAGATACGGTTCCTAGAATCCGAAGGTCTTATCGAACCGCAGCGAACACCATCGGGCTATCGCAAATTCACCAGCGTTGACCTCGAACGCCTGCGCTATGTTCTCCTTGCTCAGCGAGATCAGTACCTGCCATTACGTGTCATCAAGGAAAACCTTGACGCCATGGATCGAGGGTTACAACCAGCCGGAGCTAACGACAAAGTCGCCCGTCCGGCACTTGGTCTTGCCACAGTTGATGGCGAGTTATCAGCATCCAACTTTGCTCCATCTTCAGAGATGCGACTTTCCAGAGAAGAGCTGGTCAGCGCATCTGGCCTCACAGATGGTGCGTTGACTGAGCTTGAGAGTTTCGGCCTGATCACAATTCGAGGACGTCACTACGATGCTGATTCACTTGCAATCGCCACAGCGGTTGCGCAGATGTCAGCTTTCGGTATTGAGCCACGCCACCTTCGCTCTTTTAAATCTGCAGCAGATCGCGAGATCGGGCTCATTGAGCAAGTTGTCACTCCACTCAATCGCCAAAAGAGCAGCGATTCAAAGGCTAGAGCTGAAGAAGTCTCCAAAGAGATCGCAGCGCTTTCGATTCGCCTTCATGCCGGTCTCGTACGAGCAGGTTTGAATCGTCCACGTTAGAGTAGAGCTATGAGCATCGAGCCAACTCCTTTTGTCAGCATGGAAGTTGTTGGCGTGCGGATCGAGATGCCGTCGAATCAGCCGATCGTTCTGCTTAAGGAAGTCGGTGGCGATACTTTCATTCCGATCTGGGTGGGAGCAGCCGAAGCAACGGCGATTGCATTCGCCCAGCAAGGCATTAATCCGCAACGCCCGTTGAGCCATGACTTGATGCACGACATTGTGCACACACTTGATGCAACGTTGTTGGCAGTTCAAATTACTCATCTGCGCGATGGTGTCTTCTTTGCCACCTTGCAACTACGGACCAGCGAAGATGCCGCTCTAGCGATCTCGGCCCGACCTTCAGATGCCATCGCTCTCGCTCTTCGCAGCAAGAGCAATATCGTGGCCTCGCGCGAGCTGCTTGACCAGGTGGGTATCGCCATCCCTGAGCGGCTGATCCAGGAGATGGATGAGATGGGGCAGCCGATCGAGAAATCGAGCGCGGATTTAGAGGCCTTTCGCGACTTCCTTGACCAGATCAACCCAGAGGATTTCGCCGGGTAAGTCTCACTCTTTACTTGAGGTTTGCATCGTGTCGGTCGTTGAATCGACCCCTTCCCACGCGTATATTTTCACTATCCCCAATAGAGATGAGCCCCACGTGTCCTCCCCACACACGCCCGAGATCGGTTATCGCGGAGCCACCGCATGTTCTGCCGCCGGTATTTCATATCGCCAATTAGATTATTGGGCTCGTACCGGTTTAGTTGAACCTAGTGTTCGTAGCGCAACGGGTTCTGGAACATCACGTCTCTATGGGTTCCGAGATATTTTGGTTTTGAAGATTGTGAAAAGGTTACTCGACGCTGGGATTTCACTTCAGAACATTCGTTCTGCTGTTACGCACCTTCGCAATCGTGGTGTGGTTGAGTTAGAGAGCATTACCTTGATGAGTGATGGCGCATCGATCTACGAATGTGCAAGTCCGGATGAAATTGTTGACTTACTCGCCGGTGGACAAGGTGTCTTTGGTATCGCCGTTGGAAAAGTCTGGCACGAAGTTGAAGGTTCTTTGGCTAACCTTCAAGGAGAAGTTGATGGTCAAATAGCTGTCAATAACAGTAATGATGAACTCTCATTGCGTCGCAAAGCTAAAGGCGCATAAAGCAAACAAGTAGCCTAATATTTCCCCAGTGAATAGTCAGGGGAGTAGTGGGATGAGTTCGTCTGGCTTTGCCGATCGTCATATTGGTCCAACTCATAACGATGAGCTCACGATGCTTAAGTCTCTGGGCTACCAGGATTTAGCTTCTTTCATCTCAGATGTTGTTCCATCAAATATTCATATCTCTGGAGTCATTGAGTCGGCGATCGGCGGCGGAAAAAGTGAAGTCGATGTAATTTCCGAACTCCGTGAGAGAGCAAGTCAGAATCAGGTTCTCACATCACTGATCGGTTCTGGATATTACGGAACACATGTACCGGCTGTGATCAAACGTAACGTTCTAGAAAATCCAGCCTGGTATACCGCGTACACGCCTTATCAACCGGAGATCTCCCAAGGTCGATTAGAAGCGCTCTTTGCATTTCAAACAATGATCTGCGATCTCACCGGACTCGATATTTCCAATGCATCAATGTTGGACGAATCCACCGCAGCTGCTGAAGCAATGACGTTGGCACGACGGGCATCAAAGTTATCTGATGATGCGGTATTTCTGGTTGAAGAGCATCTACATGCGCAGACGAAAGCGGTCATTGCGACCAGAGCCAAACCGCTTGGAATTACTGTAGTCGAGGTAGATTCTGGACACATTGCACGAGATGGATACGACGGAGAATTCTTTGCGGCGATCGTTCAATATCCAGATACTACTGGTGAAATTATTGATTACTCAGAATTCGCAAACTACGCGCATTCGCGTGGTGCTCTTGTAATCGCAGCTACAGATCTTTTGGCGCTCACTCTTCTGACTCCGCCGGGGGAGTGGGGAGCTGATATCGCTGTAGGTACATCGCAACGCTTCGGTGTTCCGATGGGATTTGGCGGACCACACGCGGGATTCTTATCCGTGAAGTCAGGGCTAGAACGTTCTATGCCGGGCCGACTTGTTGGTCAGAGTATTGATAACACAGGTGGTCCAGCATTTCGTTTAGCGTTGCAGACACGTGAACAACACATTAGACGCGACAAAGCGACATCGAATATCTGCACCGCTCAAGCACTGTTAGCGAATATGAGCGCCTTCTACGCAATGTGGCATGGCCCGCAAGGTTTGAGAGAGATCGCAGAGAGAGTCAATCACTTTGCATCACGACTTCGCATTGCTTCTTCATCACCAAATGGTCACGTTTTCGACACGGTCACCATCGATGTCGCCAACGCAGCCGAGGTCCATCTGCGCGCTATTGCTGCTGGCTTTAACTTCGCCCATGTCTCGCAAAAGAGTATTCGTATCTCCTTCGATGAAACAACGACAGAGGAAATCTTCCGGAGAGTTCTCGAAGTTCTCGGTTTGAAGGATGCGAAGTCTGAACCACTTCCTACACATCTTCTTCGCACTTCACATTTTCTTACGCATCCGGTCTTTAACACCAACCATTCTGAGACTGCAATGATGCGTTACCTACGTAATCTGGCAGATCGCGATCTCGCACTTGATCGCACAATGATCCCGCTGGGTTCATGCACGATGAAACTTAATTCAGCGACAGAGATGGAGGCGGTTTCATGGCCAGAGTTCGCTTCACTGCATCCATTTGTCCCAGCTGAGCAGTCTCGGGGCTCGCGTCAGTTGATTGCCGAACTCTCCGATTGGTTAGTTGCAATTACTGGATATGACGCTGTCTCGTTACAGCCAAATGCTGGTAGCCAAGGAGAGTTCGCAGGCTTACTTGCGATTCGAAATTATCATGACTCTCGTGGTGATAACCATCGCACCGTATGTCTTATTCCTTCTAGTGCCCATGGAACCAATGCAGCGAGCGCCGTGATGGCAGGCATGAAGGTGGTTGTCATCGAATGCGACGAACTCGGCAATGTCAGTGTTGACGACATCAAGGCAAAGATTGAAACTCACGGTAGCGATCTTGCGGCCTTGATGATCACATATCCGAGCACTCATGGTGTTTTTGAATCTGCGGTCTCTGACATTTGTGCCCTTGTTCATGAAGCAGGAGGCCAGGTGTATGTAGATGGTGCAAACCTCAACGCACTTGTTGGTGTTGCTCAACCAGGAAAATTTGGTGCAGATGTTTCACACCTTAATCTTCACAAGACATTTGCGATCCCACACGGTGGCGGAGGACCGGGTGTAGGCCCAGTAATCGCTCGCGCACATCTTGCACCGTTCCTTCCGAATCATCCCTTTGACGATGAAGCGGGACCAGTAACCGGTCCAGGGCCAGTATCGGGTGCACCATTTGGTTCGGCCAGCATTCTTCCTATTTCGTGGGCGTATATTCGTTTACTTGGGGGAGCAGGACTGACTCACGCGACACATATCGCTATTTTGTCGGCAAATTACATTGCTGCGCAGCTATCTGATTCATATCCAATTCTGTATACCGGTGCGAATGGACGCATCGCACATGAATGCATTTTAGATATTCGACCATTGACGGCAGCATGTGGTGTCAGTGTTGACGATATAGCAAAACGTTTAATGGATTATGGTTTCCATGCACCTACGATGTCTTTTCCAGTTGCAGGAACGCTCATGATTGAGCCAACTGAGTCCGAAGATATTCGTGAGATCCATCGTTTTATCGATGCGATGATTGCAATCCGCGCCGAAATTCAGCAAGTTATTGATGGCGCTGTGACTATTCAAGAGAGCGTTCTTCGTTGGGCGCCGCACACAGCTCGCGTGACAACGGCAAATGAGTGGCAGCGCGAGTATCCGCGTGAAGTTGCTGGTTATCCAGCGCCGCTCGATGGCCTTGTCTCAGGTGAAATCATCGGTAGCCGAATGAAGTATTGGCCTCCAGTGGGTCGTATTGATGGCGCACACGGAGATCGCAACCTGGTCTGCAGTTGTGCGCCGATCTCTGACTATTCCTAAAGGGGAAGGGCGAGATTTCCTTTACTTTACATAATGTAACTTATCGGCGTTAGGTCTAAGCCTACGCGTCACGCCCCAACGGGTTGTCTGTATCAGCGCCTCAATCACAATCGCTTTACTCATCTTAGAGACCCCGTTAATGCGCTCTACAAAGGTAATTGGAACTTGTGTGGCGTGTGCACCGGCAAGATGTGAGGCCAGCGCCATCTCAATTTGGAAACAATAACCAGTAGCTGTCATCTCGGTGAGATTCAAAGATTGCAGCAGTTCGCGACTGTAGATTCGGAATCCACCTGTCAGATCCGCAAGATCGATTCCTAAGGCTAATGAGGCATATCGGGTGCCAGAACGTGAGAGTAATTGGCGACTTTTCGGCCAATTCACTACTGAACCGCCTGGGATCCATCGTGTGCCAAGGACTATGGAGCGACCAGAGCCAGCGGCTGCAAACATAGCTGGCAGATCTTGAACTCGGTGAGATCCATCGGCATCCATCGTGACAATCTGGTCATAGCTGGAGTCTTTTAAAATGGTAGAAAATCCGGCTCGATAGGCGTTACCAAGACCATCTTTCTTCTCGCGCTTGAGAATACTTACCCAGTGTAATCCGCGTTGGCCAACAATCTCCGCCGTTGCATCGGGCGAATTGTCATCAATCACAAGTACATCAAATTGATACGTTCCTGTTTCACGCAATGTCGAGAGTGAATCCAATAACTCAACGATTGACGTTGCTTCATTGTATGTAGGAACAAGGATCGCGAACTTCATGGTCTACGTATTCTATGCAGTACTAGAGGGAAAAAACTCAACAAAAGAGCAAGTGGTGTCGCCATCGCGCCTAGTCGAGAGGCAACGCTCCGATTGGAAACCCCCTGAATCTCCCCCTGCAACACAGCCCGCACATCCTCATCCGTCCGTTGCGTTACTCGACCATTCATGTCGATATGAGCCGAGATCCCAATTGTAGAAACGCTCACTATCTCCCGAGCGTTCTCCATAGCGCGAATTCTGGTGATGTTGAGCTGCTGCGCACTCTCTGCGGTGCCGGCAAATGTCGCGCTATTTGTCTGAACAACAAGGGCATCAGAATTCTGAGCTGCTTTTCTGACCAGGGAATCAGAGAGGAGTTCAAAGCAGATAACGGGAGCGAGTGTGACTGCCCTGATTACATGGTTATCAGTTCTTTCACCGGCAGAAAAGTCAGAAACATCATCGACAAAGGGTGAGACCAAACGAGCAATACTTCTGAGTGGGATGTATTCCCCAAATGGAGTGAGGTACTGTTTTGAGTAGAGTGAAACCACTTCCCCGCTTTCACCATACATCACCGAAACATTTTCAAGATCACCAGAAACCCTGGTGACTGCGCCTGCAATGAGTGGCGCATTGATTTCTGTTGTCAAACTCCGAATGGATCCAGAAACTTCCGCATCTCTAAAGGGATCAACATCGATTGCATTCTCTGGCCAAATAATCACATCTGGAGTAGTTGTGACGAGGTCATTCGTCGTATCCACGTGCAGATTGAAGACTGCCTTCGCTCGATCGTTGAAACCAAGACCTACAGATGGTGTATTTCCTTGCACTGCCGCATAAGAAATCTTCCCGGTGGCAGCCGCGTTATGAGATATTAATAGCGGAGAGATAGTGAGAAGAATTGCAAACAGCGCTCTGCGAAAGTTTAGCTTGACTAGAAGTAGTGCGATAAAGAGAACCCATGCTGAGAGCAAGGTTGTTCCGCCAAGTGAAACGATTGAAAGGTAAGGCGCATCTGCCTGTGAAAAGGCTATGCGCATCCAAGAAAAACCAGCGAAAGGAAAACGCGATCGTAATTCTTCTATCGCAAGAATTGCTGGAATAAAGAAAAGAACATGTGATGTGAACTTTCGAAGGAAAGCCAAAGGAAGGTAATAAAGTCCATGGAGTAATGCCAGGAATGCCAGCGGAAGGAATCCCACGTACTTTCCCGCCCACATCAAAGTTACCGCGCTACTGAAGAAAGCAAAGAGAAAGACTCTTAAGTAGAGGCGCAGATTGTGTTGATCTTTTACCAATGCTCGCAAGAGAAGTGCATAGGCGATCGGTGCGGCAAACCAAAGGCCCAGTGGCTCGAAGGATGCGGCGAAAAGGAGCGCCGCGATCAGGATTACCACTTGAGAGCTGAGATCAATCGATCGACGCTTGCGCCAAGGGAATACTTCTCCTTGATCTGATAGATCTTGGAAAAATCTGCGGGAGCTTTCGGTATGCCAAGCTCGATCTCAGGCAACGGAACATCTCGAGCACAGTTAACAACTGTTGGTGCGATGGCGAGGTAATCCATTCCGGCAACAATCTTTCGAGCAAGAGCAGCAGGGAGTCGTTCGTCTCCGTTCTGCGCGGCAACGATCGCATCATCAATCGACCCGAAGTGAGTTGAAATAAGCGCCGCGCCTTTCTCGCCAATCCCCTTTACTCCCGGGAGACCATCGGAGGCGTCGCCACGGAAGGTTGCAAACATTGCATAGCGATCTCCCGGAATCGAATATTTCTGAGAGATAAAATTCAGATCAACTAAATCATGGGCAGAAATACCTTTTGCGAGATAGGCAACCTTGATGTCTCGTTTGTCATCGACCAATTGAAAAAGATCGCGGTCGCCAGTCACGATGCGTGTGGGTCCCGGATGGGTATGCGCGTAGGTGGCCATGACATCATCTGCTTCGTAATCATCAACGCCGACCATCGGAATTCCAAATTCATCTAGAAGATCTAGCAGAATCGGTATCTGCGGAGTCAGAGTGTCGGGTTCGACTTCTTCTTCGCTATCTTCGTCTTCTAAACGGTTAGCTTTATATGCCGGAAAAAGTTCAACTCTCCACGATGGACGCCAATCTCCATCAAGACAAACAACCATTCGATCAGGGTTATACGTTGATATCAGTCGGGCACTCATATCTAAGAAGCCACGAATCGCATTGACAGGTGTTCCGTCGTCGGCGGTGAGGGTATCGGGCATGCCGTAGTACGCGCGATACCAAAGTGATCCACTATCAAGAAGCATCAGAGTCATAGATCCTCCAACATATAGGAAATCACTCCACGATCCAAGCGAGCAATTGCCTCTCGACAGGTTTTACGAAGCGTTGGGCTGGCTCCCGCAATCTGAGTCAAGAGATCGATGATCTGTTTGGTAGATCGTACAAAATCACCGACAGACATATCACTACCCTTAAGAACGCTCTGCAATGAATTACCTTGCGCCCACTTGTAAGAGATAAATGCGAAACCAAAATCCGGTTCGCGTTGAGTTTTCACACCAAAGCGCTCTTCGATTTCCTCTAATTCACTCCAAATTGAGACCATGGAAACTAGCGCCCTAGCAACGTTATTGTGCGGCATCTTTGGGGCATAAATTTCAACTGTTCGAGAATGAAAAATTACGGCGGATGAAACCGCAACCAGTTCTTGTGGGGAGAGTGAGTCAAGCACTCCCCTACGGATGGCCTCAGTAAGAAGGAGATCTGATTCGGCATAAATTTTTGCAAGAATCTTCCCTTGCTCGAGGGTCTTCTCCCCTTCTATATAATTCAAATGCGTGAGAACGTCGCAGATTCGATCGAATGTTTTCGCAATCACGTGAGTGCGGCTCTCAACACGGGCTCTCAATCCATCAGATTCACGGCGAACACGTTCGGCCCTCTCAGCAATGCGTGCATGGGACTCACGATCATTACACGGATGACACGGGTGAGAGCGCAGCCCCTTTCTTAAGCCGTCAATTTCAGACTCGAGATAACGCCTCTGTTTCTGATCAATCGTCCGGCGGGCATCGCGCTTTGATAGCAAGCGTTCAATCTCTTTGATATCACTTCTCATACGCGCATACTCTGCGAAATCGCCTAGGTGACAGTTCACATCTTGCATTAACTCAGCGACGGCCGAATCGTTCTTCTTGATCTGACGAACAAGTCCCACCACCGCTCTATCGGCTTGAAATTGCGCAAATGAGGATTCCAGACTTCCTCGCGCTCGGTCACGACCGAAACGATTAATTAAGTTGATAGCCATGTTGTAGGTAGGAGCAAATGATGAACGAAGAGGATATGTTCTCGTTGAAGCTAGACCGGCAACCATCGCACTATCAATCGTGGGTGACCACTGCACAATGGCATTCCCTTCTATATCAATACCGCGTCTGCCAGCACGTCCCGTAAGCTGGGTGTACTCCCCTGGCGTGATCGGAACATGTGCCTCACCATTCCACTTCGTGAGTTTCTCCAAAA
>Ga0315907_10006408_pt1 | contig 12492 bp, 11 predicted proteins | sample LakEriMetagenome_3_FD_203525 | JGI IMG/M metagenome (GOLD analysis project Ga0315907, IMG submission 203525) | Freshwater fungal communities from buoy surface, Lake Erie, Ohio, United States - Buoy 12 MA123 | ecosystem: Environmental > Aquatic > Freshwater > Lake > Lake biofilm | place: USA...
CGCACCGACCAAATCGTCAGAGCAGCCGAAACATCTTGCCAAGCGGGGGCCGTCCACACATGAGCCCTTGAACTCAGCCGACTAAGCGTGGATTTCGCCTCTGGACTGACTGTGCTCCGGTTTCCCGATCAGTTCCGGAGAAAACTGGTTGGGAGCCCGAGCCACGGCCAGCCTCTCATTCGGCATAGTTCAAAAATCGGGCAGGCCAGTTCAACTCCTCACAAGGCCGTAGCAGCAGGAATTGACGATTGAGTATGCATTAGGGCAATTTGGTGTCTATACTGAAATTGTCGTCTTTCTTTGGAGTGCTCGTTGAGTGTGAGACGCAGCGGACTTGAATTGAAAGATGTACATCTTCGCTATGGCGATGCATACGCGCTGCGCGGGATCGCTCTGAATGTCGAGCCCGGCGAGTTTGTCGCATTGCTTGGCCCATCAGGCTGCGGGAAGACTTCGCTGCTTCGATCGATCGCCGGTTTCTCTCATCCGCAAAGTGGTCAAATCCTGATCGGCTCGAGAGACATCGTATCGATACCGCCCCGGGACCGGAATATCGGCCTAGTTTTTCAGTCGTACGCACTCTTTCCACATATGACCGCCCTCGAAAACGTCTGCTTTGGGCTCGAGACCCGGAAGGTGTCGGGCAGCGAAAGCCAAAAACGCGCGCGAGCGGCACTCGATCTCGTCGGACTGTCCGGTTTCGATGACCGGCGCCCGAGCCAACTTTCAGGCGGGCAGCAGCAACGGGTAGCGCTTGCGCGCGCGATCGTCATTGAGCCGGATACTCTTCTCCTTGATGAGCCGTTGGCGGCACTCGACCGCCAACTTCGAGTTCAGATGCAGACCGAGCTTAAATCCCTGCAGCGCATGCTTGGCGTCACGACGGTATTCGTGACGCACGATCAGGAAGAAGCGCTCGCGATGGCAGACCGCATCGTCGTTATGCGGGACGGACGGATCGAGCAAGTCGCACCGCCGATGCAGCTATTCAGCGAGCCGGCCAACGCGTGGGTCGGAGAGTTTGTCGGAGCCGGCAACATTCTTAGCGGCCAGATCGTCGAAAGCGGTTCAGGAACTGCCATTGCTATAAATCCCGACTGGCGGATATCGATCCCCGAGGGCGCTCCGCCCGGCTCGGATAAGGTTTTGTTTATTCGAGCTGAGAAGGTCGGATTGCGCGCGCCCGCCGATGGCGAGTACCGCCTCAAAGTGATCGCGCACCGGTTTCTAGGCATCCACATCGAAGTCCATGTCGAATATCCTGGGGGAACGCTTAGGGCCCTTCTGTCGCCCGAGAAAGCCGCTCAATTCCCGTCAAATAGCTACGTTGTGCCGGTAATCGAACCACGCGAATGCAGGTTACTTTCCCGATAGCGAACACGCTGCGCAAAAAAGAGGAAACAGCCATGACCCCTAAAAGAATCGGTCGCAGAACAATTCTCGCATCCGCCGCGGCAGCATCCTTCATCGGCGCCCCGGCACTGGGGCAGCAACGCAAAGAATTGGTCGTCGGGACTTTCGGCGGCCTTTTCGAGAAGGTCCTGCGAGACTCGGTGATCCCGGATTTCGAAAAGCAGAACAACGCGAGCGTTAAGCTCGAACTGGGCATCGGCACAACCTTCATCCCAAGGATCGTGGCCTCCCCCCGACGTGCTCCGTACGATGTCGTCTATGTGAACGACGACGAAGCTATCCTTGGCGAAGAGGCGGGGCTTTGGCTTCCCGATCAGTCATCGAAGCTTCCCAGCCTTTCGCGCGCGTACGACAGTCTTCGCCCGCCGGCTCTGCCGCTGTACGGCTCGACGATCTATGAATTCGTGCTCGTCTATAACCCGGCGAAACTCGCAACACCGACCTCATGGGCCGATTTGTGGAAGCCGGGGCTTTCCGTCGGTGTGCCACATATCTCCAATTCGTACGGCTTGACGTTCCTGCTCATCGCCGCCCAGATGAATGGCGGGTCTGAGGCCAATCTCGGGCCTGGATTCGACGCACTCAAACGCCTCCAGAATATGAAGATCTATCGCGGCGTTACGCAAGGTTTCACGATGTTCCAGCAGGGCGAAGTTGACGCTGCCCTGTTCTACTACCATCGCGCCATCAGTCTGATTGACCAAGGCGTCAAGGTCGCGGTCGCTCGCCCGAAAGAGGGCACTTGGGGACAACGAACCGGCTGCCAGATCCCGCGTGGCGCCAGCAATCCGGAGCTTGCTCTCGCTTGGACAGAGGCAACACTCCAGCCCAAGTACCAGGAAGCGTTCGCCCAGCAGATGTACAGCCCGGGCAACCGCGATACGAAGATCGAGGCCGAGCTCGCCAAGAAGCACATCTACGGTCCGGATGCCGTAAACGCGATCAAGAGTCCGCCTTGGAAGGTTCTCAACCCTCAGCGTGACGCGTTGCTTGGGCGCTGGAACCGCGAATTCACCGGCTGATCTCGGAACGTCGGTGGCGGCAGGAAGTCTCAGCGAAGCGGCGGAACGGCGGCGCCGGATAGAGCGGTTGCTCTATTTGGCGCCGTCGATCGTCTTTCTCTTCGTATTCATCGTACTTCCCTATAGTGCGGTTTTTCGAATGAGCTTCAACATATTCAGCCCGATGCGGCTGTTTTTGGAGGCATTTACCGTACAGAACTATCTCGATATCCTCTCCGACCCCTACTACTACAAACTCATTTACCGCACGATCCTTCTGGGTGTGACCGTTACCGTTGCAACACTTGTTCTCGGTTTGCCGCTCTCGCTGAAGATTGCCGCCTCAGGGCGTCGAATGAAGAGTCTGCTGATGGCGCTCGTGCTGTCGCCACTTCTGATTAATTTGGTCGTGCGGACCTACACTTGGCTGGTCGTTCTCGGGGACAAAGGCCTGATAAACGAGTTTCTAAGCGGGGCTGGCATCATCGACACGCCAATCCGACTCACGGGCTCGTTTTTCTCCGTTTGGCTCGGGCTTACGCACATTACGTTGCCGCTTATGGTTTTGAGTCTGGTAGGCGTGCTCGAGAAGCTCGATCGGCGGATATTCGAAGCCGCTACATCGCTCGGCGCCAATAGCTGGTTTACTTTTCGTCGCGTGACCTTTCCTTTGGTGATGCCGGGGATCGGCGCCGGAGCCCTACTGGTGTTCTGCTTTACGGTAAGCGCATTCATCACGCCGGCCCTTCTGGGCGGTAGCCGCGTCGGCACGGTGAGCACCGTGATTTTCGAGAAATTCACATACTCGATGAACTGGCCTGTTGGCTCGGCTCTCGTTTTCGTTCTGCTGGTCATCAATATCGGCGTGATCTGGCTGCACGGCCGGATATTCGGAGAGCATTCGTGAACGAGAACCGCGTAATTTCGTTCACCGCATGGGTCGTGGTTGCCTTCCTAATGGCGCCGCTCATCGTCGTTATCGGAGGCTCGTTCACCCAGTCGGCCTATGTGGCGTTTCCGCCGCACGGATTTTCGCTCAAGTGGTACGCCCAACTCTTGGAGCGAAACGACTTTTTCGCGTCCTTCAACGAGAGCCTCATCATCGGGATCGCCGCGACGTTCGGCGCCGTTGGTCTCGGTGTACCAGCCGCGATCGGCCTTTCGCGCGGGCCATTTCGGGGGCGGGAATTTCTGCGCGGCTTCGTTATGTCCCCCCTTGTCCTTCCGACCGTAATCACGGGTATCGCCCTTCTGCAGTTCTATCGGATGGTCGATACCGATCTTCCGCTTCTCCAGATCGTGATCGGGCACATCGTCATCACCTTGCCCTATATCGTACGAACCGTCGGCGCAGGACTTCAACTCCTGCCGCCAAATATCGAGGAAGCGGCGGAGAGCCTCGGTGCCAGTCCGATCCGGACATTGCTCAAAGTCACCCTCCCCTCGATCGCGCCATCGGTCTTGGTCGGCACGATCTTCGTGTTCATCATTTCGTTCGATCAGGTCACGATCTCGATCTTCTTGAGCAGCGCTGACGTGATGCCGCTCCCGATCCGGATCTACTCGTACATCGAGTTTGCGATTGATCCGATGGTCGCCGCCGTTTCGACAGTGTTGATCGCGTTCTCTTATCTGCTTGTCATAATTCTTGAGAAGGCATTCGGCCTCGACCGGGTTTTTGGCGGAGGGACTGGGAGATGATGGATCGTCCAAAGGATGCGGCCTCTGCCATTGCGTATGTGCGCCGGTATCTTGAACTCATGGAGCGGCGCGCCCTCGACCAGGCCCAAACCTTTCTCGCCTCCAACGCCGTGCTGACCTTTCCCGGCGGCAGGACGATCACGAATGCAGCGGCGATCGCTACAAACTCAGGATCCAGATATCAGCGTGTGGCTAAGAAATTCGATGGTTGGGATGTCTGCGCCCGAACCCCAGAGGGGTGGACGGTGTTCAGTCATGGGACTCTCTACGGCGAATGGATCGACGATTCGCCGTTCGAGAACGTGCGGTTCATCGACCGATTTGAAGTTTCCTCGAACGGGATCATTCGACAAGATGTCTGGAACGACAGCGCGGAGGTTCGACCGGGCAAGCCGGTAGCGAGCGATCAGAAGTCTGGCCTCCCGAAGCCAGGCGGTTTCGGGGATGAGCGGCTCGATCGAATCTTCGGCGTCGTCTGGTCGTTGGCGGGCGAGACATGGCTGCTTCAAGACAGACTCGCTCATCTGGAAGGCCTGCTCGCGGAGCGGGAGGCGATTACGCGGCAGGCGCTGGCGGATAGGACGCCGACGCCCGACGAGAGGTCGGATCAGGCAGTTCGGCGACGCGAGTATGTGGAGCGCCTCCTGGAGCCATTCACGAAACCCTGAAGCTGGGAGCACGTATCTTGCTGAAGGACCGAGAATTCCAAGCTTACCAAGCCTTTCTAGGAACTTCGCGCGAGGTCTGGGGTAGTGCGCTGTTTGGCGCCCTCCGCCGACGCGCAGCCGGTACGGGCGCGGCGACGCCCGAGGCCCTCGAAAATATCCTTGCCGAAGACCCCGTCTACGCAGCCTTCGGATGGTTCGAACAGAACCTTCAGGACAGGAAGCTGAACGGGCCCTACGGCATTTTCCCGGCAATAGAGGCCGATGGCGACAAATGGCGTGCCTGGCTCGATCGGCCGCTGCCGCAAGGGCTACTGGTCCTTTCGCCCGACCTGGAGCTGCCGGACTATTTCACGCAACACGACATTCATCGGATGCCCGGCGGACTGTGGAAGCATCCATTATCCGGTCTTGTCTACCGCCAAAGTGCGGGACAAGTCGGCGCGGTCGTTTCAAAACCCGGATTGCACGAACGGTTTACTGCGTTAGCGCTTCGAGGGGACGAGCGAACCGTCATCGATCTCGGCTGCGGATTCGGAAAGAGTACGGCCCCGTTCGCACGTGCCAGCGGCAAGCCCTCGGTTATCGGCGTCGACGTCTCGGCACCTTGCTTACGAGTTGCTGCCCAAGACTCCGTCGATCGTGGTTTTGAGAATGTCCGCTATCTTCAGGCCGATGGCGCCAAGCCTCTGCCGGCGCTTTCAGGCGCGGATGTTTCAACTTCGACAATGGTGCTGCACGAGCTGTCGCCGGAAGCGGTTCGCGGCCTGTTGCAGACGTCGTTTGACGTCCTGCGACCCGGCGGAAGAACGATCCATCTCGACTTTCTGCCGCCGGACGACGTATTCGCCCGTTTCATCCACTACGGCCACGGACGCCGGAACAACGAGCCGTTCATGGAGCCGTTGGCAAAACTCGATCTCCGCAAGACCTGCAAAGAGATCGGCTATACCGACATTGAGATCGAGGACTTCAACGAAACGGATACACCTGCCGATCGCAGCGCTGCCTGGCGGCTGCCCTGGGCGGTCGTACGGGCGCGCAAACCCGGCTAAAGCGCTATTCAGCGGCGGCCGCGCGTTCCGTCACGATGATTTCGCGCGGGATCGTCGTCAGATGCTCGATACCTGCGTCGCGGACAAAAACGGTATCCTCAAGATGGACGCCGCCGAGGTCTGGATCGCGGTAGAACACTTCGAAATTCAACGCCATATCCTTTTCAACGGTCCAGCCGCGCACCTTGTCCCCCGGATCGGCATATTCGAGGACGTCGAGGCCGATGCTGTGGAACATCATCGTCGTCAGGCTCGGATCATAACCGTGCTTCGCGATGACTTCGGCCGCGCGGTCCCGCGCCGTCGAGGTATGCACCCCTGGCTTCAGGAGACTCTCAGCCGTTTCGAGCGCTTCTCGAACCGCCGAATGCGCCCGCAGAAGTGCCGCCGGCGGCTCGCCGACATAACCGGTCCGGGCAATGTCCATGTGATAGAGCTGGTAGGTACCGATCGCATCGTAAACGATCGTATCGCCGCGCTTCAGGCGCCTAGTTTCAGCCCAGCCATTGTCAAGAACGAAGCCGCCGTCCGGCCCCGCACCGAACATCATGCCGCGCTCACCGAGGAACTTCGCGCCCTGCCGGACGACGCTTAAGCGGTACGCGTCGACCATCGCGAAGATCGGAGCCCCCTCCCGGGTCGCGGCAGCAGCATCGCGGGTCGCCGTATCGTTGATCGCGGCTGCGCGCCGCAGAAGGTCGAGTTCGTGCGGCGTTTTGACGATCCGGATCGCACGGAACGTGTGGAGCGCATCGTGGATTTCGAGTCGGTCGCCGATCTTGTCGCGCACGATGGCTGCGACGCGCAGATCATCGAACCCGATGCGCAGCTTGCCCTTGCCGAGATGCGCGTGGATGTAGGCGGTGATCGCGTCATAAAGGTCGTTTTCGGAAATCTCGCGCGTCTTGGAGAATATCTGCCGCAGGGGCTGGCGAAGCTCCGTGTCGATGCCGGTTCCCTTTTGGATCATCTCCAGAAGATAGGCAGCACTCGAGCGCGTCTTGGCGCTGAACATGCGGAGTTCCGGCATCCAGGTCGGCCGAGTGACGAGATACGCAAGATCGTAGTCGGATGCGCAAAGGCAAGCCGGCGCTTGGTCCGACGCGGGAAGGATGGCGGCGGCCGTTACGTCGGCGAAATGGCCGACCACCGAGTCCGGCATGTGACCCGACAGGTAATAGAGATTCTTGTAGTTCGTGCCGATGACCGCATCGAGCTTCAGGTCCGCCATGACGCGTCGGGCGCGGTCCGCATTAACGAGCTGCCGAGGCTCACGCGAAAACGGCGCTTGAGGAAAGCTGATCGGCGTGCTCGTCATCACTCAATCTCCATGCCGCTATACTGCCTACCCCAAACTTTGGCACAATAGATGCTACAAAACAAATGTTCGGAAGGCGGTCTCGAGCGTGGCGCAGGAATTCGAAACGCAGGTGCGAGCGACGATCGAGGACGTCGAAAACGCCCCGGTCGCTCCGGCAACTGAGAGGCGGGCGCGACACGTCCTGCTCGATACGCTTGGATGCGCGCTCGCGGGCCTCCGAGCCGAACCCCTCCGGGCGCTCTCAGCGCGATACAGCGCGGTTGAAACCGGTACGGTGCGGGTTCCGGGCTTAGCACCTCTACCGGCCGCCAGTGCCGCCGGCCTGCTGGCCATTGGCGCCTGCTGGGACGAAGCGTGCGAAGGCCATGCCGACGCCCACGGACGCCCGGGGCTACATGCCGCGCCCGCCGTGTTGGCATTGGGGAGCGCCTATCGGTTGGATCTCGCCGGTGCGATCAAAGCACTCGTGACCGGATACGAAGTGGGCGCACGGGCCGGGGCCGTCCTGCGCATCCGTCCGGGGATGCATGTCGACGGGTCCTGGGGACTATTTGCGACCACGGCCGCAGCCGCTTGTGTCTTTGGCGTCGCTCCTGCAGGGATTCTCGGCGCGGTCCGATCGGCGGCGTGTCAGGTTCCGTTTTCACTGTATCTCCCGATCACGACGGGGTCGTTCGCTCGGAACACCTATCTGCCGCATGCGCAGGCTGCCGGCCTCCAACTGGCCCATGCGGCGGCGGCCGGTATCCTCGGCCCGGCCGGCGCGATCGACGTCTATGCAGAGAAAGCGCTCGGCATCGCCGATCTGCCGCAGTCAGCAGCGCCGACGGCAAGGATGATCGAGACCGGCTATCTGAAAGCCTATGCCGGCGTGAAACACGCGCACTACCCGGTGGCGGCGGTATTGAAGGCGCTGCGGGACCAACCGATGCAACCCGCCGATATCGACAAGATCGTGATCCGGATCTATCGCGAGGCAATCACCTATTGCTCGAATCGGGCGCCAGTCGAGCCGATTCAGGCCCAATTCAGCATGAGCTACGCCGTCGCCGCGGCGATCGTACTCGGAGATCTCGGGCCGCAGGCATACGAAGGCCGATCCCTCAGCGATCCGACGATCCGTCGCCTCGAGGCGAGCGTCCAGATCGAGGAGGCCCCTGAGTTATCGGCCGCCAATAAGCGAGGGGCCGAGGTGATTTTGATGCATGACGGGAAGAAGCTCGCCTCCGCGCAAGTTGATCGTGTTCTCGGCGATGTAACTCAGCCGTTCGACGACGACGCTGTCAGGCGCAAATTCGAAGCTTACGCCGCACCCACGCTCGGGGGCGATGCCGCCGGCATCGCCGACCACTTTTTGAATGCGGCAGGCACCAGCCCGCTGTTCCCGGCGCCGTCTCAGACAGCCGTATAGCCGCCGTCAACAAGGTAATCGCATCCCGTCGAAAACGCCGCCTTTTCGCTCGCCACGAACATCACGAAATCGGCGATCTCGTCGGCCGTCCCGATACGACCGATCGGGTGCTTTGGCGCCAAAGCATCGTTTGCCGCATTTGCATCACCATAGCGATCGACCAGCCTCCCCGTCATCACACTGCCTGGTGAAACACTGACGGCACGAATTCCGTCAGCGGCATGGTCCACGGCAAGTGCGCGGGTCAAGGCGATAAGCCCGGCTTTTGAAACACTGTATGCGATCCTGCCTTTGGCGGCGACATGACCGAGCTGCGAGGCAATATTGACGATCACGCCTGAGCGCCTGCGACGCATTGCGACGATCGCATGACGAGATAGCAAGAATGCGGCCTTCAGATTTACATCAATTGCATGATCCCATTCTGCTTCTTCGAGTTGCGTACAGTCGACGCCGCGGGTTACGGCCGCCGCGTTGTTGACGAGAACGTCGATCGTCCCGAACTTTTCCAGGCACGTCTCGATCGCCAGTTTGCAAGCGGCTGAATCCGAAATATCGGCTTCAAAATGCTGGAACATCTGCGAAGGCGCTGACAGGTGCTCGAAGCGAGTATCTACAGCCATTACAGCAGCGCCGGCTGCTAGATATTTTCGACAGATAGCACTGCCAATTCCACCGTTTGCGCCAGTAACCAGAACCACAGTTTCTGTCTTCATCACTCTGCCCTCAAATCGACGGTCCGATCACGACAAAGGCGATTTGTTTATCCAATCAGCCTGGCTCAAGAAAACCCGGCCAGGTCACGGGGCCCCTCTGCGACCCCCAACGACATGGCCGATTCCCAAGTTCTTAGCCTTATTACGTAGCTCTTGCGCGAATCTTCATCGCGTTTGAATGAAGATACCGCGCAATGAGCATCTGAAACGCCGCCCCCTTGGCTCGCCTGAACTCGCCCTATCGACGCCTCTTTGTGAGTTTTGCGGTAAATGGATGCCGTTATCATCCGCTTTAGAGCAATTTGGCCAGTTTTGGTGCGCGCGAATAAAAAATGTTGAAGATACGCCATTGGCAGATTGCCAGGACGGACGTGTCAAACCGCAGCGCGCGGCTGTCAACGTCGGCCTGATTTCAGGCCACCGTGGCGGAGCAAAACTAGGTCAGTATCGGCAAGGGCCCTGATCGGGCCCTTTGCCAAGCAAGCGACACGCGCGGCCGGACCGCGATGTTTAGGTAGTCGCCCCATTCTCCGGATCGGCCCCACTCTCGGGCCCCGCAGCGGTTCTGGAACTCCGCCAGCGGCTGGCGTATTATGCCAGCCTGTATCTCTGGCCTTTTAACGACAGGATAAGGGTGCGGTGCATGAGCCGGTCCAACAATGCGCTCGTCTACTGCTCGACCCCGCACGCCGATTGCTATTCCTCGAATGAATTTTGTGAATTTGCCAGCGCCTAGCCGCGATCGTAGCGCTGCCTAAACAACTCGAACAACAGTTCGGCCGCAGTCATCGACAAGCAACCGATCGCCAACTCTTCGACAACTAGCAAGAGACGGCCACATACTCGCTTTGCAGACGCCGCAAAAGCGTTTCGTCGCGCGCCTCCATCCGTTGATGGACGCGCTCAGATGCGGTGATGAACGCGACAGCGGAACCTCTCTCGAAAGCCGTAAGCCTCAGTCTCAATCGACAAGCTCCAAGGGCCCACGTAGGACCCTCGCTGCAGACTTAGGCCCGACAAGGGCCCTCAGAATCGCTTGGCCAATTCTAAAGGGGCCTCCCTGCCAATCCCGAACAGCAGGATGCCCCGGTTTCGGTGTCCACGGAACCTAGGGGAGGCCAATCGGTCAGTTGGAGGATTGCCGATCGGCGCCTCAAAAGGTCGGCGGGCGATACAAAGCACTGCGTCAAGACTGGTCTCGGCTCTTGATCTTGCGCGCCGTCAGACGGGCACGGTACGCGTCCCATGCCGCACGCATCGCATCCTCGTCAGCCAGTTTCCCGGCATAAAGGAAGATCGTCGGGTCGTTCCATCCGCGGTACTTTTCCTCGTCTCGCTTGCGCCCGAAATAGGGCGTGTACTTCGCGTCAGAGTGCAGCAGCCGAACGGACGCGACGGGTATGCCATCGGCGCGCAGCCGCCGCGCCACCTTGCGCGCATCGCCGGGCACGGCATGCCACCAGCGGGCGATGTTGATGAAGAACACGCGCCCGGCATGGACGAGGAAATTGAAGCGGGCGAACGGCGCGGTATCGGCATCGGTCGCGGTGCAAGCAAGACGCGCGCGGATTTCGGCGCGCAGGGCCGCCTCCCACGCGTTCAGTCTGGCCGCAGCGGCGCGCGGCTTCTTGCGGACGATTTTCATGGCAGGTCTCCGGTTTAGTCGTTTCGGCGGGAGGCCAGGGGCGACAAGCTGGATCAAATCCCCTTTGACAGCATCTACCGTACGCCACCGTCCCGTCAGAATCGGTCGGTGCGGGACAAGGCCTTTCGGCACTTGCAACTCGACATAACCTCAAGTGTGACGACCGCGCGCGAGGCCGGACGATGCCCAAAACGATCCCATCGAAATTCGAGAAGATGAACGTGAGCGAGGGGTCTTTCTGGAAACCCGAAAGCCCCAGCCTCAATCGACAGACTCCAAGGGCCCACGTACGGCCCTCGCTGTATACGTAGGCCCGACAAGGGCCCTCAAGTGGTTGCGTCCCCAGTCGTGGTGTAAGTGGGAGCGGCTCGAACGGCCCGCGCGCGCACCTGATAAGCGACGCCTCAAAAAAAAGGAAAGGTTCGATCCGTGTGAGGGTACAGAAAATGTACGCCTTGCGACGTTATTCGGCGCTCAACGACTGGCGATCAAGAAAATTGGTTCAGACCCAATAACCGAATTCTCGTTGCCCGAACTTCGATACCCGCCGCCTAGGCAGCGACAAAATCGATTCCTTCTTGGACATTACTGGCCCGATTTCATTTGAACGTATGGATCAAAACTTTTGCCGTAACGTCGTCGCTTTCGCTGACGAGCCCTATCTCAGAAAGCTCTGTTATGTCGAACACCCGTAATGAAACGTTTTTACCAGCGATTGCACCGATGGTCGTTGATTGCTGTACAAAACTGCTATACAAAATCGATCTCTCGAACCTAGCAGTGCTGATTCGATTAGAATTTTAGGTGCTTAGATCGGCGGAAGAGAATCTCATCCCCTCCGCCAGCGCCTCTCCCAAGGCCCGTATTTGCTGAATGGCCCTTAAATCGGGCCTTGTCTTGCTTCCGATTGGTACACCGCGCTGGTACACTCGGGAGAATGAAGCAGGTGCCTGGCAGGCAATACGTGTTCATCCGTGGGACCACGTTTTGGTTCCGTAGGAAATTCAAAAAGCTCGCCGTCGGTCGCTGGGTGAAGGACCAGCAGCTTGGGCGTGAGTTCAAGCGGTCGCTTGGCGTGAGCAGGCTGACTGAAATCGAAGCGCCGTTAGCGTTGGCACTGGCTGAGTTCAATGAGCTCGAAGATTTGGCACTCAACCGGCGCCGTGCCGCCGGGTATCGGGTAAGTCGCGCCGACGCAACCGAGCCTCACCGCTCAATGGCTGATCTCCGCATCGAAGATGCTCCCGGCTTGCTCGCAAATTGGTTTGCACGCGAATGGGGAGTTGCGCCGGAACGTATGAATGATGAGGAGGCTCGTGAAGCCGTCAAAAGCTGGAAGGACGAAATCGATAACTTTGCCCAAAGCGACGAAGGTAGCTACGACGTTTATATTCAAGAACAGACTGGAAGCGAGCTTCTGAGGCAGGGGTTTGAGCTAGACTGAACCGCCCCGGGATCGCCGGAGGCTGTTTGGTTTGAGTCACGCCGCCCGTTTCTGCTCGCTGAGCATAGCGTAGAAGCGTGCCTCGGCTTCCGCCGGCGGGATGTTGCCGATGGGCTCCAG
>Ga0315907_10006409_pt1 | contig 12491 bp, 13 predicted proteins | sample LakEriMetagenome_3_FD_203525 | JGI IMG/M metagenome (GOLD analysis project Ga0315907, IMG submission 203525) | Freshwater fungal communities from buoy surface, Lake Erie, Ohio, United States - Buoy 12 MA123 | ecosystem: Environmental > Aquatic > Freshwater > Lake > Lake biofilm | place: USA...
ACCCACGCCCGGTGCCCAAATTCCAAACGTGCACACCCACTTTGTTTTGAATGGCATCCAACGCTTTCAAATGCCCCGCCGCCAAGTCAACGACGTGGATGTAGTCTCGAATACCAGTGCCATCGAGGGTCTTGTAGTCGTCCCCATATACGGCCAGTTGCTTTAGCTTGCCAACGGCAACTTGAGTCACATAGGGAAGCAAGTTGTTGGGAACCCCATTAGGATCCTCTCCAATTTCACCGCTATGATGCGCACCAACAGGATTGAAATACCTCAAAATGGCCACCCGCCAGCGAACATCGGATTGGCATACATCGCGGAGCATTTCTTCGACGACCAACTTGCTGCGCCCGTAGGGGTTAGTCGGTCGTCCAAGAGGAGAGGACTCGGAAATGGGCATGCGCTCAGGCTCACCATAAACAGTGGCAGAGGAACTGAACACAAGATTGAACACCCCTGAATTGGCCATGGCCTGCAACAGCACCTGGCTGCCGTGCACATTGTTGTCGTAATAGCGTAAGGGGTGCTCAATGCTTTCACCGACTGCCTTCAAACCTGCAAAATGAAGAACCGCTTCAATGCGGTGCTTCTGCAGCACCTCTTCAACCCTGTTAAGATCTCGCACATCACCCACAACCATCAACGGTTCCCGACCACACAAACGTGCAACACGCTTCAACGACTCGGGTGAGCTGTTGCTGAGGTTGTCCAAAACCACCACATTTTTCCCATCCTCCAAAAGCTGCAGCGTTGTATGCGAACCGATGTATCCAGCGCCCCCCGTTACCAATATATTGTTCATATGAATTGAATTATCAAATTTGTGATTCCAGCCATCTTCATCTGCTGAGCATGCTCACTTAAAACTGGGCGATTCACTTCCCCTGTGGGGTCACAACAAATTAAGTAACTGGCAATCTTGGCCTCGGATAGGTCATATACAATCGTGCGATAATTTTCCCAAACTCAACCGCAAGGGGAAGGCCGACATAGCCAAGACCAACTTCCGCGACTACAAATAGATTCAAAAACCAAATTCATGTTATTTCTCACTTTCAATCGATTCCAAATAGGTCACGCGTGTAAACTTTCTCCTTAACGTCAGCCAGTTCAGACGTGTACCGGTTCGCAACAATCACGTCGGCTTCGTTTTTGAATGCTTCTAAGTCGTTCACGACGCGGGATTGATAGAACTCAGAACCACCTAACGCCGGTTCATGAACGATCACCTCGATTCCCTTAGCCTTGATTCGCTTCATGATGCCTTGTATGCTAGAGGCCCGGAAGTTGTCAGATCCGACCTTCATAGCCAAACGATAGATACCGACCACACTAGGCTTGCTACGAATGACCTCTTCAGCGATGAAGTCCTTACGTGTAGAGTTAGCGCTGACGATGGCGTGGATCAGGTTTTGCGGCACATCGCGGTAGTTGGCGAGAAGCTGCTTGGTGTCCTTCGGTAGGCAGTAGCCGCCATAGCCGAAGCTGGGGTTGTTGTAGTGGGTGCCGATGCGCGGGTCGAGGCACACGCCATCGATGATCTGTCGCGTGTCGAGCCCATGGGTGGCGGCATAGGTGTCGAGCTCATTGAAGTAAGCCACCCGCATGGCGAGGTAGGTGTTGGCGAAAAGTTTGATCGCCTCGGCTTCGGTGCTGTCAGTCAACAGCATGGGTATGTCTTGTTTGATCGCGCCCTCTTGGAGCAGTCGGGCGAAGGTCTCGGCCCGCGCCGAGCGCTCACCAACGACGATGCGCGAGGGATGCAGGTTGTCGTACAGGGCGCGTCCTTCGCGCAGGAACTCGGGCGAGAATATGAGGTTGTCGCAGCCGAGCTCGGCCTTAAGTTTGGCGGTGTAGCCCACGGGTACGGTCGACTTGATGACCATCACCGCCTGCGGATTGATGGCCATGACGTCCCACACCACGGCCAATACGGACTTCGTGTTGAATGTATTGGTTTCGGGGTCGTAGTCGGTAGGCGTGGCGATGATGACGAACTCGGCGCCTTCATAGGCCTCGCGCTCGTCCAGGGTGGCGCGCAAGTTCAGCGGCTTGCGCTGGAGGTAGTCCTCGATCTCGGTATCGACGATGGGAGATTGCTTGCGATTGAGCATCTCCACCTTCTCGGGGACGATATCGAGCGCAACCACTTCGTGGTGCTGAGCCAGCAAAACGGCATTGGACAGGCCGACGTAGCCGGTGCCTGCGATGGCGATTTTCATGAGGGGAGATGCTCCCGGAGAATGCACACGCGCACCATTACAACGATTTCCTTTCGGAAACCGGCCATATGATTCAATTGGGAAATTGTGATCAAGGCGCTTTAGGCACGCTACCGCCGTGCCGTTTCACGATCAGCAAGCGCGGTCAGCGAGGTCCAACAGGGGAATTCAAGGGCTTTTTATAAGCAGCAGAGTGCTGCAAAAGGCCTAACGGATAACTGCATTTTGCCACACCGTCATGACTTTGAGAAATGTTTCGACCGAGCTTCAGCCGAGCTTGCTGACCTGCCCGGTGAATTTCGAGCCAGATGAAGCTTGAGACAATGGTCTCTTCTGCCAGGAGAGACAGGAATGAAGCAGGGGCGATTCACGGACGAGCAGATTGTTCGGATTTTGCGAGAGACGGATCAGGACAGCGTGGCCGATGTGGCCAAGCGCCATGGCATAAGCCAGCCGACCATCTACGCATGGCGTAAGAAGTTTGGGCAACTGGACACGGATGAGGTCAAGCGCCTGAAGGGGCTGGAGCAGGAGAACGCCAGGCTGCGCAAATTGTTGGTCGATCGCGATCTGGAGATCGAGGTCATGAAGGAGATCAACGCAAAAAAGTGGTGAGCGCACAGGCACGAGAGGAACAGGTGAGATACGTCATGGAGCGTGGCCTGAGCCAACGTCGTGCTTGTGCGCTGATGCGAATGGCGCGTTCGGGGCTGTATTACGAGCGCAAGATGCCGCTCAAGGATGCACCGGTCTGTATTGACCCAGCGGTTTCTGCACAGGTCAAGCTGCTAAAGCATATGCCTCGGCAGGGGTTCTCATTTTCAGCGCTTGGTGAGGGCGCCGGTGGTTATAGAAGCCGATCCAATCCCCGATCACGCGACTGGCGTGCTGCAGGGTCTCGAACCGGTAGCGGTGCACGCATTGCTCCTTGAGGGTTCTGATGACCCGCTCGACCATACCGTTCTGCTCGGGACTGTAGGGCGTGATGAACTCTTGGCGCAGGCCGTAGCTTTTGACCAAGTCCGTGTAGCTTCGGCTAGTGAAGACCAAGCCGTTGTCAGATTGCAGAAGGAACGGCGTTTGGACACGGCCGAGATGGCCGTATCGAGCAATCAGCGCCTGCTCCAATGCAGATTCAGCGGTCTTGGATCGGCCACTTCGGCTCAGATGCCATCCCAGCAATTCCCGTGTGTGGCAATCGATCACCAAAGCCAGCGTGGCCCAGTTGTCGCGCCCACACCAGACTCTGCACATATCGGTGGCCCACCGATCATTCGGCGCAGTAGCCACCGAGGGCAAGGCCTGAATCCTGGGGCGAAACCCCACAGGCCGTTTACGCACTTGCCAACCCATGATCTGGAACACGCGCTGCACGGTGTTCTTGTTCATGTCCAGCAAATGCGCCACGGTTCGGTAGCCGAAGGACGGGTTCTCTTCGATCATGGCCTTGATCGGCTTGACGAATTGCTCTTGGACCTTGGGTTCGCCCTTGGTGGACTTGTAGTACACGGTGCGGTGTGGGACACCAAACCAGCGGCAAAGCTTGACCAGGCTGACCATCACGCCATCGTCTTTCAATGCCTGCTGAAGCTCCAGGATCATTTGTCGTCCTCGTTGCCCAGCAGAGAGTTCAATTTTTTTAGCGAAACATCGCTAGCGCTTGTTTTCTTGCACGCAGTTCCAGCATCGCCTCTCCGTACGCCTCCTGCAGCTCGCGGAGCTGCCGTTCGTACTGTTCCTTGATTTCAAGAGGCTTGGTCCGCAGTGCGTTCTCCATGCCCTTCTTGCCATCCTCTACCCATTCCTCGATCTCTGACGGGGGCAGGTCATAGGCTCGGCTGGCTTCAGCCACGGTGGTCTTGCCTTGGATGATGTCTAGGATCAAGGCCGTCTTACGCTTGGCCGTCCATCGCTTGATGTCGTCTTCCATCTGGGTGCTCACAGGTGTTTCCTTTCAACAATAACACCTTTGCAGGAATTCACTGGGCCAATACATCGGTGAATTTTGACTTCCTCATATAGAACCTCTTCCTTTGGAAAAAATTCTACTTCTCAGCCCTTTGGTTCTAGGGGACGATTACCAGTCAAAAGGGCTGCAGATAAACAAGTGTTAGATATTTACCTTTTTAATATAACTCCACCCCTCCATATTGCAACATCAATCAAGCCGCAACTGTAAAATGAATCTGGATCGCCGTTAATCACTTTGAGATCATTTAATTTTAACGAATCAAGATTGCTTGATGTCAAAACAAAGGTTGGGGTGTAATTAAAATAAATATCTGAAGTTATCCACCTGTATTCGTGGCCAATATTGGAATGCTGTGCAATTTCAGTTTTAAAATTAGTCATGGCTTGATATTTTTTTGCATCCCAATATGCGGCAACTCCATTGCCTAAATTATTACTTACGATGATGTCAATTAGGCAGGCTTTAGCATTATGCTCATATGATGAGAGGCCATTTTTTCCATAGTATAAATATAATGAATTGAAGAGTATCGTGGAGATTGAAATAACACAATAGAAATATATTACTTTAGCATTCTTAAAAAATAATTCAGAAAATAAAACAATTGCAATTGATAAAAAAATACCCAGGGGTATAAAATACCTGTCCACGGACTGTATATTTTCGGAAAGCAATAAAACAAGTGAATTTATTATGAGCGAAAAAATTCCGAAACAGGTTATGTAAAATAGCTTTTCCCTCCCTGAGAAAGAGAATAGCTTAGCTCTTAATGCGACAACTCCTGCAATAATGAATATTAATAAACTCAATAAGAGAATAATATTAAATAAATCCCATTTAGAGATGTCTACTGGGCTGGAAATAAATAACAAAATCTTTTCAGGGCCAATGTCTGGGGAATATCTTTTAATATTTGAAACGAATGCGGGATAAGATAAATGCCCCAATAATGAGCCAAAAAAAATTAAAATTGAATCCCGGATATAAATTGATGATTTGAAAACGAGAAGGTAGAAAAGAGATGTAATAATAAATGGAATTCCGAATTGGACTATAAACAATGAATCCGACAGGGTTATTCCGAAGCTAAGAAAAAAGGCGGTAGTCAAAAATAAATTTTTGTTTTTAGATTCTTTTATTATGAAAGAAAGCAAGAGTATGCCAATAATAACAATTGAAAAATGATGGGCGCTAATAAAAATATATTGAAAAAGTCTGCCAACAAATAGTGCAAGGGCAATATAAATTATGATGAATGCGAAAGAGACCTGAAGATAGTTACCTAGGCCCAAATTTTTCATTAAAGCAATAATTGCCAAATAGCAAAATATGGTTTGGATAATTGCATATGTATAAATATTTAAATAAGCATCAGCACCTACTGTTGAGATTAGCCCAAAAACCATCATGTCTGGAAAGAAATACGGGCTTGGAGTTAAATGCCAATCAGATAGACTTCCGCCTCTATGAAGTAAATCATTAAGCAGTACGGGTAAATATTGAGCGTCTGAATTAAATGCTGCCCCGCGATGTGGGTAATCTAAAAGAAAAAAACTTAATACTGCAAGATTAAGAAGAATTGATGTCAATACAACGGAAATTCTCATGGCGATTTTATTTTTAAAAGGATTTTTGTTTAAATAAATCTTCTGGAATGAGCGATATTAGTAACATGATCAAAAACCAAAACCAAGGTGTGTATAAGTTGCTGGTTTTTTTATCAATCGACAAAACTATAGTTTGTGCAACATAAGCGGGTTTAGCCCACAGCCTGTTTTTTTTGAATTGGGCTGTCATCGGAGTATCAACAAAGCCTGGCTTAATAGTAACTACAGCCACATTAGATTTGTGCAGACGTTGTCGCAGACCCGATGTAAATGTGGTGACCATTGCTTTGGATGAACCATAAACATAGTTACTGGCTCTGCCTCTATCACCTGCAACTGAAGAAATCACCGCAATCGTTCCCGCCTGCTTAGCTTCAAAACGATTGGCAATGTAGGTCAGTAGGCTTAAAGTGGACAGAGCGTTGGTGTTGATCTCCGAAAGTGTTCTGTTGACGCTTTGTTCACACTCTTTTTGATTGGACAGCGTGCCGTGTGCAATCAACACCGTATCTATGCCGCCCATTGCTGCCTCTGCGGCATCCAGCATGGCAGCGTGTCCGTCCATGCTGTTTAAGTCCATGCAGTAACTGTGCGCTTGTACGGCTCCCCGTACCTTCAAGTCAGCGGCAATTGTTTGCAGGCGCTCTTCATTGCGCCCAACCAAAAAAACAGCATCACCTCTAGCCGCCCAAATCCGTACACAGTGCTCAGCAATGGCCGAAGTGGCGCCAATCACAAGGACTTTATTCACGCTAAGCCCAATCGCTTCGATTGTGCTGAGGCAAACTTACCGATCGCACCGTATTTTTCTCGCACGCTTTCAAACTCCTGCCATTTTGTGTATGTCGTTTTAAACGACTTCTCTTCCATTACAGCGTCTTTGGCCAAGTAAACTCGCCCACCCATATCAATCAACATGCTGTCGAGCTTGCGCAGCAAGTCAATGACACTGCTGGTCATTTTAAAGTCTAATGCTAGGGTGTAGCCTTCCATCGGAAAAGAAAGCAGATTTGGATTGGCAGGGCCAAATTGTTTCAACACCGCTAAAAATGAACCTGCACCACTTTGTGCGATTTCAGTCAATAGGGTGCGCATGTTGGCAACACCATCGATTTTGGGCAGCACAAACTGGTATTGCACAAAACCCGCTTTGCCATACAGTTTGTTCCATCCACCTATCGCATCAAGTGGGTAAAAGTAAGGCCGCAAAGGGATAGTCTGTGTTTTGTTGTGCGAAGCTCTGGCCCAATACGCAGCGTTAAATGCCCGCATCGTCACGCTGTTGAGTAAAGTTGCAGGCGTGTGGGTAGGAATGCCAATCGGGTCTTTGATTGTCAAATCTAGTCCGCCACTTTCACTGTGTTCTCCAAGCATCAGCACGCTGCGTCCTAAGTGCTTGCCTGTCGTCAAACAGTCAATCCACGCCACACTATAGGTCGACGAGCTGTGTGCTTCAAATGCGGCACAAGCTTCTTCTAAAGACTGGGCTTTCAAAGTCTTTTGATGGATGAAAGCTGACTGAATAGGAATGAGCTGAATCTTTGCTCGCAAAATCATGCCTGTGAGCCCCATACCACCACAGGTCGCATCAAACAAATCAGGCAGCAGCGTAGGTGAGGTAGTGACCACTTCACCCGTTCCTAACATCATCAATATCGACACCACATGTTGTCCAAATGTACTTGCTGCATGATGATTCTTGCCATGCACATCACTGGCTATGGCGCCCCCCACAGTCACAAAGCTCGTGCCAGGTGTAACAGGTAAAAACCAACCCTGTTTAACAGTGATGTTTAATATCTCTCGCAGCGTTACGCCTGCTTCAACACTAAGTAAGCCTGTGTCTGCATCAAACGCTAAAAAATGGTCACTGTATGTGGTCTGCAAAACGGTAGAGGCTAGGGCGCTATCACCATAGCTTCGACCCATACCTCGAGCAATTAAGCTAGTTTGCTGCTGTAAGTGGCTTTTATAGTCGCTCAGCGTTGAAGGTTGTATCACCTGTGCAAGCTGCACAGGATAGCCACCCCAGCCGCTAATGGCAGTCGTTTGTGGGGTGCTTGAATTCGCAGTCATATCGCAATCTTTTTGTCACCACTGACAAAAACATACTTTTTATCTAGCTGATACTTGACATAGAAACCAATCGCCAAGCCGATCACACCTCCGACATAGCGCATAGTGTCAGTGCCAAATATTAAGTGAAAGGCATACTCAACGCCCCAAAAGATCGCAGTCGTAAAGACACCCATAAAGGTGTATAAAACGAATAGCCGACCGTCGTGGGCAATGTCATTGCTCTTAAAAGCAAAGATGTATCGCTTTTCAAGCAAGTAGCGTAATGGCAGTCCTGCTGCAGTGCCAACAAGGATAGACACCTCCACTGCATACGGGCCTGTATATAGCCAAATCGACAGCATCTGAAAACCAATATTGATTGCTGTTGAAAACGCTGCAAAGAGCGAATAGAGAACAGCGATACTCATAGCTGTTTTAGGCATCAGTTTGCAAAGCCTTTGCTAGCAAGAACAAAAGACAACAGAACAAGAGAGGCGACTGCCAAACTGGCCTTGTCTTTGATTGCAAAGACGATAGGGTCATCGTGCATTTGTCCTCTGTGTGCCTTCATCCAAATCCAGCTCACCCAAAAAAGCATGAGAGGTACAGCTAACCAAATCAGCTCTGGTTGGGCGTATAAGTTAAGTACGGAGTCGCTGTGCAAATACAGGGCCAGCACAAGCACCGCAGCATAGCCTGCAGTCACGCCAAGCGTTTGGATCAGCGACTGGTCTGAGACCATATAACCCCTGCCGTGTGCAGTGTTGCCACCTGCATCGGCCTGTGCTTGGAGTTCGGCTAAGCGTTTGACAAAAGCCAGTGAAAGAAAAATAAACACCGAAAAGGCCAGTAACCAAAAAGACACAGGCACAGATACGGCCGCTGCACCCGCAATAATGCGAAGTGTGTACAAGCCAGCCAGTGTGAGGCAGTCAACGAGCACCAGTTTTTTGAGCCAGAGTGTGTAGGCGGTGGTGACAACAAAGTAAAACACAAGCCAAGCCGTAAAAGCATGCCCAACCCACAGCGCCAACACCAAGCTTAATAGTGCAAGGATTGGGGTCAGTAAGCAACCAACTTGGACGGATACAACACCTGAAGCAAATGGGCGAAGGCGTTTGCGAGGATGTTGGCGGTCACTGTCCAAGTCCAACAAGTCGTTGGCAATGTAAACAGCGCTGGCGCAGAAAGAAAACGAGATGAACGCCACGAGCAGCGTGGACAAAGCATCCCAGTTAGCGATCTGGTGTGCAGCCAACAGCGGAATAAAAAGCAGTAGATTTTTAAGCCATTGATGCAGGCGTATGACTTTAAGAAAATCTAAAGCTGTGACTTTTGCTGCAGGCAGTACAAGACTGACATTGCCTTGTTGTTGAGCTTTTTGAAGAACAGCTGCGTTGGCATTGACCACAATAGCCGAGTTGGCCGCTTTCCACACCGCTAAGTCTGCTTGTGAATTACCAGCATAGTCCCAGCAGTTTTTTCCAAAACGCTCATCTAGAAATTGACTTTTGTTGGAGCTGGCGTTGTTGGTTGTGCCGTCGCTGGCTAAGACTTCGTCAAACAAGCCCACATGTTCAGCCACTGCGGTTGCGATGCGTTGGTCTGCAGCTGTGGTCAGTACGATTTTTTTGCCACTTACTCGTCGCTCGATGAGCCAATCAATTAAAGCTTGGTTGTAGGGCAGTAAAGCTGGATTTAAAGAAACACGCTCGGCGATTTTGGACTTGAAAGCAGCCTTACCTTGCAGCAACCAGAGTGGGAACAGAAGTATAGAAAATACAGCCTGCTTAAAGAGTTGCAGTACAGATTCGTACAAGGTATCTGTCAGCACCAAAGTACCATCTAAATCAACAGCTATAACCTGTGAATTAGCTGTGGGGGCAGACGTATTTAAATCTTCTACGGCAGAGGGTTGAGATTGAGGCGGCATTGAAAAAAGCCAGATAAAAACTTATATCATTGTAAAGTGCCTTTTGTTCTGCACATCGGCGTGCTATATGAAGCTTTGTTGCGCTGCTACATGCGAGACTGGCATTCCCCCAAATCCCTAGACAGTTTTCAAAGCGCAGTTTGACGCTGCCGCTCGAACTCATAGGGGCTGAGTTGATCGAGGTGCTTGTGACGCCGAACTCGATTGTAGAAACCCTCGATGTAATCGAAGATTTCCGACTTGGCCTCAGCCCTTGTGCTGTAAATCCGCCTTTTGATGCGTTCACTATTTAGGTTGCTGAAGAACGACTCAGCAACCGCGTTATCCCAGCAATTCCCCCGACGGCTCATGCTTGGACTCAATCGGTTGTCTTTGCACCAACGGTTGAACTCATCGCTGCCGAATTGACTGCCCTGATCCGAATGGATGATCACCGAATCTTTAGGCCTCCTGCGCCACACAGCCATCGTCAGCGCATCCAGCACCAAACCCGTTTGCATGCGTGATCCCATGCTCCAGCCCACCACCGCTCGTGAGTGCAAATCCAGCACGGCCGCCAAGTACAACCAACCCTCATGCGTTCGGATGTATGTGATGTCGGTCACCCAAGCTTGGTCAGGTTCATCGTGCTGGAACTGGCGTTGCAGCTGATTTGGCGCAACCAGGGACGGCTTGCCCACCTTGTACCTCGGACTCTTGTACCTACGCACCGACTTAATTCCCGCCGCTCGCATAAGCCGCGCAACACGGTTTTCACTGCAAGCCACACCCGCTTCACGCAGGTCACAGAAGATACGTGGGCTGCCGTAAATGCCCATGCTCTGGTCATAGAACTCTTTGATCTTGAGAGTCAACGCCTCGTTGACCTTGGCCCTTGGTGATAACGGCTCGTTCAGCCAGGCATAGAAGCCGCTGCGGTGCACCCTCAGTACTCGGCACATGCTGGAGAGTTTGAATTCGGATCGGTGGCCTTGAATGAACGCGTACTTCACCCGGACTGTTTTGCAAAGTACGCGGCGGCCTTTTTTAGGATGTCGCGCTCCTCAGTGGTGCGCCTTAACTCCGCCCTGAGTTTGGCCACTTCGGCCTGCATCGCACGCATATCCCCCAACACAGAGCCATCAGCGGCCTTGGACTTGCGAACCCAGTTGTACAAAACCCCTTCACCCAATCCCAGGCGAGCGGCTACATCCACGACCGTGTGACCCTTGTCCACCACCTGCTTGACAGCCTCCGCCTTGAACTCGGCTGTGTATTTCGACCTTTGCATTTCAAATTCTCCATTTCAGTTGAACATCTTAGATGTCTACTGATTTGGGGGAATGCCAAGCCAACTATTGCCTTAGCTGGAGTTCTCATCAAGCCGGGGTGCGGTTTGATGCATTTTTTGACTGTGGCCTGTCTGCATATCCAGCAAAAGTGAGTTAGGTTCACTGACCAGCCAGTTAAGACCGCAATTCAAGAGGCTTCTGGTTTGGTATGTCTTTTGGTATGCTGAAATAAATAAAGCGCCCGAAGTAGCTCTATTGCTTGCTAGCTGGCGGAGCAGGCGACCATCAGCTCCACCTGCCGGGCGGCTTTCATGTTGCGCAGCACCCAGGTCACGTCGGGCGTGAACTGCTTGTCCTGCAGTCGGGCGATCGAGTCCGGGCAAATGCCTTCGAGCAGGTTGATGGCACTAGTATTCACTAGGCAGCATGATCACCCAGTGCTCGCCATCCCAGCAAGCATAAAGCTCAATGCTGCTGAGCGGAAAGTCAGTAAAGGCTATCTCTTGTCGGGCGTGTTCGTTGCCGTTGCCATCTTCATAAATCATCACCGCCCTGCTCTGCTGAACTCGGAGCTTGATGAGGACGAACCAGTCTGTGTTACCAATTTCATCCAGGTGGCTAGCAGCAGCGTCCATAAGCCAATAGGCGCCCGCAGCATTAGCCAGGTATTTGGTGCCATCGGTCAGAAGGTGTCGGCGGGTGATGCGGTAGTAAGCTGTGGTGCCGGTAAAGTGGCTAAGCTGGCTAGCGTCAAAATGTGTGGGTGCGTCCATATATCCGTGTTCCTATGTGTATGAACACAGTGTGTTTTCGGACCAGGGGTTTGGGCAACCAGAATGGTGGTGAAACCCGAGCTAATGGCGGGTTTCAGGTTGCTCTTTTGGAGGTCTGACGTTAGCGTGTAGCTCTATTTCGCCTGCTGTTAACGATTCATGAAAGATCTAGTAGCCGTAGATTCGACCGATGAGCTATTGATTCTTCACCAGCGGAAAGTACGTCTCCACGGCATTGAATTCGACGAAGATTTTTTGTCGGCACTGGTAGCCAAACACCTCACCAAACAGCGGTGGCAAACAAGACCCAGGTTTTCAGATGCCTACGATATTTACATGCGAGAAAACCCGTCGGCACACCGGCGCAAGTTTCGCATTGTTGCCCAGCACGCATATTCGCTTTTTCTGAGCCAGTTTGGCGATGTGGCCTTGGACGACCTGCGCCATGCACACGTTACCCAGTTTAGGGACTGTCAGCTGGCACGTGGTCTACACCCCAACAGCGTGAGGCGGCACATCAACATGCTCAACGCCATGCTGAATATGGCGTTCAAGCATTTGGACATTGATCGGCTCAGCCCGTTTCGAGGACTATACATTCGTGGCGAGGGAGAGCTCTCAAAAACTATTGCTCCGATAAGTCTTGAGCACCTGC
>Ga0315907_10006415_pt1 | contig 12480 bp, 12 predicted proteins | sample LakEriMetagenome_3_FD_203525 | JGI IMG/M metagenome (GOLD analysis project Ga0315907, IMG submission 203525) | Freshwater fungal communities from buoy surface, Lake Erie, Ohio, United States - Buoy 12 MA123 | ecosystem: Environmental > Aquatic > Freshwater > Lake > Lake biofilm | place: USA...
CCGCGACAAACACGGCATAGCCGCCGCGCCTATCGAACATGTCACGCTGATAGGCAGCGGCCAGGCGCGTCGCGGAAAGCCCAGCCAGATAGGCATCTGGCAGAATGCCGGCATAGGCGCTGCGCCACACCGCGACATGCAGCGCGCCAATCGCGGCGGCATCGCTGGCACGGGCGCGGCGGATCGCTATCATGGCTTTCTTTCCAGTACGGCACAGAAGAATCCATCCGTACCCTGCGCGCCCGGGGAAAGCCGCAACCACGGGCCCGCGCAGGGCTGTTCCACGCCTGGCCGCAGCGTGGGCCATAGCGCTTCAAGCGCCATCGGCGCGAAATCCGGGTTACTTGCCAAGAAGCTTTCCATCCGCTCCTCATTCTCCGCGGGCAACAGGGAACAGGTAGCGTAGACCAATCTGCCGCCCGGACGCACTAACTCTCTTGCCCTTTCCAGAATGTCGTTTTGCACTGCAATAAGCTCGGCTAAATCCTGCGGGCGGGTGCGCAGCCGCGCATCCGGGTTGCGCCGCCAGGTGCCGGTGCCGGTGCAGGGCGCATCCACCAAAACGCGATCAAAACTGCCGGCGCGGCGCTTGGCCCAGCGATCCCCGGCGCTCAGCAAATGGCGCTCCGCATTATCCACCCCGGCGCGGCGGAAGCGCAAAGCCGCCCCTTCCAGCCGGGGCGCCGAGGTATCACAGGCGGTGATCTTGCCCCGATTTTCCATGGTGGCGGCGATGGCGAGCGTCTTACCCCCAGCGCCTGCGCAGTAATCGGCAACCCTCATCCCCGGGCGCGCATCGGCCAGAAGGGCGATCAATTGGCTGCCTTCATCCTGCACCTCAATCAGGCCGGATTTGAAGGCCGCCGTGCCCGTCACTGGCCGGCGGGAAGGCACACGAAGCCCCCAGGGGGAAAAGCGGGTGGGTTCGGTGGTGATACCCTCGGCCGCCAGGGCAGCAGCGGCTTCTTCCCGCGTGCCGCGCAGCAGATTGGCGCGGAGATCAAGGGCTGCGGGCTGTTCCATGGCGGCGGATTCCTCCGCCAGCGCCGCGCCGAAACGCGCCTGGAAGTCTGGCAGCAGCCATTCCGGCAGGTTGAAGCGCACCGATTCGGACATATCCGGGTGCAGCAATTCCCGCCCGGCCATGATGCGCACGGCGCGGGCCTCGGCAGCATTCAGGGGCGCAGCGCCATAGCGTTCGCCGGAAAAGCCCCGGCCGATATCGGCCTCTGTCCAGCGCGCCACCAGCACCAGATAGGCCAGTAGTAGGAGCCTGGGGTTAGGTTCAGCCGGCAGCCGCGACAGGTTCCAATCCAGCCGCAGCCTTTGCCGCACCACGCCCCAGACCCATTCACTGACGCTCCGCCGATCCCCCCCACCAATAAAGCGCCGGGCGCGGAAAAAATCGCTGGCCACGGCATCGGCAGGGCGGCGACGGGCATCAGGGGCGAAGCATTGGGCTTCGAGCGCGGAAAGAAGCTCGATCGCCGCGGCTAGTCTGGCTGAAGGTGTCACGGTTGAAACATCGGGGCAGAACCGCCCCCTGGCAAGGCCACCCCCCCTTCACCTTTGACACAAGCTTGCTTTAGGCTTTGGATTCAAGTGGCGAGACTCATCGCCCAAAATGAATTGAGGAAGCGCCCTATGCATCTTGGCCTTTTCATGATGCCGCTCCATCCGCCGGAGCGCCCCATGCATGAAACCCTGGCAGAGGATACGGAAAAATCCCTGCTCGCGGATCGCCTGGGCTTTCAGGAGGTTTGGGTGGGGGAGCATTTTTCCGCCACATCTGAACCCATCGCATCCCCCTTGATGTTCATGGCGGGGCTGGTGCATCGCACGAGCCTGAATTTCGGCACCGGCGTGATCAACCTGCCCAATCACCACCCGGCGATTGTGGCGGCGGAAGTCGCGCAATTCGACCATATGGCGCAGGGGCGCTTCATGATGGGGATTGGCGCGGGCGGCTTGTCTTCGGATTTTGAGCTGTTTGGCGATATCGAACCCAAGGAACGCGGCAAGCGCATGGTGGAATCGCTTGAGACCATCCAGCGCATCTGGGCCGCCGAGCCACCTTATGATGTGGGCGGGGAAACCTGGCCGGTGAAGATTTCGCGCAATGTGCTGCCCAAATATGGGGTGGGTTTCATGCCAAAGCCTTTCCAGCCGGGCGGGCCTTCAATTCATATTTCGGCCCGATCCAAGGATTCGCAGGGCGTGGCACTGGCGGCCAAGCGCGGCTGGGGCGTGATCAGCGCCAATTTCGTGGCGCACCGCATCCTGGCCGGCCATTGGCAGAGCTTCGCTGCGGGCCAGCGCGAAGCCGGCCAGGCGCCCGATGGCGCGCGCTGGCGTATGGCGCGGAATTTCGTGATTGCGTCAACCGATGCCGAAGCCCGCGCCCGCGCCACCGCCGAGGAAGGCGCCACACGCTATTACTTCGAATACCTCGGCAGCCTCGCGAAGCGCGCAGGGCTGGCCGCCACCATGACGCCGCGCGAAGACATGGACCATAACACCGCAACGGCCGAGGATATGATTGACGCCTGCGTGATCGCAGGCAGCCCGCGCACCGTGTTGGACAAGCTGATTGCGCTGCGTGAGGAAGCCGGCCCCTTTGGCCATGTGTTGATGGCGGGGCTTGATTGGTCCGGCCCCAATGCGGCTTGGGAGGCTGAGAGCATGGCCCGCCTGGCGCAGGAAGTGATGCCAAGGCTGCGCCAGCATCTTGATCGGCGGGCTGCGGCGGAGTGAACCGCAACTTACACCGGCTTGGTTTGCGGTTGGGATAGGCCGATCCTGTAAGGTCAGGGCTACAAAGGTGACCACTTGCTGCCCAGAGAGCAGCGCGTTCCGCAAGACGTGCGGGGGGGGCAGCCAGACATCGCTGTGGCGCGCCTTGCGTATGCCGACGCGCATGGCTGCTGCTAAAGTGACGCAACCGGAGGTGATTCGCAGTGGCCATCAGCGCTATCCCGCTAAACCAAGTTTCGGAAGCAGACCTTCAGCGTCTGATAGAAAACCGAGTCCCTGAAAGTATAACGCTTGAGTACAAGCGTGACTCATATGGCGCTAATGACCAAGCAAAGAAAGAATGGCTCAAGGACATCTCAGCGCTTGCGAACACTGCGGGCGGCGACCTCGTTATAGGAATGGAGGAGGACGACGGAGTAGCTTCCAATTTGGTCGGCATTGGTTCAACGACAGCCGACGAAGAGATGCGTCGCCTTGAAGCCATTCTACAAGACGGGTTGGAACCAAGACTAATTGGAACACAGATACGCGCAGTTGTTCTATCAGCAGGGGGCTTCGTGCTGGTGGTGCGTGTATTGCGGAGTTGGAATGCGCCGCATCGCGTCGTCTATCAGCGCTCTAACCGTTTCTATGGAAGAAATGCAGGTAGTGCGTTCGAACTCGGTGTCGAACAGTTAAAAAATGCTTTCCTAGGAGTGGCGGAGACCGAACGGCGGCTTACAGATTTCCGACTCGAACGGTTGGCGCGCCTGAAAACTGGCATTGGCGAACCGCTGCTACTAGGGCCTGGGCAATTAGTTCTTCATCTTATGCCTTTGCAAACGCCAGTTATAAGCATAAGCGCGCATGATGCGAAACAGTGGAATGCCGAGTTCGCGCCTATGGGAACCACCAACTGGAATCGCTTTGTGAATTTCGATGGGGTCTTGCTTGCGCCGGGACAGACGTCCGGTAGCCGCGGCTACACCGCCTTCACACAAGTTTTTCGGTCTGGGCGGATTGAAGCAGCTCGCGGACTCATGCTCTACCGCCACGACGGGGATGACCCGTTTTACATTGACCGTGTAGGGAGCGTTCCTTACTTATTAGAATCGATCCCGACTTACGTGAGAAGTCTCGGCAGGCTTGGAATAGGCCCGCCCTTCATTGCCATGGTTTCACTTCTGGATGTGCGTGGCAGCGTGATGGGGGACCCAAATCGTATGTTTGCTGGGCGATTACCGCGACTAGATCGAGATGATCTCCTTTTTGATCCCGTTCTGATTGAGACCGCTGAGTTCGCACCAGGCTGGCAAAAAACTATGAGGCCCGTTTTAGAAGCTTGGTGGAACGCCTATGGATGGGATCGCTGTATGAATCTGTTCAACGAGGCGGGGGATTGGACTGGGTATCCTGCCGATTGGCGTGTGCCTTCGTGACCAACCGCCCAGGGGAAAGGCTTACAGGCGCCCAGGGGCGGCTGGATCATGGCGGGCTGCTGCGGAGTGAACCAAAAAAAGAGGTGGGTAGCCGCAGATTTCCACCAGGGGTGTCAAATCTTCAGAACTTTATTTACGAATCTCGGTTAGATTAGCTTCATGACGAAAACCATCCCCGGCGGCATCAATGCCGCAATGAATGCGACGCTGAGCGGCATGCAGCGAGCCGTGGAGCGTCTAGAACTGGCGGCAATACGCCTTGCCAATACTACCGCAGTGCCAGAACGGCCTGTCTATGTCCCGCCCATCCCACGAGAGGGCATCGGTTCCGGCATTGCCGCCATTCAGGGGCAGGAAGCCCTTGAGACGGCCATGGTTGATATCATGATCGCAAAACGCGCTTATGAAGCGAATGCCAAAGCCCTGCATTTCATCTCAGCGACCGAGGACTGGCCCTTCAACCGAGGTTTCTGATTACCAACGTAGTCCACGGACCCACATCTATTCTGCGTTCAAGCACCAGGCCCTGACGGCGATGCGCCGCCAGCACCATGCGCGCCTGCGTGCCGAGAAGCCCGGCCAAAATGGCCGTTCCCTGCGGTGCAAGATGCGCCGCCAATTCTCGCGCCATGGCGCAAAGCGGGCGCGCCAGAATATTGGCGAAAATCAGATCATAGCGCTTGCCCTGCAACCGACGATCACGCCAGCCATCCGCCAATAAGGCGCGCATCTGGGCAGATAAGCCATTCAACCGCGCATTCTCCGCACAAATGCGCACCGACCAGGGTTCGATATCGGTCGCCGTCACCGGCACATGCAACAACTTCGCCGCCGCCATGGCGAGAATGCCGGAACCACTGCCCAGATCCATGATCCGCCGCGGTCGCCGATACGCCATGGCTTCAAAGGCCATCAGGCAACCTTGGGTAGAGGCATGTTCGCCGGACCCAAACGCCAAGCCCGCATCAAGCTTCAACACCAACCGATCAAAACTGGGCCGATCCGCAACATGGGTCGGGCGGATCAGAAAGCGATGGCCAATCCGCTGTTCCGGAAATGCCTGCACGGTGCGCGCGAGCCAACCATCCGCTTCCACCGGCACGATCTGCAATTCGGGCTGGGCGATGCCCGCCACCAGCGCCGCCAAAGCCAAGGCGCTTTCCAATTCCTCCTGCCCCGCACCGGCTTCGCGCACACCTTCCACGCGCCAGGTATCGCTCGGCTCATCGCGAAAATAGGCGACCGTGCCGCAGACTTGTTGCAAGGCGGCTTCGAAGAAGGGCAGCGCTTCCTCACTCAACCCATCAATGCTGAGCGCTTCAAGCGGTTCAGCGCGGCGTCGAGAAAGCGCGCCCGCGCCATCAGGGCCAGCAGGGCGCATCAGGCTTTCTCCACAAAACGATCAATCAGGCGCTTTTCGCCGGCCTTGTCGAAGCGGACATCCAGACGGTCATCTTCCACGCCCGTCACCTCGCCATAGCCGAATTTCTGGTGAAAGACGCGATCGCCCGGGGCATAATGCGCGCTACTGGTTGGGCGTTCTTTCACTTCCCAAGCGGCTGCTTCAATCACGCGCGGGCGCTGGCCATAAAGCCCGCCGGCGCTTGGAAATACGCTCGCGCTTCGCATTTCTCGTGCGGCATTGCCTTCCAGCTTGATTTCAGATGCCGGCAATTCATCAAGGAAGCGCGACGGGATGGAAGCCTGCCAATTGCCGTAAATCCGCCGATTGGCGGCGTGGCTGATCACGGCAAAACGCCGCGCGCGCGTGATGCCAACGTAAGCAAGCCGCCTTTCTTCTTCCAAGGCGCGTTCCCCCCGTTCTTCCAGGCTGCGCTGCGATGGAAAGACGCCTTCCTCCCAGCCGGGCAAGAACACCCGATCAAATTCCAAACCCTTCGCGCCATGCAGTGTCATGATGGAAACGCGCTGCCCTTCCGCCGCTTCGTCATTTTCCATCACCAGCGAGACATGTTCGAGAAATCCCGCGAGGGTTTCGTAATCCGCCATGGCGCGCAGCAATTCCTTGAGGTTATCAAGCCGCCCCGGTGCTTCCGGGCTGCGATCCTGCTTCCACATATCGGTATAGCCGCTTTCTTCCAGAAGGGTCGCCGCCATCACCACATGGCCTTCATTCGGCAACATGGCGCGCCAGCGGGCGAAACCTTCCAGCAATTCACCCAGGGCCGCGCGCGCCTTGGCCTGCTTGATCACGCCTTTTTCCAAGGCAAGCCCGGCTGCGATGGCAAGCGGCACGGCTTCCGAGCGCGCCAGCGCATGCATCTCCCGCATCGCGGTATCGCCAAGCCCGCGCTTGGGCAGATTGACGATACGTTCAAACGCCAAATCATCCGCGGGCTGCGCCACCACGCGGAAATAGGCCATGGCATCGCGGATTTCTTGCCGTTCATAAAACCGTGCGCCACCTACCACGCGATAGGGCAGGCCGAGCGTGATCAGGCGTTCTTCAAAAGCGCGAGTCTGAAAACCGGCCCGGATCAGAATGGCGATCTCCCCAAGGCTTTCGCCCGAACGGCGCGCGGCTTCGATCCTATCCCCCACCATGCGGGCTTCTTCTTCGCTGTCCCAGACTGAGACAACGCGCACCTTCTCGCCATCCGCATCATTGCGCCCGGGGCGCAAGGTTTTGCCCAGCCGGCCGGTGTTGTGCGCAATCAGCCCGGATGCGGCGGCCAGAATGGGCTTGGTTGAACGGTAATTCGATTCCAGCCGCACCACCTGCGCGCCGGGAAAATCCTTTTCAAAGCGGAGGATGTTTTCAATCTCCGCCCCGCGCCAGGAATAGATGGATTGGTCATCATCACCCACACAGCAGATATTGCGATGCGCCTGCGCCAACAGCCGCAGCCAGTAATACTGCACCAGATTGGTGTCCTGATATTCATCCACCAGAATGTAGCGAAAGCGCCGCTGATAATCGGCCAGCACTTCCGGGTGGCCGCGCAAAATCGTCACCACATGCAGCAGCAAATCACCGAAATCCGCGGCATTGAGTGCCTTTAGCCGCGCCTGATACGCCTCATAAATACTGCGCGCGCGCCCCGCGGCGTAATCCGTATCCTCAGCAGGTGTGACGGCATCCGGCGTCAGCCCGCGATCCTTCCAGCGCTGAATGATCGCCATCAACCCATTCGCGGGCCAGCGCTTCAGGTCAATATGTTCCGCTTCCATCACCTGCTTTAGCAGGCGCAGCTGATCATCCGTATCCAGGATGGTGAAATTGGAATTCAGCCCGACAAGTTCCGCATTACGCCGCAGCATGCGCGCAGTCAGCGCATGGAAAGTGCCAAGCCAAAGCCCTTCCACAGCCTCGCCCATCATGGCGCCGACACGTTCGCGCATTTCCCGCGCGGCCTTATTGGTGAAGGTCACGGCCAGCACCTGGGAAGGGAAGGCTTTGCGGCTGCGCAGCAGATGCGCAAACCGCGTGGTCAGCACGCGCGTCTTGCCGGTGCCGGCACCTGCCAGCACCAAAAGCGGCCCATCAAGCGCTTCCACCGCCGCGCGCTGTTCGGCATTGAGCCGCGAAAGGTAATCAGCCTCGCTCATTGGCAGGACCCGATGGACCCGGCGCCGCAAATCTTCTCGCCATCCAGCCAGCGCGCACCGCTGAAATCAGCGCCGGAAAGATTGGCGCCAGTCAATTCCGCCCCGGTCAGGTCAGCGCCGCGCAAATCGGCGCGAAACAGTGTGGCGCGGCGCAAATCCGCACCCTTTAGCGTGGCGCCGGCCAGCACGGCGCGCGTCAGATCGGTGCTGCGGAGCGTCGCACCGGTCAGATCAGCGCGGGACATATCGGCAAAGCTGAACCGCGCATCTGACCCATCAATGCCGGCGAGCTTCGCTTCCACAAAGCGCGCCCGCGCGAAGGAGGAATCGCGGAGCGTGGCCCCCGCCAGGTCCCGGCCCGAGAAATCCGCATTATCCAGCAGGCAGCGGCGCCAGACCACGCCAGGCGCGGGGGAATCGGCGCAGGCGCCGAGGGCAGGGCCAGCCAGGAGCATTGCACCAAGCAGGAGGGGAATCTGAAGGATTTTGATCACACGAAGGATATAGAGGCTCCGCCCCGCCGGTCCAACCGCGCGCCGCTTGCATCCCGGCCCCGAAGCGGCGAGCATGCTGGGGAAAACCCGTGGGAGATGCGGATGCGCCGCCAATTTTTCGCCCTGAGCCTTGTGGCCCTGCTGCCTTTGCCGGCGGCTGCGCATCACCCGATGGGCGGCGCCATGCCGGAAACACTCTGGCAAGGCTTTGCTTCCGGCATTGGCCATCCGGTGATTGGGCTGGATCATCTGGCCTTTCTGGTGGCGGCCGGCGTGCTGGCAGCAGCCTTGCCGCGCAGTAGCGCTCTCCGGGTGCTGGCCAGCTTCCTGATCGCCAGCATGGCGGGGGTTGCGCTGCATTTGGCCGGTATTGGCCTGGGGCCGACCGAGGCGCTTGTGGCCGCTTCGATACTGATAGCAGGGCTTGCGCTGCTGATGACGCGGCGGGTCAGCGCCGGGGCATTGTTGGCAGGTTTCGCCCTGGCCGGGCTGTTCCATGGCCATGCCTTTGCGGAGGCCGTGATCGGCGCCGAGGCAACGCCGATCATCGCCTATTTGGCGGGGCTTGCGGTGATCCAGGTCGCGCTGATGCTGGGTGCCATGGCGCTGGCGCAGCAGGCCATACGCGCGCGCTGGCTGCGCCCCGCGATGGGCGCGGCGGCGAGTTTTGCGGGGCTTGGGTTTTTGGCGGTGGCTTTGGTGGCCTGAGCCGCCTTAACCCAGGCGTATTTCACTTCCATTCCGTAACGGCTTTCGGCATGTTTTTTTTGAAGGATGCGGGACGCACGGACAAAGCCCTGGGTCATTGGCTTGACGCTGCTGCCCGGAATAGCGGCGGCGCAGTCGTCTCGTGTGGAAGCCTGGCGTTGCTGCGGACGGCCGGATCCGGGCACTGCATTCGATACATTTATGGCGGGTTGCACACACATAATTCGGTCCGGTGAAGGGTCTGCACATAACCGGGCAATGGCAGCTTACAACCTGCTGCGCCTGCCGAAGTTGCTTGTGGTGGCGGCATGACGCCGACAGACTTTCCCATGCGTGCCAAGAGCGCAAAAGGCGATAGACGCCTGATGGTGAAATGAAGGTTGAAGGGAGTGGAGCGATTTCCCTTGTCCTTGTCATGTATCCGGCATGATCATGCGCGCATGGCCTGCCCGGCTTTAGTGCCACGAATTTGATTGACGCTTGTACGCGCTGCCCCATAGGCTTTCGCTAAACATCAAATAGTAGCGGAGGAAAACAATGATAGGGAAGGTCAATCGTCGCAATTTGTTGCTCGGCGGGTTGGGTGCAGCGCTGCCCATACAGGCTGTCGCGCAAGGGGATTATCCAAGCCGGCCCATTCGGGTGGTGATTGGCTTCCCGCCCGGTGGCGGCGTGGACACCATCGGGCGGCCTACTTTTCAGCGCCTTAGCCAAAGGCTTGGTCAGGCGATCGCGATTGATAATCGCGCCGGCAATAACGGCAATATCGCCATGGATCACGTGACGAAATCACCGGCCGATGGCTATACGCTGTTCTTCGGCAATGTCGGCAATTACACGACGCAAGCGCTGTTTCCCAATCCGGGTTTCGATACGGTGCGTGATTTCGCTTATGTTCGCCGCGTGCATATCGGCCCGCTCGCAATTGCGGTGCCGGCGGATTTCCCTGCACGTACGCTACAGGAATTCCTGGATATCGCGCGCCGCCGCCCTGGCGAATTGAATTTCGGTTCCGGCGGTTCGGGCGGTGTACCGCATTTCGCCTTTGAAATCCTGAAGCAGCGCGCCGGGTTTGATATCGTTCATGTGCCCTATCGCGGCAGTGGACCGGCCTTGCAGGATCTGCTTGGGGGGCGTGTGCAATTGATGGTGGATGGCTATGGGCTGATGCGCGGCGCGCATGAAGCGGGGCGCGTGCGGGTACTGGCCATTACTTCCCGCCAGCGGCACCCCAATTTGCCCGATGTACCAACGGTGGATGAGGCTGGTGTGCCTGGCTATGAATTCACTTCCTGGTCTGCCCTTGCGGCGCCAGCCGCCACACCACCCGCCATTCTGCGTCGGCTGGAAGATGCCATGCGCTGGACCATGGACAACACCGATCTGCCGCAAACGCTGCTGGGCTTCGGCACCTTCCCGGCTTTCGCACCGGGCGCCGAGGTAAGAGAGAATGTTGTGAAGGAACGCGAAACCTGGACCCGCATCGCGCGGGAGGTGAATATCCGCGCCGACTGATTGGCAAGCTAGGCTTTCTGCGTGATGATGGCGCGTGTAGAGCGTGATCCATAACGCTTGGTCACGCAATCAGGATTGAGGAAACAATACCATGCCCGAAGCTTTTATCTGTGCTGCCCTGCGGACGCCGATTGGCCGCTATGGTGGCAGCCTTTCTTCCGTGCGCACGGATGATCTTGGCGCGGTGCCGCTGAAGGCGCTGATGGAACGCCACGCTTCGGTGGATTGGGCAGCGGTGGATGATGTGATTTTCGGCTGCGCCAACCAGGCGGGTGAGGATAACCGCAATGTCGCGCGCATGGCGCTGCTATTGGCCGGACTGCCGCAAGCGATCCCTGGCAGTACGGTGAACCGGCTTTGCGGTTCTGGCATGGATGCGGTGGGCATTGCCGCGCGCGCCATCCGCGCTGGCGAAGCTGAATTGACGATCGCGGGCGGCGTTGAAAGCATGTCCCGCGCGCCTTTCGTGATGCCCAAGGCCGAAAGCGCCTTTTCGCGCAGCAATGCCGTTTATGACACCACCATTGGCTGGCGCTTTGTGAACCCTGCCATGCATAAGCGCTATGGGACGGATTCCATGCCGGAAACGGCGGAGAATGTCGCTGCCGATTACAATATCGCGCGCGAAGATCAGGATGCCATGGCGCTTCGTTCCCAGGCGCGGGCAGCGGCGGCGCAGAAAAATGGCAGGCTGGCGAAGGAAATCGTGCCGGTGACCATTCCCTCCCGCAAGGGTGATCCGGTGGTGGTGAGTGCTGATGAACATCCGCGCGAAACCTCCATGGAGGCTCTCGGCAAATTAAAGCCGGTGGTGAAGCCGGATGGATCGGTGACGGCGGGCAATGCCTCGGGTGTGAATGACGGCGCCTGCGCGCTGATCATCGCGAGCGAGGCGGCGGCGAAGCGCCATGGGCTGACGCCGCTCGCGCGCTTTGTCGGCGTGGCGACAGCGGGTTGCGCGCCGCGCGTGATGGGGATTGGGCCGGTGCCGGCGACGCAAAAACTATTGGCGCGTCTTGGCATGACGCAAGACCAGATGGATGTGATTGAATTGAATGAGGCTTTCGCCGCGCAGGGCCTAGCCGTGCTGCGCGGGCTTGGCATTGCCGATGATGATGCGCGCGTGAACCCGAATGGCGGCGCGATTGCGCTTGGCCATCCGCTCGGCATGAGTGGTGCGCGGCTGATCGCGACCGCCGCGCATGAAATGCAGGAACGTGGCCTGAAGCGCGCCTTGGCCACCATGTGCATCGGGGTGGGGCAGGGGATCGCGACGGTGTTGGAAAGGGTTTGATTTACCCTTTGCTGTCACAAGGGCGACGTTGAGAAGCCGCGATCTGTGGCTTTTCTTGCCTCAGGCACATGAAGGATCGCCCGACGATGCTGCTGCGCGCTACGCTTTTTGGACTAGTGATCACCACCAGCGCTGCCATGGCGCAGCAAATGGTGCCAGCGCGCAACGGGTCCTGCCCATCGGGTTCCAGCCATGCGGGGTCTGGTTATTGCCGATCCTCCTCCGGCGCGGGTTTTGTCGCGGCGCAGAACGGGTCCTGCCCTTCCGGCACCAGCCATGCCGGTGCGGGCTATTGCCGGACAGATGGGCGGACGGAATATGTGCCAAGCCGGGGCGGGTCTTGCCCTTCCGGCACCAGCCATGCGGGCGCGGGATACTGCAAGGGGCGGTAGGCGCGCCTTAAATAAAGGGGAAGCCATTCATGCAGGCCATCGGCAAGGCCTTGGGCCAAAGCCTCGATCAAGCGACCTATACTGGCTATCGCCTGGGCTTTGAAGCGGCGCGGGAAGAAGCAGCCTTGCTTGCGGAATTGGCCGGGCAGGGGGCACTTGCCGCGCAGCTTCGCGCCATGCGGCCCTTGCCCGATAAGGGGGAGAGAAAGGCGTAGGCGCGAAGCGCGCGGTTCTGAACCGCTTCTTACCCCGGACGCGCTGAGAAATTGATTTCGATCATGGAATGCGCGCAGAAGCCCTGCCAGGAAATACCCCATCAGGCAGATGCCTTCTGC
>Ga0315907_10006417_pt1 | contig 12474 bp, 10 predicted proteins | sample LakEriMetagenome_3_FD_203525 | JGI IMG/M metagenome (GOLD analysis project Ga0315907, IMG submission 203525) | Freshwater fungal communities from buoy surface, Lake Erie, Ohio, United States - Buoy 12 MA123 | ecosystem: Environmental > Aquatic > Freshwater > Lake > Lake biofilm | place: USA...
CGTCTCGTCCACCCAGCCGCCGCCGTGGTCGCCATAGACCCCGGTCGTCGAGAGCAGGCCCGCCCAGCGCGCCGGCGGCAGCCGCGCGCCGTGGGCGAGAAGGGCGGGGTCGCCCGCCTCCGTCGGTGCCGCGGAGGCGAGGAGGTGGGTCACGTCCGCCGGCGGCGGGGTCTCGAACGGGACCGCCTCGATCCCCGCTGCGGCGAGATCGGTCCGGCGGGCGGGGTCGCGGCTCGTGCCGGCCACGCGCCAGCCGCGGGCGGCGAGGCGGCGGGCCAGCGCCTCGGCCGTGTAGCCGAGGCCGAAGCACCAGAGGAAGGGGCGCGTGTCGTTCATGGGGCCGCAAGGTGGACCGCCGCCTTGCGTCCGGCAAGCGCGCTCGCCACTCTCCCGGCCATGCGGATCCTCCTCCTCCTCCTCCTGGTCCCGGCGCTGCTGTCCGCACTTCCTGTCGCGGCGCAGACGGCGGCCGCGCGCGTGGCCGAACGGCGCGCCTGCCTCGAACTGGCCGTGCGCTCGCCGGCCGAGGGGGCGGCCCGCGCCGACGCGTGGGCGCGCCAGGGCGGCGGGCACGATGCCCGCCTTTGCCGGGCGACCGCGGATTTCGCCCGCGGCGCCTTCCGCCCGGCGGCCGAGGCGTTCGAGCAGCTGGCCGTCGTGCTGGGACCCGACGATCCGGTCCTGCGGGCCGGGCTGCTGGCCCGGGCCGGTCAGGCGCGGGCCCGCGGCAAGGACTTCGAGATCGCGGAGCGGCTGTACGGCGATGCCCTGGCGCTCCAGCCCGCCGACGCGGACCTGTGGATCGACCGCGCGCTCATGCGTACCGAGACCGAGCGCTTCTGGGACGCGATCGCCGACCTCGACCGCGCCCTCGCCCTCGATCCGGGCCGGCCGGAGGTCTGGCGCTACCGGGCGCAGGCGAAGGCCGCCCTCGATCTCTGGGACCCCGCCGTCGCCGACGTCGACCGCGCGCTGGCGCTCCTGCCGGGCGATCCGGACGCGCGGCTGCTGCGCGGGAACCTATTCCTGCGCCTCGGCAACGTCTCCCGAGCGGCGACCGACTGGGGCGAGGTGATGCGCATCGCGCCGGGCACGCCCGCCGGCCGGGCGGCGGCGGCGAACCTCCAGCGGCTGCAGTCGGGGCCGGACCGGCGCTGACGGATCAGAAATCCAGGTCCGCGTAGTGCGGCGGCGGCGGCATGCCGGCGATCTGGTCGGTCAGCAGGCCCCGGAAGCTCGGCCGCGACTTGATCCGCGCGTACCAGTCCTTCGCGTCGGGGTGATCGTCCCAGGGCACGTCGCCGATGTAGTCGACGGTGGAGATCTGCGCCGCGGCGGCGAGGTCGGCCAGCGAGATCCGCGGCCCGGCCAGCCACGTCTGACGGTCGGCCAGCCAGCCGATGTAGTCCAGGTGGTAATGGACGTTGGCGAGGCCCGCGCGGATCGACTGCGGTTGCGGGTGGCCGGAACCGGCGAGCCGCTTCCACGCCTTTTCGCCGACGAGGTTGTCGGTCACCTCGCGCGCGAACTTGTCGTCGAACCAGCCCATGAGGCGGCGGATCTCCGCCCGCAGGACCAGATCGTCGGGAAGGAGGGGAACCGAGGGGTGCCTTTCCTCGAGGTATTCGAGGACCGCGGGCCCGACCACGACCGTCCCGTCCGCGTCGACGAGCACGGGAACCTCGCCCGCGGGGTTCAGTTCCAGCAGGTGCTCGGCCCGCTCCCACGGCTTCTCGAGGACGAGCTCGAATTCGAGCCCCTTCTCCGCGAGCGCCAGGCGTACGGCCCGCGAGGGGCCCGAAAGCCAATGGTGGTGAAGGGTTCGCATGCGCATGCACTTTAGCCGAGACGCGACGGAACACAAACGGGGCCCGTCCGCTCCCGCGTCGTTGCGCCGTTGACCCGTCCTGACCGTCTGGTCACATTCGATCGGATGATGGCGCGAGGCGGGGACGACGGAAGGCAGATGACGAGAAGTCGAAGGGAACGGCGGGCGCGACAGGCGCGGCAGGCCGCGGTGCGCATCACCGTCGGCCTCGTGCTGTTCGTGGTGCTCGTCGGGCTCGCGGCGACCGGCCTCCTCGTCCTCCAGACGATCGCCTTCGTGCTCCTCGGGGTGATCGGCGGTCTTGCGATCGGTGACATGCGGCCACTGGCGCGGTTCGACGCCCGGGCGTGGCGCGGCGCGGTCGCGACCTTCGCCGTCGGCGCCCTCGTGGTGATCGCGACACGGGTGACGGCCAGCCAGGCGTTGATCGGCGGCGGCCTGGGCATCCTCGCCGGAATCCTCTGGGCCGCGCAGGATCCGGGGGTTTTCGCGAAGCTGCTGGGCCTCGCCTCCGGCCGGATCGACGACGGGTTCAGCCCCCACCGCCGCCGGACCCTCTCGGACGTCATCGCCGAGGAGATGGCCGGCGGCCTCAAGCCCCCGACCGAGCTTCCGCCGCTGAAGCCGCCGGGCGATCCGGATGCGCCGCTCGACCTCGACCGGCAGGTCGCGCCCGAGTCGCCCCGCGTCCCCGACGACGCCGAGATCCGGGCCCGGCTCGCCAGGGCGGAGATGGAGCTGAAGGACGCGCGATGGCGCATCCGGACCCTGCAGGAGGAGAATGGCGGTCTCCAGCAGGAACTCGCGGTCGCGAACGCCAAGGGTTCGCAGGAGGTTGGCGTCCTGCGCCTGCGGCTTCAGGAGGTCGAGGCGAAGGCCCGGCGCTGCGACGAGCGTCTCGCGGAGGCCGAGCGGGCGGCCCAGGCCCGCCCGCCCGAGCGGCTGCCCTCGATTGCCGTGCCCACCCCCGCGGAGGGTGCGTCGGATCGCCGCTTCCAGGATGCCAAGCGAGCCTTCGCCCGCCGCTTCCACCCCGACTTCGTCAATGCCACCGGCATGGAACGAACGCTGCGGATCGATCTTTTCAAAGAGTTCTGGGGCGATCTGGAGCGGATCGAGCGCGGTTCGGACACGCCGAGCGGCTGACGGGCGCCCGGCGACCGTCACGACCAATCGTTGCTTGAAGTTTCAACCAACTGGTGGTGTTCTCGCGCCCCCCGGCCGGCGGCCGCGTGCTGGATCGTGCCGGTCGTGGCCTCCAGCCCTGCAGTGAACGCCGGTGAGCCTTGTTGGTGCGATGCAGTGCAAGCCATTGACTTGGTTTCGGGGAGCCGCCACCTAAACGACCGAACATGACAACGGGGTGACGTGGTCGCGCCCAGCCGGAAAAGGCTGGCGATGCGGGGCCGACGTCGCTCCGCGGGTCGTCATCCGTGGGTTGCGAACGACCCGGGGCGATCCTGAGCCGGCCGGCAGGTCGGTCAGCGGCGACGATGGAGCCGCGCACGAAAGGACTGCGAACCAGGAGGGATCTGATGACGGATCAACCGCTAGCCGGAAAGTCGATCGCCATTCTCGTGTCCAGCGGCTTCGAGGAGCTGGAGATGACCGAGCCGCAGCGCGCCCTGCTGAAGCTCGGCGCCAGCCTCAAGATCGTGTCTCCGGACCCGGGTCTGGTGAACGGCTGGCACGGCCAGGCGTGGGGGCACTATTTCCCGATCGACGTGTCGATCGGCTCCATGCTCGCCGCCGACTACGACATGCTGCTCATCCCGGGTGGTGCGCGTCACGTGAACAAGCTGAAGGACAATCCGCACACCAAGCGGATCGTCGGCAGCTTCGTCGACGGGCAGAAGCCGGTCGCGGTCATCGACGACGGCGTGGTTCTCCTGGGCGCCAAGGCCAAGGGTCGCCGCATCACCTCGTCCGAGGGCGTGCGGGCGGAGCTCGAGGCGGCTGGCGCGCGCTGGAGCGACGAGCCGGTGGTGGTTGACGACACCATCGTCACCGCGAAGGGCCACGAGGCGCTCGACACGTTCGTCGCCGAACTGGTCCGCGTGTTCACCGACTATGCCGAGATGAAGCGGGCCGCCTGAACGGACACTCCGTTCGCGCCGTTGCGCCGGGCCCGCCATCCGGGGTTCCTGCCTGTCAGGAACTCGGAGGACGGGAGCCCCGCTTGGGCATCATCGACCGATCGATCGTCACGGGCGCCGCACTCGCGGCGCTCGTCGCGTTTTCGGGATCCGCCCTCGCGCAGCCCGCGGCGGCGGACGACCGCTTCCTCGCGGGCTACGCCACGGCGGTGCTGGCGCGGGAGTTCGGTGTCGCTGACGCGCAGGTCGCCGTGCGCGACGGCGTCGTCCTCGTTCGCGGCCCGACCCTTGCCGGCGCCCGGGGCGACCGCGTCCGCCTCGCGCTCGAAGGCATCCCCGGCGTGCGCGGCGTGACGGTTGGCGACGCGCCCCCGACCGCGTCGGCCCCCGCTGCCGCATCTCCCGCCGCCGTCGCTCGCGTCGAGCCGCCGCCGTCCGCGGTCCTGCCGCCCGGCCTTCTGTTCGAGCCGCTGACGGCCGACCCGCGCTGGCCGCGGTTCTCCGCCGTCTACCAGGCCTACCGCGACGATCCCGACGTCGAGCACGCCGCGGCGGTGAGCTTCGGCGAAACCTTCTCGCTCTATCGCCGACAGACGGCGATCGGCGCGGTGGAGGTCCAGTTCACTGCGGGCGTCTTTTCCACCTTCGATCTCGCGTCCGACAGCTTCGACCTGATCAACTCCGACTTCCGCGTGGGCATCCCCGTCGCCTGGCGCTGGGGCGACTGGTCCGCGACGGCGCGCGTCTACCACCAGAGTTCCCACCTCGGCGACGAGTACCTGCTGCGCCGCATCCGCTCGGCGACGGAGCGGGTCAACGTCTCCTACGAGGCGGTCGACGCGCTCCTGTCCTGGGACCTCGGACGGAGCTGGCGCGTCTACGGCGGCGGCGGCCTGATCCTCCGCACGGAGCCGGACACGCTGGACCGGCCCTCGGTCCAGGCGGGGGTGGAGGCCCTCTCTCCGGTCGCCGTCCTCGGCGGACGGCTCCGCCCGGTGGCCGCCCTCGACCTCCAGGCCCGGCGCCAGGACGACTGGGATCCCGACGTCTCCCTGCAGGCGGGCGTCCAGCTCGAGGGCGTGGCGCTCCTCGGCCGGCGCGTGCAGCTTCTCGCCCAGTGGTACCGGGGCCGGAACCCGAACGGCCAGTTCTACGACCGTGCCGTGGAGTTCTTCGGCATCGGTCTCTCGGTCAAGAGCGAGTGACGTCCGGGCGTGGCGTGAGGGGGGCGTCCCTCACCCCGTCCGGCGGAGCCGCGCCGCGTAGAAGCCGTCGAGGCCCCCGCGCCCGGGCCATAGGCCCGGATGGGTGCGCAGGTCGCCGGCGGCGGTGAGGAACGCCGCCTCGCCGCCCACCTCCTCCGCCCGCACCGGCACCCGTTCGAACGGCGCCCCGCCGGCGATCAGCGCGTCGACCTGCCGCTCGCCTTCCCGTGCCTCCAGCGAGCAGGTGCAATAGACGAGAAGCCCGCCCGGGCGTACCAGCCGTGCCACGCCGGCCAGCATCCACGCCTGCACCTCCGCGAGGTCCTCGACGTCGCCGGCGGCCTTGACGTGGGGGATGTCCGGATGGCGGCGGATCGTGCCCGTGGCGCTGCACGGCGCGTCGAGCAGCACCGCGTCCGCCGGTCCGTCCGGTGGCGTCCAGTCGGTGACGTCGGCCGCGACCGTCGTGGCCTCCAGCCCCAGGCGGGCCAGGGTCTCGGTCACCCGCCGCAGCCGCTTCTCCGACCGGTCGACCGCGGTCACGCGGGCGCCGGCGGCGGCGAGCTGCGCCGTCTTGCCGCCGGGGGCGGCGCAGAGGTCGAACACCCGGTGCCCCGCGACGTCGCCCAGGAGGCGCGCCGGGATGGCGGCTGCGGCGTCCTGCACCCACCACGCGCCTTCGGCGAAGCCGGGCAGGTCCGTCACCGGGCCGGCCGCCGACAGGCGCAGGCTTCCGGTCGGCAGCACCGTCGCCCCCAGCCGCTCCGCCCACGCCTGCGCGTCGCCGCGGACGGTGAGGTCGAGCGGCGGCTCCTCCATGTGCGCCGTCGCGATGGCGCGTGCGGTGGGCGTGCCGTGGGCCTGCCGCCAGGAGAGCCAGAGCCATCCGGGCGTGTTCAGCCGGGCGGCATCCTGGTCCGCGACGATCGCGGCCCCCTCCCGCGCCACCCGGCGCAGGACGGCGTTGACGAGACCCTTGGCCTGGGGCTGGCGACGGAGCGTGGCGAGTTCCACGGTCGTGTCCACCGCGGCGTGGGCGGGCGTGCCGAGGAAGAGGATCTGGACCGCCCCGATGCGCAGCAGGTCCGTGACGTCGGCGCGCGGGGGCTCCGGCCGGTCGAGCATGCGGGCCAGAAGGTCGTCGGTCTGGCCGAGGCGGCGCAGCGTCGTGGCGAGGAGGAGGCGTGCGAATCCGCGGTCGCGCGGTTCGATCCCGCCGGCCGCCGCGATCGCGCGCTCCAGCGCCTCCTCCATGGGGATCCGGCGACGCAGCACGGCGGCGAGCGCGTCGAGGACGGCGGCCCGGGGGGCCGACGCGAGCGGATCGTTCACGCCGCCCCCCTGTGTCGGGGCGGCCGCGGCCCCATATCGGGATGCAACGCGGTTGGGCGGGAGGACATGGTCATGGGTCTCGGGGTCTGGGAAATCGCGATCCTGCTTTTGATCGTCGCGGTCATCTTCGGTGCGGGCAAGCTTCCCAGCGTGATGGGCGACCTCGCGAAGGGCATCAAGACGTTCAAGTCGGAACTGTCGGCCGACAAGGCGGAGGCCCCGCCGCCGGCGGAACCGGCCGTCCCCCCGGCCCCGATGACGGCGACCGCACCCGCACCCGCACCCGCCACCATCGACGCCACGGCCACCCGCGTCGCCGTGACCGAGCCGATCCCTCCGCCCGTGCGGACCGCCTGACCCTCAGCCCCAGGGGCCGCGGCGACGGCCGCCCCACGGACCGCCCGCCGAGGCACGGCCCGGGCCGGTCGCCGGCTGCGCCGGGCGCGGCGCGGCCGGGGAGCCGCCGATCCCGCCCTGCATCTCCATCAGGCGAAGCCGCCGCACCCGCTCCTCGGTCGCGGGGTGGGTGGAGAAGAGGCCGTCGACCGCCCGGGCGTGCAACGGGTTGATGATGAACATGTGGGCCGTCGCGGGATTGTTCTCCGCCCCGTGATAGTCGATCCGCCGGGCCGCGTCCTGGATGTTCACCAGCGCGTCGGCGAGCCAGCCCGGCCGGCCGCAGATCATGGCGCCGACGCGGTCGGCCTCGTATTCGCGGGTCCGGCTGATCGCCATCTGCACCAGCATGGCGGCGAACGGCGCGACGATCGCCATCAAGATCACGCCGACCACGCCGAGCGGGTTGTTTCGGCTGTTCTGGCTCCCGCCGAAGAAGAAGGCGAAGTTCGCCAGCATCGAGATGGCTCCCGCGAGCGTCGCCGTCACCGTCATGACGAGCGTGTCGCGGTTGCGGATGTGCGCCAGCTCGTGCGCCATCACGCCCGCCACCTCCTCGTACGACAGCCGCCGGAGCAGGCCGGTCGTCGCCGCCACGGCCGCATTCTCCGGGTCGCGGCCGGTGGCGAAGGCGTTCGGCTGGTCGGTGTCGATGACGTAGACGCGCGGCACCGGCATTCCCGCCCGCTGCGTCATCTCCTGCACCATGGCGAAGAGCTGCGGCGCCTCGTTGGGGCCGATCTCGCGCGCGCCGTGCATGCGCAGGACCATCTTGTCCGCGTTCCAGTAGGCGAACAGGTTCATGCCGGCGGCCACGAGGAAGGCGACGATCATACCGCCCTGGCCGCCGATCAGGAAACCGAGACCGACGAACAGCGCCGTCAGCCCGGCCATGAGGATCGTGGTCTTGAGGGTGCTGGTCATGGTCCGCGTCGTCCTCCCCCCGTCAGGGTCGCCATGGGATATGGCCCCGGGCCCCGCATCCCGGAAGCCTTGGCGGGCCGTACGCGCGGCGCCATATCCCAGTCATGAGCAACGCGCAGACGACACCCCCGGTCCCGCCCGCCTCCGTGACCCCGGCCCCCCCGACCCCGCGACCGGAAGCCCAGCCGCCCGGTGAGATCGGCGGGCCGAAGGGTCCGGAGCCCACGCGCTTCGGCGACTGGGAGACGAACGGGCGCTGCTCGGACTTCTGAGCCGGCGGGCCGCGGCCCGGGTGGGCCCGTCACGGGTTGCAGGCGGGGCAAGACCCCGGGTCGGCCTCGATGCGCCCGTCGCCGCGCGGGCGTAGCGCGCGGTGGCCGCAGGCGGCACACCCGCACAGCGTTCCCACGCTCTCGCCCGTCGGCGTGCCGCAAAGGCCACAAGGCAGGCCGGGCTCGGCCCGCAGACGGCCGAACCCTGGCGCGCCGCAGGCGGGGCAGGGGGTCGCGAGGCGCTGGCACAGCGCGTCGGCGAGGCGGGCGAGCGTGGCCATCCGCGTCGGGTTCACGTGGGCCCGCAGGTCGGTCGTGACGGCCGCCAGCCCGTCCGCGCTCGCCGACGCCGCCGCCCGGACGGCCGCGGGGAGGGCGTCCGGATCGCGCAGACCCCGGGCGATCCCCTCGCCCGCCGCTTCGGGGAGGTGCGGCGCGACGACCAGCGCGTGGCGGGGCAGGTCGGCCCGGGCGAGCAGGGGGCCGAGGTCGTCGTCGGGCCCGACGAGCGCGCGGTCGAAGCGGGGGGCCGGGTCCACCAGGCCCTCGAGGACGACGAGGTCGCGGTCGTCGTCCACGAAGATCATCAGTTCGAGGCCGCTGACCAGGAGGGGGACGGTCGGGTGCGGGCCGTAGGTGCCCTCGCTGGCGAGGCCGAGCCGCTCGCCCCCCGCCGCCATGCCCGCCCGGGCCTTGGCGAGCGCCGTCGTCCCCATCGTCCCGGTCCGCGGCACGTCGCCGGCGAAGGTGCCGAACGCGTCGGTGTCGAGGCCCGGCGGGACGACGAGGCCGGCGCCGAGGTGCCGTCGCACTGCCGGGCCGACCGCCGCCGCCTTGCCGTGCATGGTGGCGAGCGCGATCCGCCGGCCCCGATAGGGCGCGCGCGGATCGCCCCCCTCGGTCACGCGACGGCCTTCAGCTGCGGGGCGGCGGCCGCGGGCTCCCACCGCAGGTCGCCGACGTAGCGGTTGGCGAGCCGGCCGTCCGCGTCCATCGCGAACAGGTGCAGCCAGCGCCGGTCGAACAGCGCCCGCACCCCGTCGTGCCGGGCGAGGATGTCGGTCATCGCCGCGAGCGGCGCCTCGATGCACACCGACAGCCGCACCGGGTCGTGGACGAAGCCGTCGCCGTCGTGGACCGACTGCCACGCGAGGCCGGCCCGCATCGGTCCGCCGTTGCCTTCCAACACGCCGATGCCGCCGACCACGTTGTGCAGGAGCTTGTTGCCCGAGCCGAAGACGGCCGGCGCCACGGTGGAGCCGTAGTACTGCAGGCTGATCCAGCTCGCGACCACGACGGGCGCGGTCATGATCAGCTCCAGCACCGGGAAGCCCCGGCCCGCGTCCTGCGTCCAGTCGTAGTCGTGGAGGAACGCCCGGCCCTCCAGGCTGCGCCCGGCCGTGCGGGTCCGCGGCGCCGCCACGAACGCCCGGCACCCCGCGAGCGCCCATTCCGGCCGCACCTCCGCCCAATCCCGCGACCGGCGCGGCACGTCGCCCGCCGTCCGCGCCCGCGGCAGCCGCAGCGCCCGCTCGCCCCGGGCCAGCGCCCCCGCCGACGCCAGCCATCCCCGCACCCGGGCGAGGTCGGCCCCGTGCCGCGACGCGTCGGCGTCCCCGTCGTAGAGGGTGATCGCGTCGGTCGTGGTGTCGTGGAGCGCGCCGACGAAGAGCGTGTCCTCCGGCACCGTGATCCCCCGCCGGACGAGCCCGGCCCGCACTGCCGGGTCGTTCAGCAGCGAGGCGAGAAGCCGGGCGTTGACCTCGCCCGAATAGCCGCCGCACGCGCCGCAATGCAGCCCGCTGGCGTGCGGATTGTTGACGACGTTGGCACCATGGCCCGCCAGCAGGACGACCCGGGCGAAGCCCGACGTCATCGACATCGCCCGCAGCACCATCTCCGCGGCCCCGATCCGCGCGTCGGCGTCGAGCGCAGGCGCGAAGCGGGGCATCGGGTCCGCGTCGGCGGCGGCCGGTGCCAGGCCCAGCGCGTCGCGCAGGATCTTGGCCGCGTACATGGGTCCGGTCGCCTCGACGAAGGCGAAGGAGGAGACGGCCGCCTGCCGGAACCGGCCCCAGGCGCGGACCGCCCGCGCCCGGTAGCGGGCGTCGGCATCGGGGGCGGGGGCGGGAGCGGGCCGGGCCGGGCCATGATCGTGGCCGCACGCGGTGGAGGCGACGGTCGGGTTCAGGAGGACGGGCAGCCGCAGTTCCTCGACGTCGGAGGCGAAGCGCCGGTGCTTCGCGAAGATCCCGAAGAATCCGGCGAAGCCGACGGTCCGCACCGACGGATCCACCGATTCGAGCGCCCGCCGGAAGACCTCCGACCGCACGTCGATGCAGAAGGCGGCCTGCAGGGCGGGGCGCTCCGTCGCCGCCGGTTCCGCCGGACCGCCGAGGGTGGCGGCGAGGGTGCGCTGGCCGGCGCGCTCCGCCGCCTCCTGGAGGATCGCGTCGGCGATCAGGTCGGCGTCGGGGACGACGGGCGCCTCGTGCGCCCGCCGGACGGCGGCCCACCGCTCGGCGATCCCCCCGGAATGGGTCGACGCGAGCGCCTCCTCCCAGGCGAGGCGGATGGCGAGCAGGTCGGTCGGCGTCGGGTCGGCGCCGCCCGCCAGTTCCGCCTTCCACTGGAGATGCCGGGCATACTGCGCCCAGCCGCCAAGGCCCAGAAGGAGGGCGTGCAGGTAGGTGTCGAGCGCCGCCGCCGACAGCCCCAGCCGCCCGGCCGACCGGGCGAGTGCGGCGGCGGGATCGTCCGGCAGGCCGTCGACGAAGGCCGCGAAGCCCGACAGGCCCTGGATCTCCGGCGTCAGGTCGTGGACGGCCCACGCCCGCCAGGCGGTCCAGGCCCGCCGGCCGCCGGTCGCCGTCCACAGCGCCTGCCCCTCGTCGAACTGCGTGGCGGCCCAGGCGCCGATCCGGTCCGCGACGAGGCCCGGCCAGTCGATGCCGCTCGCCGCGGCGGCAAGGTCGGCGACGGTGGGCAGCGCCTCGCGCGCCGGGGCCGCCTGCCGGGCGAGGGCCTTCAGCGCGGCGACGTCCGCCGGCCGGTCCCGGTGCGGGCAGGCGGCCAGCGCGTCGGCGAGGTCGGCGTCGGCGATGGCGCCGGTCAAGATGCGCCCGGCGTACCACTCCCGGGGCATGGTCACGGGAACCCCGCCGACCCGGGCGAGCCGCGCGCCCGCCTCGGCCAGGGTCTCGGCGGTCTGGCCGAGGAAGGGGTTCACCGCCACCGTGGCGGCGAGCGGCCAGGCTGGCGGGATCATCCGGGCGGCCCGGTCCGCGGCGGCGGCGAGGGTCGTGGCGTCGACGGTCGCGGCGATCGATGCGGTCGTCATGGTCAGTCTCCCGGTCGGCAGGGGGTCACGAGGGCCGCCGGACGGCCCAGCCGCCCAGCATCCGGTCGACGACCGCGTTGGCGTAGAGGCCGTTGGCGAGGTGGACCCGCAGCCCGGCGGAGGCGGGATGGTGCGCCCAGAGCGGGAAGACCGACTGGGCCAGGGCCACCGCGCCGAAGCTTGCGAGGGCCAGAACCACCAGCGCCCACTCGAGCGGGCCGGGCGCGGGGGTGGCGGGAAGCGTTCCGGCGGTCAGCCATTCCGCGCCCCGCTGGAGCGCGAAGTAGCCGATCGCCGTGGCGACCGAATAGACCGAGGTGCGCAGCGTGAGCGCCCGCGGCGCGGTGTCGGCGAGGCCCTGGGCGATCAGGTAGGCCACGCCGAAGATGAGGATGGCGCCCAGCGCGATCGCCTGGGGCGACTTCTCCGCGAAGCCGAAGCCCACGCCGATGGCCGCATAGATCGCGACCGCCAGGCCGAACGCCCGCAGCACCGCGCCCACCCCCGGGACCGCCACCGGCCCCGGCCGCCGGATCGCGGTGACGGCGTCGACCGCGGTGCCGGAAGCAAGGAAGGCGTGGGCCTTGTAGAGCGAGTGCGCGACGATGTGGAGCAGCGCCAGCGGGAAGAGGGCGAGCCCGCACTGGAGGATCATGAAGCCCATCTGGGCCACCGTGGACCAGGCCAGCGAGGTCTTCACCGCGGGCTGGGTCAGCATGACGAGCCCGCCGAACAGCGCGGTGAACCCCCCGACGATCACCAGCACCGCCAGCACGCCCGGCGAGAGCAGCATCACGTCGGCGAAGCGGATCAGCAGGAAGCCGCCGGCGTTGATCACGCCCGCGTGCAGCAGGGCGGAGACGGGTGTCGGCGCCTCCATCACCTCGGTGAGCCAGCCGTGGGTGGGGAACTGCGCGGACTTGAGCAGGGCGGCGAGCGCCAGGAGGACGGTCGCCGCGATGGCGGCCGCGGGGGCGGTCCCGTCCCGCGCGGCGGCGAGGATCGCGCCGATGTCGGCCGTGCCGTAGCCGACCCACAGGAGGGCGGCGGCCCCGACGAGGGCGACGTCGCCGGTCCGGGC
>Ga0315907_10006420_pt1 | contig 12471 bp, 18 predicted proteins | sample LakEriMetagenome_3_FD_203525 | JGI IMG/M metagenome (GOLD analysis project Ga0315907, IMG submission 203525) | Freshwater fungal communities from buoy surface, Lake Erie, Ohio, United States - Buoy 12 MA123 | ecosystem: Environmental > Aquatic > Freshwater > Lake > Lake biofilm | place: USA...
CGTTGGTGAGGTCTTTATCATATTTTTTTACCAAAATGGTAATAAGGTCATCGTTGGTAGCCCCATCCTTCTTTTTCTCAAATAGCTCCTTTTCAAGTTTATCTCCAAAGTTGATACGCTTCTCACCATAACCATTTTCGAGTAGCTTTTTAGCGCTCTTTTTCCAATCTCCATTACACTCCAATATGGTGAAGACATGAGCCAATTTATAGCCTTTATTTGGCTCAAATGGAGTGTTTGTAGAGAAGACAGAGAATAGGCCAAGAGACTTATTAAAAGAACCGGAATGCGAGGATGTGCCACCAGGGCGTAGGTAATAGTCTCTCTCACTATTGCTTTTAACTATTTTCCAACCATGCCCTTCCAATAATCCTCTTAAATCCCCTCTTTTGTTATAATCATCAAAAGGCGAGACTCCATAGTCTTTAGTGCTTGGCCTATGGTGAGCCTCAATGACAACCTCATCAATAACCTCATTAAAAGCACCCATCACCTCAAATAGTTGCATTCTTTCCTCTACACTAAGGACATTAATACCCTCTTGCAAAATGGTGTACCCTTCGCTTGGTGGTGCTACCACATACCCACCCTCACCACGAGTCTCAATAATGCAATAGGTTTTGTTATGTGGGTTTTGCGTTAACTCTTCTTGAGTGGCATGGCGAAGGGCCAACTTTTGATTTCCTTGTATGCACTCGCAACGATAGTAAAGGTGCTTACCATTTGATTTCGTATTGACAATGTGAAGCTTTTGGTAGATGTCTTGAGGTATAGCTTTTTGTATCTCCTCCCAAAGAGGGTAGGTCTCATATTTGGTATCAATGTCAATAACCTCAAGGTTGAAGGAGACACCACCACAAATAATAGCCATTCCTTTGGCTCGTGGGTCGGACATTTGCTTGTCGAACTCCTCTTTTGTTATTTGTCGTGTCTGGTATTCTTTCCAAGGGTAAAGTGATTGTTTTTTGTCATTAACGGCAATAGCGTTAATGCCTAAGTCTAAGTAGTTCATTAAGTAAAAGTTTATAGTTGCGAAAGTATGTCTTTAACTTGAGTAACCGATCTCACGACATGAGCCGTAACACCCATCGCGTTCAATCCTTCTATGTGATGCTCTTGTAGTTTGCTCACTCGGCCTTTATCGGTCTTAACCTCAAAGAATATTACTTTGCCATCTTTTATTGCCATAAGGTCGGGCATCCCTGGTTTTGAGGTATTGATGAGCTTAACAACAAACCATCCCTCATTGATGAGGTGAGCGCGGATCGCGCCTTGTATTAGTGATTCTCTCATATTGTTCGATTGTTTTAAATATTTGGTAAACTACTTGAGGAACTATTGCATTTCCTCCGGCTTTGATTGATTCATTTCTCCATTTAGGAAAGGTAATAGAGTCCAATCGGTCGGAAATCCCATCATCTCCAGAACAAATTGGGGAGACAGTTGGGAAGGTTTGCCAGTCATTTCTCTTGTCATTTTTACTAATGAATCTTGATTTTCCAGACCAGTTACTTTCTCTCCGCAATCCGATGCCATCGGAGTTGGCAGACAACCGCTCCCCATCGCCATCTGTCTCAAACTCATTTGCAAATTGACTCCTTTCTGTTGATGTCTTTCTTTTCTCGTTTGATAAGTTTCTGGTTTCGTTCCTGTGTTCCAATCTTGTGCATTCGGTGTCGGCAACATTCCCATTTTGGCTATGTCGTTGAGACTCGGGCCAAACCTCATCCCGTCCTTTTGTCTTATGTTCACAAAACTTCCATTGATTAGTTTCAATTCCTTCCCGCTGTTCAAATTCTCCGCCATTCCATCCATTGTTTTTGGAGTGGGCAACAAACCAAACTCGGTCTCTTCGGTGGGGTGCGTTGACGGAAACAGCTGGAAGTACAAACGGTTGTACTTCGTACCCTTCAGCTTCCAAGTCAGCTTGCACCTCGTGGAAAACCAACCCTCCTGACCAATTAACAAGGCCGAGAACGTTTTCGCCCACGACCCAACGTGGCTGAACCTCTCTAATCGTTCTAAGCATTTGCGGCCAGAGGTGTCTCTCATCCTCTTTGCCAAGTCGCTTTCCTGCACTTGAGTATGGTTGACATGGGAATCCTCCGGTGATGATGTCAATTTTTCCTCTGTGAATAGTAAAATCTGTTTTGGTGATGTCATCGTAACTAATTGAATTAGGCCAATAATATTTTAATACTTGCTGTCCAAATTTGTTCCACTCACAATGGAAAACATTCTCCCATCCCATCCATTCGGCAGCCAGGTCAAAGCCTCCAATGCCACTAAATAATGAGCCATGTTTCATACCACCTCCATTAGTTTATCCATGAAATTGACTCGCAGCTCTTGAGGTATCATTGATGGCTTTGGCTCAACGCTAAATTCTATTTGCCAATCCTTCTCGGTGAACGTACTAACGCAGAACGTACCCTCAAGATAGCCTCTATGCACCTCACCATCCCACTCTTTGATAAGTGACTCCTCCTCTTTGGTTGAGAGGTCATCTATGTCAATTCTAAATCTTATCCAAAAGTGTGCTCCTTTTGCATAGCCATAAAGATTGGTAATGCCTTGTGTGTTGCTAATAACAGTGGCTTTCCACTCTAAGAATTGATTTGTTTTGTCAACCCAATAGTCTATATCTATTGAGGAACGGAGGCCGAGATGGTAATTAAGTCCCGATGCGTCTACGTCGAACTTTGTCGTTTTGAAGTCCATTTAGTGATAGTTTTAAGTGAATAAACAATTTCTAAAAGTATAAGCAAAAGCCCAGCGATTGGTAAACTTATGCAAAAAAACCAAAAGTAAGCGAAAATTGTCTTTATCATAATCAATAATTAATCGGTACAAAAACCAGCTTGACATCCGGCACCCTCACCAAAATCAAAGTCCATTTGTAAGCCAACATTTAATATTTGCTTATAACTCATCTCCTTTTTCCACCTCTTTTTATCATTCTCTTGATCGGCAAACCATTGCATTTTTTGTGGGTTATCCTCCCAATTTTTACGCAGTTGGTTAATACTTTTCCAAAAACATCCTACACAATTAGAGTCGGTTGGGAAGGTTAAATTAGTTGAATTAGCCCAATTAACAACTTTTGGATGTATAATTTTATCATTTACCATAGGAAAAGCGGCCTCTCTCCACTCTATTTCCTCCCATTTATTGCGTGTACCACGACTACCAACTATGCCTTTAAATGTGTTTTTTATCCTTTCTGCCCTTTCCATCTCATCATATCTAATGCCAATGTTCATAATAACTTTCTCATTAATATTCTTATACCACCAATCAAAAATGGGTCTCATTTTCATTTCTGTTGTGCAAAATCTCCACATTTGGTTGGGCAATCCTTTGCCTCCTGTCATTTTTTTATTTACTTTCTCAAATGAGTGACCAGTTACCCAAATAATTTCTTTACCCATCATTTGTTCTAAATCTCGCAAGACTATTAGTGTTTTATCATCCTCGGCTGTTGCGACAAACTCTTTACCTATCTTATTTGATACATATTTAATAATAGAGTCATCTTTAGGCTTACAAGATATGTCTTGTATTGTAACCAATGCAAATATGTAATAATCGGCGGGATAGTGAATAGCCATGTAAGAGCTTGTCTTACCACCGGATAAACTGTTAATTTTTATCACAAAAAATCATTTTTAAAGTACCTAATGGTATAATCCTTCTTATCACTCACCGCTTTGTGTATTTTATCCTCAATGCCATTTACCGAAAATAGCCAATGTACCTTACATTCCAACTCTTTATCCCTTGTTTGTATCCTAGCCCTTGTCTGCCAATAGGAGGTAGCTGAAAAGTCTATATTATACATTATAAGAGCCTCTGCAGATTGTAAGTTGATACCCTCCCTACCACTTACAATTTGCGAAATGAAAATACCCCTACTTGCCCTTTCAAATTCCATTGCATCGTCAAAAACTGGTTCATCAAACAATGTCTTTAGTAATAAGCCCTCTTGCTTGAACTTATAAAAGATAGCGTATTTTTTAAGGTATTTAAATCGTTCTTTTATATAATCTACCTTACTATTATCAATAATACGACTCTCTCGCTCCGGCTCATCAATGATAATGGTACCACTATAAATTTGGTGAAGCTTTTGCATGAGCTTAACGGCTGTCTCGCATATCACCTTATCACCATCGGCATTAGTGACCACTTTGTCATTTTTAAGCCTATTTGCGAGTCTATACGTTGAGTCCATCATTTTCACATAATGTATCTCCTCATCTACAAAAGATGTAAACCCAGCTTGTTCTTGGGTGAACGAGATAAATAGGTGTGCGCAATGCTCTCTAACCTTTTGATGGTCGGCGTTCTTATAATCATTGAACGATTGTCCATTTATCATCACTTTCTTGATCGCCACAAACTCATGCGCCCATTTGTAGAAGGTAGGCCACTTTTTGAAGGGAGAGAAAGATGAGATAAAGAACTGGTGGTACAATTGACTATACGATTCTGGTGATGGAGTACCAGATAAGTATATAATTTTTTTATCCTCACAAATCCTTTTAAGCTCCTCGCACCTATTACTTTTCATTGGAAACGCTCCGATGCTATGCGCTTCATCGCAAATGACCAAATCATACTCATCTTTAACCTTGTGCAATTGCTCGTAGTTTACCACATTTAGTAAAATTTGATAACCAAGGTCTTTTGCTTGTAATACAATATCATCAATGGCTTTTTTCTTGGTCACAAATAAAACATTCTTAGCTCCTGCTTTGTAGGCAGTAACTATAGATGTAAGAGTCTTTCCGGTTCTTGGCTCCATTGCTAAGTAAACCAATCCATGCTCTTTTAGTATTTCAACCGCCTCATCACTAATTCTAACTTGATAGTCGCGTAAGGTCATAATACATAAGTTTTATCCGGATTCTCACCACTCCTTGGATTGCGCCTATACTCGTACTTAGGGAAAAACTCATCAAAGCTCTCTTGGTGAGCCCATATTCCTGGGAATATCTCAAAAAACCATTTACCATCCTTTAGAGCCCAATGCGCATTTTTACGCATTAGGTTCTTTTGGATGTACTCGGTTACCGAATTGGTAATTTTCATTTTTTATGAGTTAATTCGTAAGAAAATTTCTTTGGCTTAATGTCATCGTTTATGCTTTTCCATAGCTCATAAGTGGCATTGAAAAGCTTTATCTCTTGTGTTGTGTCCTCTTTGCTTACGAATTGCCAACCCACTCCTTGAATGTCTCCTTTCTTTCCTCTTGTCCTTGTTTTAGCATTGAGCCACAAAATAGCTACCTCATCAACGAGAACTCCACCTTTTGCCAATAGCTCACGATAGGCGGCAAGTTGCAGCCAATAGGAGGGATAGATACTACCAGAGGTCTTAATGTCCACAAGATAGGTCTTACCATCAATACTTAGGATACGATCAAGAGTCCCAGCATAGCCAAGCTCACTACTTACCATGTGTACTTCTATCATGTCAATATTTGGCTTATGGTTCTCGGTAAAGTCAACATACCTCTCAAACATACTCCATTCGAGCATTTTGTACTTTGGACGGCCATTCTCATCAATATAACTAACCTCTTCACCACTATCATACCTTTCGGTAAGCTCATGCACCAGGCTTCCTCTCCTTCCGGCCTCATCACGGATGGCATCGGCATCGCCTCCGACATCTTTAAGCCATTTAAAATAAGAGGCATCTTTAGGGTATGCTTCTAAGATTGTTGTGACGGATGGAACGTAACCACCCTCACTTGTGCCATAAAAACGAGTGTCAATAAACTCAATGCGACCTTTCTCTTGGTCAATGTTAAAATTTTTCATGTTGCTTAATTTAATGTTTAAAAAATGGCCGACCATGCTCGGCTAACACATTGGATGTAATTAAAAAGGAAGGTTAATAATACTTTTTGCTTTTTGATAAAGCCATTCAATTCTATCGGTATCATCCCATTGCTCCTTGCCTTTGACCTTCACTTTCACCATGTCTGGCATCCCTTTAGGGTTGTCTTTGGTATAGGCGTGTTTAATGGTTTGACCACTTTGCTTGAGAAAGATAACCGACTTTTTCTTGTCCCCATCAATGATGAGGGCGGGGTTAATCTCTACATTTTGCCCAAGGTCAACATTAGGCAATGTTTTGAGAAAGGTGGTTGAGTAACCAGAGGAGAAGTTCATCTCTAAGATACACTTTTGGTCACTTCCGGCGTCTTTGATGGTAACGAGTAGGAACTTGCCATAATCGTTCTCTTTAATGTCAAGATTGACAATATGACCCATTACTCCAGTAAAAAATAGCTCATGCACTTGTTTGCCAGTTTTTGTGGTGCGTTCAATGGCGTTTGGTGTTCCCGCATCAACGCGGCGGCAGAGCTTACCATTGCTAATAGATAAAAATACCACGTTTTGTCCTTGACTTGAATTTGTCAACATTTGTATTGGTTTTGGTGATTAAAAGAATGTTTTGATAATATCCATTTTTTGCGTGTTTGGTAGTTGGTGAGCATGGTGGCCACTCTTTGTCTATAAGTGTTGTGGTCACTAATCTCTCCATATTTATCGCAGAATTGATCAATTAAAAAGACCACATGGTCAAGCTCATCGTATCCCATTTGATAGATAGCTAAATCAATTTTGTTTACATCATCCCAAAAGGATTTGGGGATAAGATACTTTCGGAACCGTGCCTCTGCTTTTAGAGGTGGTAGGTATTCCCTATTTCTTTTGAACTTAGATATTAAAGATATTATTAGCATTACCGATGCTAACGTAACCAGTATTAAAATTGGCAGCATAGTCCATGAGTTTTTGGGTTATTAAGCGATGGTTCTTGAGTGTTATTTTGCCCGTCTTTTCGGCTCTATTGATAGTGCCAATAGATAGCCCCGTCATGTCGGCGAGTTGCGTTTGCGTTAAGTTTAATGCTCTTCTTGTTTGTCTAATATCCATCTTTTAAAAGTTTAGGTTTCCGGCCAAGACAAGGCCAAATGTGAGAATTGTAAGTACAATCATGAGGTAAGTAAAGTCTTTGTTTTTCATTTTGTGTGTTTTTTAGTGTGATGTAAAACTAATCAAACTTTTGATATAAAAAACTATTTTTAGTAATTTTTTTTCTATTTTTTGTAAGTTATTGATTATCAATAACAAAAAAAAGCCCCTTGTAGAAACAAAGGGCGAAAAAACACTAAAAAAGCAACAATTACTGACTTTGTAAAGGTATTGTATCCTTATTATCAACCCGTCTATAACCTTCGTGCCAAAGGGTGTTTGTCAAAATAATACTATTCTTTACGACTTCCTCCTCACTATCCATTGGGTATAAAATATGCAAACACTCATGTATCAAAATCTCAAGGTGCTTCTTACCCTTTATCCTCTCATCCAACTCAACCAATCCCTCAGAGTGAGCCATGCCCCAAGCCTTTTGCCTACCAAGCTTTGTATATTTAACCTTTATCCTTCGCATACTTTTTATATATCATGAGTAGTGACTCATCATCTATTCTCTTGCCTCCTCTAACCATTGCCAACATCTTTTTAATTACTTCCAAATCCTTGTCCAGTCTCATAAATAAAGTACAAAGTAGGGCCTCTTGTTCATCTATCTTCATATTCTTTCTCTATTAGTATTTGTAAATAGTGCAATGCTTTTTTTAAATCCTCTAATCCGTTCTTATGTTTGTGTCTCATTACATACTTAATGATATTGCCCTCAATGAAACCAATCTCATTGTCATAAATAAAATCAATTGGTTGTATCTTATGCCTCTTATAATGAGAGCCTCCTTCTTGGTGGTCTAATGCACTCATAATACTTTCCCTTTAAAAATCCTCTTGTTTCTTACATCAAAGCTATCACCATCAATGTCAACCATTGCAAAGCCGTGATTCCATTTGTTAATTGGCAAGTAGGCAGGGTTCAACTCGGACAAACATCCCAAAGAGAATGTTGTCACTATTTCCCCATTCATATTGCTCTCCGTGTGTTCGCTTGTCTGGTGGTTGTGGCCTTGCATGGCACTAACCTTACCTCTTAAGAACAAACCACGAGCAATATTAACAGGGCTAAAGACCGATCCACCAAACTCGTGTCCGTGGATGATATTAAGAGCACCAGCTTTAATGATACGCTTGTCTTTAATTATCTCTATTCCTTCCGCTCTTGACTTGATGATGTTCTCAAGCTCAAACTCATCTACTCCATTTAACTCCCCCGCTTTCATCCAAAGGTAATGAAAGTAGCGCTCCTCGTGGTTACCAGTCTTAAAGTAAATTTGACATTTGAACGTATCTTTTAGTACATCCATGAACTCTTTAAAAGCCAATAGCTCATGTGCAAATGACCTGGCTTTTGGGTCTTTCACAAAGCGGCTCAATTGGAAAAAGTCAATTGTATCTCCATTGAGAAGGATAGCATCTGGCTTCTCCTTTTTTGCGTAGTCAAAAGCCGCGGTTAAAGCGTCGATTGAGTGATAAGGTATATGAATGTCGGAAAGTACCAATAATCGCTTGGCTTTAATTACATATGGCTCATAATTAGCCTCCTCCGACTTAGGTAGGTTGTATGGGTTGCGTGGTCTTTCATCTACTAATTTTCTAACTCTATCTCCATTTTTACCATGCTTACCTTCAATAGCTCGTAGAGTATCTCTTGACCTTTCAACAGTATTAAATAGCAATGGGTTCTCCTTTTGCATGATTCTTGCTAATTTAAGGGTAGGCATCTCCCAACCATATTTTTTGCGGTATTCCTCGGCAACATTGGCTTTGCTAAAAAGTGGGTTGTTCGCCATATTAAGGGGTTTTAAAGTACAAGTTAGCCTCGGCCTCTCGCCTCCTCGTAAGCCCATTTAATACTTTGCCACTTGATCGGTTCCATTTCATGAACTCTTGCCTAATGGTGGGGTCGTTTGGGTTGGCGTTCACTTTCTTTAGCAATGTGCTACCGCTAAAGTTGCCAATGCCGCAATTATATGCAAAAGAGAGTAATGCCGACCTTTGGTTGTCATTTATATGCGATTTGATATACTTAGCCATCCTATTGGCAAATTGCTCGGCTACCTTTGCGAGTAAGAAATCGGCTCTATCTCTTGTTATTTTATCGCCCATAAGGACTGGCTTTCCATCCTCATAGAAGGTGTTCCCGAAGCCAATTGTGACCTTTCCGGCAGGGCATTTGTAGGCGCTTAGACTCAATCCCTCAAATTGCTTAATAATGTCCAGATTAAGGCTCATTTTTTAAGTTTTAAGTACAAGTAAGCACCTATGCCCAAAAATACAACTATAAGCCAACCAAAGGCCTTATTTGCCCTTCCTTTCCAATTGTCAGCCTCTACTTTAGAACTTGTGAGCTCGGCTTGTAGGATGTTGACCCGTGCATTATCAACTATGTATCGTTTGATAGTATCATGGATGGTGAGCGTTTTTGTCACCACATTTGTACTCCACTTAGTGATATAAGTAGTATCATTGAACACCTTAACCTCCAATTGCTCATCCACAATGGTTAAAGTGTCCACTTTTATCGTTGTGTCGCTTTTGGTGATAATAGTTGTATCGTTAGCGCAAAGCCCAGCCTTAATAACCTCTTTGGCAACCTGGTCAAACATAGTTCTATTATTTAGAACTTTTTTAACCGGATTGCAAGAGACAAATAGTAAGAGTATTAAGCTAATTCTTATCATCTTTCCTGAATATTTTCTCAATAGAGGTAAGGCCAAGGCATCCAAACGCAAGAGAGGCTACCGCATACACGAGAGCCTCACTTGGTTTGGTTTCTTTAAACGAGTTATGGTACATAGTAACGCAAAGCATCACTACGCAAAGGAAACCGCAAAGTCTTTTCATTGACAAGCGGTCATTATCCTCGCTAAAAAATTGCTTCATTTGTCCTTTATTTCCTTGATCAGCCGATAAATGTTATAGGCTATCGTGGTCATACCCGCAAAAATGGCTACATAGGCTCCGACCTCGTTGACATTAATATCGCTCCATATTTTAAGCACGATAGTGCCTATGCACATACCAATACTACGTTGGTCAACGCCATGTATCATTTTATTGAGGTTTTTCATCATTAGCCTTTTGCAGCTCGGCCGCTATGGCTTGATTGGTTTCTTGTAATTTCTTTTGCAAGAATTCAATTTGAGCGAGAATGTCGTAGGCTTCCGCCTTTAGTTCTACTAAGTTCATAGTTTTAAATTTTACTCTAAATTAAGCATTATTTTGATTCCAAGGTAGGGGCAAAGACACAACTTTTGGGTTTTTTTGCTCCTCTATTTGTGCGGTCAAAGAGGCATCTATTGAAGCCACATCCAATCCGCTATTGAGCCATCCTTCCACCATTGTTTCGGTCAGTTGGTCATAAGGCACGAATTGGGACGGGTCGGGTGCGGATACGGATAGTACGGAGTAGGTGTCTGCGAAGTATGACTTATCGCCATCTACCTCATTTGCTTGTCTCCTCCAATGCACATTAAAAACCACATCACTTAAACCTTCGGATGTTGGGTATTCATCCATGCTGCTAATAACCCATTTGAATTGTATCATATTTATTTGTTTTTAAGTTGTTCTATTTCTGCTTTGAGTTCTTGGATAGCTTTAACAAGCATTGGTACAAAAACGGAATATTTTACTGATTTCAATCCTGTTTCTTTATCAGTATCAATCATTGAAGGAAATATAGTTTCAAGCTCTTGTGCTATTACACCTATTTGCTTTTTATCATCTCCTATTAGATTGTAGTTTCTAACCTTAACTTTTAACAAGTCATTAAGTTTAGAAGTAGCATCAATAATGTTTTCTTTTAAACTAACATCAGAAATTGCTCCGTAACTATTGTTTGTATTAGTTACATTACCATTACCAGCTACAAAAAATACTCCAGTACTTGTGTTTGAATAACCTCTTATTAAATATGCAGTATTTGCAACTGATGCATTACTTTGTAAATTTAGAACATAATTTGATGCAGTTGTTGCACTACATATTACATTAAGTCCGTTTTTATTAGCAGTTGGATTTTGAATTGTAACATATCCTGCTTCACTAGTAGTTCCTACAAGCAAATCTCCACCGATGACTGTATTACCATTCTTTGAAACATTAAACATACTTACTCCACCAACCAACAAGTTCAACAACTTGGATGATGCACCACTCGCAGTATTGGTAACTCGGTATTCAATGCCTCTTGCGTTACCTGTGGTGTTCCATGTGGATTCTAAATAGATAATTGGTTGTTCAGTTGCAGATGTAAGTAATTGACCCGTGCCGTATAATGCACTATCAATTTGTGAGTTTAAGTCAGTTACTATATTTCCTTTGGCTTTTATAGCACCATTCACTTCGAGCTTGTAATCTGTCGCAGTAACACCGATGCCGACATTACCAACATCATTTATGTAGAGCCTTGTTTGATAAGTGCTTCCAGTTTGTGTTGTGGATTGCTGAATACCAAAATCTCCATATATAACATGGTCGTTAAGTAATCTCCAACTTCTACTTGATGAATTAGCGGATGCATAAAGAAATTGCAAAAATCCACTTGCAGCAGCATTTGAATAAGTGTATAATTGACCTGCCGTTACGCTTGAACTAAACGTAGCTACACCTGTAACCCCAAAAGCACCATTTTGTATAGATACGAGCCTTGTTCCATTCTGCGAAACAATACCGAATCCTGCGTTTGAACTATACCTTAAATCACCGCTTGTGAGATAAAGTTGTTTGGCTGCTGCTACTGTTACATCTCCATCCAAATATGAAGTTCCACTAACAGTTAGTTTACCAGATGATGTAGTAGTACCCACCATGAGATTCCCACTCGCATCAAGTGTCATCGCTTGGGTGAACGATATAGCGTTTCCTGCGGTGCCGGAGGGGGCGGTGAACAACCTATGTTCTCCATCTGATTGTTGATACAATGTTGCATAATCAGAAGCAATATATCTAAAATCGCCACTTCCATAGTAAGCGTTTCCAAATAAATACATTCTATTTAAATAACCAGATAATGCTGCATTTTTAACTTGAAACCCAGTCAATGTACTCCACGCACTCGGAGTAACACCCAAGCCGAGGTTGCCGGAGTTAGTTAATTCCATTATATCAGCTAAGTCAGCTGCATTAGTAAATCTCAATGAATTACTATTAGCACCTAACTTTATATAAGAGTTAGAAGCACCTGCTGAATATCTACCGATTTCTAATTTACCATTATTATCATCAAGTATTCTTATACCACCTGCTACAGATAGTTTGCCATAAGTTCCTCCGGGCGATGTCGTACCAATACCAAGGCTTCCACCAGAGGTGAGTCGCATTTTCTCAGTATTAGCAGTATAAAAAATTAATGGAACACTCGTTATGCTTCCTAAATTAACATCAGATGCTGTATTAAAAAATGTACCTACTCTTGTACCATTATTTAGTAAATCAATAACACCACCATTTGTGGCATTGT
>Ga0315907_10006428_pt1 | contig 12464 bp, 9 predicted proteins | sample LakEriMetagenome_3_FD_203525 | JGI IMG/M metagenome (GOLD analysis project Ga0315907, IMG submission 203525) | Freshwater fungal communities from buoy surface, Lake Erie, Ohio, United States - Buoy 12 MA123 | ecosystem: Environmental > Aquatic > Freshwater > Lake > Lake biofilm | place: USA...
CCGCCATTACGCTTAAATAGAAGATTAACAGTAAAACTGCTCCCCAACGAGCGAGAGGATTATCTTTGAGTTTGTGCCACCAGTCCATAGGCGATGAGGTCAATAGGAGAGTTAATCTTTATTTTGCTAGTTTGATTGCTACAATTTATCATACCAACAAAAAAGCTGTCTAATGTTTATCAACCCCCTTGTTTATGAGAAATCTTCTGTCTATCGTCAAGATTTTGAGACAGCGCAACCGTTTAAGCATTTGGTCATCGATAATTTTTTAGTTAGGGAGCAAGCGCAAATTTTGCTGGAAAATTTTCCCAGTTTTAATCCGCAAAAAGCCATTAGTGAGCTAGGAAAAGTTGGCGGGAAGGCAGTTAATGAGGATTTAATCGGTTTAGGGGGTGTTTATCAACAGTTTGGCCGCTACATTCAAGCTCAAGAGTTTTTAGAGTTAATTTCCCAATTAACTGGTATCGATAATTTAATTCCAGACCCTAGTTTTTATGGGGGTGGAACCCACGAAAATTTACACGGTCAAGAATTAGACCCTCACGTTGATTTTAACCTCGATGAGCGTCACTGGTATCATCGCCGCTTGAATTTATTAATCTATTTAAATCCCCAATGGCAAGCAGATTGGGGAGGGAATCTAGAGTTACATTCCAATCCGCGTCAACCAGAAGAAAATAAGATTAAATCTTTTGTCCCTATCTTTAATCGTTGTCTTATTTTTGAAACCAATGAACATTCATGGCATGGATTTTCTCAGATTAATTTACCAGAAAATCAACGGCATTTATCGCGTAAATCTCTTTCTATTTATCTCTATACCAAAGAACGTCCTATCGAAGAATTATCACCATCTCATACAACTTTTTACATCCCGCGCCCGCTGCCAGAAAATATTCAACCCCATCAAGTTTTAAGCTCGGAAGATTACCAACAAATTAAAATTTTACTGAAAAGACGGGATGATTTAATTCGTTTTTATCAAGATAGAGAACTGAAAGAATCTCAGGATTTAGTTAGTTTAAAATCCCATATTAAGCGCTATCTATCCCTCCAATATCCTCGCCTATGGAAAATTATTAAAAGTTTACCTCGTTGGTAAAAGTGACCTGAAAAAAATCCCTACTTTCCAATCAAAGAGAGTAGGGAGTAATCAAAAAAAACTAACTGGGAACTTAACCTAATAACTGGGTAGCACGCGCAGTTAAAGCATTGGCAGTTAAGCCATTATAGGCCATAATTTCCCCGGCACTGGCGGTGGTTTCTCCCCGTTTCCAAGCGAAGACATCCCGACGCGCATTACTGCGTAACATAATTGGTTCTAACATGGCGCTTGTACCACCAGTTACTCCGATTAAAGCATCACCAGCAAAGAGACTGTCAAAACCAGCATCATCGAGGAAATTATTATCCGCTTGCGAGCTAGTTTCACTCATCACATCGCTAGGACGATAGAGACGACGGGGATTAATTACCGAGACGATTTTTACACCGATTCCCGCTGCTTCTAACTGTTGTGCAGACTCAAAGACGGGTAATAAAGTCATATCGCCAATGACGGCAAAAACAACTTTTTTACTGCCTTCCGATTCGTGGAGAATTACGCCGCCTTTTTCTAAAGCTTGACGGGTTTGCTCAAAAGTGGTTCGCACCGGTAAAGGCGATTTACTAGCGGTGATTGTAATGCCTTTATTGCTAGTTCCTAACGCCCATTGATAACAGACTTGAATGCTGTTAGCATCGCAGGGAAAGAGAGGAAAAATATTACCATTTCGCATCATAGCGGCGAAATAATTTTCAATCTCTGGGCGTTGGTGTGTCCAACCATTACGCCCTTGCTCCAAGGCTCCGGCGGTGAATAAAGTAATAGTAGAAGGGGTGGGACGACGTAACTCGGCCATCGCTTGGGTTACAGTCTGCCAAATCGGTAAACCATTGATAGCAAAAGACTCGTAGGAACACCATAAAGTTCGCGCTCCCAAGAGAGATAAACCAACGGCTAATCCGGCACAGGCATCCTCGCTTAAAGGTTCATAAACTTGACCATTAGGTGCTTGGAAATAGGTATCATCGGTGGTGGGGTGAATAATCTTTAAACCGACGTTAATATTATTAATTCCCGAAGCGGCATTACCATCAGCATTAGTGACAACAAAATTGGTGTCAGCTTTACCCACAGCTACCACTAATTCCCCCATAGCAGTGGTGGCCACTTTTTTATCGCCACCCACAGTATATTCCGTCATCGGTAAGGTTCCTAAATCCGGCAGCGGGAAGACTTTTTCCGTCACCACTGTTTCTGCTGCCGGACCCCCTCCAGAGCGCTCGAAATTAGTACGAACAATTGACCAAGCTTCAGGGGGTAAAGCGCGTTCTTGTAAGGCAGTAACGATATAATCTTTTTCTAAAGAATCGCCTGGATAAAGATTATGAGAAGCTGCTCCCCGTTTGTGAACTCCCGCCCCTTTAAGTTGTTTAATAATGATCACCGTTAGTTTACCACCTAGGGCTAATTGGGCGGCTTTATCCGTGGCCATTAACACCGCTTTCATGAACTCCAGACGCTGGTTAAAAGAGAATTTGGTGCTATCTACATATTCCCCTTTTTGATTAGCATCATCGAAGTCTTTGGCATTAATGAGAATCACTTCCTCGAAACCATTACCGCGCCAATAGGCTTCCATTTCGGCGTTAGTTTTCAGGGACACCATGCTATGGTGTTCTTGGGAATAGCCATTCCAGACTAAAATCGGCAGAAAATTGGTAATTTCGGGATAAGCAGTGTGAAAATGACCAAAACTACTCATAATGTAGGGTTCTCCTAAACCACCATCCCCGATAGTGACAGGGAAAAGGGTATTAGGGTGTAATTTGGCCGCCGCCATGGCAAAATGCTGGCCTTGGCCCAAAGGACCAGCCGGCCCGAGCAGTCCGGGGATTTGTCCGGAAAGATGCCCTAAAAGTCCGTGTTTTTCCCGAAAACGTTCTCCCAACTGGGTGACCTTGCTGATGCCCATGGCTTCGAGAGAGCGATCGAGAAAGACGTTACTATAAAAACCGGGGGCATGATGGCCCACTTCGGTGAAAATATTTTTTTGGCCTAACATCATCAAAGAGGCAATCACGTCGGCAGCGCTGGCAAAACCGCCGGGGTGTCCCGATTCTTTGGTAGCGGTGATTTGTAGGGTGAGGTAACGCAAAGCATCGGCGGCTAGGAGGGTTTGATAGATAGCATTCGGGTCATTAGCGGCACTAATAGCGGTTTTTCCCTCAGCAATAGCGGCTTTTCCTGCATATTTATCAAATTCGGGTAAGGAACCCCCAAAATATTTTATTCCTTGACAAAAATCGGGAATTGTGCTAGTAGCTGTCATAAAATTAATATACCCCTTTACATACAGGCAATCATTAAAACTATCTTACAGTTAGCGGTAACTCTCGATAGATGCGATATTACAGGGGGTTTCCATAGGCGATCGACTATTTGTGCTACACTGATCGCCAATGTTAACCATAAAATTAATCCTATTGATCATGTTAAATAGCAACCAATTGCAGGATTTAATCAGTAAATCCCTACGTTATCTATTAATTATCGGCACTATTGCCCCTCTAACTTCCTTAGAGGCTCGCCCAGTCCAAGCCACGCCCTCTAGTAGCACTGCACCCCCTAAAGAAGCGATTGCCCCTATCCCCGCAGAAAGCAAAGATTACACCCTAGGAGAAGGGGATAAAGTGCGCGTCACCATCTACCAAGTGGCGGATTTAAGCGGCGATTTCCTCGTTTTAGCCGATGGAACCCTAACTTTACCTCTCATTGGTAGCGTCAAAGTGGAAGGAATGACCGTCACTGAAGCCAGCCAAACCCTGGCCAAACGTTACACCACCTATCTCAAACGTCCCGTGGTTACTGTTAGCGTTCTCACCCCCCGGCCTCTGCAAATCGCCATCGCGGGGGAAGTCAATCGTCCGGGTACTTATACAATTAACCCCGAACAAAGCCAAAAAACGCCCCTATTGACCGAAATAATCCGGCAAGCGGGGGGAGTGACTACGGTGGCCGATATTGGTCAAGTTCAAATCCGACGCAACCTCAAGGGACAAGAACAGCTAATTCAAGCCAATCTCTGGCAATTAATCCAAAAAGGCGATAAAACCCAAGATATTAGCCTTAGAGATGGTGATAGCATTGTTATTCCCACTAAAACGACCCTTAGCGTCGGAGAAGTCAATCAATTAGCCGATGCCAATTTTGGACTAGATAGCGATCGAGAAATTAATGTTACTGTGGTGGGAGAAGTTTATCGTCCGGGGTCCCATCGCATTGTCCCCACTCCCAACAATAATAACAATAATAATGACCAAGAGCGCGGCGGCACCAGGAAACCGGCCCGACTAACCCAAGCTATCCAACAAGCGGGAGGCATCAAACCCCTCGCCGATATCCGACAGGTGCAAGTGCTGCGTTATACTCGTGACGGTTCCCAGCAGAAAATCCCGGTAGATCTGTGGAGTTTGCTCGATAAAGGTGATATGACCGGCGATATCTTTCTTCAAGAAGGTGATACCGTGATTATCCCCACCGCTACTGAAATCTCGGCCAAAGAATCGGAAACCCTAGCATCGGCCAGTTTTGCCCCTAAAACCATTAACGTGAAAGTGGTCGGGGAGGTGAAAAGACCGGGGACAATTGAAGTTCCTCCCAATACACCTCTCAATCAGGCAATTTTAACCGCAGGAGACTTTGATAAGCGTCGGGCCAATCAGTCCACAGTGGAATTAATTCGTCTCAATCCTAACGGAACCGTCACCAAAACCTCAATTAACGTCGATTTTTCCCAGGGTATCAACGAGAAAACTAACCCGATTCTCCGCAATAATGATGTGGTGGTGGTTCATCGTAGCAATCTGGCCTCTGCCACCGACACCCTCGGCACGGTTTTAAGTCCCTTTACCGGTCTGACAGGCCTCTTCAACGGATTTTTAAATCTTTTCCGTTAAAAAAGTTTACTTTACCCGGATGTCATTAGCTAAGTAATCGAGCTAATAATAGATATAGAAACGGCGAAAAGTCGTGAGCAGTCACGGCTTTTCTGCTCAAGAGACTCAGGAAAGAAAACTATGATTTTTCTCCTTACTCTAGCCCTAATCGCCCTGTCGATTAGCTACAATGTTCACGGCGAAATAATTAGCCTCAGTACCCGCTTATTAGGCCTTTTTTGTGGCTTATTAAGTTTGTTCTTTACACCCCTACTGGTAAAAGTTTTTATCCTTGTCACTTTAGTCCTCTTTAGCTGAGATTTTAAACCCTAAACTCGACTAAAACCCTAAGCATACTTAACCCATCAAAAAAACTGTTATGCAAAAACGCTATCTCGGTCAGACTAATATAGAAATTACTCCTCTTCTCGTGGGTACTTGGCAAGCAGGAAAAAAGATGTGGGCAGGTATTGAAGATGGGGAAAGTATTAAGGCTATTCGTGCCGCTTTTGAGGCAGGAATTACCACTATAGATACAGCCGAAATCTACGGGGAAGGTCACTCAGAATCCATTGTTGCTCAAGCTTTAGCCGATGTGCGAGAACGGGTAATTTATGCCACCAAAGTTTTTGCTAATCACCTTAAATACGAGGAAGTTATCGCAGCTTGTGATCGCTCTTTAAAAAACCTCCAAACTGATTATATCGATCTTTACCAAATTCATTGGCCTAGTGGCTCATGGAACACGGAAATAGTGCCTATTTCTGAAACTATGGCCGCTCTTAATTATCTAAAAGCACAGGGAAAAATTCGCGCTATAGGGGTTTCCAATTTCTCCCGCTCTCAACTGGAAGAAGCCAGTCAATACGGCAGAATTGAGAGTATTCAACCTCCCTATTCTCTCTTTTGGCGCTCGGTAGAAAAGGAAATTATGCCCTATTGTATAGAGAATAATATTTCTATTCTGGCCTATTCTCCCCTTGCCCAAGGTTTATTAACAGGAAAATTTAGAAATGGTTATCAGTTGGCAGCGGAGGACCATAGAATTAAAAATAAACTCTTTCATGGCGAAAACTTTCAGAGGGTACAAGCGGCTTTAACTCAATTAGAACCGATTGCTGACCGCTATAATTGTTCCCTAGCTCAATTATCTCTGGCTTGGTTAATTAAGCAACCCCAAACTAATGCAATTGCTGGGGTAAGAAATGCCGCTCAAGCAGTTAATAACGCTCAAGCAATGACAATTAATTTAACTCCAGAAGACCTAAAATTAATTGATAATATTGGTAAACAGGTAACTGATTTCTCGGATGATAATCCCGTGCTGTGGAATTTCTAAAAGTTATACAGCAGTTATCTTAAGGGTGAAGACAGAAGTTTTGGTTAATTCTCAGGAAAAAGCCTGTATAATGACAGCTATAGTCCGATTCTTACCGCAGGATTATACCCATGGCTAAATCGAAAAAACACAATCTGCAATGGATTAAAGAAACCCTCGACTTAAATCCAGATCATAACTGGAAATCTAGTCCGGGTAACAGTATTTTTGTAGCTGGTCGCGGTGCAGTTCGCTTTGAAGTTCCTCAAGATTGGCATTTTGAACCCGATGATAATTCCTTTCGTTTTTTAGATAGAAAACCCCCCGATGATGATTGTCGTTTAGAGGTTTCCTATAATTTACTTCCCCCCGGAGATTGGAAAGAATTGCCCCTAAAAGGAATGGTCAAAAAGTTAGCTCGTGAAGATAGCCGCAATCCTCACGAAATCGGCGAAGTTATCCAAGAAAAACGCCAAACTGTCCGCATTGTTTGGGTGCAAATTCAATTCATCGACCCCCAAGAAAATCGTCCCGCTTATTCGCGCATTGCCGTGGGTATTGGTTCTGGGGTTCAATGTTTAATTACTATGGATTATTGGGTCGATGATGCGGACAAATTCACCCCCGTCTGGGATACGGTTATCTCCTCGCTGGTGTTAGGTTTATACATTCGCGATCCCCGCAGCGGTTTAGCTTTCCCCGACTAAAGGTAATAGCAATTTTGCAGGAAAATTTCCTTGACAAAAAACCTTAATTGTGATAATAGAAAAATCGATCGCTCGACTCTGGTGGGGATAGCTGCCGGTCCCCGCATTGACGGGATGTGCAGGAAAGCAAGAGGCACTCAGACTTAAACGCAAGCTATGACCTTGAGGAATAGTGATAAAAGTGGCCTGTAGGGCAATATTTAGGGGTGATTCGGGATTATTTACCCGTTTATAACCCTGAGTGATATTAAAAACCCGACCATCGGGGGTAACTTGAGAAACCACCGCGCAGATATCGAAACTAACCGCGTCTGCTTGACAATAACAATCCAGACGGGGACTACCCAAAATCGTTAAATCTTTCTCTAGGGGGGGAGAAGTGTAGGTAATCACATCACTGCGACAGTCTAGCATGGTGCGATCAAATATTCCCCCCGGTAGGGCGCTATGACCTCCTAAAGATGGCACTGGTCGCCAAGGATCGTGAACGATGGTATCCTCGATCGCAGGTTCTAACAAAATCGCGCTTAATTTCCCCTCATCCTCGCGCAGATTGGCTAAACCTTGACTAGCAAGATAATAAATTTGCTGATTTTCTCTGGGAAACTTTTCCAGATATTGCCATTGATTAGACACCATTTGAAATAGATACAGGGGAGGATTTTTTAATAACTCCGTTTCCTGACCTTTTAAGAAATAATCAAACCATTGCAGCTGCATTTTATCCACAGGACTAATTGCCTCTTGACCATAATCTATCTCTCCTACTTTTCTCCCCCAGGGTAGATGAGTCCAAGCACCAATAATTAGTCGTTGGGGATAGATAGAACGCGCTTGCATTTCTTGGTATAAACTCAAAGTTCCCCGGAGATGAGGATCGAACCAACCCCCGATATGTAACATCGGCAAATCGATATTTTTTAAAAAGTGTTGCGGTGATAAATTTTGCCAATAGTCATCGGGAAGATAACGAGTAATCCAATCGTGATAAAAAGAATCGGCGGCTAAATCCTGTAAAATTTGGGGATAGGCAGCAATAGGATCAAAAAGGGGTAAATTTCGGGAAGCTGCCCAGAGTTTTTGGTAGGCAGTTTCTTCCCCTTTTAATCTAGCTGTTTCCGCAGCTAATTGTATTGCCCAAGCGAGATTATATTGTAAATTAAATGCTTCATTTTCATAGGCCCAATCTCGATATAAATCATGAGCAATCATCGCCGGACAAATAGTTTTTAAAGCGCTATGACCATTGGCAGCGGCATATAATTGGGTCATTCCCTGATAGGAAAAACCATACATTCCCACCACACCCGTATTATTAGGAATAGTTAAAACCCATTCAATGGTTTCTAATCCGTCCCTAATTTCATGGGCAAATAAATTAAAATTTCCCGTCGAGTTTCCCCGGCCCCGGACATCCTGAATTACCACAATATAACCCTGACGTGCATACCAGCTAGGATGGGCATAAACCACCGTAGAAGCGATCGCTTTTCCGTAGGGTTGTCGCATTAGTAAAATGGGCAAAGATTCCCTACTATCGGGACGATAAATATCGGCAGCTAAACTAATTCCATCTTTGGTGATCAAACTAGCTGTTTCTTTTTTTATGGGGTAGGGATTAAACATTATTATCTCTTTCAGATCAAAAATACTGTCAGGTGGCTCAATCGAGAAAACTTGACCAAGACCAGATAAAGCTTAACTAAATGTTACAATAAAGGCGGACTGCCTCAACTGCCTAGGACTGGAGAAAAATCAGCGATGCTACGACTAGAGAAAATTAGTAAGATTTACCCGACGGGAGAAGTGTTAAAAGATGTCACTTGGGAAGTAAAAACTGGCGATCGCATCGGGTTGGTGGGAGTCAATGGGGCCGGAAAATCCACCCAACTGAAGATTATTATGGGGGAAGTGGAACCCACCGCCGGGGAGATCATCCGTCCTACCAGTCTCCATATCGGCTATCTTACCCAAGAATTTGAAGTGGATCCCCGTCGGACGGTACGCGAGGAATTTTGGACGGTGTTTCAAGAAGCGAATCAAGTCCACCATCAACTAATAGAAATTCCCCAACACATGGAAAAAGCTGATCCTGAAGAATTAGATCGCTTAATTCATCAATTGGATCGCTTACAAAGACAATTTGAAGGGTTAGATGGTTATGGATTAGAAGCACGCATCGAGAAAATTTTACCGGAAATGGGCTTCACTGTTGATGACGGCGATCGCTTGGTAAGTTCTTTTAGTGGTGGTTGGCAAATGCGGATGAGTTTAGGCAAAATTCTCCTGCAAACTCCCGACATTTTACTCCTCGATGAACCCACTAACCATTTAGACTTAGAAACCATTGAATGGTTAGAAAAATTCCTCAAGGACTTAACAACTCCCATGGTCATAGTGTCCCACGACCGGGAATTTCTTGATCGCCTCTGTACCAAAATTGTCGAAACTGAAAGGGGAGTTTCTACCACTTATTTAGGTAATTATTCTGCCTACCTACAGCAAAAATACGAACAACAATCCGCTCAGTTAAGTGCCTACGAACGTCAACAAAAAGAACTGGAAAAACAGCAAGCTTTCGTGGATCGGTTCCGGGCCAGTGCCACCCGCAGTACCCAAGCAAAAAGCCGGGAAAAACAATTAGAAAAGGTGGAAAAAATTGAAGCACCAATCGCCGATGTGCGTACCTTAAAATTCCAGTTTCCTCCGGCAGTGCGTAGTGGTCGAGAAGTGGTAACGATTAAAAATCTTGTTCACATTTACGATGATAAAATTCTCTTTTTGGGAGCAAATCTGGAAATAGAAAGGGGCGATCGAGTGGCGTTTTTGGGACCGAATGGTGCGGGAAAATCGACGCTTTTGCGTTTAATTGTTGGTTTAGAAGCTCCCACAGAAGGCTCGATCGAAATCGGTAAACATAACGTTATTCCTAGTTATTTTGAGCAGAACCAAGCGGAAGCTTTAGACCTAACTAAAACTGTTTTAAATACCATTCACGATGAAGTTCCCGATTGGAAAGATGTGGAAGTTCGCAGTCTTTTAGGGCGATTTTTATTCAGTGGGGAAACGGTATTAAAAAAAGTAGAATCTTTGAGTGGTGGCGAAAAAGCGCGTCTTGCTTTGGCCAAGATGTTACTTGCTCCCGCTAACTTATTAATTCTCGATGAACCCACTAATCACCTCGATATTCCCGCTAAGGAAATGTTAGAATCGGCTTTAAAAGTTTATGAAGGCACGGTTTTAATTGTTTCCCATGATCGTTATTTTATCTCCCAGGTAGCTAACAAAATTGTCGAGATTCGGGATGGCGAATTAATTGTCTATGCGGGAGATTATCACTATTATCTAGAAAAACTAGACGAAGAAAAACAAAAAGCCGAACAAAAACGTATTGAAGCCGAAAAAGCGGCTAAAGCTGCCGCTAAACGCGCTAAACAAAAGGCCAAAAAAGGTTAGAATGTAAAGTATCACCCTATCCACTATTATCTATCGATTAATTAATCTTATGGCAGCTATAAAAGTAGGCGATCGAGTTCCCAATTTTTCTCTCCCTTCCCAAACAGGGGCAACGGTTAATATCGGCGATTTAATCGGTAAAAAATCCCTAGTAATTTATTTCTATCCCAAAGATGATACTCCGGGTTGTACCGCAGAATCCTGCGCTTTCCGCGATAGTTATGAAGTGTTTACCGATGCGGGTGCGGAAGTTATTGGTATTAGTGCCGATAGTCCCCAATCTCATCAACAATTTGCCCAAAAATATAATCTTCCCTTCACTCTTTTAAGTGATAGCGATAACCGAGTGCGGAAGTTATTCGGTGTTCCCTCTACTTTGTTCGTCCTCCCCGGACGAGTAACCTATATCATTGATAAACAGGGAATCGTCAGACATATTTTTGATTCTATGTTAGATTTTAAAGCTCACGTTACCGAATCTTTAAACACGATTAAATCTTTTTAAGTTGATGATTATGAAAGAAATCCCGATCAGATAATTACTTGGGAAGAAATTAAAACATCTATCCGTTAACGAAGGCAGGGGGTAGGCTTCGGCCGAACGTAGGCTGTTTTTGTAACGGGGATTTATGCCCCGCTCCAAAAACTTTTCGCCTTAAGGCGAGGTTTTAGATCCGATTTTTTCGATAAGCAATATCGCTCACCACTACTACTAAATCATTACCAGCAGGTGCAGAGCAGAAGAAGTTAAGAACATTCCCCGCAATAATGGCCAGGCCAGCAAGGGCCAGAGAAATAAGGCGGGGAATGCCTGCTTAAGCTAGAGGTTCTGGAACAGTACGTTGGTGTTACTGAGAATGGGAGAGCCGGTCAACGTGACGACCGCCAACGGACTGAAGGTTGATCCTGCAGAGCCATCGGCATCGTAGGAGAGTACCCCGCCGCTGTAGGTGAGGTAACCGCCATCAATTGCACCTGTGTAGGTTGTAGTTCCCAAAGCCCCGTTACCCAAGGCTGTGAAGGCGCTGGCACCGGTTATATCGAACACGATGGTGTCGGTATCGCCGGAAATTGCACTGAAATTGGTAATCACATCCTGCTCGCCGTAAATGCTCAGGAACTGGAAGGTGTCGTTGCCGCCGCTACCAGCGAGGGAATCGTTGCCGAACCCGCCGACGATGGTGTCATTACCATTACCACCATTGATTATATCATTGCCAGATCCGCCGTAGATCAGATCAAAGCCGCCGATTCCGCTGATGGTGTCGTTGCCGGTGCCGCCCCTGATAGTGTCGGCGCCGTTGCCGCCGTCGATGATGTCGTTGCCGTCGCCGCCGCTGATGGTGTCGTTGCCTTCGAGGCCGCTAAGGTTGTCGTTACCAGTTGATCCGGTGATGGAATCCGCGCCAATTGTACCTGAGCCAATCACAATACTGCCTCCAGACGGCCCATCATTCGGGTCAGGACCGCCACCCACAGTCATGGCGATGGTGGCGGAATTGGCAACACCCTGGTTGCCAAGAGTATCGAAATAGTCGTTGGACACCGCCACTGTTCCCGTTGGCGACTGGAAGTCAGTCGCGGTGAAGGTGGCGGTGTAGGTATCGCCATTAACGCTAGTGAAGTTGCTCAGCACCCCCTTGGCCAGGGTCACGTCGCTGGCGGTGAAACCGCTTACGGCTTCGCTGAACTGGAAGGTGACTGTGGTGCTAAAGTTTTGGCCAGTGAGCGGTGAGTTGTCGAAGGTGATGCCCACGGTCGGATTGAGCGTGTCAATCGTCACCGTATCCGTACCCGCTCCACCATTGTTACCGGCAATATCACTGTAGCTATCGGCTGCCACGGACACCGAGCCAATGGTTTCCACCGCGTCGTTGGCCGTGAAGATGGCCGTATAGCTGTTGCCATCCACTTGGGTGAAGTCGCTCAGGGTTCCACCGCTGACGTTCACATCACTGTTGTCAAAACCGGCGACATCTTCGCTGAATTCAAAGCTGACTAGA
>Ga0315907_10006430_pt1 | contig 12458 bp, 14 predicted proteins | sample LakEriMetagenome_3_FD_203525 | JGI IMG/M metagenome (GOLD analysis project Ga0315907, IMG submission 203525) | Freshwater fungal communities from buoy surface, Lake Erie, Ohio, United States - Buoy 12 MA123 | ecosystem: Environmental > Aquatic > Freshwater > Lake > Lake biofilm | place: USA...
CATGACCGCGAGTTCGAAGGACGACGCCTTCACCGAGAACACGCCGATCATGCACACGACCATGACCAACGGGGCAAGATAGCCCATCGGCGTGCGCAGCAGCGACACGAACAGCCCGACCAGCGGCAGGTTCAAGAGCAGCAGAATGGCGTTGCCGATATACATCGACGCCACGAGGCCCCAGAACACGTCGGGCCGCTCGACGAGCAGCAGCGGTCCCGGCTGCACATTGTGCACCATCAGCGCCGACAGCAGAATCGCCGTGGCCGGAATGGCCGGAATCCCGAGCACGAGGAGCGGGATCATCGCCGCCCCCGTGGTGGCATTGTTGGCCGTTTCGGGGCCTGCGAGGCCCGCGACGGCACCCTTGCCGAATTGCTCGGGATGTTTCGAGAGGCGTTTTTCGACCGCGTAGGACACGAAGGTCGAAACGATGTGGCTGACGCCGGGGACGAGGCCGAACACGAACCCGATGCCGGAGCCGCGCAGGACGGCCGGGGCCGCTTCGCGCGCTTCGGCCGCCGTTGGCAGAAGCTCGCGCAAGGTCGGCGTTTTCGGGCGCTGCAAGAGCCGTTCGTCGAGCGACAGCAGCAGCTCGGAAATGCCGAACAGGCCGATCGCAAGGGCGACGAAGCTCATGCCGTCGATAAGCTCGAGACTGCCGAACATGAAGCGCGGGCTGGCCGTGAGCTGGTCGAGGCCGATGGTGCCGAGTGCCAAACCCGCGAGCACCATCGCGAGCGTTTTGATCGCCGGCCCCGTCGATACAAACGCGACGACGAGCAGGGCCGTGGCCATCAAGACGGCTTCGGCGGCGGGCCCCACTTTGAGCATTGCTTCCGCTAGCAGGGGGGCTGCGACCATGAGGCCCACGATCGACAGCGAGCCGCCGATGAAGCTGCCGACCGCGGCGATGGTGAGCGCACTGCCGGCCCGGCCTTTGCGCGCCATCTCGTGGCCATCGATGCAGGTAACGATCGAGGCTGCTTCGCCGGGGACGCGCAGCAGGATCGAAGTCGTCGAGCCGCCATACATCGCACCGTAGAAGATGCCGGCCAGCATGATCACGGCCCCCGCCGGGTCGAGCCCGAATGTGAGCGGCAGCAGCAGCGCCATGCCGGCGAGCGGCCCCAAGCCCGGCAGCACGCCCACGATGGTGCCCCAGAAGCAGCCCACGAGGCACAAGAGCAGATTGGTCGGCGTGAGGGCGACCGCAAAACCGTTCATCAGATAGCCGAAAGATTCCACGCTAGCCTCCCATTCCGAGAAGGCCCGCAGGCAAGCCCACGCCGAGGGCGAAGCTGAAGAGGCTCCACAAAATCGCGGCGCCCGCCGCCCCCGCGAATGCCGCCGCGATCGGCTTCAAAACGCCCAAGCGCCAGAACACGAAGCCCAAGAACAGTGCCACCGTCGGCGCGAAGCCGACCGGTTCGAAGGCGAAGCATGCTGCCAGCAGTGCGATGGCGCAGGCCAGCGCATTGCGCTCCCACAACGCGACGATTGCGGCTTCGTCTTCGGCCCTTCGCGCGCGCCAGGCGCGCAGCGTGCAGCCGACGCCCACGACGATCAACGCCATCCCCAAAAAGCGCGGCAAGGCGCCCGGCCCCGGCTCGCTTACCGCCTTCGGCAGGGCTTGGGCGAGCCACAGATAGGAGCCGCCTGCGGCGGCGAGGAAGATCCCCACCGCCGCATCGCCGACCCATTGCCGAATTTGGGGTGCCGGCATCGCCGACTCTATTGGCGCTGGATGCCGAGCGCCTGGGCGACCTTGCCCAACGCGTCGAGCTCGCCGCGGATCATCGCGCTCGTTTGCGCCGAGCCGCGTACGCGCACGCTTGCCCCTTGGCTGGCCATCGCTTCGCCGAACTTGGTGCTGCTGGCCGCAGCCGAGAACGCGGCCTCGAGCCGGTCGAGGATGGGCTTGGGCGTGCGGGCGGGTGCGATGAGGCCCCACCACAAAACGGTTTCTTCGGCGCCCATGCCGAGCGAGCCGAGGCCTGCCGCATTGGGCAGCGACGGATTGCCTTCGGCCGAGGTGAGCAGCGGGCATTTGGCGCGGCCCGCCTGCACATGCGGGAGGATCGGCGGCAGCGAGCCGCCATAGATGTCGACATGGCCGCCCAGGAAATTGCGCGCCGTTTCGCCGGCCCCGCCGAAGGGGACGGGCCGCACGCGCGCCCCTGCGGCTGCGAAGATGCGTTCGGCCGCGAGTTGCATGGTGCCGCCCACGCCGTCGTTGCCGTAGGTGTACTTGCCGGGATTGGCTTTGACCTCGGCCAGGAACTGCGCGCCCGTATCGGCCGGGAAGCTCGGCTGCACGCACAGCACGTAAGACGAGAAGCCGATCGACATGATCGCGGCGTAGCGGTCGGGCGTGTAGAGCACGTTCAGCGAATGCGGGCTCGTGGTCAGCGGCGAGTTCCAGATGAAGCCCAGCGTGTAGCCGTCGGGCTGGGCCGCGACGATCTGCGTGACGCCGACAGTCCCGCCGCCGCCCGCACGGTTTTCGACGACGAGCTTCTGCTTGAACTCGGCCTCGACGATTTCGGCGAGCTGGCGGCCGAACAGATCCGTGCCGCCGCCGGGCGGGGCGGGCACGATGAGCGTGATCGGCCGTGCGGGATAGGCTGGCTGCGCTGCGGCTGGCAGGGCTGCAAGGGCCGCGACGGCGATTGCGGCGAAGGTTCTGGCGGATGCGAACATGGGCTTTTTCCTCCGTTTGTTTGTTTCGCTATTTTATGTCGATCGTGTAGCTGAAACGCTCGGCCGCCCCGTAGGAGACGCGGAATTCGAGCGGATGGCGGTCGGCCGCGAACACCGTGCGCTCGACGATCGCGACCGGCGCTTTGGGGGCCAAGCACAGCGCCTTGGCGATGTGCGCGGGTGCTTGGCCGAAGCGCAGATGTTCGCGCGCCTGCACGACGATCTGGCCGCACGCCGTTTCGTAGAGCGGATAGAGCAGGTCGCCGAACGCGTCTTTGGCAAGATCGAGCAGAGGGGCGAAGCGCCGATAGGGCACGACGATCTCTTCGGCGAGCATGGGTGCGCCCTCGATCAGGCGCAGCCGGAACAATTCGATCGTCGACGTGCCCGCCGGAATCGCGAGGCGCCGTGCTGTCGCGGCGTCGGCCTTGCTTTTGCGGCGGGCGAGCAGTTTTGCGGTGGGGCGCAGCGGCGTGCCGTCCGCATGCGTGTGCCGGAAAAAACGGAACAGCATGTTGCCGAAATCGGCGCGCCGCACGAAGGTGCCGCGGCCCTGGTGGCGCTCGAGCCGGCCTTGCGCCACGAGCCCTTCGATGGCTTTGCGCGCGGTCCCCACGGCCGCCCCGAAGCGCTTGGCGAGCGCTTCTTCCGCTGGAATCGCCTCGCCGGGGCGCCATTTGCCGGCGGCGATGTCGGCCGCCAGCGCGTCCTGGATGCGCAGATAGATCGGCAGGCGCCGGTCGGATGCCAGCATTTGTCCCTCCCAAAGTCCTCTATAAGACTAGAGGATTGCCAGGACCGCTTCAACCGCTTTGGCGGTACTCGCGCAATTCCGCCAAATCGACTAACCTTTGCGTCACGTCGTCGGTCGGGGAGCCGCTTTTGGTGCTGCTGCGCGTTTTGGGGTGGGTTTTGCTGGCGTTCGCGCTGTGGTTTTGCGTGCGCGACGGGCTTGCTGTGCTCGATACGGGCGGCTTCGATCCCACGCCGCTCGGCCAGGTCTGGGCCGACATCCACCGCGATTCGCTTCTTCTGCTCGAGCCCGGAATCGTGCGGCACGTGCACCCGGCTTTGTGGGAATACGTCGTGTTCCCGCTGCTGCAGTCGCCCGCAGCACTGATTTTCGCTGTTGTCGGACTGGGGCTGGCTCTTGCTGCGCGCAGCCAGACCCCGCGCCGCCGCCGCCGTCCCGGCTGGCGCTAAAAGTGCGCTTCAGTCGTCGCGGGCTTTGAGGGCCGCCAAAAACGCCGATTGCGGAATCTCGACCTGGCCGAATTGCCGCATGCGCTTTTTGCCTTCTTTCTGCTTGTCGAGCAGCTTGCGCTTGCGCGAAACGTCCCCGCCATAGCATTTCGAAAGCACGTCTTTGCGGAGCGCCGAAATCGTTTCGCGCGCCACGATCTTGCCGCCGATCGCGGCCTGGATCGGGATCACGAACATCTGGCGCGGGATCAGCTCCTTGAGCTTCACGCACAAAGCGCGCCCGCGGCTCTCAGCCTGGGTGCGATGCACGATGATCGCAAGCGCGTCGACCGGCTCGGCGTTGACGAGGATCGAAAGGCGCACGAGTTCGTCTTCGCGGTACTCCGACATCTGGTAGTCGAAGCTCGCATAGCCGCGGCTGACCGACTTCAAACGGTCGTAGAAGTCGAACACCACCTCGTTGAGCGGCAGGTCGTACACGACCATGGCGCGGCTGCCCACATAGGTGAGGTTCTGCTGGATGCCGCGGCGGTCCTGGCAGAGCTTGAGGATGGCACCCAGATGCTCGTCGGGCACCAGGATCGTAGCCTTGATGCGCGGCTCCTCGATGTGGTCGATGCGCACCGCGTCCGGCATGTCGGCGGGGTTGTGCATGTCGAGCACGCTGCCGTCCGTCATGTGGATTTTATACACAACCGAGGGCGCCGTCGCGATGAGGTCGAGGTCGAATTCGCGCGACAGGCGCTCCTGCACGATTTCGAGATGCAGGAGGCCTAGGAACCCGCAGCGGAAGCCGAAGCCCAAGGCCGCCGAGCTTTCGGGCTCGTACACGAAGCTCGCGTCGTTGAGGCGCAGCTTGCCCAGGCTCTCGCGCAGATGCTCGAACTGGGCGGGATCGACCGGGAACAGGCCGCACCACACCACAGGCAGCGACGGCTTGAAGCCCGCGAGCGGCTCGGCCGCACGCCGGCGCTCTTCGGTGATCGTATCGCCGATCGCGACGTCCGCGACCGCCTTGATGCCGGCGGTCACGAAGCCGATTTCGCCGGGCCCCAGCGCCGGAAAATCCGTGAGCTTGGGCTTGAACACGCCGACGCGCTCCACGTCGTGCGTCGAGCCGCCGTTCATCATGCGGATCTTCATGCCCTTGGCGAGCTTGCCGTCTTTGATGCGCACGAGAAGCACGACGCCCAGATAAAGGTCGTACCACGCATCGACCAGCAAGGCCTTCAAGGGTGCTGCCGCATCGCCGGTCGGGGCGGGCAGGCGCTTCACCAACGCTTCGAGTACCAGATCGATATTGAGGCCGGTCTTGGCCGAGATGGGGACGGCGTCCGACGCGTCGAGCCCGATCGTGTCTTCGATCTGCTTTTTGACGCGCTCGGTGTCGGCGGCCGGCAGATCGACCTTGTTGAGCACGGGCACGATCTCGTGGCCCACGTCGAGGGCCTGGTAGACGTTGGCCAAGGTCTGGGCTTCCACGCCCTGGCTTGCGTCCACGACCAGGATCGAGCCTTCGCACGCGGCGAGCGACCGGCTCACCTCGTAGGCGAAGTCGACATGGCCCGGCGTGTCCATGAGATTGAGCACATAGTCGGTGCCGTCTTTGGCCTTGTAGTCGAGACGCACGGTCTGCGCCTTGATCGTGATGCCGCGCTCGCGCTCGATATCCATGGAATCGAGCATCTGCTCCTGCATGTCGCGCAATTCGACCGCCCCGCAGAACTGGATCAGCCGGTCGGCGAGCGTGGATTTGCCGTGGTCGATATGGGCGACGATCGAGAAATTGCGGATGCGCGAAAGTTCGGTCATGGCGCCTGCAGCGGTTGGAGCAAAACACGGGCTTGCCCGAGTCCTACTTCGCGGGGGGCAAGGCCGGGTGCGGGAACATAGGTGGCGCGAGGCCGCGAGGCAACAAACTTGCCGCAACGCAACAGGTGCAGCGCTCGAAATAGGTTACCAAACGCGACAAACCGCAACCGTCTCCGGTTTAAAGTATTGATATTCCTCGCATGTAACCACAATGACAATTCATGGTTACCTGTTGCGGGGGCAAACGCCATGCGTCTGCGTTCCGGTTCGTATTTCTTCACTTATCAAACAGCGCACGAAGCCGGGTGCGACCCCGACGGCGATGGATGATTTGAGCATAAAGGTGAGTATATTTCAAGAACTAAGCTAATTTTCTTTGCATTGAAAAATAGCTTGGATATTTGAAAGATCCAGGTACGAAGTTTTCTTGCTGCGCATTCGATTGCGCAATCGACGCGGACGGTACCGGGCGAGAAGCAAGGGCTCGCTTGCCCGGCGCCGTCGCGTGGGCTCAGCCTCGCCCGTTGCCTGGCAGCATGTTGCGCAGCACGTCGTCGCGGCGCACGAAGTGATGCCAGAGTGCCGCAAGCGCATGGATGCCGGCGAGTACGAGGATCGCTGAAGCTGCCGTTTCGTGGATTTCGCCAAACATCTTGGCCAGCACCCGGTCGGGCGCCAAAGGCGAGGGCAGCATCACCATACCGAAGAAGTCCGATGCGCGACCGCGCGCCCATTGATTGCCGAGCCCGGCAAGCGGCGTTGCAAACATCAGCGCATAGAGGGCCGCATGCATCGCGCGCGCACTCCAGCGGCCGAAGGCCGACCCAGTCGTGGCCGCGGTAGGCCGCACGCCGAGGCGCACCAACAGCAGGGCCACGAAGAGCAGGCCGAAGGATTGATGCAGCATCATGCCGAAATCGCGCGCCGATCCGCGCGGGAACTCTTCGAGCGCACTGCCGAGCGCGAAGAGACCGAGGATCATGGCGGCCATGATCCAGTGGACGAGACGGGCAAGATTGCCGGGCACGGCAGATTGGGGCGTTGCAGACATGGGCGGGACTCCCGAGCGTGGCGGTTGGTCCCGGCGCCGGTCAACCCGGCGCCGGGGCTGAAGGCTCAACGGCGATCGCCGCCGTCGCGGCGCTCGCGCGTACCCGACCGGCGCCCATCGTCGTCGGGGGAAAACGCACCTGTGTTGCCGTCCACGCGGATCGAGGTGCGACGATTTTCGGCGTCGATCGCCTTCACTTCGTAGCTGCCGTCGCGTTTCAGTTCGATGCTGCGAACGGCCACGTAGCCGTTTTCGCGGACTCGGGCATCGACCTCGCCCAGCGTGAGCTTCGGGGCGGCGGCGGGCGCGCTGCGCTCCCGCTCCGATGCGAAAGAAGGTGCGGCGAGCAGCGACAAAGCGACGAGTGCAAAGGCAAAACTTGTTTTCATGGCGGCGATCTCCGGTCTATTCGCCCGGCGGAATGCCGGGGAACGACGCGAACATGCGCGCTTGCGACTGAACGGGGCGTGAGTGCGCCGTTCATCTGCCGTTCAGATTCGTGGCTGCAATATGCGAGGATGAATTCGATGTTTCGCAGGTTGCTGGCATTGATCGCGACGGTCGCGTTGCTCGCGTCGGGTGTCCCCGCCTTTGCCGACGGAGACCACGAGCGTGCGCGCCGGGCGCGCGAAGCCGGCGAGATTGTGGGGCTCGACAAGCTGCTTGCAGCCGTCGCGCGCGACGCGCCGGGCCGGGTTGTCGATGTCGAGCTTGAACGCAAAGGCGGGAGCTACGTCTACGAGATCAAGCTGCTTGCGCCCGACGGCAATCGCCGCAAGCTGTACTACGACGCCCGAACGCTCGAACGCCTCGCCCGCTGATCGGAGTACGCTTCCACCCATGCGCATTCTTGTCGTCGAAGACGACCCCACTCTCTCGGCACAGGTCGCAGCCTCTCTCAAGGCCGCCGGCTATGCCGTGGACTGTGCGGTCGACGGCGAGGAAGCGGCGTTTTTGGGTGCGACCGAACCGTTCGACGCAGCGATCCTTGATCTCGGCCTGCCGAAGATCGACGGTCTGACGGTGCTGCGGCAATGGCGGCGGGCCGGAAACCGCATCCCCGTGGTCATCCTCACGGCACGCGCAGGCTGGACCGAAAAGGTCGAGGGTATCGATGCGGGCGCCGACGACTATCTTGCCAAACCTTTCCACATGGAAGAGCTGCTTGCGCGGCTGCGTGCGGTCGTCCGGCGCGCGGCGGGCTTGGCGAGCGCCGAAATGAGCTGCGGACCGATCCGTCTCGACACGCGCAGCGGGCGCGTCGATGTGGACGGCATGCCGGTTGCGTTAACGGCGCAGGAATACAAAACCCTTGCTTATTTGATGCATCGTCCGGGGGCCGTTGTCTCGCGCACCGAACTGACTGAACATATCTACGCGCAGGATTTCGACCGCGACAGCAACACGATCGAAGTGTTCGTGGGGCGCTTGCGGCGCAAGCTCGGCGTCGATGCTATCGAGACGGTGCGCGGGCGCGGCTATCGGCTGCGCGCGCCGCCGGAAGGTGCCTCGTGAACAAGGCGGGGTCGATCCAGCGCCGTCTTGCCGCCGCCGCACTGCTGTGGCTCTGCGCAGCTCTCGTCGGGGCGGGTTTCGGCCTCGTCGAGATCTTTCGTGGACAGGCAGCGTCGATCCTCGAGTCGCACCTAATCGACGACATGGACCATGTCGTCGCAGCGATCGAGGCCGTGCCCGACGGCACGGTTCGTCTCACGCGTGCACTGCCTGACAGCCTCTACGACCGTCCCTATTCCGGCCGCTATTGGCAGATCGAGGTTGCCGGTCGCCCGATGCTGCGGTCCCGTTCCTTGTGGGATTTCACGTTGCCGAATCCACCGGACGAACTGAAGCCTGGGGAAATCCACCGCCATCGTCTTGCGGGACCCGACGGCCAGACGCTGATTGCGGTCGAGCGTAGCGTCGGCTTGGAAGGCCTCGAGCGGCCGGTGCGGCTTGTGGTCGCTTCGGATGAAAACGAACTGGCGCAAGCGCTTGCCTCTTTCCGGACGGCGCTGGTGCTTTCGCTCGCGGCCCTTGGCGCAGGGCTGGCACTGGCGGTCGCGTTGCAGATCCATTTCGGCCTCGCGCCGCTGCGGCGGCTGCGTGCGGCGGTTTTGGACTTGAAGCGCGGACGCGAAGCCGCACTCGACGAGGTCTGGCCGCGCGAGGTCGCACCGCTCGTGGCCGACCTCAAAGACGTGATTGCGCGCAATCGCAATCTGGTCGAACGCGCACGCGCGGAAGCCGACAATCTTGCGCATGCGTTGAAGACGCCTCTGGCAGTGCTGCGTAACGAAGCCGACGGCGGCGCGCCGCCCTCGGCCGAAATCGTCCGCGTCCAAAGTGCCGCGATGCAGGGCCATATCGAGCGCCATCTTGCGCGCGCGCGCGCCGGTGCGGCGAGCGCGCAAAGCGGCCTGCAGACCGATGCGCGTACGGTCGTTCTGCGCTTGGCGGATGCGCTGGGCCGCGTGCATCGCGACCGGACGATTCGCACGTTGCTTCGCGGTGCCGATTTGACCTTTGCCGGAAGTCCCGACGACCTGTCCGACATCGTCGGCAACGTGCTCGACAACGCGCTCAAATGGGCGAAGCGCGATGTTCGCCTGTCGTTGACGCGCAGCGGTCCGCAGCTGCAATGCGTCGTCGAAGACGACGGGCCGGGCATTGCGCCCGAAGCGCGCGCCGAGGTCTTGCGGCGCGGTGCGCGGCTCGACGAAGCGATGCCCGGTACCGGCTTCGGCCTGGCGATCACCGACGAGCTCGTTGCCTTCTACAAGGGCAGCGTGGCGCTTGAAACTTCAGAATTGGGCGGGCTAAAGGTCGTGCTTCGGCTGCCTGCGCCGGCTTGAGCGAAGCGACGCTTTACGTCGCTTTCTTCGCGCGCGGATCGCGGCTGAGACCCTTGGCGGCGAGCGCTTCCAGATATTCGGCATAGAGCCGCTCTTGGTTCGTGCCGAGCTCGTAGAGATAGTCCCACGAGAAAATGCCGGTATCGTGCAGATCGTCGAACTTGATGCGGATCGCGTAGTTGCCGACCTGCTCGAGGCCGAGAATGCCCACTTCCGCCCGGCCCGCCACGATCTGTTTCTGGCCGGGCCCGTGGCCCATCACTTCGGCCGACGGGCTTTCCACGCGCAGCAATTCGGCGGGCAGCGAAAAGCGCTTGCCGTCGTCGTAGTCGATCTCGAGGCGCTTGTCGGCTTTCTTGAGCCGGATTTCGAGCGGGCGATGTTGGACCGAAAAACTCAAAACGCCTCTCTTGTCGGAACGGGGCGCACTACAACGGGCTGCCGTGTGCCGAATCGATGCGGCGCGCTTCGTCCACGAGCATGATCGGAATGCCGTCGCGGATCGGATAGGCAAGGCCCGCCGCTTCGCTGACAAGCTCGCCCGCATCCGCATCGTAGCGCAGCGTACCTTTGGTCACGGGGCAGACGAGGATTTCGAGCAGTTTGGGATCGACCGCATTGGTGCCGGGCATGGTTTGGGGGCTCCTCAGTGCAGTTTGCTGCCGGGCGGCTTGCCGCCCGACGGGTCGCTTGAGCCCGAGGCCGCCGCTGCCGCACGCGCTTCGCAGAAGCCCGTCATCGCCTTGGCGCGCTCGGCCAAAGTCGTGCATTCGAGCAGGCTTTGTTTTTCCTCGGCCGTGAACGGGCACAGCATCGCGAGCGTGCTGACGATGCGTTCGTCGGGCGCTTGGCTGATCGAATCCCAATCGCCTTCGAGGCCCTCGGCCGCGAAATAGGCTTTGAGGCCCGCGAGCAAACGCTTGCGATCGAAGCCGCCGCGTTCGGGCTCGCGGAAATCGGATTCGAAGCGCGAAAAATCCGGGCGGACGCGCCGATAGCCGCGCATCGTCGCGATCTCGTCGCCGACCTCGAAGCGCGCAATGCCGGCAAGCTGGATGAGATAGCGGCCGTCGTCGGTCTCCGACCAGCTCACGAGGCGGCCCGCACAGCCGATCGGATAGAGCGCTTGCGGCCGGCCGCTCGGCTCTTTTTCGGTCGGCTGGATGATGCCGATGAGCTTGTCGTGGCTCGCAAGCGCGTCTTCGACCATCGCCAAATAGCGCGGCTCGAAGATATTGAGCGGCAGGCGGCCGCGGGGCAGCAGCAGAACGCCCGACAGCGGGAAGATCGGCAATGTGGCCGGCATGTCGCCAAGACCGGTGCGGGCGAGGGTCACGGCCACTTAACCGTCCGCGCTCAAGCGAACATCAGCGACGAGAGGCGACGGCGCCCCTGGATCGTCGCCGGATGGGTGTTGCCGAGGGCCTCGAAAAATTTGACGAGCTGGGCGCGTGCGGCCCCGTCGTTCCAGTTGCGGTCGCGCTTGTAGAGATCGAGCATCTGGTCGATCGCTTCTTCGGCTGCACCGCCTGCGAACAGTGCCACCGCCAAGGCCACACGTGTTTCGTGGTCGGCGGGGTTCGCCTCAAGCTTGGCGCGCAACGGGGCCACGTCGCCGGCCTTTTCGCCTTGGCGCGCCACATCGAGAGCCGTTTTCGCGGCGGCGATTTCGGCGTCCTTGGCAAGCTCGGGCGGCAGATCGGCCAGCATCGCGGCTGCTGCGTCGAGATCGCCCGCGGCGATCTGGCACTTCACGAGCCCCGCAACGGCTTTGGCGTTGCCGGGTTCGTGCTGCAGGATCTGCGCATAGAGGGCGGCGGCCGTGGGCGCGTCGCCCGCATCGAACGCTTCTTTGGCCTGCTCGAGCGCTTGTTCGATGGGCGACGGGCCCTTGTCGCCAAGCAGTTTTTTCACGAATTTGCGGATGTCGCCTTCGGGCAGAGCGCCCAAAAACGCATCGACGGGGCGGCCCGCCTTGAAGGCGAACACCGCCGGGATCGACTGCACGCGCAGCTGCTGCGCGAAATAGGGATGCTCGTCGATATTGATTTTGACGAGCTTGACGGCCCCCTTGGCCTCGCGCACGACCTTCTCGATGGCCGGGCCCAATTGTTTGCACGGCCCGCACCACGGCGCCCAGAAATCGACGATAACCGGCGTTTTGGCCGACGCGGCGATCACGTCCTTTTCGAAGGCCTCGTCGGTCGAGTCGACAACGATGTCGCCGCCGGCCGCATTGGCCTTGGCGGCCCCGATCAGTTGGTCCATAGGGGTTCTGTCCGTGCTTGGTTTGGCGAGATGAGGGGAAAATGGCGCGTTTCGGGCGCCAAAACAACCCCCCTGACCCGGCAAATCCCCGGCGCCGCCGCGCTTTGGCCTCGGTAACGTTTTTGTCTTGCAATTGCAGCGACCCGGCCTATTATCGCGCCGCTTTCGCTATGGGCGCGCGGGCGGGAATAGCTCAGTGGTAGAGCATCACGTTGCCAACGTGAGGGTCGAGGGTTCGAATCCCTTTTCCCGCTCCAGCCGCCCTCCGAAACCGGTCATCCCGACGGATTTCGCGAAGCCAAGGTTCAGCCCAGGCTATAATGCAATTGGTTGCACATGTCGCTTTGGTCGGGCTTGGCTATGTCGGATTGCCGCTGGCGGTGGGCCTTGCCAAACATTTCCGCGTAACGGGCTTCGACCTTAACAAAACGCGCGTGGCCGAATTGCAGGCAGGCCACGACCGCACGGGCGAGATCGAGCCCGCACGCCTCAAGGCCGTGCCGCTTGAACTGACGACCGATGCCGCCGCCATGGCGGGTGCGGACGTTTTCATCGTAACCGTGCCGACC
>Ga0315907_10006431_pt1 | contig 12457 bp, 8 predicted proteins | sample LakEriMetagenome_3_FD_203525 | JGI IMG/M metagenome (GOLD analysis project Ga0315907, IMG submission 203525) | Freshwater fungal communities from buoy surface, Lake Erie, Ohio, United States - Buoy 12 MA123 | ecosystem: Environmental > Aquatic > Freshwater > Lake > Lake biofilm | place: USA...
CACTCTCTTCATCGGTCTCCTTTCGGTTTAGGTTGTTGTCGTTGTCTTTTGCACTGAGACGACGACGCCTTACCGAAGGGAGACCCTGGGCGCGAGGCACTTGATGCCTATCAGTTCTTGATATTGTTTACTCCCCGCCCAGCTTCCTCCGGCGATACAAGAGATGGTTCAGGTAACCGCGCGAGCCCATCGCCAGCGCGCCGCGAATATCATTTCTTGTCGCGTCTGGGTGAATTGAAACGTGCCTTGTTCGGGTATTCATCACCCACGACTTGGGCGACCTTCCCTTTTGCCGGAGGCACGATCCATCGGGCACCCGGGACGCCGCTCGGACCCATCCGCCACGCCCTCAACAACTGATCCAGGTCTTTCGCTAGACTCCCTAGATCCCGTGGTGGCATGTGCTCGTTGGGTTTCCAGCCGTTTTCCATGAACATCGACAGGGTGCTCATACCGACGCGGTGACACTCGAAACACCGGTTGCCAGGGATATCCATCGTCCGCATGTCCCAGTTTTCCCCACCGATGACATAGTACGGTGAATCCTGGTCGAGGATCGGAACGACGTTCTTGGTCGTGCCGGGAATCTTGGCGGCGTTGATGAAGGGATTGGTGATGAACGGATCGGCTTGATGGCACTGGACGCACTGCGGACGGAGTGGATCCGGAGACCTGAAGGCCTGGTCAAATTCCTTGGGGTTGTCGATCCAAGGCATGACCCCTCGCATGCGAAGGGTTCCTTCGTCGAGGCGTACCCAGGTGTCTAATTGATCACTGCTCTCAAAGAAGGCGGTCGCACCGGTCTTCCGGTTGTCCCGATCATCTGGACCGAGCCCAAGAGGGAGGCCGGGTCGCGGGTCGAGTTGCGCCCAAAACTGACCCACACGACGTCAGGGAGTGGCTTGCCGTCCAAGGTCCGGCCTTCGTACTGCTGGAGGACCGATCCGGACACCGTGTCCTTTCCCAAAAGACTGTAGTTGTCGCAGGAGCGGCCGAGGTTTCCGTACTTCTGGACTCCATGGACGTAGAGTGGGATCTCGACGCCGTCGCTCAGGTCGATTCGCGGAGGGACCCCCAGGTCGGCCTCGACCATCTTGGCATACTCATGAGCGGTCTTTGGAAAGTTCCATCCCCGAGGATCAATCAGACCCTTTTCACGAAGAAGTCTCTCGATGACTTTCCTCTGATCCTCGGTCAGTTCTCCGGAAGATTTTTTTGGGGTTTTATCCGACGAATTGGCACGTGGAATCGGGTCGTCTTTGGGGTTGCTCGATGCCCAAGAACCCAAAGCAAGATACAAAGCTAGGGCTACGACGCGGGTTGGGAGATTTGAGATCATGTTGGAATGGATGAGCTTCAATGGGGTGTGATTCGGCGATGAACCAGGCCGAGGGATTCCTTGGTGGGGTGCTGGGTTGCTCTCAAGGTTCTTTCAAGGACTTGGGGAAGACGCTTCAAGGGCTTTGTCCACCATCCGGATTGCCCTCCGGGTCAGGCTGGGCCGCCAGCCTGCTGATCATCGCCTCCAGTTTTGGCATCTCCTCAGCGGCCACCACCCGCCGCCAGTTGCCGTTTTCGTCCCTCTGCAACAGGACCGACGCCTCCCCCACCAACCCATCTGCGTACTGGCACTGTTGGATCAGGATTGCAGCGTTCGGTCCCAGCTCGGTTTGCGACAACACCCGGTAAGAGGCAATCGGTTTTGATCTGCCGATCGTCCATTCAAGAATCAGCTGCTCTACGGAACGGTGGCGGAGCTGGACGGATTGAGGGAGTCCTGCGAACTGCGACGACGCCTGACTCATGATCTGGGAGTCCCAGTGCATCGCAGTGGCAAAAGCCTTTGCATCGTGGTTCAGCATCGCCCAGTGAAGGGTTTGGATTGCGGAAAGCGGTGTCTCGAACCCCTGGTTGCTCCACGCATGGGCTGGCAGCATGGGAATTTCGGGAGATTTCCTCAAAAGCAGCGTGTTCGGACCGCCTTCCGCCGGCTCTGGTTTGGGGGATTGGTCATCTTCGACTTCGTGTGGACCGATGTGTTTCTGGGAACCTCGCGCGAGCGCGGCACGCAGGTTCCTCACCTGCTCTCTCAGTGGACGAAGTTCCGCGTTTTCCAAACGCAGGCGGACCAACTCGTCCGACTCGCCTGCAGTCGCATCGAGGACTGGTCCGGACGCCTGTTCCAACAACTCCAAGCGCAGAGCCTCATTCTGCTCAGTGAGGCGTGCGTTTTGACGGTGCTGGATGAGTGCCGGGGCGACGATGCCGGTGGCGATCAGCATGCCGGCCGCGATGGGCTTTGCATGACTCATGACAGCGGCGACCACGGTTGTAGGGCCTGTGACCGTGGCCACCGCTGTCATGGAGGAGGCGACGATGGAGGCGGCCAGGCCATCCGGTGCCGCGCCGACCGATTGATGGGCGAGCAGAACGGCCAAGGCGGATGCCGAAGAGGTCATACCGCGGCGAGCCAGGCCGTTGCGAAGTTTGTCCAGAGCCCTTTCAACACGCATCCGTGCGGCGTTGTCGGTCACTCCAAGTTTTCTCCCCAACTCAGCGAATGAGCACTGGCGGAAGAAACGCAAAAGGAGGGCTTCGCGGTCTGGTTCCTTCAATTCGATCAGGAGTGCGTCGAGGTGCGGCTGCAAACGTTCCCATTCGATCTCGGGACCGTCGGTCGGCGATTGTTCCTGCATCATCAGTGCCTCCTGTTCCCGCGCATGGCGTCTCCTCGCTGAACGGATCGCTTTTGTCGCCGCATAGACCGTGCTGGTGTGGAGCCAACCCGTGAGGCTTGGACGTTTGTCCAGAGTGGAAGCCTTGGAGGCCAGATCGATGAAGACGGATTGGCTGACGTCCTTGGCGGCATGCACGTCGCCATCCAGCACCCTGAGAGCCGTGCGGTAGACGAAGTCAACATGCCGGCCCACCAGTTCGGCAAAGGCGGCTTCTGAACGCGCCTCGTTGAAGGCACGGACTAGATTGCGGTCATCCATCATTCGCTTTCAGGAGTTAGCACCCACGGAATCGGAAACCGCACAGAATTCCCGCCGATATCGTGGATTGGGTTTGCCCGTCCGCTCATGCGAAAACCTGGAACCTGGACCCGGTCAGAAACAGTTCCCCGACCCTGTTTCCTGACGGCCTAGGCCTTGACATAGGGGTCAGTTCTTGATATTGTCTAGTTTACGTCCAGCTTCCTCCGGTAATACAAGAGATGGCTCAGATAACCGCGCGTGCCCATCGCCAGACGTTCGGCGATCCACCCCTCGGTCATCGTCGTCTCCGCTCGCAAACGCGCCGCCAAAGCCACCTTGACTGAATCCCCCTTGGGCCGATTTTTGAGTTCAGCTTCCTGCCACCGCCCCCCGCTTCAACTCCTCCGCGATGATCAGTTCCGCCTGCGCCTCCGCCGTCGCCGCGCGCTCCTCGCCGTAATGCTCCGCCCCCATCCGCTCGCTCATCTGCGCCAGCAACTCCTCCCGAAACATCTCTTCGCCCAGACACCAACCGCGCCGAATCGGCTTGAACTCCTCGCCTTCCGCCAGCCCGCGCCGTTCCTCCAACGCCCGCTCAAGCCGTTGCCGCCCCGCCGGACTGTCCTTGGGGATGCCTCACGCGCCCAGCAACCGATCCACCCGCAACCACGCCGGACGTTTCGAGCGCGCGAGCAAGTACGCCGGCCAACTGCTCCAGGCAAAACTCTTCAAGGGCGCATCCGCTGCCACCAGTTTTGCTCGCGCTGGATTCAAGTGGACGTAATCGCCCACGCTCTTGAGATAACCACTGCCCGATCCGTCCACGATCAGCGACTTGTAGCGCCCGGAGAACAAGTGGCCGAAGAGCTTGTGACGCCGGTTGAAGCGACTCGTGTAAGTGCCCAGCAACCATTTCATCCCGGCGACCAGATTGGGCTGCGGCGTCTCGACCACGACATGAAAATGATTCGGCATGAGGACATAGGCGTGAACCTGCCAACCCGTCTTGGCGCACGCCTCGCCCAGCGTGTCGACGAAGCGCTGGCGATCCGCATCATCCATGAAGATCCGTTCGCGCCGGTCACCGCGATTCATGACGTGATCAATCGCACCAGCGTACTCGACTCTCAACTTCCGGGCCATGATGGGGGAGTGGCTTTGGCCGCTTTACTTATCAATATCAAGAACTGACTCCTTTTTTGACCCCTTTGCGGAGTTGTTGTGTCCAATAATTTCAATTTTATCGACATGTCGGGTTGATGTGTCGATAGCGGCGACATAGCGTTTTTCCATGCCACCCGCCCGAACGTGTCCGCCGAGCCGGCCGGAGTGGCGTCCCGAGGAACCCTTCAACGCCCTGCCTCCACTCCCATCCGCAACCGAGCTGGAAACACGGGCGGTGCTCAAACACTGCATCTCCGCTCGAGTTGCCCTGGCGGAACTGAAGCAGGCGGTGGAACTGATCCCCAACCAAGGTGTGCTCATCAACACGCTGCCCCTACTGGAAGCGCAGGCCAGTTCGGAGATAGAAAACATCCTCACGACGACGGACCGGCTATTCCTATACCGCGACGGGGATGACGCGGCGGATGTCTCGACCAAGGAGGCCCTGCGATACACCCGGGCCTTGTTGGAAGGATTCCAGACCCTTCGGGAACGTCCGCTCTTCACCACGACGGCTGAAGAGATCTGCAGCCTGATCAAAGGCCGGGAGATGCGGGTGCGAACGATTCCTGGTACGGCCTTGGCCCGATCAACGGGGGAGATCGTCTACACGCCGCCAGTGGGGGAGGATTTGCTGCGTTCGCTGCTGGCAAACTGGGAGCGTTTTCTGCACCAGACGACGGAGATCGATCCGCTCGTCCGCATGGCCGTGGCACACTACCAATTTGAAGCCATCCACCCGTTCACGGACGGCAATGGCCGCACCGGGCGGGTGTTGAACAGCCTGTTTTTTGTCAGCGAGGGCTTGTTGACGCTGCCGATTCTTTACCTGAGCCGCTACATCATCCAGCACAAGGCCGACTATTACCGACTTCTACGGGAGGTAACCCGGACGGATGCCTGGGAGGAATGGGTGATCTTCATGCTCCAGGGCGTGCAGGAGACGGCGAGCTGGACGGTGGCCAAGATCGCGGCGATCCGGAGGTTGCAGGCAATCACAGGGGAGTATGTCCGTCGGTCGGCACCCAAGGCGTATAGCCACGAGCTGGTGAACTTGATCTTTGAGCTGCCGTATTGCCGGATAAACAACCTGACGGAGCGGAAGATCGCCGGGCGCCAGACTGCCTCGGTGTATCTGAAGGAGCTGGTGAAGGTCGGCGTGCTGGAGGAACAAAGCGTTGGCCGGGCAAAGTTGTTCATCCACCCCAAGCTGATGGGATTGCTCACGCGGGAGCCGAACGAGTTCGCACCTTACTCAACACCGACCTAAGGACTACCCTTTGCTCCGGTATCCCTTGGCGGATCCGCAGCCCTGCGCAGGATTGGATTGCAGCAGTCCATTGGCCTTGCGGGTCGACTCGCGACGAGACTTTTCGAAACGCTGGCTAGCCGCTGGAACGTCCCGCTCAGCTCGGGTTTTCAGCCCCGGCCTTCGTGGCGGTGGTTCGGTTTCGTCGATTCCGTTGTCCTGAGCACAGGGTTTCCCTAGGTTCTCCAAACCATGAAATCTCGATGGAATTTCGGCGGGCGTTGCGCTGTTTCGAGTTGGATGGGCAGTGCCTGGATTATCGCCTTCTGTGGTTTTGTCGTGCAGTCCATGGCGAGTGATCCTCGGGTGCTTTGGCACTCGCAACCGGTGAAGCCCGGGCAATCGGTCTTGATTTATGGCCATGAGCTGGCCGCCGCCCCGGTGGTGGGAGGACGGTTGGACGACGTTCCCGCTGGAATGCCCGGTGATGGAAAGGGGGCGGTTCCAGTCTTCAAGTCCCGGCCTCTGACGGTCATCCAGGCTAGGGAACGGGCGTTGAAAGCCATCCTCCCGGATGAAGCCCCCGGTGTTTACGCGCTGACGGTCGGGGCGGATCCCCACTCCCAGAGAATCCTGGTCAACGCCCCTCAGGTTTGGTGGGGCCGGGGCGCTCAACGGCTGGAGGCCGCGCCCGGTGAGGATCTGCGGCTCTTCGGACTCGGCCTGGGTTGGCGTGGCGTCCATGAGGCTTTGGCTGGAGAACCTCCGAAAAACCTGGGGACGCGCATCGTGCTTCAGGGACCGCGAACGACCGAGTTGGTCGTTGCCGATGCGGATCTCTATTCAGCGCGCGCGCCGTTGCCCGCAGACCTGCCCGTCGGCGAATACACCGTCTGGGTGCACAATGGGTGTGGAGGTCCGGCGGCTTGGGGGCGCTGTCTGGAACCCTTGCGCGTCGGTCGTCCAGATCCCTGGCCTGCGACCGAATACAACGTCCTCCGGTTTGGTGCGCGTGGGGATGGCGTAGCCGACGACACCGATGCCGTGCAGGCCGCATTGGACGCCGCGGGTCAGGCCGGGGGTGGGACGGTCCATTGTCCATCCGGGCAATACCGATTTAATCGGCCGCTGAGGATGCCGCGTCGGACTTTGTTGCGCGGGGAAAGCCGCGATAAAACCCTTCTCTACTGGAGCAACCGGCATTTCGCACGCCTTCGCGGGATCATTCATGGAGAGGCCCAATTTGGATTGGAGGATCTGACGATTTGGTATGTGGGAGCCGAGCGTGGGATCGAAAACATGGCCGAGGTGGAAGGAAAGAGCCTGTATTCCACTGCGAACCGCCCCCCTTGGTGGCAGGAGGGCGATATCCGGTTGCGACGACTGTTCATCCGGTGGAGTCCTTATGGAGCGCGGCCTGGCTGGGGCCAGTTGAGTGATACCATCGAGCTGACGCGGCAATTGAACTTTGAATCGCTCGATGCCGCGGGAAAGGGCGTGGCGATCTGGTTGTGCGGGCGCGACATCCGGGTGGAGGATTGCGACGTCTATTCCGGCGGGTTCCCGTTGCTGTTGGCCTTCATGTCGGACGGCAGCCTGGTGCGCAACAATGTGCTGCGGACCGGGCGGGGCGGACTGGTGTGGGCGCAGCGCGGCCGGAAGGTAATTTGGGAAGACAACCAAATGTTGGGTTCCGACAATCTCTCGCGAGCCGGTTGGAGCACCAAGGCGCATCCGTATTACGACCAGGTTTATTTCCGCGGCAACACGGTCGCTTTCGCCCAGTCGGCCGATTACGAAATTGTCGGATCCGACGGGGCCTCGCCGGTTTATTACGGAGGTGTGGTGCCGGGCGGCGGAACGCAGGTGCAGCTCCAGCACCCGGTTAAATCGTGGCCCTTTGAACCGGAGGGACATCTCGCCTTTGTCCTCGCGGGCAAGGGCAAGGGACAGGCCCGAGCCGTCGTGCGCGGAACCACCCAGAGTATTGAGTTGGATCGTCCCTGGGAGGTTCCCCTGGATGAGACGTCCCTGTTGGGAATCAACCACAGCCTGCGCCAGTGGCTGATGGTCGGAAACCAGATTGCCGACGGCGATTCGATGCAAATGTATGGGCTCAACCACGAGGTCGTCTTTGCGGAAAACCGTTTGGAACGGGTGGGTGGCAGTTCTGAGGCCGCGCTGAGATTCCTGGCCTTTCAGCACACGAGCGATGGTCCGGAGGCGGCAGAGCCTTCGTTCTTCTCCCAAATGCTGGGCAATCAATTGGTGGCCCATCGGATGGATTTGAGGCGTTTTGAATCCGGGACCGCGGCCATGGAATTGAGTGGAGGCGACGTGGATTCGTTGGGCAACGTCGAGACTCCCTGTCTGATGAATGCCGCCGTTCTGCGGGGCAATCGGATCCAAGGCGGCAAGATCCTGATTTCGGTGGGGAGCCAGAAACCGTTCCGGGCCGAGGATATCCTGATCGAGGACAATGTGATTTCCGACGCGCCGGTGGGAATTGAGATCGGGGGTCGGACCGCTGGCATCATGATGCGTCGGAACTCACTGACCGCGGTTCGGGAACCCCTGCTCGGGGAAGGAATTCGGGATGCCTGGTTGGAACCGGGGATGCGCGTTCGGAACTGGTTGAGCTCCCTCAATGGAGTGGGCGGGCGTCTGGCGCACACGGCGTGGCCCGCGACCTACGCCCGCGTCACTCGCGCGGTGCAAACAAGCCCGTCAGGCGACTCCGAAGCGGTTCTCGGGGAACTCCAACGTCGGGTCGCGCCCCTGGTGACTCAAGCCATCCCCCCGCCGCAGCACGCGGAGCTCGCTCGAGTCCTGTTCTCGGTCCAGGCGGACGTGCAGCCGGACGCACCGCTGGAACGATTGCTCGAGACCGGTATCGGCGGTTCGAGCGAAGTGCGGGTGCAGTTTTCGAACATGGGCAGCCAGAAGCTCCAATGCCGCGTCGAGCCCGTCTGGCCTCGGGGCTGGCAGGCTAGCAGTAGCGAGACTCTTGAGGCTCCGCCGGGCCAGCCGACCACGCTGCGGATGCCGGTGGTGCTGCCAGCGGGATCGCGAGGGGCCTACACCTTTCCGGCGAAAATCACGGTTCAGTCTGGGGAGTCCGTGGTGTCGTGGTTGGAATCCATCTCAGTCGGAACCGGGGCGGTTCATGAATGGCAGGTGGTTGGGCCGTTCCCGGCCGACACCATGGCCGCCTCCACCCTCGTCAACACAGCGCCGGATGCCTGGAACCTGAAAGCTCCGGTGAACGTGGGGAACGTGCAGTTTCTCTGGCGGCCCATGACGAACACGGTGCGGTTGGAATTGACGGACCCCGTTTCCGGGTCCCGGGAGTCCGGGGTAGGGTGGGTGGGGGCTTATGCCCTGTGTGCGGTGGAAGCCGATGCGGACCTTTGGGCGGAGGTCACCGTGAGTTCGGGTGCTCCAGGTGGGAAATTTGAGGTCCAGTTTTATCTCGATGGCAAAGAGTTGTGGGATTTGCGGCTGGGGCGTGAAACCTGGTCCCCGAAGCGGTTGCCTTTGCGGATGAATCAGGGCCGGCATTTCCTCCTCGTCGCCGCACGGGACCGACGCACGGTTCCGGACGTGTCCATTTCGATTCGTGAGCTGGGACGTTCCTCCGGAGGTCGGGTTCGCCCGGTTGCGCCCAAGACCCTTCAGTGAAGCCTCATGGATAAGACCTGGTCTGCCACTCTGTCTTGCGGGTGATGGAGTCCGCCCATCGGCTCCAAGATGAAATTTCTTATGACGCCAAGATCTAAACCCTCGATTTTCACCAGGCCGACAGTTGCGCTGAGGCGCGTGCTGAGATGCCTGAGCCTTCTGGCCGTTCTACCCATGGGTGTCTGGGCAGCCTCGCTGTCGTTGGACGGTGTTCATGTGGTGCCGCACCTCCAATCCCCCGAGATGCAGTATCGCAAGAAGCCCGATTTCAGCCTCGGTGCGCGGGTGGAGGTTTACCTGCGCAACACGTCCACGGAAGTGCTGGTCATCCCGCCTTCTGCTGACATTCGGTTGCGCGGTCGCACTCCCGAAGAATTGCTGCAGACTGACGAGTGGGCGTGGCATGACCTGCCGTCTGCATGGGGCGGCGAACCGCTCCGGCTGCCACCGGGTGCCATGACTGTTTGGAGTTGGAACGGCAAGCGCGCGGAGTGGGGTACGAACACACAGACCGAGTTGGCAGTGGGTCTTCCCGGAATGGGCGAGGCCGATCGGATGCAGGTGCGGATCGACAGCCCCGACGTCTGGTTGTCGGCGGTGACGTTTCTCGGCACGGGAACCCACGCTCAGCCGGATTCCGTGCTCTTCCATGTGGCCAATCGCACTTCGGGTCCGCTGCGACTCGAAGCTTGCCGCCTTTGGCTGCCGGAGAAAAACGACACGTGGCGCGCGCTCAAGGCCCAACCGTGGCTCAGCAACCGACTCGATCGCTTCCCGGACGACGGTTTCATCCCAGCGAATCAGCGCGGCGGAGCGCGCGTTGACACGGGCCGTTTGCCGCTCACTTACGCGGCGCTGGAAGTGCGGTTGTCCGACGCCGGCGGAAAGCCGGTCACCGTCTGGACTCACCAACGCATCAAACGCGAGGTGTTCGATATCAGCGGCGGTTGGGTGGCTTCGAGACTGGGCTCCAGCAACACCCTGCACGCGGAGCCTTATCTGCAAACGCTCAGCCGAATGCACATCAACGCCGGCATGCACGAGCATGTGCCCGGATATTCGGACTCGCCGCTCTTCGAAAAGTATCCGCTCAAATACATGAACCGGCTGCAACCCGTTGCGCGGTACGACAGTGACTCGATGCTCCCGCGCATTCATGCCGTGGAGTTTCTGGGTGAGCCGCAGTACGGCGGCGGCAAGCCCGTGTCACCGCAGGAATGCTGGAAGGCGTTCGCGCCCTACGCGCCGACTCGGCTTCCGACTTCGGTGACGCTCAGCGAGGAACGGGTGTGGCGTTTCTATGCCGGTGTCTCCGACTACCCGCACTACGACGCCTATCGCGTGACCGCGCCATCGCCCGATGCCTGGGGTCAGTATGACCGCTGGGGTGGCCAACGGATCCGCTGGGGTGCTCCCCTCGAAACCATTGGCGAAATGTCGCGATCGTTGCGCGAACTCAGCCGGCCTCGTCCGGTTGCCTATTGGTCTCAAGGAGCCCACCACGACTGGAGAGGCTACGGCGGCCGCAAGCGCGGTTCCCCGACTCCCGATGAACTGCGTCTCCAAGCCTACCACGCCCTCGCCAGTCGCATCACCTCGCTCTACTGGTTCAACTTGAGCCTGCGCTCGCTGGTGGCCTTCCCCGATTTGATCGAACCGATGACCCGCGTCGGCCGCGAAATTCGGATGCTGGAGAATTACTGCCTCGAAGGCGACGCCACGAGCCACGAACGCGTGTTGCGGGACGGCAAGTCGGACTGGGACTTGGATGTGGTGGCCGGACCTCGCGGGGCGCTGCTGTTTGCGCTCGACCTGGCCTACACTCCGGACCCCGAGGAACGCGTCTTCAAATTCGGCCCGCCGCGGGAGACCACCTTTCTCTTTCCGCTGCCCGCGTATCTTCGTGCGCCGGCCGAAGTTTTTCGCGTGGATGCCGACGGGGTCACGCAAGTTCAGCATCAAGTGAGTGGTGGATTCGTGGAAATCCGCGACCGCGTCAGCCGCGTGGCGATTTACGTGGTGGCTGCAAAAACGGGAGAACGCGCCCGCATCGAAACGCAGCGGCAGGCGCTCATCGCCCGAGAGAAAGCCTTCGGTTTCGATCCGGCTGGCAAGACTGCAGACCTGGCCGTGTTGCAGGAGATGGCCCGAACGGCAGAGAAGTGAAAATGGTCGCCGTCGCGTGGGTCTCCCTGCGCAGCTTTGCCGGGCTGTGCTCGGTTCCCGAAGCCATCGCGGCCGAGATCCTCTTTTGCGCCACCTCTTCAGGTGACAGACACGATGGGCGTGCAGTTTGAGAGGAGCAGGGTTGATCTGCCGTCGTCATCGGGAATGCGATGGAACCACCCACCGATGCCATCGTGCGTTCACCTCCGATTTATCGAAGCAACCGCACTGTCCTTGCACCCCATCCTAGACGGCCTTCACAGCGACCTCGGTCCTCTCGAGTCGCGTCTTGCCGCGGGCCATTGCGACGGATCGCCCCGAACCTCTCGCAGACCGCTGAATCGCGAGACTTCATCGGAGATAGCGACGCAGTTCGACTTCCCTATTGCGCGCCTTGGATCCCTGCTTCGCGAGGTCGAGGGATGTAGCGTCATCATCCGCCTCGATGATCCAAAAACCCGACATGAATTCGGGCCCGTCGTTGGGCGGTCCGCGACCGACGACATTTGCACCGCTGCAGTTGTGGATGAGCTTCGAGTTATGGTGGGCCTCGACCCCTCCGGCGGCATCAAGGATTCGACAGAACCAAGCGATAGAAGCGGACCGTCTCGGTGGCGGTTGGATCCGCGATTTGCACGTCGCCTCCGTCGATGGTTCCAGAGGTGACAACCTGCCAATTGATCAGGTCCGACGAGGATTGAAGCACCAGCGTGCGGTCGGCTGGGCCTTGCAACCGCAGTCGGAAGCCCTCAGAGGATGCACCCAAGGCGGTCAGTTTCAGGTCGGGAGCAACGACCTCGGATCGGGTTCCAAAGACCTCCAGGCGGTAGTCCGACACCTGCCCAGCGTTGCCGCCGACGGTATCTCGGATTCGGAGCTTCCAATCGCCACGAGCTGACTCACCCCATTGGAAAACCGAGGTAAATCGGTGCTCGATGTTTTGGTTGGTATCTCCGTGGGGGACGAACAGGTGGCTGATCGTGCCGGCGGGCGATATCAGGTCGATGGCGAGTTCCCCACGCGACGGATGGGTGAGCGTCAAGTTCAGGGTGACCTGCTCGACCCTGAGGTCGTCTGTGACCAAGAGATTGCCCTCAAAGATCCCCTCGTCGGGAATGGGCGGGAGATCCTTTGTTGCTTTCACGACCACGGCACTCTGGCGTGCGCCGAGATTCCGCCAACCGGAGGCCAGTTGCACCGCGGCGGCTGCGTCCACTCG
>Ga0315907_10006437_pt1 | contig 12448 bp, 8 predicted proteins | sample LakEriMetagenome_3_FD_203525 | JGI IMG/M metagenome (GOLD analysis project Ga0315907, IMG submission 203525) | Freshwater fungal communities from buoy surface, Lake Erie, Ohio, United States - Buoy 12 MA123 | ecosystem: Environmental > Aquatic > Freshwater > Lake > Lake biofilm | place: USA...
TGTCCGATCGTCTAATGGCAGGACAACTGATTTTGGTTCAGTTTGTGTTGGTTCGAATCCAGCTCGGGCAACAGATAAAGGCTCTACTTCGGTAGGGCCTTTTTTATTTCAGTTTGATGACCGTGCCTGGTTTAGGTTCTTGTCCAGGTTCAAGCAAAGCTTTTTTATAGAGCTTTCTCAATTTTATTCCTGTTGATTGCGAAATACTCCACATCGTATCGCCGGACTTTACTTCGTATTCAGTAATTTTTGAATTGCTTCTTTTAGGTTGAAGATAAATGACTTGACCAGCTTGGATTTGCTGATTGTTTTGAAGGTCATTATATTTTTTAATTTGCCAAGGAGCCATATCGAGGTCATTAGCTATTGCCTCGATAGAGTCACCTTCTTTAGCAGTAACAAACTTGATTCGATTTTCACTTACACCGATTTCTCTATTATTTGAAATTACAATTTCCTTTCTCGTTTCATCTTTTTGAGGTGAAGTGTTTCTTTCTTTTTTCGGACTAGAATCTCTTTTGTTTCTTGAAGGCGAGCCGCCATTTTTAATGAGCTTTAGGCCTTCTTTATCAAGGTCAGCGAGATTATATTGTTCGATTAGATTTATCAGTAGTTGTGGGTACTTTGGATTGGTAGCGTATCCGCATTTTTTCAAGCCGTGAGCCCATCCTTTGTAATCCGTTATATCGAGAGTAAAGAGAGACTCATATCTTTTTTTCTGAAGAAAAATAGAGTGGTCTTCGAATGATTCGGAGGCGTTTTTATATTTTCTGAAACATTCATTTCGAGTTTCATCATCTTCGTGAATGGTAGCACCTTTCCAGTCGCTGTGGCATTTAATACCGAAGTGATTATTTCCTTCAATTGCGAGTCTAGAGTTTCCATTTCCGCTTTCTAGTAGGCCTTGAGCGATGGTGATGCTTGCAGGAATTTTGTGTAAAGCCATTTGACGAATAGCTTCTTCGCGCCATTTTTCTATGTAGTCGACAGCAGAAATTTTTTCCTCCAAGGCAGTACTCGTAGCCAGAGAGGAAAGTGAAATCAGTATAGAAATGGATGCGAGGAAGATTCTCATACCTTACAAATTAACGGAGCGGAGCTCGGTATTTGTTGGTAGAGTCATGTATTATGCCAACAACGCAGTGTTAGATTACTGTTCTGGATTTTCGGAGAAGTTTTTTTCTTCAATGACATTTCCTTTTTCATCAAAGAATCTCCAGTTGCCGATTTTTATTCCGTTGTCGTATTGCCCCTCGATTCTAAGCTGGCCGTTTTCGAACCACGTTTTGTACGCACCGTGCAGCACATTGTCTTTGTAGTTGTGCACACTCCAAGGGTTTGAGTTCTCGTAGAAAGCCATTGCAGGGCCGTTTTTAACACCTTTATCGAAAGCGTATTCCATGTAGATTTTTTTATCCTCATAGAAAAACTTCTCAGAAACTTTAAGGTCAGTTATGGTGTCTAAATAGATTGCTTTTTTTGGTGAGCCAATCTTTTCATTTTCTTTTGGTTCGAACCGCTCCTCTACTTTTTCAACGACATTAGGAGGCAGGGGTATATTTACTTCTGACCCCGTTTTTTTTCCCTTGCAGGCGTTGAGAGTGATGATGAGGGCTGAGAGATATAATACTACTTTCATTTTACTTATCACGATCGATGGTGTAATGCACTAATTTTTCGAGAGCTGTTTTTGCTTCACTGTTGGGGAAGGTAGCGAGAATATCGAGAGCGTTTTTTCTAAAATATTCCATTTTTATCACAGCATAATCGATACCACCAGCATCGACAACAGCTTTTACAAGCTCTTTTACTTTCACAGAGTTTGTGTTGTGATTTTTAACAATATTGACAAGATGTTTTTTTGTTGATCTATCACTTTTTGAAAGCGTATAGATCAGAGGTAATGTCATCTTTTTTTCTTGTATATCAATACCCACGGGCTTTCCGATATCTTTACCATAGCCATAATCGAAGAGGTCGTCTTTGATTTGGAAGGCCATACCCACGTTGATTCCGAAGTCGTGCATTTTTTTAATGTCCTCTTCGGATGCTTTTGCAGCAGCAGCTCCAGATTCGCAGCATGAAGCAATAAGCGAGGCTGTTTTTTGTGTAATAATTTTATAATACACCTCCTCAGTGATATTGAGGAGGCGAGATTTTTCTTGTTGAAGTAATTCACCTTCGCTCATTTCTTTTACCGCAGTACTTACGATTCGAAGGAGGTCAAATTCCTTGTTATCAACGCTAAGAAGCAGTCCACGAGACAGCAAGTAGTCGCCAACTAGTACGGCGATTTTATTTTTCCATAATGCATTTATAGAAAAGAAACCTCGGCGAGTCTGCGCGTCGTCGACTACGTCGTCATGCACGAGAGTTGCTGTGTGCAGAAGTTCAATGAGAGATGCCGCGTTGTAGGTAGAAGTTGTGACACCACCGCAAACCTTGCTTGAAAGAAAGACGAACATCGGGCGCATTTGCTTACCCTTTCTCTTGATAATATAGTGCGTGATTTTATCAAGGATTCCGTTATTGCTCTTCATCGCATTTCTGAAATACGTCTCGAACTCGAGCATTTCAGATTTGATGGGAGCTTGTATGTCGTCTATTGTTGCCACTTTTCGCTTCAAATGTAATAGAGAGAAGCTGAAAAATCCTCAAAAAGTTCATTGGTATAAAAAGTAAGAAATGCAATTATCTGTTACATAGCTGCATTTTAGGAGGAATGTCAAACGAATATTCATTTGACGGTAATAAAAACACCATTGTTTAAAAAGAATGGCCCATGTATGGTCGATGTTCGGGGGTATTCGACTTATTTTTGACGGCTAATTTTTTTAATCAAATACATCACTATGAATCAAACATCTACTTACATTTTCAAGCTTATTATGGCTTGTTTTCTTGTGGTGGGTAGCCTTTCCAACGTGAGTGCGCAGTGCACAAACAATGGAGTGTTCTTTGACGACTTGACGCCAGCTGGCGTTGGGGAAGTTAACTCAGGCTTCACATCATGTGCGTATGGTGGCGAGTATTACACAGTAAGTGTAGTCGCTGGCAACGTATACAATTTTAACACATGTGGTTCTACGTATGATACGCAGATCACATTGTTCACTAACACTGGAGGATACTTAGCCTATGACGACGACGGGTCGGTATGTGGCAGCGGTGCTTCAGATTTGACATGGACTGCTACCATAACAGGAACGGTGCGTGTTCAGATGAATCAGTACAACTGTATTACCAACCAAATATGTGCGCCTTTAGAAGTTATTTTGGTTTCTGAAGTAGCAGGTGGTTGTGAAAGCTATATCGTAACATCTCCTGGTCCATGTATCGATGCTTTACCATCGATCAATGTGACTTTGGTTGTTGCAGGTAATTGCACAATGAATACCGTATATGTGTCAATTGACGGAGGTGCATATGTGACACTTCCTTTGAATCAACCATTGGCTCACAGCGAGACCTTATCGTTGACAGGAGCCGATCCATATACTTCTTACTCGATGTACGGTCAGTTGTCAGATGGTACTTTGACAAATGAAATGGAACTTACCACTGGTGACTGTGGTTTTGCGGGATGTGAAGAAGTAACGTTCGCAATTAATCCAGACTGCTACGGAGACGAGGTTTCTTGGGCAGTTTATGATCAGCTTGATCAACTCGTTTATTTCGTTGGACAAGATGTATATCCAAATGCATTTGGAGACGCTTTGTATCCGACTACATTGTGTTTGAATCCAGGTTGCTACACTTTTGAAATTTATGATTCATCTGGAGATGGGCTATCAGACGGTACAGGTACATGTGCGAACGACGGTTTCTTCTTCGCGATAGATAGCCAGAACAATACTTTGTTTGAAGGAGATGCTGTCTATACGACACAAGATACCTATTCATTCTGTGTTGGTGCAGAGCCTTGCACGTTCATCAATACCACATCAGCTTTTGTTTCTTGTGCTAATGGATTTAATGAATATGAATTTGTAGCAAATTATGTTGGAGACTGCACAGTGGCGAGCATCATGACATTCAACTCTGTTGAGGGTTGGGTAGAGTTGGACGCTTCTACATTTGGTTTCTTGTCAGGTGAGTCAATGTACATCACTGGTCTTTTGAATAACACCAATTACCAGTATTATGTTATTCTTTCAGATGGAACAGAAAGCAACACAGGGTTCTTCAGCACAGGTGACTGTAATGAAGCTTGTGGCAATGCTAATCTAGAGGTAGTTACAGGTGAGTGTTTGACTGTGAACGGGGTTAGCTATGCTACCGCAAACCTATACTTCGAATACATTGGAAGTTGTGGTGTAAGTTCAATTTATTACTCAACTGATGGCGGTGTAAATTTTGAAATCTTAGATATTTCAGCTGACGGAGTTGTGAACGGAAGTGTTCAAGAATATTACTTTACTCCAGGCGCTACTTACTATTTGTTCTACATGCTAGAAAATGGTGAGCAGTCTGATGTTGTAGTTTATACAGCAGAGGATTGTTTGAGCGGAGAAACTATTTGTGATTGTGATGGAACACAACTTCCAATTGAAGCTACTGCTTGGTTGGGAGATGGATCATTAGATGACGGAACATTCTTATGGAATAATGAGCTTCCAGTTAACTTTAACTGTCAACTATGGGGTTTTGACTGTGATGATGCTGGTGTAGGTGTGAGCCTTGATCCATTCGGTGTTTGTTATGGAAACTTACCTCCAGGTAATGGTTGTGTTGATCAAATCTGCAACGGAGTGGTAGTAGAAGTTGCTATCGATTGCTATGCAGAAGAGACAGCAGTTCAGATTATCAATGAAAGCGGCGAGATTGTTTATTCTTTTGACGAGACATTCTTCGTTGATCCAAACTCAATGGTAACACAACCAATGTGTCTTCCAACAGGATGTTACACGTTTGTGATTACAGACATATTTGGTGATGGTCTTGGTTCTGTTGAATGTGCTACTCCAGGATATTTTGTTGTCTATGATGAGACAGGAGATTTAGTAACTGGCGGTGGAGACTTTGGCAGCATCTATTCACAAGAGTTCTGTGTAGGTGGTGATGCTTGTTCTAATTTGACATTGGATATAAATGCAGAGGCATGTGTTGACTATGAAAACTCAACATTATCTCCATCAGTATCTTTGGATATCAACTATGACGGTGATTGCAGCGTAGCTGCGATTTACATTGCGGTTGACGGTGGCGAATATCAGCCATTCGAATATGCAGAAGGCGAGCTAGTGAGTGGAAGTAACACACAGTTCTACAATTTTACAGCGAACACTTCATACAGCTTCTTCTACGTATTGACAGACGGTTCAGTGTCTTCAGTTGAATCATTTATCACAGGCGATTGTAACAATGAAATTTCAATTTGTGACTGTGCTGGCACATCGCACTCGATTGGTGTATTGGCATGGTTGAGTGATGGATTTGCTGACAACGGAGCATATGATTGGGTAGGTCAACCAGTAGATTTCAACTGTGCTACATGGGGATATGACTGCGGTGACGTAGTAGGTGCTCCAAGCATTGACGTTTATGGAGTTTGCTCAGGTAACTTACCTCCAAACAATGGCTGTATTGATGAGAACGAAGTACTTGGTTGTACAGACCCAGCAGCGTTGAACTACAACCCAGCGGCGACCGTTAATAATGGTTCATGTGTCTACAATGCACAGTTTGGTTGTTTGGATGAAAACGCATGTAACTTCTCTTCAACGGCTATTTATGACAACGGAAGCTGCGAGTACTTAACATGTGCAGGTTGTACAGATCCTGGTGCTACCAACTATGATTCATCAGCTACAATTGATGACGGTTCTTGTAACTACGACGCAATCGCAGGTTGTACAGATGCAGATGCATTGAACTACAATCCAACAGCGACTGAAGATGACGGATCATGTGTTTACACTTGTGATTGGCCATCAGTAACGTACACTGCTCATTGCAACACAGCTGACCTAGAAAACTATTTCGTAACAATGTCTATTACTGACCTTGGAAATGGTTCACCATACATTGTAACAAACAGCTACAGCCAAGCACAGTATACAGTGAATTTCTTGGGTACTATCGAAGTAGGTCCATTCCCGAATGACCAAGAAGTCGTTATTACTGTTGTTTCAGCAGCGGTTACATCTTGCTTCATTACTTCACCTGTATTGAGCAGCGACTGTTCTAATCCAGATAGCGTTTCAGAAACTATTTCTACAGATACAATGGTTAGCGTTTATCCAAACCCAACAACTGGTCGTTTGAATATCTACAGCGCAACTGTATCAGGCATGGTTCAAATCAGAATGTTTGATCACACAGGTAAGTTGATTGAGTCAACGCAAATGAACATTGCGACTGGCGCGACAAATACATTTGATGTGAGCAAGTTTGCAGCGGGTACTTATCACCTAGAGGTGATCAGCAACGATCGCGTGCAGCACGAGAGTATTATCATTCAGAAGTAATTCTGAATGCATGAAATAAAAAAGCCTCCCAGCAATGGGAGGCTTTTTGTTTTTTATACAAAAACTAGATTATTTTACCTTGAAGTAAGAAACGTCTTCAGTTGTGAAGAAGTAGCTATTCTTCATATTTGCTTCAAAGAATTTTTTCATTGCATCTGAATTATCAAAAGTTTCTTTGATGTAAGGAGTTACTTCAGAAACTACGATTTTGAAATCACCTTGCTTTTCGATTTTGTATAGGTTGTAAGAACTGTATTCAGAATCTTCTTTCACATTTACAAAAAGAGTTCCTGCGATATCAGTAAAGTGCGCCATGTAATAGACAGGCTCAGCTGTTGCGCTAGATTTTTCAGTCAGTTTCATGGTCGTTTCGCTAGCCTTAGAAATTTCAAGGGTAGCTCCATCACCGTTTTGTTTTTCCCAAGTGCCAACAAAGCTATCAGATACTTTGACTGTTGGATTGCTAAGGGGCACAGTTGAGGTGTAAGGACAGCCCATTAATACCGTTGCGATTGCTGTTGCACCAATGATGTTCAGCCATTTGTTCGTTTTCATGTTGAGGAATTATTAGAATTTGGCTGAAAGGTATAGAGTTCAAAAGGAATCTGAGTACGCCGTTTACCCTAATTAACATAAAATGAAATCCGTTATATATTTACTTCACGCTACAACTTTAGCGTACTCTCCTTTGTCTACAGATTGTGAAGCACCTAATTAGATTGCTCATATTGCTCTTTATTCAGGCCCCGGTGTTGTCGTGGACTCAGGCATCTTTTGTTGAAAATAAGGGGCAGTGGCCAAGTCAAGTTTTAGCTGCGTCAGATTTATCTACAGGAAAATTGTGGATTGAAAATCATGGCTTGACTTATCAGCTTTTGGACCCTCATTTTATACAATCCCTTCACCCAGGGAATATGGATTTGACAGATTCCATTCGAGGACATAATTATCAAGTAAAGTGGGTAAACAGTAATTCAGCAACATTTTCTGGTGAATCTCCAAAGACATATTATTTGAATTATTATGTTGGAGAAGAAAGCTCTTGGGCTAGTGGTGTGAAGGTTTATGGCTCGAGTTTATTGAAAAACATTTATGAAAAAATAGACGCACGAATTCATTCGCCTTCAGGTAGTTTGAAATATGATTTTATCGTGCATCCTGGAGCATCTACAAATGATATCCAATTGACCTATGAGTACACGAACGGTTATTCGCTAATTGATGGAGAGCTACATATAGAAACGAGTGTAGGTAGAGTAGTTGAGGCCAGACCTTTTGCTTATCAAGTCAAGTCAGGTAGAATTGTTCCTGTGGTATGTAATTACGAATTGATAGATGGGGTTGTCCGTTTTTCAGTTGGAGACTATGATTATGATGTCGACTTGATCATCGATCCGGAGATTGCATTTTCAACATTTGTTGGGTCAACGGCGTCGAACTTTGGGTTTACTGCTTGCAATGACTTATCCGAGAATCTTATTTCTGGTGCTGCAGTATTTAATCCAGGTTATCCAACTACCAGCGGAGCCTTTAGTGAGAGCTTTAACGGAGCGACTACGAATTACATGGACATTGGTATTTCGAAGTTTTCGGCCAATGGAACACAGTTATTGTATTCGACGTATTTCGGAGGGGCTCGGCAGGAAACACCGCATAGTTTGATTGTCGATTCAGAAGACAATATTCTATTAATGGGAGTAACAGGTAGTCCAGATTTACCTTCAACAATTGGTGTTTATCAGCCTGTGTTTGTTGGCGGCCCTCAGTTTTCAATGATTGGGTTTTTCACGAGCAGCCATCTTTTAGGATGTGATATTTTTGTAAGTAAGTTTAGTAACGGAGGATTATTGCTAGCCTCCACATTTGTTGGTGGTCCAGGAAATGACGGCCTGAACAATTCCGATCAGCTATATTACAATTACGGTGATGCCTTTAGAGGAGAAATCAATTTTGACGATCAGAATAATATTTATGTGGCATCCTGCACGCGAGGTGATTTTCCGATGTTGGCTAACGGTGCTCAAACAACCTACGGGGGAGGCTTTTCTGACGGGTTGCTTTTTAAGATGTCGAGTGACCTTTCCACTATGCAATTAGCTACTTATTTGGGAGGCGTAGACAATGATGCATGTTATGCAATTGAATTCGACAATCAGAATAATCTGATAGTGGCGGGAGGAACGAAAAGTTTGAATTTTCCCCACGTATCTGGCGGCGCAGATAATGTGTTTGATGACGAAACAGATGGATTTATTTTAAGAATTGATCCATCAGATTTTTCTGTTATTAACGGAACTTATGTGGGCACTCCAGAATACGATCAAGTATATTTTCTTCAAACAGATATGCAAGGAAATATATATGCGCTTGGGCAAACAGAAGGAGATATGCCAATAAGCACCGGTTTGTACGGTCAAGCAAATAGCGGTCAGTTTATTCGAAAGTTTAATCAAACATTGACCCTTGCCTTGTGGACAACGACAATCGGTACAGGCTCGGGAGAGATTGATATTTCGTTGACAGCATTTTTAGTGAGTGACTGTGATCAAATATTTTTTAGTGGATGGGGCGGACAGACAAACTCTACAACCTGTGGAGGTTTTTATGATTGTTATGCGCAGTTTAGCACCACAGTGGGGTTACCCATTTCTCCTGATGCGTTTCAGCCGAATACAGACGGAAGCGATTTTTACTTATGCGTATTAGAGCCCAATGCAACAGGCTTGATCTACGCATCTTATTTAGGTGGCGGTGAAAGCGCAGAGCACGTTGATGGCGGAACTTCTCGCTTCGCAAAAAACGGGACCGTCTATCAAGCGGTGTGTGCAGGATGTCAGGGCAATAGTGATTTTCCAAGTAGCCCAGGAGCATGGAGTGCGACCAACCCGAGTCAGGGATGTAATCTAGCAGTGTTTCGATTTAACCTGGGTCAAATTGAGGCTACAGTAGAAATAGATGGTCCGAATGAAATCTGTGTTGGAACCCCCGCAAACTTTTTGAATCTTAGCGAAGGTGGAGATAGTTTTGAGTGGGTTTTGGGAGATGGGTTTACTTCTACAGAAAATAACGTAAGCCACATTTATGCGACACCAGGTGTTTACGAAGTTCAATTAATTGTAGATACCGAGCTCGAATGTTTGATAGGTGACACGACATCAGTGACGATCACGATTCTTCCAGGTCCAATGCCTACAATCGCTCCTGTTACTCCTGTTTGTCCGAATACACAAGTGTCATTAGTTGGTAATGGATCATCACTCGCATACTGGATTGAAGACCCGCTTCTTTCTGATGAAACGATTCTTACACCAACGGCAGTAGTAGCAGTTCCATCCATTTTCTATTTGGTAGATGAGAATGATTGCGGTGTTGATACGGTTTCTGTTTTAGTTGATGTTTTTGAAATAAACACGAGCATTAGTGAGGACGAAAGTATATGTATAGGGTCGTCTGTAGATCTAGAAGCCACGGGTGGCGCGGCATATGTGTGGACTCCTAGTTTGTATTTGAATACAAACACCTCAGCGCTAGTCAGCAGTACACCAACCGAAACAATTACTTATAGTGTTGAGATTACGACTGCGGATAATTGTGTAGCGTCAGAAGATGTTACCATAACAGTTGACGCGCAAGGTATCGGCGGGTTAGTTTATGATACCATCACTATTTGTTTTGGAAATAATGTGACACTTCAAGCACAGCCCGCGAACAGTTATTTATGGACACCGTCGAACACCTTGTCGAGTGGGGTAATTAGTAACCCTATAGCGACGCCTACAACGACCACCACCTATTCCGTTTTACTCACAAACGCATGTGCTCAAGGAACAGACGAGGTCACTATTGAAGTAATTCCTCCCGCGGCAGTTGCAGAGGGCGGAGGAGTTATTTGTGATGGAGGAAGTGTTTCTGCGTATGGGTTTGGTGGTGTAGAGTATAGATGGGAGCCACAGAATTTGGCCTTCCCATTTGACAATGATTCTACCATACTCTCACCAACAGAAACAACCACATTTACGCTCTATGTCATAGATGAAAATGGATGTGGATCTACCGCGACTGTGGATGTCTTTATTCTAGACTCACCACAGCCTTTTGCTGGTCCAGATATGTCATTTGAATACCCCGACCGTGTGCAGTTAATCGGAAGTGCATTTACCAACACCTATCAATGGTATCCTGCTACGGGCTTGAGCTGCACCAATTGCTTATTTCCATTCGCACAACCATTAGAACCCACCTATTATGTGTTGGAAGTTGTATCGGACGAGGGTTGTGTTGGACGAGACTCAGTATTAGTAACCCCTTATTTCCCAATATGGGTTCCGAATACAGTTACCGCCGACAACGACGGCATCAATGATGTTTTCCGTGCAATTGGTCAGGACATAAAAGGGTTTCATATATTGATATTCAATCGTTGGGGAGAATTGATATTTGAGTCTCGAGATATTGATGAGCCATGGGTTCCTGGTTTGAATGGCTATTATGTTCAAGACGGGACTTACCAATGGATTATTGAATATGATTCTATTGATCGCAGAAAGCGATTAGTTGGCCATGTGAATGTATTGAGGTAAGACCTCAAACATTATCTTTGCTGCATGGCATACGAAAATTTACTTTTATCACAGAAGGACGCTGTTCTTACTATTACGATTAATCGTCCAGATCAGTTAAACGCGCTTAATAAAAACACCATTGAGGAGTTGAATAAGGCATTGGCATTGGCCGATGTGAATCCAGAAGTGCGAGTTATTATCTTGACTGGTTCAGGTGAGAAAGCGTTTGTCGCAGGGGCAGACATTAAAGAATTTGCGGCGTTTAGCGTAGAAGAAGGTCGTATGCTTAGCCGCAGAGGTCAAAAGCTTTTGTTTGATTTTGTAGAAAACATGAGCAAGCCAGTTATTGCAGCCGTGAATGGTTTTGCATTAGGTGGAGGTCTAGAGTTGGCAATGAGTTGTCACATTCGTGTTGCAAGCGATAATGCTAAAATGGGTCTTCCAGAAGTGTCGTTAGGAGTAATTCCAGGATATGGTGGAACGCAGCGTTTGACGCAGCTTGTGGGCAAGGGAAAGGCGATGGAAATGATTGCCACTGCCGGAATGATTCCAGCAACAGAGGCATTAGACTGGGGCTTGGTGAATCATGTAGTTCCAGCTGCCGAGTTGACTGCGAAGTGTGAAGAGATAGCAGGCAAGATTGTCAAGAATTCTCCATCCGCAATAGCATCCGCTTACAGAGCTATTCTTTCAGGATTTAAGAAAAACGCTGTTGGATATGAGGCCGAGATCAAAGAGTTTGGTCTATGCTTCGGCACAGAAGATTTCAAAGAAGGAACAGCAGCTTTCATGGAAAAAAGAAAGCCAACATTTACAGGAAAATAATGTCGATTCAAGTCATCAATAAGTCGGGGTTCCCATTACCGAAATACGAAACGGAACACTCGGCGGGCATGGATTTGCGCGCAAATATTGAAGAGCCAATTTCGATTGAGCCACTTCAAAGAGCGCTGGTTCCTACAGGGTTGTTTATTGCCTTAGAACCCGGAACAGAAGCGCAGATTCGTCCACGAAGCGGACTGGCATTCAAGCAAGGACTTACGGTGCTCAACTCTCCTGGCACTATTGACGCCGACTACAGAGGAGAAATCAAAGTTTTATTAGTGAATCTATCGTCGGAGGTTCAGGTGATCCAATCGGGAGATCGCGTGGCTCAGATGGTGATTGCTCGATATGAGCGTGCCTCTTTGATTGAAGTGGAGATACTGGATGACACAGCTCGAGGTGAGGGTGGTTTTGGCAGCACAGGAAAGAAATAATTCCCCTTTCTATTGTTCATTACTCGTTGGCGCAACCTTCAGGATTTAAGGTTGTAGTGCTTTCCTTTGTCCATTGCTAACTTGTAATATGAAAATAATTGTCCCTATGGCGGGTATGGGCAAGCGCCTCCGCCCACATACTTTAACCACTCCCAAA
>Ga0315907_10006439_pt1 | contig 12445 bp, 10 predicted proteins | sample LakEriMetagenome_3_FD_203525 | JGI IMG/M metagenome (GOLD analysis project Ga0315907, IMG submission 203525) | Freshwater fungal communities from buoy surface, Lake Erie, Ohio, United States - Buoy 12 MA123 | ecosystem: Environmental > Aquatic > Freshwater > Lake > Lake biofilm | place: USA...
TGAAAAGAAGACGTCAGCGACGCGTATTGGCTCAACTATGACGACGCCCGGGAGTCGGCCGATCTCGCGTAGCACGGTATCGCTTCGTTGGTCCGCAAAGGTGAGTGTGGCGTGCATACGCTGCGCCGTACCGAAGTTCAGTTCGAGTAGGCGATTGATGGCGATTGGAAAGTGCTCAGACATGATCAACAAGGCCAAGGCGAGTGCAATTCCGATAATGGTCATCGCACTGCGACGTGGGAACTGGAACAGCCTTCGTACCACCATCCTCGAGCGTAGTGACAGGTTATCCAATCGCTGCTCGATGCGACTGCTAAGCTTGCGAAAAGATGTCGGCGTCGGTGGCGATAGCGCGACGATGGGTGCAAGACTCGTCGCCTGACGCACTGCGCTGAACGAACCTAACAGACCTGCCAGTAGACCGATTGCAGCGGCACCGCCGTAGGTCAATGTATCGACTCTAAAGTCGAGGCTCGGAAAGTGATACACCTCACGGTACACCCCGGTCATGTATTCGCCGACGATCGTACCGAGCAAGATACCGAGCCCAATGCCGACTACGGAAAACGCCAGCGAGAATTGGGCGTAATGCCAGCCGATAGTCCGGTTTCGATAGCCGAATGATTTCAGTAGCCCGATGTTGGGCCTCTCCATCCCCACCAGGCGAGAGAGAACCGAGTGAATCAGGAACACGGCAACGAGCAGGAATATCGGCGGCAGGATACTGGCGAGCGTTTTCAGTTGCGATAGCTCGTCTGTCACATATCGTGCGGATAGCATCCGATCGCGCCCGTATGCGCCGCGGCTGCCGTAGCGTGTCAAGCGTTCGTCGATGGTGGCGCTGACGGCAGCAAACGAATTTTCTGCAGACAAGCGCACGACCAAATCATTGAAGGCACCATTGAGTTCGAGGGCGCGGGCGAGCGTGTTGCGGTTGATCCAAAGCACGCCGAAGCGTCCGGGTTCCGGCAAAATGCTGCCTGGAGCGACCGCAAACACGAATTCCGGGCTGCTGGCTATGCCCACGATGTTGAACCGCTTTCGTTCGCCGCGAATCAGGAGTGAGATCGTTCCGCCGGGTTCGATTTCGTGCGCGGTGGCAAAGGCTTCGTTGACCAAGGCTTCGTCGGTGCGATGTATTTCCGGCCAGCGCCCGGCTCGCAAGACGAGGTCGTTGACCGTCGGGCGCCTGCCCTCGGGAAGAGAGAGCAGTTGTGCGGTGACGGGCTCATCGACTGACGGCAAGTCGATCAATCCGAAGCCCACCGTGCGTGTTTCGATCGCAGCGATACCGGGGATGAGTGCCAGAGATGGCGCTAGGCTGTCGGGCGCTCTCACGAGCGAGGTGGTCAGGTCGGCCATCTTCGACTTTCGGTAGTAGTCGTCACGCGCTGACTCCAGCGACGCATAGGTGCCGATGGACATGACGAAGATGGCGATGCCGCAGCCGAGCACCGTCCCAGCAGCGATGGCCTGTATCCACAGGCGGCGCAGATCGCGAAGTAACTTGTGAGTGAGTGGGTTCACCAGCGGACCTGGCTCGGCGCGACTCGCCGGGCATTGACCTCCACCGTGCGAATCATCCCGTCGGCAAAGTGAACGACGCGATCGCCGATGCGGGCGATGTCCGAGTTGTGCGTGATGAGCAGCGTCGTGGTGCCAATGGTTTCATTGACGTGCAGCAAAGATTCGAGCACCTTGACGCCCGTTGCCACATCCAGAGCGCCTGTCGGCTCATCGCATAGCAGAACGGTCGGTCGCTTGACGATCGCCCGAGCGATAGCGACCCGTTGTTGCTCTCCGCCCGAGAGTTGTGCCGGAAAGTGCGTGCTGCGTTCATTCAGCCCGACCAACCGCAGTGCTTCGTCCGGCGACATCGGTTCGTCGGCGATTTGACTCACCAATTCGACATTTTCGCGGGCGGTCAAACTCGCGATCAGGTTGTAGAACTGGAAGACGAATCCGACGTGGCCTCGTCGATACTCGGTCAGTGTGTCATCGTCTGCCGTCGCGAGATCGAGGTCGCCGAAACGCGCGCTGCCGGAAGTGGGGCGGTCGAGACCACCTAGGATGTTAAGCAGTGTCGATTTGCCCGAGCCTGAGGGTCCGAGCAGAACCAGTAGCTCGCCGGGATCGATCGTCAGATCGATACCGCGCAGGGCGTGCACGGTGGCGGGGCCTGTTCCGTAGGACTTGCAGAGTCTTTCCAGGGCGAAGACGGGGGCCGAAGCGGGTTTCATGTGGCTGGGTTGACCAACCCCCGATGAGGTGGCGCTCCTTACGGGATTCGAACCCGTGTTACAGCCTTGAGAGGGCTATGTCCTGGGCCTCTAGACGAAAGGAGCGTTGGGCCGAGTGATGACGTACCGAGGCGAGGTATTATAGGCGCCCGCCACGATTGCTCAAGCGGAACGCATTGCTTTGAATTCAAATCCTGCCTCCCCAGAGGCGACTCCTCGTCTCGCGCGCATCATCCCGCGTGATTCCCATCCTATCTCGCGCTCACGCATCTCACCCGATGCGTTGCGGGTCTTGTACCGACTGCGGGAGGCGGGCTTTCAGGCTTTCCTCGTCGGTGGCTGTGTGCGAGACCTCATGCTCGGCATCGAGCCGAAAGACTTCGATGTCGCTACCGATGCACTGCCGGAACAAGTCAAGAAACTGTTTCGCAATTGCCGATTGGTAGGGCGTCGCTTTCGACTGGCGCACGTGTTTTTCGGTCGAGAGATCATCGAGGTGGCCACCTTCCGCGCCTCGAGTGCGCCGTCTCAAGCCGAGGATCCGGTGGAGTTGATCGATGAATCGATCGACGAAGTGATCGGTGATGTCGAGTCGAGTAATGCAGCGGGCGACACGGTAGATGCGCACGATATCCACGACTTCGATGAGAACCTCGAGCGAGTCGTCGACGATAGCGGACGCATCCTGCGCGACAACGTCTACGGCAACATCGATGACGATGTATGGCGACGCGATTTCACCTGCAATGCGCTGTACTACAACATTGCCGATTTCTCCGTGTGGGATTACTGCGGTGGTTTCGAGGATGTGCAGGCTAAGCGCTTGCGTCTGATCGGCGACCCTGAGACCCGTTACCGCGAAGATCCTGTGCGTATGCTGCGGGCTGCTCGTTTCGAAGCGAAACTCAATTTTGAGATCGAGCCGGCGACCGCCGAGCCGATCGGCCAGTTAGCGGAGTTGCTCGCCGGAGTTCCGGCTGCGCGATTGTTCGATGAGACTTTGAAGTTGTTCTTGACGGGACACGGTGCGCGCAGCCTCGAGACTTTGCGCGATCGTGGTTTGCTGAAAGTCTTGTTGCCGAACGTCGGCGACTTTATCGAGCGCTATCCCGATAGTCCGCCGGCACGCATGCTGATGCAGGCACTCGCCAACACGGATGCTCGGGTGCAGGCCGACAAGCCGGTGACGCCAGGGTTCTTGTTTGCGGTGTTGCTCTACGGATCGATCGGTCTTGAGATCGAGAAAGCGCCGCGTGAGCAATGGCATGATATCGCTACGATTCTCGATGCCGTTGATCGGGCGGTGATGGTCATTCATCGGCGAGTTGCAGTGCATCGTCGATTCATCCTTGGCTTGCGCGACATGTTCGCCCTTCAGCCGCGTTTGGAGTCGCCGCGTGGCCGTCGCGCCTTGCGCACGATGGAGCATCCGCGTTTCCGTGCCGCCTTCGATCTGCTGCAACTACGCTCGCAATTCGGCATGGCCGATGCCGCCATCGTCGAGTGGTGGTCGCGCATGCAGTCGGCTAACCCGGAGCAGCGCGCCGCGATGGCTGAAAGCCTAGGGCGTGCAAGTGGTTCGGGTCCCGCCCGCAGTGGTACATCGCGTAGTCGCGGTGGACGACGTCGCGGACGAGGTGGTCGTAGTCGACGCAGCGGCGATTGATGTCGTGCTCTGGCAGCCTGCCTACATCGCCCTTGGCAGCAATCTTGGTGATCCACAGGCTGCTCTAGAGCGCGCCATCGTCGCGATATCGGCCTTGCCCAAGACTCAATCTTGGCGTCGCTCGGCCTTGTATCGGACCGTGCCCTTCGGCCCAGTCAAGCAGGCTGATTTCATCAATGCCGTCATCGGGGTGCTCACCCAGATGCCGCTTGAGGATTTCTTTGCAGCGTTGCAGCAACTGGAGACGGAGCTCGGCAGGGGGCCGCGACAAGAGCGCTGGGGTCCGCGCGAGATTGATCTAGATTTATTGGTCTACGGCCATGAGACCCGTGACTCGGAGTCGCTTCGATTGCCTCACCCCGGGATACCGGAGCGCGATTTCGTTCTGTATCCTTTGCGGGACGTTGCCGCCGATTTGTACATTCCGGGCTTGGGTCGCGTTCGCGATCTAGCCGAACGAGTTTCCAATCGAGGGGTGCAGCGTCTGGCTTGAGTGGTCGGGAGAACATGTCGGACGCCCCCAAACACCGCTTCGTTGTCATTGAAGGTCCCATCGGGGTCGGCAAGACGTCGTTGGCGCGTCGTTTGGCTGCGGTCTGGAACGCTGAGCTCATCCTCGAGCAAGCCGAGAGCAACCCCTTTCTAGAGCGCTTTTATCGCGATCCGGTCGGCTCTGCGTTACCTGCGCAGTTGCACTTCCTGTTCCAGCGTACGCAACAGTTGTCGGGGCTTCATCAAGACGACCTGTTTGCTTCGGTGAGGGTTGCCGACTATCTGCTCGAAAAGGACAAGCTGTTCGCGCGGGTGACGCTCGATGACGCTGAGTTCAGTCTCTATGAGCAGGTCTATGCGCGGATGGTGGTAAATCCGCCGAAGCCCGATCTCGTCATCTATTTGCAGGCGCCGGTGGATGTCTTGATGGAGCGTATTGCAAAGCGTCGCATCAAGGCCGAGCAGTTGATCGAACGGGCTTATCTGGAGAAGTTGAACGAAGCTTACGCTCGGTTTTTCCACGACTACGACAGTGCGCCGACCTTGATCGTGAACGCCGCGACGCTCGATCCGTTGTCACGCGAAGCCGATTTCGCTGAGCTGCTCTCAGCCATCGAGCGCATGAAGCGCGGTAAACTTTATTTCAACCCGCTGCGCCACGCAGCACTCTGATCCCATCTCGGAAAACTTTCATGTACACGCATTTGCAATTGCGCGATTCCACGCGTCCGCCTGTGTCTCTCGCCACGCTCGCGCGTATGAAAGCGCAAGGTGAGAAGATCGCTTCGCTCACCTGTTACGACGCGAGCTTCGCAACGTTGGTTGACGAAGCGGATGTCGATCTTGTGCTGGTCGGCGACTCGCTCGGCATGGTGATCCAAGGTCACGACACCACCGTGCCCGTCACCATGGACGATATGGTCTATCACTGCAAAGCCGTTGCGCGAGGTTTACATCGACCCTTGCTGATGGCGGATCTGCCGTTTGCGAGTTATCCGACTCGCGATGTGGCGCTCGCCAATTCCGTTCGATTGATGCAAGAGGGTGGCGCCGAAATCGTGAAGCTCGAGAGTGGGCCTTCGCAAATCGAGGTGGTCGAGTTCTTGTCTTCGCACGACATTGCCGTCTGTGCGCACCTCGGTCTAAAGCCGCAATCGGTTCACAAGACGGGGGGCTTTCGAGTTCAGGGTCGCAGTGGGGATGCGGCTTCCGCGATGGTGCAGGCGGCGAAGGATCTCGAGTCAGCGGGCGCAGATCTCATCCTTCTCGAGTGCATTCCGAGCGAGCTCGGGCAGCGCATTACAGAGGCATTGCAGGTGCCCGTCATCGGCATCGGAGCTGGGCCCGCCACGGACGGCCAGATTCTCGTGCTGTACGACGTGCTCGGCATCACCACCGGTCGCAAGCCGCGGTTCGTGCTCGATTGCATGCAAGGCGCCTCGGGCAATCTCGATGCGATGCGACGGTATGTGCAGGCCGTCAAATCCTTGACATATCCAGCCCCCGAACACTGCTTCAGTTGACCGGAGCTGTGCCGTTACGTAACGGTGACTCTGCTACGATGTATTCCAAATGCAACGGGTCAACTCGGTAGAACAACTGCGTCAGTCAGTGGCGGCGTGGCGCGCCGCAGGCGATCGCATTGCCTTGGTTCCGACCATGGGCAATCTCCATGGCGGACACATGGCGCTTTTTAGGCAGGCATACAAGCATGCGAAGCGTTTGATCGTCAGTAGCTTCGTCAATCCGATGCAATTCGGACCGAGCGAAGATTACGAGCGTTATCCGCGTACGCCCGATGCCGATTCAGAGATTTTGCGTCGATCCGGTTGCGATATTTTGTTCGTACCCGAGGTTAACGAGGTTTATCCGCGAGGATTGGCGTTTGCGACTCGCGTGCAGGTGCCCGGTTTTAGCGAAATTCTCGATGGTGAGTTTCGACCGGGGCACTTCGAGGGTGTCGCGAGTGTGGTGATGCGCCTCTTCAGTATGGTGCAGCCCAACGTCGCGATTTTTGGTGATAAGGATTACCAGCAGTTGCTCGTGATTCGGCGCATGGCAACCGATTTGTTTCTGCCCGTCGAGATCGTCGGCTCACCGACGGTTCGTGCGCCCGACGGTTTGGCTCTGAGCTCTCGTAATGTCTATCTTTCCGAAGATGAGCGTGCGATCGCGCCGAAGCTATACGAAGAGTTGCGCCGTGTCGCAGTGGCGATCGATACCGATGATGAATCGGCCAAAGATTTGCAGGCGCTCGAAACCGAGGCGCGGCGCAATCTGCGCGCGTTTGGGTTCAAGGTTGAGTACTTCACCATCCGCAGTGCCAATACACTGTTGACGCCGAGCCTGTCGGAATCGGAGCTGGTGATCCTCGTTGCGGCTCGCCTTGGGCGTGCTCGATTGATCGACAATACCCGCGCGACGCGTCCCTAGTTGCGAGTTCGTCGTGCCTAGCCGCTACGCGTAGCGAGCTGCTGCAACGCCCATTCGACGTGTTCCCGGACCACCGGCGATGGGTGGTGACGGCGCGACTCCAAAGCCGCCAACGTTTCTTCGCTCCGCGCCCCGTTACCGAGAGCGATGGCGATGTTGCGTAACCAGCGTTCGTGTCCGATGCGACGGATCGCCGAGCCGCGCAGTCGTTCCTCAAAGTCCGTCTCGCTCCACGAGAAAAGATCGGTCAGTTTTGCGGCATCGAGACCGAGACGAGCGCGTCGTAAATCGGGGTGGGAGGCCGCTTGTGCGAATTTGTTCCACGGGCAGACGAGCTGACAGTCGTCGCAGCCGTAGATGCGATTACCCATCAGTGATCGCAGCGATTCATCGATGGCGCCATCGTGTTCGATGGTCAGGTACGAGATGCAGCGCCGTGCGTCGAGCTGCCAAGGTGCCGTGATGGCGGCTGTTGGGCAGGCAGGAATGCAGGCCTCGCAGGTGCCGCAATGGGCGCTTGCGCGCACATCGACCGGCAAGGGCAGGTCGGTATAAAGCTCGCCTAAGAAAAACCAGGAGCCGGCATCGCTCGCGATCAAATTCGTGTGCTTGCCGATCCAGCCGAGGCCGGCGTTTCGCGCGAGTGCCTTCTCGAGCACCGGGCCGGAGTCGACGTAGACGCGATAACCGAAAGCACCGATACGTTCGACTAGGCGGTCTGCGAACGTCTGTAGCTTGTTACGCAGGATCTTGTGGTAGTCGCGACCGATCGCATAGCGCGACACATAACCGAGCTCTGAATTCGCGAGCACGTCTTCGGCCGGCACAGCCTCGGCCGGCCAATAGTCCATGCGTACGCTGATGACGCAGATGGTGCCTGGCCGCAGTTCCGCTGGACGTGAACGCCGCGTGCCGTGACGCTCCATATAATGCATCTGACCGTGACGGCCTTCGGCGAGCCAACGCTGCAGGTGGGTTTCGTCTTCCGAGAGCTCCAGATTGCCAACGCCGATGGCGGAGAAGCCGAGGCCGGCGGCGAGCGCGTCGAGATCGTCTCGCAAGGCTTGCCAATCAGGGGTGGCCATCATGGCCGCGAGTATACTGTTGTGCATGATGGCGCCGCTCTCATTGCACACGGTTGCGCAAGTCCGCGCGCTCGAGCGGCACTGGATCGATGTCGTCGGTATGCCCTCGTTCGAGTTGATGTTGCGAGCTGGAGTGTTCGCGATGCGTCAGTTGCGCGCGCGTTGGTCTGCGGCACGCGACATTCTCGTGCTCGCGGGTGGAGGAAATAACGCGGGGGATGGCTATATCCTGGCGCACGAGGCTCGGCGTCTCGGTTTGTCGCCGAGCGTGCTGGCGTTGACGCCGCCGCAGATGCTGAGAGGGGATGCCGCTCGAGCGGCTGAGCAGTGCGTTGCCGCGGGCGTACCCGTCGAGCTATTCGATTCAACGCAGCTAGTCGAGCGACTCGGTCAGGCGGACGTCATCATCGATGCGATCTTTGGCATCGGCTTGCAGCGCGAGCTGAGCGCCGAGATGTCCAGCGTAGTGCATCTCGTCAATGCCTCAGAGCGTCCCGTGCTTTCGATCGATGTGCCTTCGGGCTTGTGTGCGGACACCGGCGCGCCGCGTCCCTGTGCGATCCGCGCCGATCTGACGGTAACCTTCATCGCGCACAAGCTGGGGTTGAATTTGATCGAGGCGGCTCCTTGGGTCGGTTCGCTCGTACTGGGGACGCTCGTCGATGATGCTGCGCTATTCGAGCGCACGGCCTCATCCATTGGTTTCGTGGCTCAAAGATTGAGCGAGAAGGCACTTCGTCAGTCGCTGCCTCGTCGCTCGATCACGACTCACAAGGGTGAGGCGGGTCACGTGGTCGTCGTGGGTGGCGGTGTGGGGATGCCGGGTGCCGCGCGTCTTGCGGCGATTGCGGCGCTGCGCGTCGGTGCCGGGAAGGTGACGGTGCTATGTCATCCCTCATCAGTTGCGTCCATCGCCACTGCACATCCGGAGTTGATGGTTAGGCCGATCGTGGAGGCGACTGCCATCGCGCCCCATTTGCAAAATGCTGAGGTGCGTGTGGTGGGCCCCGGTTTGGGTCGCGACGAGTGGGCCTCGCAAGTGCTCCATGCGGTGTTGGATGAGTCGGCGCCGACGGTCTTGGATGCCGATGCACTTACGCTGCTCGCGGGCGCAAAGGCAGGCAGACTACTCACAGAAGCAAATGCGCCCGTTCGTCCCTGGGTTTTGACGCCGCATCCTGCGGAGGCGGCGCGCTTGTTGGGACTTGAGACGAGCGAAGTCCAAGCGGATCGTTTGTCATCGCTGGCCAAGCTAGAGGCGCTTGCCCGAGCGATCGTCGTGCTCAAGGGGGCTGGCACTTGGATCGGCTGTGCCGGGCGGACGCCGCATCTCTGCGCCGTAGGAAACCCACGGCTCGCGACGGCGGGTACCGGTGATGTGTTGGCCGGAATCGTGGCCGGTATTTGGGCGCAGCAGGCGGATCGCGCCATGCCCGATAGCGCGCTCCTTGCCGCTCAGGCAGCCGTCTGGTTACACGCTCGAGCAGCGGAGCCGCAAGAACGCGCGGGCAGTTCACCTGATCGCGGTTTGCTAGCGGGCGAACTCGCCATGGATCTCGCCCGGTATCTGCCATGAAATGCGCTCTGATCGATGAGCCGGCGACACTGGAGTTTGGGGCGAGGCTTGCTGCGACCATGCCGTCGTTTCCTGCCGGTGCACTGAAAGTCGCACTTCGCGGCGATCTCGGGGCGGGCAAGACGACCCTGACTCGGGGCTTTCTACGCAGTCTCGGCGTGACCGGGTCGGTACGCAGTCCCACGTTTTCCTTGCTCGAAACTTATGAGCTCGATCGACTGACCATCGTGCATCTCGATCTCTATCGACTACGTGATGCCGGAGATGTCAGGGGCTTGGGTCTCGCCGATCATGACCGGTCAGGCTGTCTTTGGATGGTGGAGTGGCCCGAGCGTGCAGAGCGTGCACTTGGTCAATTCGATCTTGAGGTTTCGCTGAGAGTTGTTGAGGCGGGGCGGGAGGTCGAGGTGGCGGCGGGGAGCGAGTCGGGGCGCCGCTGGTTGCAGGCATTGTGAGCTCTCGAGCGCAGAGCCCTCATTTTGTTGAAATTTATTGCACTTCAAGCGTACAGTTCGCGCCCATGATAGGGCGTGTTTGTTCGTGGGTCGTAGCAGCGTCGCTGCTGGCAATCACTGCGGTGTCGGCACACGCGGCGACCGAGCTCCGTAGCCTTCGGATCGAGAGCCAGCCCGACACGACGCAGATCCGGATCGACCTTTCTGCATCGACGCCTACACGTTGGTTCGTGCTCGAGCAGCCACGTCGATTGGTGGTCGATCTTTCCAACACCGTCAAACCCAAGCAGACCCTGCCGCCGGCGAGCGGCGCGGTTCGAGCGCTGCGCGCCGGGCCGCAAGCTAACGGCGATCTTCGCTTGGTGTTTGAGATCGACCCGGCCGCGCAGCTGCAACCGGTCGGCTCGGAGGGATCCTCCAGCCGCACGGCCGCGCTCGCATTTTCTTTGTCCTCGCCGGCGGGGGCATCGGCTGCGGTGACGCCGGTCAGTCGCGCTCCTTTGAAGGAAGTGAAGGCGGCGCATGCGCCACCGACATCGGGTCGTGAGGTCGTCGTTGCAATCGATGCGGGTCACGGCGGTCAGGACCCGGGTGCGATCGGACGCGCAGGCACGTATGAAAAAGATGTCGTGCTCGACATCTCCAAGCGTCTTGCCGCGCGCATCAATCAGGAGCCCGGCATGCGTGCCGTTCTCACTCGCGATGGCGACTATTTTTTGAAGCATCGCGAGCGCATCCGACGAGCTCGGGCTGCGGGGGCGCAGTTGTTCGTCTCGGTACACGCCGATGCCGTACGCGACCCGTCCGTGTCGGGTTCTTCGGTCTACGTGCTTTCGGAAAAGGGTGCTAGTGACGAGCAGTCGCGTTGGTTGGCGGATCGGGAGAACGCCGCCGATCTTGCGGGCGGTATCTCGCTCGATGACAAGGATCCGGTGATCGCCTCGGTGCTCGTCGATTTGGCGCAATCGGCGCAGATTGGTCAAAGCGTCGTGGCGGCCGAGCGGGTGTTGCGTTCGCTGCGTCGCGTCAACGAGGTGCGTAAGCCCCAGGTGCAGCAGGCCGGATTTCTGGTGTTGAAGAGCCCGGATATCCCCTCGATGCTAGTTGAAACCGCGTTCATCTCGAGTCCGTCGGATGAGCGTCTGCTGAATATCGAATCTAAGCGTGCCGAGTTGGCCGATGCCATTTTTGATGGCGTACGGCAATTCTTCCTCGATCATCCGCCCGAGGGCTCGCGCTTCGCGCTCGATCGCGATCGCGGGCGCACGGTCGTGGCCACGGCGCCCGAGACCGCTGCTGCCGGCAAGCTCTAGATCCCCATCGTGCCTATCCAAAAGTTGCCGAGCGCGCTCGTCGACCAGATCGCTGCGGGCGAAGTCGTCGAGCGTCCAGCCTCCGTTGTCAAAGAATTACTCGAAAACAGCTTGGATGCGGGTGCGCGTCACATCGACATCGATATCGAAGGTGGTGGTGCAGCGTTGATCCGTATTCTGGATGACGGTCAAGGTATTGCCGGCGACGAGCTTGCCTTGGCTGTGCAGCGACATGCGACGAGCAAGATTGCAACGCTCGAGGATTTGGCCGCCATCACGAGTTTGGGTTTTCGCGGTGAGGCGTTGCCCTCGATCGGTTCGGTGTCGCGTATGCGAGTGGCCTCTCGGCGAGAGGGTGCCTCGGAAGCCGTAGAAATCCGCGTGGATGGCGGTGAGGTTGGGGACATCAAGCCCTCTTCGCAGCCGCGCGGCACGCTGATCGAGGTGCGTGATCTTTTCTTTAATGTACCGGCGCGACGTAAATTCCTGCGCGCCGAGAGCACCGAGTGGAGCCACATCGCTAGGTTGGTCGAACGCTTTGCTTTGGCGCGTTTCGACGTTTCGTTTCGGTTGCGTCATGGTGGGCGACTATTGCTCGATGCACCGTTGACGACGAGCGCTGAGGGGCGTCGGGCACGAGTCGCCGCCATTCTTGGCGATGACTTCATCGCCAGTGCGATCGAGTTCGAGCGGCGATCCGGTTCAGTCTCGCTGCACGGTTGGCTCGGACAGCCGCAGGCTGCTAGAGCGAGTAGTGATCACCAATATGCCTACGTCAACGGTCGCACGGTCCGCGATCGTCTACTCGCGAGTGCCGTGCGGCTCGGCTATCGCGATGTGCTCTACCATGGACGTCAGCCTGCGTACCTCGTTTACCTCGAGCTCGATCCTTCTTGGGTCGATGTGAACGCCCACCCGCAGAAGCTCGAAGTACGTTTTCGTGACAGCCGGCAGATCCACGATTTTGTTTTCCGCAGCGTGCACTCGGCGCTTGGTGTTCCTGCCGGGATTGCAGCGCCCACCGCTGATGCGACTTCACTCGGTGTCGCCGCCTCTGGACCCACGCCGGCAAGCTCGACGACAGCGGCTTTGCCACTTGAGACCGCACCGGATGTGCCGAGTTTCAATCCTTGGTTAAGTGTGCGTGGGCTAAGCGCTCACTCGGGCGATGGTGTCGCAGACGCG
>Ga0315907_10006446_pt1 | contig 12440 bp, 12 predicted proteins | sample LakEriMetagenome_3_FD_203525 | JGI IMG/M metagenome (GOLD analysis project Ga0315907, IMG submission 203525) | Freshwater fungal communities from buoy surface, Lake Erie, Ohio, United States - Buoy 12 MA123 | ecosystem: Environmental > Aquatic > Freshwater > Lake > Lake biofilm | place: USA...
GAAGGTGGTCTTGCCGGCGCCGTTCGGGCCGATGAGCGCGGTGATCTTGTTGCGGGGCACCTCGACGTGGTTCACGTCCACCGCCACGAGGCCGCCGAACGCGCGCCTGACGCCGTCGACCACGAGGATGGCGTCGTCCTTCCGGGACCCCGGCACGGGCTGGTACTGGGCGGTCTCAGCGGACATCGAAGGCCTGCTCCCTCTTGTCGCCGAAGATGCCCTGCGGCCTCGCGATCACCAGCACCGCAAGCGCGAACCCGGCGACGATGTAGCGGATCTGGGAGAAGTTGTTCTCGTCCACGATCCAGGTGGGGATGAGGGGAGTGGGGTCCTGCGGGGTCGTGCGGGTGGCCTGCTGGAGCGTGATGTCAACGAACTGCACGACGAACAGGAAGATCATCGTGCCGATGATCGGCCCCTTGGCGCGCGCCACGCCGCCGAGGATGATGATCGTGTAGCAGAAGAAGGTGAACGTGGTGGAGAAGTCCTGCGGCTGCGACGACTGCTTGTCGAGCACCAGCCACATCCCGCCGAGCGCGCCGATGAAGCCGCCGATCACCAGGCTCTGCATCTTGTAGGCGAAGATGTTCTTACCCAGGCTGCGCGCGGCGTCCTCGTCCTCGCGGATGCTCTTCAGCACCCGGCCCCACGGGCTGCGCATGAGCGCCCAGATCCCCGTGGAGACGACCGCGACCAGCACCCAGCCGGTGACGAGCAGCCACAGCCGGTAGCCGTCCACCTTCTGGGCCCAGAGCGTGATGCCGTCGTCCGGGAACGGGTTGATGTTCTCCATGAACCTGGTGAAACCCTGCAGGCCGTCGTTGCCGCCGGTGAGCCAGGTGAAGCGCACCGAGTTCAGGAACAGGCGGATGATCTCGGCCACGGCAATCGTGACGATGGCCAGGTAGTCGGCGCGCAGACGGAGGGTGGGTATGCCGAGCAGCAACGCAAGGATCACCGCCAGGAAGACCACGAGCAGCATGGCGAGCGGCCACGGCCAGTCGTAGCGGCTGATCGGGATGGAGAGCGAGTACGCACCGACCGCGGCGAAACCGGCCTGGCCGAAGTTGAGCAGCCCGGTGTAGCCGAAGTGCACGTTCAGGCCCGACGCCACGAGGATGTACGCCACCGCGTTCGCGCTGATCGCGGTGTAGAACGAGTTCGAGAGGATCAGGTCCCACTTCATCCGATTCGCTCCTTCTTGCCGAGGAAACCCTGGGGCCGCACCAGCAGGATGACCACCAGCGTGATGAGCGCGCCGAGTGTCTTCAGCTCGACGACGTTCGGGAAGACCCACGTCCACAGTTCCGTGAACATTCCGATGACGAAGGCCCCGAGCAGCGCCCCGAACGGGTTGCCGAGGCCGCCCACCGTGATGGCGGCGAACATGAGGAGCAGGAGGATGTTGCCCATGTCCCACTGCACGCCGCTCGCGGCACCCAGCATGATTCCGCCCAGGCCGGCGAGCGCCCCGCCGATCAGCCAGACCGTGAGGATGATGCGGTTCGTGTTGATGCCGGTGGTCGAGGCGAGGTCCGGGTTGTCGGAGACGGCCCGGATTGCCTTGCCCAGGCGGGCCCGCATGAGGAACACGGAGACACCCAGCACCACGACGACCGAGATTGCCATGATGCCGAGGTCGCGCGGGGTCACGCCGAACGGGCCGAAGTCGATCTCGGGGTCGCCCACGTACTGGCGGTAGCGGCGGTTGCGGCCCCCGAAGAAGAAGAGGTACACGTAGCGGATGCCGATGGCCAGGCCGATCGACACGATGGTCATCGAGGTCAGGCTGATCCCGCGGCGCCGGAGGGGCTGCCAGATCTGTCGCTCGAACCCCCCTGCCATGAGGGCCGAGGCGGCGATGCCGAACGGTGCGGCGAGCAGCAGGTGGAGCTGCGGCCCCGACTGGTTGAGCCAGAAGGCGACGAGGGCCCCGATGGTGACGATCTCGCCGTGGGCGAAGTTGGTCAGGCCCGTGGTGCCGTAGATGAGCGAGAGCCCGATGGCGCACATCGCGATGATGAGGCTGTACTTGATTCCGTTCACCAGTGTCTGGGGCAGCAGCTCCCAACGGTTGACCACGGCGCGCCTGGCGTCACCGACGAAGAAACTCACTGATTTCGCGCCCGAACCGATGGTGACGCCGCTCGAGAAGTCGACCTTGATCGTGGTGGGGGACTCGGGGCTCGCCTCGACCCCGGCGGGGAGGCTGGCGACATCCAGGGTCACCTCGTAGGCGCCTTGCTTGGGCACCTTCAGCGAGGCCTTGCCGGCGGCATCCGTGGTGCCCTCCGCCGTGACCGCGGTCCCGACGGCGCGGATCCGCACGCCCTGGACAGGAATCCGCTCGACCCCGCCCTCGGTCTCTCGCTGCTCGACGACCGTGGCGATGATCTCGCCCTCTTCCGTCGCTGCCGAGGCGTGCGACGCGAACAGCGGCGAGACGAGGGAGAACCCGAACACCGCGAGGAGACCCCGGACCGCGATGCGCCGCCGCCTCGTCACCTTGTGTTCGTCTCGTGGGCCCATGCAACCTTCATCCCCGCCGGAGCCCCTGCTAGACAGGACCCCGCAATGGTCCGCCTCACACTAGTGCCGCCCGCCGTCAGCCCATGAGTCCGTTGGCCTGCCGATGAGCACCCGGTGCCGCCCCGCCGCGGGGCACCCGGCGGTCGGGGTGGTGGTGGCATCAGTCCTGTTCGGCACCTCGGGCACTGCGCGTTCGTTCGCCCCCGAGAGCGCCTCGTCCCTCTCCGTCGCGGGTGTGCGTCTGATGGTCGGTGCCCTCCCGTTGCTCGCCTACGGACTCGTCACCGACGGCCGGAACAGGCCGCGGCTCCGCGCCGAGGTCGTGGCAGCGGGCGCCGCGATGGCCCTCTTCCAGGTCTGCTTCTTCAGTGCGATGGAGCACTCGGGGGTCGCCGTGGGGACGATGCTCACGATCGGCAGCGGCCCGGTCATCGCCGCGGGTATCGACTCCCTCCTCGGCCGCCGGCCGTCCGCCCGGGTGCTCGCCGCGCTCGTTGCCGCCCTCGCGGGTCTCGCGATGCTCGTGCTCGGGTCTCCGCCGGACGGTGACGCCTCGTTCTCCGTTGCCGGTGCGCTTTTCGGTGTCGGCGCGGGCGCGTGCTACGCGGTCTACACATTGCTGTGCAAACGGCTGCTCGACGACGGGTGGAGCGGCACGTGGACCATGGCGTGGTCGTTCGTCGTGGCGGCGGTGCTGGGTGTCGCCTTCGTGGTGCCGGGTTCGCTCGACTGGCTCGGCACGCCGAGCGGGCCGGTCACTGTGGCGTACCTGGGGCTCGCCACGATCTCTGTCGCGTACCTCCTGTATGCCCGCTCGCTGTCGAGACTGACCGGGTCGACAGTGGTGACGCTCACGCTGGTGGAGCCCGTGACCGCCACGACCCTCGGTGCGCTCGTGCTGGGGGAGAACATCAGGCCCGTCAGCTGGGTGGGGGCCGCGATCGTCGTTGCTGCCCTCGTCGTTGCCGGCACGTCGACTGCATCTGCCTGACGCGGCGTCCGGTCCGGGTCAGCCCGCGGTCTGGCGCTCCATCGAGTCGAGGAACCTGCGCACCGCATCGGCATTCTCGCGACGCCATGTGGCGACGACCCCCGGGTCCTCGTTCCTGCGCAGCCTCTCGATGAGGGGATCGAACACGGTCCGCTGACGGGCCAGGAACCCCGCGGTGTCCATGCCGAGTTGTTCCCTCAGCATCAACTTCACGAGCAGCTCGGTGCGCACGTCGCGCAGGTGCGCCACGGGCTCGTCCAGCCAGTCACGGGAGTGCCTCCTGCCGGGGGCCGTCGCCGTCACCGTGACCCTGTCGGCGCCGCCCCCGTCGCGCGGGGACCCGCGCCGGGCGAGCCCGTCCTCGACGATCGCGTCCAGTGCTCGGTAGGTGAGCTGTCGCGAGAGGGACCAGGCGCGGCCGATGCGACCCTCGGGGGAGAGCTCGCGCTGCAGTGCCCAGCCGTGGCGGGGCTCGGCGACCACCAGGGCGAGAACGACCTCACGGGCGAGCGTCGGGTCGGACCGGGCCATGCGGGGAGGCTACGCAACATTGCCGAAGTAGTCAATAACTGACTACTATCTCTGCATGCGTCGCATCCTCGTCGTCATCTGCGCGCTGTTGCTCCCTTCGTGCGGGGGATCAGCCGGCGACGACGTACGGGACGGCTGCCCGGAGGGTGAGGAAGCGACACTCACCGTCCTCGCCGCCAGCTCCCTGGGGCCCGCGCTCGAGGGCATCAGTGAGGAGTTCGCCGCGGCCACCGGGTGCGAACTCGACATCAGGGTCAGCCTTGGTTCGTCCACCGCGCTCGCGGGCCAGATCCTCGGGGGTGCACCGGCGGACGTGTTCGTCGCCGCCGGGGAGAGTGCCGTCCGCACGGTGACCGAGGGTCTCGGCAGCGCGGGAGAGCCGCGCGTGGTCGCGTCGAACACCGCCTCCTTGATGACTCGTGACCCCGCAGTGGAAGGGGTGGACGACCTCGTCACCGCGTCCGGGCGGGGGATCGCAGTCGGTCTGTGCGTGCCGAGCGCCCCGTGCGGCGCTCTCGCCGATGAGGTGATCGGGAAGGCACTCCCCGGCATCGACCGAGCCGGCATCGTGACGACCGAGGTGCCGTCAGCGGCCGAACTGCGGGCGAAGATCGTCATGGGAGAGATCGACGCCGGCATCGTGTTCGCCAGCGACTGCTCCGGCACGTCTGCGCCCGTGAGGTGCGTCGCGATCCCTGCGGCGCAGAACTCCACGGTGAGGTACACGGCGGTCCCGTTGGTCGCGGACGGGCCGGCCGGGCGTCTCGTCGGTTTCCTCGCGTCGCCGGCAGGTGCCGCCATGCTCACGGCCCACGGGTTCCGGGCACCGTGAGCACCGCACGCGGCTCGCGCACGCTCGGCACGCTGGCCGCAGTGGCCGCGGCGTTCGTGGTGCTCCCTCTCGTCGGAGTCGCCGTGCGTCTCCCGTGGTCGGATGCATGGTCACTCGCCACCTCCGGCACGGCCAGACGTGCGGGGCTGGTGTCGCTGCAGACATCCGTCGTCGCGGCGGTCGTCGCCGCACTGGCGGGCGTGCCGCTCGGCTGGTGGCTCGCGCGCACGAGGATGCGTGCCGTCGGGCTCGTGCGTTCCGTCATCGTGATGCCGATGATCCTCCCGCCCGTGGTCGCGGGAATCGCGCTGCTGTCGGTGTTCGGCAGGCGCGGCATCATCGGCCAGTACCTGCTCGAGTGGTGGGGGGTCAGCATCCCGTTCACGCGCACCGCCGTGGTCATCGCGCAGGTCTTCGTGTCGATCCCGTTCCTCGTGCTGGCGGTGGAGTCGGCGTTCCGCCAGCTTGATGCCGGTCTCGAGGATGCCGCCCGCACGCTCGGTGCCTCGCCGATGCGGGTCTTCCTCACGATCGCCCTGCCCGGTGCCCGCCCGGCGATCGTCGCCGGCATCGCACTTGCCTGGGCGCGCTCGCTCGGCGAGTTCGGTGCGTCGATCACTTTCGCCGGCAGCTTCCCCGGCCGCACGCAGACCCTCCCGATGTCGGTCTACGAACTGGTCAGCACCGACTACCCGGCCGCTCTCTCGGTCTCGTTCGCGATGATGCTCGTGTCGGTGCTCGTCATCGCCTCACTCCGCGGCCGCTGGATGGTGGCGCGGTGACGCTCGTCTTCGATGCCGTGTTCGGCCGCGGCGGGTTCAGCCGCCACGCCGCGTTCGAGGTGCCCCCGGGTGCGGTGCTCGGTCTCGTCGGCGCCAACGGCAGCGGGAAGTCGACGTTGCTGCACACGGTCGCCGGCATCGAACCGGTTCGGTCGGGGTACGTGACCCTGGACGGCCGGGTGCTGGACAACGGGGATGTCTTCGTGGAGCCGCAGGACCGGCGCTGCGTGGTCGTCTTCCAGGACCTGCGGTTGTTCCCCACGATGACTGTGCTCGAGAACGTCGCGTACGGGCCGCGTTGCCACGGAGCGCCGCGCACGGATGCACATGCACGGGCACAGGACGCGCTCGAACGCGTGGGCCTTGCCGGGTTTGGGGGCCGCAAGCCGGACGGGCTGAGCGGGGGCGAACGGCAGAAGGTCGCGATCGCACGGGCCGTGGTCACGAACCCCGCGGTGCTCCTTCTCGACGAGCCGTTTGCGGCTGTCGATGCTGACTCGCGGCCCGGCCTGCGGGAGGTGCTGCGCGACGTGCTCGCGGGGTCGGAGGCACGGACGGTGATCGTCTCCCACGACGCCGCCGACATCCGTGACCTCGCCGGCACCGTCGTCCGCCTGTAGCAAACGGCGCCGAGAATTCACCGGGGCGTTCACCTCCAGTTCACCGGCAGGACGGTTCGCCGTCAGACGGCACTGGGACACTTGTGCCCGTGTCCGACACCACCCTGACCCCGGAACGACGCCGGCTCGTCTCGAAGTACACGACGGTGGACAGGGTCTTCCGCGGCACCATGACGACCGGGGCGCTGTTCTCGCTTCTCGTCCTCGCGCTCATCGCTGCGTTCCTGCTCTACCGCGGCTTCGAGATCTTCTCCGACTTCGGTTTCTCGTTCATCACCGGCGAGGTGTGGAACATCGGCGACCCGATGGACACCAGCACCGCCGTTCTCGGCATCGGTGCGATGCTCGTGGGGTCGGTACTCACCGCGTTCATCGCGATCGTGATTGCGGTCCCCTTCGCGATGGCCACGGCACTCTTCATCGAGTACTACGCACCGAAGGGCCTGCGAACGGTGCTCACCGCCGTGCTCGACCTGGTCGCGGCCATCCCGTCTGTCATCTTCGGAATCTGGGGCTACGCGGTGCTCCTCCCGATCGTGGAGGACTGGTCCGTGCCGCTCGAGCGGTGGCTGGACTTCATCCCGATCTTCGACGTGCCCTCCGGGATCTTCGGGCGCTCCCCGTTCCTTGCCGGTCTCCTTCTTGCACTGATGATCACACCCATCGTCACCTCCGTCGCCCGCGAGGTGTACGGACAGGCGCCGCGTGACCTGGTCGACGCGTCCTTCGCGCTCGGTGGTACGCGCTGGGGTGCGATCCGCAACGTGGTCCTGCCGTTCGGCCGCAGCGGCCTGGTCGGCGGTGCGATGCTCGGGCTCGGACGGGCACTCGGCGAGACGGTGGCGGTGTACCTCACGCTGAATCTCGTCTTCGACATCAACTTCCGGATCCTCGGCTCGGCCGGCGGCAACGTCGCATCGCTCATCGCCACCAAGTTCGGCGAGGCGACCGAGTACGAGCTGAAGGGGCTGATGGCGGCCGGGCTCGTGCTCTTCCTCGTCACGCTGCTCGTCAACTTCATGGCAACCATCATCGTGAACCGGAGCAGGAAGATCGCATGACGACCGCAGCCGCACCCGCAGTCGTGCCCGCGCCGCGCCGGCCGTGGAACCGCCGCCGACAGACGGTCACACGTTCCGTGGTGCTCGTGGGCTCCTCGCTCGCGGTCAGCTGGTGGTTGAGTGCCAACACCGAACTCGGCGGCGTCCTGGGCTTCTACCTTGGTCTCGCGCTCTGTCTCCCCGTTCTCACCTTCGCCGAGGCGGTGCGTCACGGCTGGAACGTGGCCATCGACCGCGTGGCCACGGCTGCCGTGGTCGCCGCATTCGGTGCGGTCATCATCCCCTGGGTCTCGATCTTCGCGACGGTGTACCAGAAGGGCTCGAAGGCATTCCACGGCGGATACCTCACCGAGGACATGAGGATCACCCCCTCGAGCGACCCCCTCCAGTTCGGCGGCGTCGCCCACGCGATCCTCGGCACGCTCCTCATGGTCCTGATCGCTTCCGCGATCGCGGTGCCGCTAGGCATCATGGCCGCCGTCTACATCGTGGAGGTCAAGGGCAGGTTCGCGGGACTCGTGCGCTTCCTCACGCAGGCCATGAGCGGCGTTCCGTCGATCGTCGCCGGCCTCTTCATCTACTCGACCATCGTCATCTTCTTCGGCGGCTTCAGCGCATGGGCGGGTGCGCTCGCCTACGTGATCCTGATGCTCCCCACGGTGGCGCGCACCGCCGAGGAGGTGCTGAAGCTCGTCTCCGATGACCTGCGTGCCGCCAGCTACGCCCTCGGCGCCAGCCAGGCGCGCACCACGTTCCGGGTGGTGCTGCCCACAATCGCCTCAGGTCTTCTCACCTCCGCGATCCTGGGCATCGCCCGCGTCGCAGGGGAGACGGCGCCGCTCATCCTCACCGCCTCGTACTTCGTGGCCACCAGCACGAACCTGAACGAGCCGATCGCCAGCCTGCCGATCTACATCTTCTCCAGCCTCGGTCTCGGGGACGACAACGCGACCACCCGGGCATGGGGCGGGTCGCTCGTCCTGCTCGTCGTGGTCTTCATCCTCTTCACCCTCGCCCGCACGCTCAGCACACGACTCTCCAGAAAGTGAGACCCGACATGGACACACCGGACAACGAATCAACCGAGGTCATCAGCACCCCCGTCCCGACCGAGACGACAGTCATCGAGGACCGCACGCGCCGCAACGCGGAGAACCTGGAGGTCAAGGGCGGCGGCGGCCTGGAGGCACGCGGGCTCCATGCATGGTTCGACAAGCACCACGCCCTCGCCGATGTCACGCTCCACTTCCCGGAGAACACGGTGACCGGCCTCATCGGGCCGTCCGGCTGCGGCAAGTCCACCTTCCTCCGCATGCTCAACCGCATGCACGAGTTCATCCCGAAGGCATCCATGGCCGGTGAGGTCCTCTTCGAGGGCAAGGACATCTACGCACCCGAGGTGAACCCCATCGAGATCCGCCGCCGCATCGGCATGGTGTTCCAGAAGCCGAACCCGTTCCCGGCGATGAACATCGGCGAGAACGTGGTGGCCGGGCTGAAGCTCGCCAGGATCAAGGTCTCCGACAGGGACTCGCTCGTCGAGGAGTGCCTGACACGTGCGGGCCTGTGGAAGGAAGTGAAGGACCGCCTGAAGGCCCCCGGCGGCTCGCTGTCCGGCGGACAGCAGCAGCGCCTGTGCATCGCGCGGTCGCTCGCGCTTCGGCCCGACGTCCTGCTCCTGGACGAGCCGTGCTCCGCGCTCGACCCCGGCTCCACCCTCCGCGTGGAGGAGACGATCGTGCAGCTCTCCGAGTCGATGACGATCGTGATCGTCACGCACAACATGCAGCAGGCCGCCCGCGTGAGTGACTACTGCGCGTTCTTCCTGTCCGACGGCGGGCCGGGGCGGTTGGTCGAGGCCGACCTCACCACCAACATGTTCTCGAACCCCCGCGACACGCGCACTGCCGACTACGTGCAGGGCCGTTTCGGCTGATTGCCGGTTCACCATCTGTTCACTGAATCGTCCTTGGCGGTTCAGTGGAGGGAGGTTTCGGCGTCAGGTCGCCGTCGTACCTTCTCCCCGGGACAACCACTTACCCCAAGGAGAAAACCCACATGAAACTTCGTCGTCAACTCGTGGTGGCAGCGGCACTCGCCGTGGCCAGCACCGCAGGTGTCGCCGCCCCGGCCAATGCCGCGGCAATCGGTGGCGGGGGCGCAAGCTTCCTCGCCAACATGATGGACATCTGCGCCGCGCAGTACAACCGCAACACGGCGTTCAACACCGGCTCCGACACGGTGACCTACGCGTCCGTCGGTTCGTCCGCGGGCCGCACCGGCTACGCGAACGGCACCTACAAGTTCGGCGGCTCGGAGTCGGCTTACACGAGCGGCGCACCCGCTGACCTCGTCTACGTGCCGCTCGTCGGCGGTGCCATCGCCATCGGCTACCGCATCGACGGCCTGAGCCCCGCGAACGCGCAGGTGCGCCTGTCGGGCGAGACAGTGGCGAAGATCTTCGCCGGCCAGATCAAGAAGTGGAACGACCCGGCGATCGCCGCCGAGAACAAGGCCACCACCGTCGCGAAGAAGCTCCGCGAGACGAAGCTGGGCGTCACGGTGACCGCGAGGAAGGTCGCCTCGAACGTGCAGTTCACCGTCACGATGACGAAGGCCGCGGCCACCAAGTACCGCAACGCCAAGGTCACGATCAGCTCGGCCACCCTCGGGGGCGAGACCGCATCAATCGTGAACCAGAGGTACACGCGGAGGATCACGAAGTCGGTCGCGTACAGCGCGAACACCTACTACAAGGTCAACGTGGGCAGGAACACGATCGGCACTCTCGCGGTGGAGTCCGTCAAGGACGGCGAGAACATCACCTTCCCCGACCTCGCCATCCGCGTCGTGAGCCGCAGCGACGGCTCCGGCACCACGAACAACTTCGCGAACTACCTCAACAAGTCGTTCCCCTCCATCTGGACGAAGCCCACGAGCGACACGTTCGCCACGGCGTTCCCCGGCACCGTCCCCACCGACGGCTCCTTCCAGTCGGCGCGCGGCAACGAGGGCCTGGCCAACTACGTCCGTGACAACAACGGCGCGATCACCTACGCCGAGCTCTCCTTCCTGGACGAGCGCGGCGTGAAGGCGGCCGCCATCAAGAACCCCGCAGGACGCTACGTCTCGCCGTCGCCGACCACGTCTGCCGCGTGGCTGGAGGGTGCAGAGGTCGCCGCGAACGGTCTGGTCACCCAGAACTACTCGTACGCAGCCAGCGACGTCTACCCGATCAACGCCGTCTCGTACGGTCTGTCCGGCTCCAACGCGACCGCTGACAACGCGCTCGTGAAGCGCTTCTTCAGCTACTTCATCAACCAGTGCGCACCGAAGAACGCAGCCGCCGCGGGCTACACCCCGCTCACCGGTGCGATCCTCACCAAGGCCCAGGCTCAGCTCGCCAGGCTGAACGGCGGCGCATAACCCGACACCCCCAGTCGAGGGAAGGGCCCGGGCGCAAGCCCGGGCCCTTTTCGTTGTGCGGGCGCAAGCCCGGGCCCTTTTCGTTGTGCGGGCGCAAGCCCGGGCTCGTGCCGGGGATGTTGTGCGGGCGCAAGACGTGCCGTGTCACGCGCCCACCCTGCGGGCACAGCCTGCACGGCGGTGGGAAACTGTCTGCATGGCTGAGATCGAGATCGTGAACCCCGCAACCGGTGAGACGGTGGGAACCGCGCCCAACCACAGCACGGCCGAGTGCCTGGAGGCCGTGGAGGCTGTCGCGGCCGCGTTCCCCGCATGGCGTGCCACGGCACCGCGCGCCCGCGGCGAGGTGCTGCGCAGGGCGTTCGAGCTGATGATCGCGGAGCAGGAGGACCTCGCGCGGCTGATCGTGCGCGAGAACGGCAAGGTCCTGGCGGACGCCCGCGCCGAGGTGGCGTACGCGGCCGAGTTCTTCCGCTGGTTCAGCGAGGAGGCCGTGCGCATCGACGGCGACCTGCGCCGCGCCCCGAACGGCACGAACTGGCTGGCGGTCACCCGGGAGCCGGTCGGCCCGGCCCTGTGCATCACCCCGTGGAACTTCCCCGCGGCCATGGCAACCCGCAAGATCGGCCCGGCGCTCGCGGCCGGCTGCACCGTGGTGCTGAAGGCGGCGGGGGAGACCCCGCTCACCGCCTACGCGGTCGCGGACGTGCTGCGCCGCGCCGGTCTGCCGGAGGACGTGGTGCGCGTGGTCACGCCGGTGCCGCCCGGCGAGGCAGTGGAGGCGATGCTGGGCTCCGGGAGGATCCGCAAGCTGTCGTTCACCGGCAGCACGCGCGTGGGGTCCTTGCTGCTGCGGCAGGCGGCCGCGCGGATCATCAACTGCAGCATGGAGCTGGGCGGCAACGCACCGTTCGTCGTGTGCGAGGACGCGGACATCGACGCCGCGGTGGACGGGGCGATGATCGCGAAGATGCGCAACGGCGGCGCCGCCTGCACCGCGGCCAACAGGTTCTTCGTGCACCGGGCGGTCGCCGCCGAGTTCACGGACAAGTTCACGGCGCGGATGTCCGCCCTCGTGCTGGGCGACGGGCTGGCGGACGGGACCACCCTCGGGCCTCTCGTGTCCGCGGCGCAGCAGGCCAGGGTCGCCGGGCTCGTCGGGCGGGCCGTCGCCGCCGGTGCGGAGGTGCTGTGCGGCGGCACGGTCACGCCGTCCCCGATGCACGGCCACGCGGCGACGGTGCTCGGGAACGTGGCCCCGGACAACCCGGTCCTCGCCGAGGAGATCTTCGGTCCGGTCGCGCCAATCGTCACCGTCGACGACATCGAGTCGTCGGTGCCCCTCTTCAACGGCGTGGACCACGGGCTGGTCAGCTACGTCTACACCCGCGACCTCGCGAGGGGCATGCGCATCGCCGGGGCGCTCGAGACCGGCATGGTGGGCCTGAACCGCGGCCTCGTCAGCGACCCTGCGGCACCGTTCGGCGGGGTGAAGCAGTCGGGCATCGGCCGCGAGGGTGCCCACGAGGGCCTTCTCGAGTTCTGCGAGACCAAGTACGTCTCCACCGAGTGGTGACGGCGGTAGTAGTTTTCTCCCGATGAGCGAGCAGACCGACACCCAGCACGCGTGGCTGAACCCGGAGGATCTGCAGGCCGTCCGCAACCAGG
>Ga0315907_10006447_pt1 | contig 12438 bp, 10 predicted proteins | sample LakEriMetagenome_3_FD_203525 | JGI IMG/M metagenome (GOLD analysis project Ga0315907, IMG submission 203525) | Freshwater fungal communities from buoy surface, Lake Erie, Ohio, United States - Buoy 12 MA123 | ecosystem: Environmental > Aquatic > Freshwater > Lake > Lake biofilm | place: USA...
GCAAAACGGGAAAAAGCCGCCAGGTCTCTCCCGTGTCCCAGATAGCCAAGTGACTAAAAGGGGCTATACGAACGAGCGGCTAAGCAGTTTGGCAAAGCCATCGTTCAGGATTGAGTCAAATGGTACGGCGAACACCCAGTCCACCAAGGCAACGGAAAGATGGCAACTCCTCCACTGGGCTGGAGCAGCGCTGCGGGGCGTCGGGCCGGTCGGACCAAGTTCATCGGACCCGAAAAATCAGGCCGGCCAAACTGGCAACCGAGCGGCCGGGGCGGCAGCTAAACGCGAACGCCCCTCGGCCGCGGCGATTCGCGCCAGGCTCACACGTTGCCCACACCCGCTACTTCCCCTCGGCCTCGGGGTCGGCGTCTTCGCCGGGCGATCGCTGACGCCCAACGGCCCGCTGCAACGGCCGCACATCGAGCGTGAACATCCCCCGCCCGTGCGTCGCGATCACGCAAATGTTATCCCGCGGATGAATCACCAGGTCGTGAACGAAAGTCAGCGGCAATTCACTACCGAGCACTTGCCAGGTCGCGCCGTCATCGGAGCTGACATAGACTCCAAGGTCCGAACCGACGTAAAGCAAGCCGGCATGCTTGGGGTCTTCCTTGATGACGTTGATCGGACCGCCGGGAATTCCAGCGGCAATATCCTGCCACGTCGCTCCATAATCATCCGAGCGATAAACGTACGCCTGAAAATCATTGTCAGTCTTGCCGTTCAAAGTCAGGTAAACAGTCCCTTCCTTGAACTTGGAGGCCCAAACGCGCGAGGCCCACTTCAGAGGTGGCAGCCCCTTGGTGATCTCGGTCCAGGTTAAACCATGATCTCGCGTGACGTGCACCCGCCCATCATCCGTACCGGCGTAAAGCAGACCAAACTTCAGCGGCGATTCACTCAACGTCGTAATCGTGGCAAAGGAGATGTTCCCCTGCTTCTGCGGATCGTTGTGCGTCAGATCGGGGCTGATACACTCCCACGTGTCGCCCCGGTTCAGCGAACGAAACACCCGGTTCATTCCGTGATAAACCACCTGCGAGTTGTGCGACGAAAGTTGGAACGGAGCGAGCCATTGCCCTCGCAGCGGCTGGTCGTCCGGCGACTCGGGCTTGATTTGCTTGGTCTCACCGGTGGCAACGTTGGTCCGCATGATCGAACCGTAAAACGATTCCGAGTAAAGCGTGTTCGGATCATTTGGGTCAACCGCATGGTAGCTCGCCTCGCCCCCAGCGGTCGGCTTCCAGGCATTCGGGTCGCCTCTGCGCGGGTCATGATCCGAGGGACCGGTCCAGCTCATGTTGTCCTGAATCGAGCCGTAGACGTTGAAGGGCTTGGCCCAGTCGACCGCGACATTATAAAACTGCACGACCGGCAGGTTTTCGATGTTCTTCCAAGTCTTGCCGCCGTCATAGGAAAGGTTGATTCCACCGTCGTTGCCGTTGATCAGGTACTCGGGGTTGGCAGGGTCGATCCAGAGGGCATGGTGGTCAGAATGCAGGCCACGGTAGTTCAGCCCCTTGAATGACTTGCCCCCGTCTTCGCTCTTGAGCAGCGGCACGCCCATGACATAAATCACCTCGGGGTTGGTCGGGTCGACCCGAATTTGCCCGAAGACCCAGCCGTAAGTCGAATGCAGTCCGCGCATTGCCCGGTCTTCGCCACTGACCAATTGCCAATTCTCGCCCCGGTCGTCCGAACGGTAGACTTCCGCACCTTTCTTGATTTCTCCGCGAACCCGGCCATAGCTGTCGCGCTGGCCGTCGTCAGCTTGTCCGACGACTTCGTGACTATCGACAATGGCGTAGACCGTATTCGGCTGGCTGGCTGCGATCGCCAACCCCGTTCGACCGGCGACACCCTGCGCGGGCAACCCCTTGGTGAGCCGCGTCCACGTTTTTCCGCCGTCCGCCGTCTTGTAAACGCCCCCGCCCGGGCCGGGAAGCGGATCACTCCAAGGCCGACGAATCCGATGCCACATCGAGGCGTACAGCGTCTCGCTTTCTGCCGGGTCAATCACCAAGTCGATGGCACCGGTCATTTCGTCCTCGAACAGCACCTTGGCCCAGGTCACTCCACCGTCGGTTGTCTTGTAGACACCGCGGTCAGGATTGGACGTGTATTCATTGCCGCAGGCGGCAACGTAAACCGTGTTCGAATCCTTGGGATGAATCACGATTCGGGCAATGTGCTGGCTCTCTCCCAGCCCCATGTATTTCCACGTCTTCCCCCCGTCGAGTGACTTGTAGACACCAGTGCCGGCCATGGTGCTGCGGAAAATATTGGACTCGCCAGTGCCAACCCAAAGCGTCTCGGAGTTCTGGGGGTCAACCGCAACCGTTCCCGTCGAAGCCGAGGGAGCATCTTCAAACAGCGGAACCCAAGTTGTCCCTTCGTTTTCCGTTTTCCAGACACCGCCCGAGGCAGTCGAGATATAAAAGGTATGCGGCTTGTCGAGCGGCTTGGCAATGTCGGTCACGCGACCACACATCGAAAGCGGACCGATATGCTTCCACTTGTACTCCTGATACGGCGAACTGGAACGCATCTGCAGATGCTGCTCGTAGTTCTTGATTCGACCAGCATGGTCGAGCAATGGCGCTTTGAAATCCTGAGCAGACAGCAAACTGGCCGCGAGCAGCGGCACGATCAAGGCAAGTCTTAAGGGCTTCCGAATAAACATGGCAAGTCTCGAGGCAGAGGTGTGAACGAAACCGACCACGGCGAAGCACCCCCGGTTGGACTTAACTGCGGAGCGACCTCACCGCCCCGACTGACCCGATCAGGTCTTGGCCGAGGACTTACTTGGTCGCTTCACAGTTTAACCCGGTCCAATTCGAAAAGGGGAAATGCCCGTCAGGGTTTTGGAAAGAAATCAAGGCCTTGGAACCGGGTCGGGCAAGAGCCAAACACGATTCCCAGCGCCCCCCCCTACGGCCACTCGCACTTTGACCTGACCGATCAGGCGCTGGCCGCCGCGGCCCCCGAACGCCGCTGGTTCGATTCGCCCCCTCTCCGCTACCTTTTCGGCGGATCTCGACCGGATCGGTTCTGGCTGCTGGCTTTTCCCGCCGCGGGTCAGAATCAGCTTGTCAAACCCATTCGTGCGGGCGTCAGGGCCCCGAAATGCGATGACTCTGACGGTTGTGTCGGTTCTTTGCTTGGCAGAGCGGTACGATTGTGGTGTCCCTGCCGGTTTTGCGCTCGGCGGTTCGAGAATCGGCCCTCGGATGGCCGAACAAACAACCAGCAAGCGGGGCTCACGCAGCGCGAGTTCTCACTTGCCCGGTAACGCCAGGTAGCGCAAGGTAGCGCAAGGTAGCGCAAGGTAGCCCCATCCCCCGACAGCCCCAGCCGATGTGGTGTCCCAGTTGTCAAAGTCGTTCTCCACTGGTGGCGATTCAGCCAGAGGGCTTGGTCTGCGCCCAGTGCCAAGTGGAAGTTGAATTTGGCGATCCTGCTTTCGGGTCCAGCGTGACGTCGAACGCTTTTTCCGGACCGCGGTTGCAAATCGCTGAGGCAGCGGCCGAAATGCAGACCGGCGTGGTCGATGATGTTCGCTTGTCGACCTTGGCTGAATTTGAGATTCTCTCCTCCCGCGCAGTTGGCGGAAACACAGCAACGATCCCGGCAACCTCGACGATCCCGGCAACTTCGACGCCGCGCAGGTCAATCGCCAACCGCGAAGCTTCGCCTGCGTCTCGCAAGTCTGGACCGAGCGAACCGCCCGGCTCGATCACCAGCCTCCCGGCAGACACGCCACTTTATCGTTTCGACGCGGCGCATCCTCCCGTGGGCGGCCGTACCCAAGCGGCCATCGAACAGCAGCGAGCGAGGTACGCTCCTGCTTCAGTCGCGTTGCCGTTGTCATCATTGAACAGGTCGGCGAAACAAGCGGGCGATACTTCCGCCGCAGGAAGCTCCGCCGCAGGAAGCTCCGCCGCAGGTGTTTCCGCCGCAGGTGTTTCCGCCCTAAGGCAAGACAACGATGTGCCGACGATCCCGGATCGCACGGCCGCGAGAGGAGCCAGCCCAACTTCGGGCAAGTCTCCGGAGCATCCGTCCTTGCCTCCGCCCGGGGAGAGAGTCCCGCCCAGCCCGAGTTCGGAGTTTGCAATTCGCCGCGTGCCGCGGAGTTTCCTGCTGCCGCGGTCGACCAACCGCTGGCCGGGCCGATTGTGCCTCCTTTCGGGAGCACTGTTTATCACCGGACAGTGCTGGCTATTGTGGTCTTTCCTGAGGGGCGAGGCCCCGGGAGTGGCCGGTGGTATTCTGGCTTCCGCATGGGCCTTTGCGATGGCCCTCTACGTCATTGCCCGTTACTGCGACGAAGACGCCGAACAATCCTGAGTTTGCGATCACCCCTCGGTAGCCGAGCGGGGTTTGGGGCTGGCAAAGCCGCGCGCGGAGCGTCACTGGGAGGTTGAGTCGGGAACCGGCGGCTGAAACTGGGCCGCCGAGAAAAAGGGGCGATTTTCCGCGAGCCGGACTCGACCACGTCTCAAGCCTCCCGCGCCGCAAACGATTGGGATATCATACGGCGATGAGCGATTCACCCTTAATCCCCCCCAAAGCTGTCCGCGTTCTGGTTGTCGACAACGACCGCGACTTGGCCCGAGCCATGACTGAGAGCCTCGAGCGCGTCGGCTTCGATTGCACCACGGCAACCAGCGGAACAGAAGGGAGCCAGCTGATCCAGCAGAACAGCTATGAGATTATCGTCACGGACCTGGTGATGAACGACCTCGATGGGATGCAGATTCTGAAGCTGGCCAAGGGGACGCTCGAAGACTGCGAAGTGATTATGGTCACCGGTCACGCGACGGTGCCGCTGGCGGTGGATGCCATGCGCGAGGGCGCGTTCAATTTTCTGGAAAAGCCGGTCACGCCCAAGCGACTGCAGGCAGTGGCCGTCAAAGCCGCCGAGGCCGTCAAACTGCGGCGGCAGAATGAGGAACTGCAAAGCCGGCTGGATGAAAAATTCGGTTTCGAGAACCTGATCTACGCCAGTGATTCGATGCAGCGGGTCGTGGATCGCCTCAAGCGAATCGCTCCCTCCGATGCCGGAGTGCTTATCACCGGTGAAACGGGAACGGGAAAAGAGGTGATCGCCCAGGCGATTCACCAAAACAGTCCGCGAAAAAAGAAACCGTTCGTGGCGATCAATGCCGCGGTTACGGAGCACCTCGTCGAGAGCGAGTTGTTCGGCCACGTAAAAGGAGCTTTTACCGACGCGATTTCAGATCGGCCCGGCAAGTTTGAATACGCCGATGGCGGAACCTTGTTCCTGGACGAAGTCGGCGACATGCCGATGTCGACCCAAATCAAGCTGCTGCGGGTGCTCGAGGAACGCGAGGTTACCCGGGTTGGCGACAACAAGCCAATCAAAGTCAACGTCCGTGTCCTCGCAGCGACCAACAAAGACCTGCAGAAAGAAGTCGCGGCGGGACGCTTTCGCGAAGACTTGTACTACCGGCTGAAGGTTGTTTCCGTACACCTCGATCCGCTCTCCAAACGCCGCGAGGACATCCTCCCACTGGCCGATCACTTTCGCAAACTCGCCGCGAGGAAAAACAACAAGCAGGTCAAAGGCTTCACTGTCGAACTGCGGAAATGGCTCCTCGATTTCAGCTGGAAAGGAAACGTGCGCCAGCTGCGAAATGTCGTCGAAAGCCTCGTGGTGATGGACCTCGATGGTGTCCTCGGGCTGGACGACCTCTCTCCCGAACTGCTGGAAGAGAGTCCGCCTCCGGAAGGCTCCTTCCCGCCTGTGTCCCCCAGCGCTTCGTTTCCAGGGTCCGCTGCCGCTGAAGCCGCTGAGTTGACCACAGGCGATTCGGAAGGTGGCTTCCGCGCCGCCGGCGGCAGCAGCATCCCGGCCGACTTGCGCGGCAAGACAATGGCCGAGATTGAACGCTGGGCAATTGAACAGACCCTCGCTCTGACCAACGGCAACCGGGAAGCAACCGCCAAGCTTCTCGACATCAGCGAGCGGAACCTCTACCGCAAATTGAAGGAGTACCAACTCCGCCGATGAGTGCCGAATCCCCTCCCTTGTCCGCCAATTCCAGCTCCCCCCGACGGATTCGCAGCCTCTCGGCCAGCGTGATCAACAAGATCGCTGCGGGGGAAGTGATCGAACGTCCGGCAAGCGTCGTCAAGGAACTGCTCGAAAACTCAGTTGATGCGGGCGCAACCCAGATTGAAGTCGCGATCGAAAATGGCGGATTGGATGCCATTCGAGTCACCGATAACGGTAGCGGCATTCCCTACGACGACCTGCAACTGGCGATTACCAGCCACGCCACCAGCAAGATTGAGTCGGCAGACGATTTGTTCCAGGTCGGAACATTCGGATTCCGCGGCGAAGCTCTCGCCTCAATCGCTGAAATCAGCGAATTCACGCTGCGGACCCGAACCGCCGAGGGCGACTCCGGTTACGAGATGTTCGTTCGCGGTGGACACACCGAGTCAATCGCCCCGGTCGGAGCGCCGATCGGCACGACGATCCGCGTCGACAATCTCTTTTTCAACACCCCGGTCCGACGCAAATTTCTCCGCACGGCTCAAACCGAGGCGGGGCATGTGACCGAAGCATTCACCCGCGTCGCACTTGCCCATCCCCAGTCCCACCTGATTCTCCGCAGTGGCGGCAAAGTCAGCTACGACCTGCCACCCTGCGGCGATTGGCAAACACGGATTCACGACTTTTTTGGTTCCGAGATCAGCTCAGCCCTGATTCCGATCGAGAGCCGTGAGGGCCAAGTCAGCCTCACGGGTTACGTTGTCGACCCCTCGGTCAGCCGCTCGCACAACCGGATGCAGTATCTGTTTCTCAACGGCCGATACATTCGGGACAAGTCGCTGCAGCATGCGCTCAGCGAAGCCTATCGCGGCTTGTTAATGACCGGTCGGTTTCCGATTTGCTTTCTCCGTTTGAACATGCCCTACGACCTGGTGGATGTGAATGTGCATCCCGCCAAACTCGAAGTTCGCTTTCAGGATGGCGGACGCTTGTACAGCCAACTCCTGGCAGCCCTTCGGAACCGTTTTCTGACGAGCGATTTGACTGCCCGCGCGCAGCTTGGTGGTCGCGGCGAGGTCGCACCTCCGATTCCGTCCCCTTTTCCTGTGGCGGGTTCCACCAGCTCTTACGAGCGGCCGTTTTCGCTCGGTCCCGGGGCACCTCAGCAGCAACATCGGATTGACTTCCCGACGGGTAGTCCAGCGCCGTCTCGCGATTGGCTCGCTCCCCTCTCGAGCAGTTCGCCCGCGAATCCCCCGGCGTTTTTTGGCTCGACCGAATCGCGGTCACCACTCGCGCCGAGTTCCGCGCCTCGGCCAGGTGACCACCCGCCGGACCTGACATTCGAGCCAGCAACTGCCAAGCCGCATTTCGAGAGGCCTTCGGGAACCGAGTTTGAGCCGCTTCCTCCGGGAGCCAGCCCGCCCGCTGAGTTGCCTGGTCGCTCGCAGCCGCATGCCCCGCGCCAACTTGGTGAATCGGCAGGAACGGCCCCCCAGCGTGTGACAGCCCTGCAGGTTGACAACACCTATCTGGTAACCGAGAGTCCGGAGGGGATGCTGGTGATCGACCAGCACGCCTTGCACGAACGGATTTTGTACGAGCAATTTAAAGCCAAAATTTCAGCTGGTGGACTGGAAACCCAGCGACTGCTGGTCCCAATCACCGTCACCTTGCGCCCCGCCGAAGCAGCGGCTGTGCTGGAGCAAGCCGACCTGCTGCGCCGTTTCGGAATTATGGTGGAACCGTTTGGCGGGGAGACGGTCGCGATTATGGGCTATCCCGCGATTTTGTCCCGACAAGACCCGGCCGAAATGCTCCGTCAATTGCTGGAACCGCTGCTGACCGAAGGCGCCAGCCCGCAGACCGGGACACTGCTCGATGAACTGCTGAACATGATGGCCTGCAAGGCGGCCGTCAAAGCTGGCGATCGCTTGTCGGCTGAAGAAATCGCCGCTCTGCTGGAACATCGCGACCTGTGCCACGATTCGCATCATTGCCCGCACGGCAGGCCAACCGTACTGGTCTTCAGCCGCGAAGAACTCGACCGCCGCTTCAAGCGAATCTGAGCGGAAGAGCCTCGCGGGGCGGGCTCGTTCGGGACGCCCGCAATCGGGACGCTCGCAATCGGGCTGGGAGTTCGAGCACCAGACACCGAGTCGATCTAACGGCGGCAAGTCGCATCAAAACGCGAACGCTCAGTTCCCACCAAACCCCAGTTCCCACCAAACCCACGTTGGCAGCCTTTTGAGGCGAAGCCGATACCCTCAGACTCGAGCGGCAAGGGCGTGCGGCAAACGTCCTGACTGGCTGGAACGAGTCCGTCAACAGCCAAGCACAAACGCGGTGCGATCCTTAAACGCCAGCAAACGCTGCAAGCCAGAAGAAATCCCCAGCCTAGGGCCCAGCCTAGGGCCCAGCATAGGGCTCAGCATAGGGCTCAGCATAGGGCTCAGCCTGGGCCTACGCCTTTTCGGCCACTTCTTCGACTTTTTCTTTGACCTTCTGCACGAAGTGGGGCTTGTCGCCGGTCGACAACTCTTCAGCCCGCTTTTCGGCGGCTTTACGCTGGTTGAAATCGAACAGGGCGACCCGCTTGAGTTGGTGGTTGAAAACGCCCCAGAAAATTCGGAGCCGAACAACTTCAGCTTCCTTCTTGCGGGACTTTTTTGGCTTGGGGGCAGCAGCCTCTTTCTTTTCCGTCGGCTCTTTCTTCTTCCGGGGCTTTTTCTTGATGGCGGATTCGTCGAGCGGTTTCGGTTTCTTCTTGGCAGCCATGGATGCAGAGCCCAATCAAGCGTGAAATCGGGGTAAAGCCCGAAAGTTCAGAATTAATTAAACGTCTATAAAATAGCGAATCCCGCTTGGGCTGCACAGATGGCAGGCCGGCGCGGGCTTGGGGACAGGACCTCTCGAATTCTGGCTTTTTGTCCGCGCGTCGCTAGGTTGGCGAGTCCGGCGGCGGGGTCCCTTTGCCCGCCTGAATGTAGGCCGCGCGGGCCCGGGCGTAGTCAGCAGCGTGGGGCAGGCTATCAGCCCCTGATTCAGCCGTTGACCCCGCGTTTGGGCTCGTTTCAGGCTGAGCCGCCTGAAACAGCCGCTTTAAAAAGGGGCGACACCAACCGCACCCGGTTCCCGCCCCGAAACACTCGCTGAGTTGAGCCGCACGGACGGGTCGCTCCAACCGAATCCAATTCTCCAGCTTCCGTTTGGTCACGTGAAAACAGAGGCAAACTTCATCATCTGGTTGCATCGGATGATCCGCGCGAAAGTGAGGGCAGGACCCTGTCGGGCGGCAGGCTGACCGAGTCGCTTGGGGGGGCCGTCGCACTGCACTGCGGACGGGAACACTGCGGACGGGAACACTGCGGACGGGAACACTGCGGACGGGAACACTGCGGACGGGAACACTGCGGACGGGAACACTGCGGACGGGAACACTGCGGACGGGAACACTGCGGACGGGAACAGACAGGTTCCATATTTCGGTCGAATCCCGCTCCCAGCCTCGTCAGCTTGAGTCCATGCCACGTGGCTTTAAGGGAAAGGCTGCTAAAATGGTACACGAAACCGCAGCGGCGAAGGATGACCAGGCGCGTCGAGGCCGATTCCGATGCAAGCTCAGGCGGTGAGCGCGATCTTTTGAAAGCCCCCTCCCGAAATGAAGCATATCCTTGCGGAAATCGAAAATCTCCCTCAGTGGCTCGCCGCACAGGGGTTGCCCAAATTCCGCGCCGCGCAGATTCAGCGCTGGCTGCTGCAAAGCCGCGCCCAGTCGTTTGCCGAAATGTCGGACCTGCCTGCTCCCCTGCGGCAGCAATTGGACCGCGACTTCCAACTTTGGACGACGACCATTCTCCGCCATCAGCAAAGCGAGGATGGAACGGAGAAACTGCTGCTCCGACTTTCTGACGGCGGCGTGATTGAATGCGTCCTGCTCCGCGATGGACCGCGGCGGACCATTTGCGTCAGCAGCCAAGTGGGCTGCGCCATGGGTTGTGTGTTCTGCGCCAGCGGCTTGAACGGGGTCGAGCGAAACCTGACCAGCGGGGAGATCCTCGAGCAGATGCTTCGGCTGCAGCGGTTGCTGCCCGCCGACGAGCGACTGAGTCACATCGTCATGATGGGGATGGGCGAGCCGCTGGCGAATCTGGAAAACGTCACCCGCACCTTAGCGATTGCCAGTGCCGACGATGGCCTGGGGATTTCAGCCCGCCGCATTACGATCTCCACCGTGGGGCTGCCGCCAGCCATTCGGCGGCTGGCAGAGCTCGATTGCCGGTATCACCTCGCGGTCAGCCTGCATGCGCCCAACGACGAACTTCGCGACCGGCTCGTGCCCGTCAACCGCAAAATCGGGATTGCGGCAATCCTCGAGGCAGCCGACGAGTTTTTCGCCCACACTGGCCGCCGGCTGACTTTCGAGTACGTGCTCCTGGACCAAATCAACGATCGCCCAGCCCATGCCGAAGAGTTGGGGCGCCTGTTGGCGGGGCGAGTCGCCCTGCTCAACGTGATTCCTTATAATCCGGTGGCGGGCTTGCCGTATCGGACTCCCAGCAACAAGGCGATTGCCGAGTTTCGGGAAATTCTGGAGCGGCATGGAATTACAGTGAAATTTCGCCAGCGGAAAGGTGACAAAATCAACGCCGCCTGCGGCCAATTGAGACGGCAAACGGTTGACTTGAGCACCGGGACTCTGGTCAATCTGCCCGTTTCGGGCTGAGGCTCGTGCGACTCGGCAAGTCGCTGCGGCCGCGGGAGCGCCGCAACTTGCCCAGTTCCGCACGCTGACCGGTAAAGCCGGGGAGGCGTTGGCCGGGGCGACGTCATTAGCGGAAAATCGGGCATTCTGAGTGGCGAATGGTTCGGCTTTTTGCCCGACTGGCCCGACGGCCAAAAGTTGCTGGCGGAACTTCGAGACGTCAGTGAGGTTCAATTTAGACGAGTCGCGGATCGGCTGATCGCGTCCGTTTCAGGTTGAGCCCGTAGTGGTTGAAACAATGGTTCTCAATTGGGACTGCGACGTTGCCTGTCGAAGACAATTCCTTGCCGAGCACCGCTCCTGCAGCTGGCTCTCCGATTTCAGCCACGGGTGCGCAAGCCGCAGCGGGTTCGACCAACTACGAGTTGCTTGACCCGGATGTGCGGTTGATGCTGCAGGTCCGTCAGGGAAGCGCCGCCGCTTATGAAGAACTGATTGCCAAATACCAACGGCGAGTGATTGCCTTTTTCCAGCACGCCGTCTCGGCCGAAGTCGCGGAGGACCTTGCCCAGGAAGTTTTTCTGCGTGTCTATCGGGCCCGGCAGTCCTACGAACCGGGGGCGCGTTTTGCGACTTGGCTGTTTACGATCGTGCACAACGTCGCAAGCAATGCCATTCGCCGCCGCCAGTTCCGCAAGGAAGTGAATGTCGATGTGGCCGACAGCGGGCAATTCTCCGCCAAGCCGCTCGATACCATGGCACAAGCAGCAAGCGGTTACATGCCTGCCCGCCGAGCCGACAAACGCGAAGCAGCCGAAATGGTCAGCCTTGCCATTCAATCCCTGAATGAAAGGCAGAAGACCGCAATCCTGCTGAGCAAATTTGAGAACATGAGTTATCAGGATATCGCCGAGACCATGGGACTGACCACCCAAGCAGTCAAATCCCTTCTCTCCCGAGCTCGAGCCAACCTCAAGGAAATTCTCGAACCCTACATCCAGTCCGGGCTCCCGCCCGACCCAACCCGACGTTCAGACGAGGACTAAACCCCGGACAGCAGTAACTGACCCACACTCCCCAGCGACTCTTTTCTCCAAACGTTTTCCTTTCTTTCCAACTCCCATCGAGCCATGAGCAATTCTGACTCCAGCCGCGAACGACAACGAGCAGAGCTCGACGAAGAACTCGTCGCCTATCTCGATGGCGAGCTGTCAGCCGAGCAGAATCAGTTGGTTGAACAGCGGCTCGGCTCGGACCCCGTTTATCGGGAGCGACTCCGCGAGCTGGAAAAGACCTGGGACCTGCTCGACGAACTTCCGACCGGCAAACCCACGCAATCGTTTACGCAAAGTACGCTCGAGCTGGTGCTGAACGAAGATACTCGGCTGCAACTGAACAAACAGCGCAAGCCTTGGACGTTGCCGCTGCGGGTTCTCGCTTTCTCTGCGATGCCATTGGCTCTGTTTGGCAGCGCCTTTGCCGCCACCCGCTACTGGCAAAACCAGCCTTACCGGAAACTCCTGCAAGACTTGCCCGTGATTGAAAACGTCGACATGTTCACCAAGGTCGAGGACCTCCGGTTCCTTGAGCTGCTGGAACAAGAAGGATTGTTCGGCGATGGAATAGGAGGGCTCGGCCAATGATGCGTCGATCGCCCAACCGCGTAGCCAAGGCAAATCAAACCGTGACGCCTCCGATCACCCCCCCG
>Ga0315907_10006449_pt1 | contig 12436 bp, 4 predicted proteins | sample LakEriMetagenome_3_FD_203525 | JGI IMG/M metagenome (GOLD analysis project Ga0315907, IMG submission 203525) | Freshwater fungal communities from buoy surface, Lake Erie, Ohio, United States - Buoy 12 MA123 | ecosystem: Environmental > Aquatic > Freshwater > Lake > Lake biofilm | place: USA...
GTTGCTTCAGTAAAAGTGTATCTAGATGGTGTTTTATTAACGGATGTGATTGCTGAAACAGCGAGTTTTGAGTTTAACACAGGGAACCAAAGAACAGTAAGATTTGGTCCGAACCCAAGTATTATTCAACCCCTTCAAACGTTTTATGGCACCCTCGACGACATCGGCATCTGGAACCGCGCCCTCACCCCCGCCGAAATCACTTCTCTCTACACAGGCGAGCCTGTTGTTCAACCTGCATGCGCAGAGCTTGATCCTGTTTTGCAACAAGGCCTCGTCGGATACTGGCCCTTCTGCGGCAACGCGAATGATGAGAGCGGCAATGGAAATGATGGCGTAGTGAATGGCGCGACGTTGACGGAGGATCGGTTTGGGAACCCCACCAGCGCATTCGCATTTGATGGTGTTAATGATTACATTGAAATTATTCAAAACAATCTCACCCTTGATACCTCATTCAGTATTTCTGTTTGGCTAAACAAATTACCAAACTCGGTAAATCGAATACTTTCTATTGAACGAGCTGGGGCGCCTGACGGATATCAATTCCGCTTAGGTATGGAAGAAGGTTTTTGGGTGCCTAACGATGGTCAACTTTATTTTCATTCCGGCATCAGTGGGATAGGCACTTTGCCTTGGGATAACTCAATTGGATATGAGTTGACATCAAACAACGCAATCGCAAATGATAGTTGGCAACACGTTGTTGTCGTCAAGCAGGGATTCAACTTCTTGCTGTATCTCAATGGTCAGGTTCAGGCAACAGTTAATTTGGAAACTAATCTATCCTTTGTATCAAACCCTAATTCGATATTATTGGGTGCTGTTTTCGAGGCATTCACCAACACCACTACAGCAAATTTCTTAGGCTCCCTCGACGACATCGGCATCTGGAACCGCGCACTCACCCAAGAAGAAATCGCTCAGCTATACGGCAACTTCACACCACAAGTAACCGGCTGCACCGACCCCACCGCCTTCAACTACAACCCGCAAGCAACCGTCAATGAAGGATGTCAATACATCGCTACCATCCTCGTGTACAACGACCTCAACGGCAACGGTACACATGAAGGCAACGAGCCGGGCCTTACCAACTGGCCGGTGCTGGGTAACGACATCAACGGTCTTGTGTGGACCAACAGCAACGGTAATGCTTTCCTTCCGCTCGAAACAGGTTCATACGAGTTCACTGTACTCAACACCACCGACAACTGGGTGAGCACTACACCCACCAGTGTGACCATTGACCTTACAAGTGGACCTGCTACTGCGTCGTTCGGCTTGCAAGTCATCCCCGGTGAAGCCATCGTGGCCGCCGGTCCGTTCACCGGATTCTGGGACATCTTGCATTGCACTGAAGGGTATGAGTCGGGCGTGTACCTCGAAAACATCGGTTCGCAAGCCGTGAGCGGTTTCATGACACTCACGTGCGATCCGCTCTTCACGCCCAATGCCGACAGCTATTTCACTACGCCTCCTGTAGAAGTAGGTCCGGGCTATGCATTGTGGAACGTGGAAGACTTCCAGCCGGGTGAATACGAACTGCTCTCATTCCACATCGATGGGCCTGGCGTTGAATACCTCAACCAGTCGTTCACATTCGCATTCGACCTCACGCTGTTCGATCCGCAAGGCAACATGATCTACTCCGACAACTGGACCGCTTCGCCCATCGTAGCGTGTGCCTACGACCCGAACGACATTACCGGCTTCCCTGAAGGCCTTTCTGCACCACACGAAGAGGGCTACACCATCGAGCACTACATACTGCCCGACAACATGGTAGAGTTCCGTGTGCGTTTCCAAAACACGGGAACGCTGCCGGCCGAAGACATCGACATCTACATTCCGATTGACCCGAACCAGTGGGAGCTCAACACGATATTCCCACTCATGCGCTCAGCAGAAATGCAGGTGATTTGTTTGCATGACGATGGCTCTGTCGATTTGAACATTCTCGAACACGAACTACCGGAAGGTGTAACTGCACAAGACTTGCTCATCTTCAGCTTCGACGACATCTACCTGCCCGACAGCGCCAGCAACCCCGATGGTTCGCAAGGCTATGTGTACTTCCGCATGCAGGCCAAGCATACACTCAGCATCGGTGATGAAATCAATGCGCAGGCGTTCATCTACTTCGAGCAAAACCCTCCTATTGCAACCAACGAAACGTACCACGTGTTGTTCGATTGTATGTCGTTTACACCTATGGTTGGCGACACAGAGCTCTGTGCCGGCGATGACTTGCAGTTCAGCGCATCGCAACCGAATGTAGATATCTATGCGTGGAGTATTGGCTCGCTCGAAGGCAGTGGTAACATCTTCATCTTGGAAGGCATCGACGCCGGTGAATACACCCTTGATCTCAACACTAAAAATGCGTTATGTCCGCAAGGTGAAAACCACGAAGTAACCATCATCGTAAACGACACACCGCTACTCGACGTGCCACTTAACGACACCGTATGCGAAGGCGAAGAGCTCACCTACGAAGCAGAAAGCGATGGCGATGTGAGCTGGTCGAACGGCGCAAGCACAGGCGATGTGTTTACGGCTGAAGAGAGCTTCACGGTAACAGCCACTGCAGTAGGTGCGGGTGGATGCAGCACAAGCGAAGACTGGACCGTCACAGTGAATCCGTTGCCAAGTGTTGTCGTTGACATCACCGGCAATGTGCTCACCGCGCAAGACGGCGCAAGCTGGCAGTGGACCCTCAACGGTGCCGCACTGGCTACCACACAAAGCATCACCGCCGAAGAGAGTGGCAACTATCAAGTAGAGATAACCAGCGAGTTCGGCTGCACCGACATGAGCGAAGTGATCTTCATCGAAAATGTAGTTGTGCATACGTTGTCAACCGCGCATCTCTACCCGAACCCGATGACCACCTCAGCGCGCCTCGAGCTGCCAGTTGGCCTGTATGACATCACCTTGTTCGACGCCACAGGCAAGTGTGTGCGCACGATGACTAATCGACAAGGAGTGGTAACGATTGAACGCGATTCGCTCGCCGGAGGGGTTTACCAATTGCGCATCAGCAATGAAAGCGATAGCAGAAATATCCGGTTGGTGATTGAATAATCTGCCCCCCTCGGCTTTGCTCGGGGAATACTTCTCGGTATGGCGCTTTATAACACAGCCAAATAATCTAACAAGACCGCCTCGTGAAAACGGGGCGGTTTTTTTGGGGAGTGAAGAGCGATAGTTGTAAAAAACAGCTGTAGTCATAAATGAATCCAATGGTGCACTTTAGAAACCCTTGGGCTCAGATGAGCGCACGAACAGTACTAAGAAATTAATGAGCGTGTTGATAACTGAACACTAGCTATCATGCAACTTTATGATACCGCATTAAGTTTATACATTCATTTCTGATCCGGTATCCAAATACAATTAACTACTATCTTCATGTCGTTACACAAAACCATTTTCACCTGCTCACTGAACGTTTTACTCCTAGCCTCGTTGACGTTGAGTATTACGAATTCATTTTGCCAGCCTTGTAGCTTCGTTAACATCCCATCTCAGAATTTAGTTGGCTATTGGCCATTAAATGGAAACGCAACAGACTATAGCGGGAATGAGTTCAACGGAATAATAAGCGGAGCAACCCCCATTGAGGATCGCTTCGGGCACAGCGATGGCGCCTATTCATTTAACGGCATCAATAACTATATCGTTATTCCAAGTATTCTAAACTCCCTCGACAACTTCACTATCTCGGGATGGTATAAGAGCAATGAAAATCAAGATGGTTCGTTTGTATACTTAGGTGTAAATGGCGGTCCAGGTTGTGATGGTGTTGGTATTGGGCCCGGCGACGGAGGTACGTGGTTTGGGCCCGGTAATAAACTCGTTTTAGGTGGTTGTAACGGACTCAATTGGATGGGAACCGAATACGAGTTACCACCCATTCAAACATGGAATCACTTCGCACTCGTAAAAATTCCTGGTCGAATTCAAGTATATATCAATGGCGTTTCTGCGCATTTCGATCTCCAGGGTAATCCTCTTTTAACAAGTAATACAATCTATTTTGGAGCAGCTGCGCCTGGAGGAGACTACGCGTTCAATGGAGGTTTGGATGATGTCTACTTCTATGATCGGGGTCTTTCCGCACAGGAAATACAATCACTCTATATGTCGCAGGATGGTATCGGTGCGAACGTCTCTTATGATGGTCCGATTACCCTTTCGCCAGAAGGCACGATTGTTTTAGCAGCATCCGAAAACTTGACTAGCTACCAATGGAACCAAGATGGCTTTCCTATTTCAAACGAAACTGAAAACTCACTTGTAGTATCCCAAACCGGAGAATATAGTTTAACAGTTTCAGTTGCCGAAGGCTGCTCGTTTACCACCCCTGAAATTTCAGTTATACAAAGTCCAATTGAATTTGACTGCGGCACACCCGCATATCTGCCTACAGATGGATTGGTTGGTTACTGGCCATTTTGTGGGAATGCAAATGATGCTAGTGAAAATGGAAATCACGCCATCGTAAGTGGGGCAGAACTAGTTGCGGATCGTTTTGGTGTTCCCAATTCAGCGTATGAATTAAATGGCAGTCTAGATTTCATTACCGTGCCCGATGCCTTAGCCGGATTCACTGAGGTAAGTCTATCAGGTTGGTATCTCAGCCCGCAAGATCAAGGTGGAACATTTTCTTATGTCGGTATGAATAGCGGTAATCTAGGCTGTAATGGTTTTGGAACCGGGCAGGGTGAAGACGTTTGGTTCTCACCGGGCAATTGGCTGCACTCAGCAACCGGGTGTTCCGGTGGTTGGAGGCCAACCCAACATGTATTGCCAGCAGCTGGTTCATGGGTTCATTTCGCATTGATTAAAAATGCAACACAATACCTCGTGTATATAAACGGCGAAGTAGTTCAGGAATTCTCAGGTGGAGAAGAGCCATTTATAGCCAATTATATCTTCTTTGGTGCTGCGTCACCAAGAGGTGATTATTCCTTCGGTGGTTTATTGGATGACATGGCTGTGTATAACCGAGTATTAAGCTCCGAAGAGGTTCAGCATTTATATTATTCTTCCGGAACTGTACTCAAGGTTTTTAATGACCTCAATCAAAATTGTAATTATGAATCAGGTGAAATTGGTGTTGGGGGTGTTACTGTGGAGATTCAACCTATTAATCAATATTTTCAAACTGATAATTCCGGGGCTATCTATTTAGACGCCTTGCCTAATGGAACATACACACTCGTGTTAAACGCAGGAGAAAATTGGTATTCAAACTGTTCTAGCTCTTTCACGATTGAGGTCTCTGACTCTACTGAGTTCATATTCCTGCCAATAACCTCCACCAACCCCTGCCCATCACCCGACGTCTCTATTACCTGCCCAACCATGCGCCGATGCTCCGAACACCCGTGGCCAATCTACGTGTATGCGTGCAACGATAATCTCGGAACGGGTGTTCTCGAAAACGCCTACGTGCAGGTGGAGCTCGATGAAAACATTATCGTCGACCCAACAACTACACCTCCATTCACGATGGTCGATGGATTGTACCAATTTGAGATTGGCAACCTAAATCCGGGTCAGTGTTCGACCATTGTCATCAACGCCAACTTCTCGTGCGACCTCGAACTCGGCGAAACACTTTGTATGGAAGCCACGCTCTATCCCGTGCCTGATTGCACCGAGATTGAAGGCCCCGGCCCCGGTGAATGCACAGAGCCGTGGGATCACTCGAGCCTAAGCGTGGAGGGTGATTGCGATGAGAACACCGGGTTAATAACGTTTACCGTTGAAAACGGTGGCGAAGCCATGGTGTGTCCCAGCGAGGTGCGCGTGTATGTGGATGGTGAGTTGTTCGCCACCTATTACATCCAGCTCGATGCTGAGTCAGACACCACCTTTACATTTCCGGCCAATGGCGGAACCTGGATTTTGCAAGCCGATCAGCACCCACTGCATCCGGGCAACTCGCACCCCAACGACCACGTCGAAGGTTGCGGTGATGTGGAAGGGGAAGGCGATGGTGACGATGATGATGACGATGGCGAAGATGATGACGATGATGAGTGGGAACCCGGACTTGTTGATGACTTACCAAGCGGTGATGAATCGCCCTTCGTAGATCAATACTGCGGACAAGTGGTGGGCAGCTTCGACCCCAATGATAAGCAAGGCTTCCCAGGCGGTGTGGGTGAAACACACGACATGCTTCCAAACGAACAAATCCAATACTTAATTCGATTCCAAAATACAGGGACCGCTCCGGCGTATACGGTAGTGATTCGCGATACACTTGACGCCGACCTCGACATCTTCTCAGTTACACCGGGAGCCTCCAGCCACGACTACTCCTTCACCATGTATGGCGAACGTGTGTTGCAGTGGACCTTCAACAACATCATGCTACCCGATAGTTTCTCGAACGAAGAAGGAAGTCACGGATTCATCTCATACACGGTGAACCAAATGCCCGGCTTGACAGATGGCACACAAATCACCAACAGCGCGGCGATTTATTTCGACTCGAATGAGCCTGTGATAACGAACACCACGCTGCATACCATCAACTACTGCTTATTCAAAGACACACACGCAACCATCGACGCCACTTCGTGCGGCGCATATATCGCACCCGACGGACAAGTGTATGATCAGTCGGGAACCTACACCGCGGTGCTTGTGAATGCGGCCGGTTGTGATTCAACCATTACCGTTTACCTGCAATCGATTGATCTCAACCCGCAGGTAGAAGGCAACGGAAGCGGAACCTTAACAGCATCACCAGCCGGGCTCAACTACCAATGGATTGACTGCAGCACGAACACCGTCATCGAAGGCGCTACAGCAGCCACATTGACGGGAAGCAATGGCATTTATGCCGTGCAAGTTTCGGACGGCGCGTGCATGGAACAATCTGAGTGTGCGGAGTTGGTAGGTGTTGGCGAGTTGAATACACAGTCGATTCGCATCTACCCCATACCTGCATCACAACAGATAACCGCTATGTGGAATGGTGACGCGGCAGCTTACACCATCACAACCCCGGACGGACGCATGGTTCTCAGCGGGCGCTTGAACCCTGGGGCGAATGCCATTGAGGTTAGCATGCTTGCATCAGGTAATTACTTCCTGAAGGCAGATAACCGGGTGACGAGGTTTGTGGTGAAATAGTGAAGAAGTGAAATGGTGAAATAGAGGGGCGCTGATGGCGCCCCTTTTTCCCCTCGGCTCCGCTCGGGGACCGCAAGCTTGACCTCGTCCTAGCAACGCGCCTTAGGTTTCGCTCGGGGACCGCAAGCTTGACTTTGTCGAGGATTGCGGCCTTAGCGTTGGCCGAGCGAAGCCGAGGCCTGTGCTCTCGCGAAACCCCCGGTGCCCGAGCATAGTCGAGGGCTGGTTCGACTTCGCTCACCAACAACGGTTCGACTGCGCTCACCGACTGCGGAACGACTAACCCTCCAGCAAGAAGCGCCGCACTGCCGCGCCTCGCTGCCCTGCCGCTCGCGCATCTAACCCTTATGAACAGAGACCAACCTGTTCTACGTATGTTTGCTCTCAAAAAACACTCGTATGTCAAGCAAAGCACCAAAACCTGTTGGCCTTTATCCGCACACGCGCCGTGTCGGCAATCTGTTGTTCCTCTCGGGCGTGGGTCCGCGCATTGCGGGCAGCGACGCTACGGATAGTGGTGTACCTGGATTGACTCTCGATAAATTTGGCAATTACCTCACCTTCGATTTTGAAGCGCAATGCCGCAACGTGTTCGACAACGTACGCGTCATCCTCGAAGAAAACGGCAGCAAGTGGGAAAACCTGGTTGATGTGACTGTGTTTCTCGTCAACATGAAGCGCGACTTTCACACGTACAACAAACTCTACGCTGAGTATTTCAAAGATGCACAACCGTGCAGAACGACTGTCGAGATTAACGCGCTGCCTTCCCCCATCGCCATCGAATTGAAGTGTATCGCAACAATTGACTAGCGCGGACGTTGGTTTGGCATAACCCTTGGAATTGCCCAATCATGAAAACGCCCATTTTTCTTTTTGTAGCGATAATCGGTGCGTTAACGCTACACGCTCAGGTGAAGCCTACCCAAACCAATGTTGATCATCTGCCTGATCATGGTTTTCGCCAGTCTCCTAACTATGCGTTCATGGCCGGTGAGCAACTCACCTACCGCATTCACTATGGCATTGTAGATGCCGGCACAGCCACTCTTCAGGTAGAAGAAAGCCCCTACAAATTCGCAGGACGCGATGCCTACAAAATTGTTGGAACGGGTCGCAGCGTTGGATCAGTTGACTGGTTTTTCAAAGTCCGCGATCACTATGAAACACACATCGACAAGCAAGGAATGTTTCCCTACCGCTTCTTGCGCAATTGTGATGAGGGTGGGTATCGCATTCAACAAGACTATACGTTTTTCCCCGAGCGACGAGCATTCAAAAACATGAAAGGCGAAGGCTACAAATCGCCCGAGTTCGTGCAAGACATGCTGAGCTCCTACTACTATGCCCGCACGCTCGACTACAGCTATGCGCGCATTGGCGACGTGTACACCATCACTGCGCTGGTCGACGATGAGATTGTTCCGCTGAAGATGAAGTTCATTGGCCGCGAAACCATCACGATTGATGCAGGAACATTTCGATGCTTGAAGTTTGTGCCAGTCGTTCAGAAAGGCCGTGTTTTCAAAAAAGAACAAGACTTAACGGTCTGGATTACCGACGACCTCAACCACATTCCTGTTTTGGCACAAGCTGAGATATTGGTGGGTTCCATCAAAATGGAGTTACAGGACTTCAAAGGCGTGCGCAACACACTGGCGAAATTGTAAGAGAGCGAGGAATTACATTTGCGGAAAATTTCTCCGCATGGCTTACCAAATCGACTCTTACTCATTTCAAGGTAAACGCGTTCTGATTCGCGTAGACTTCAATGTTCCGCTCAACGAACAGTTTCAGGTTACAGACGACACGCGCATTCGTGCCGCGCTGAAAACCATTCGCAAGGTGGCGCAAGGAGGCGGTAAGGTCATTCTGATGTCGCACCTCGGTCGCCCGAAAGGCGGACCCGAAGCCAAGTATTCCATGAAACACGTGCTGGCGCGTTTGTCTGAACTGCTCGGACAACCGGTTGCTTTTGCAGAAGATTGCATTGGCGAGAAAGTTCAGACTGCTGTCGACGCCATGAAAGAAGGCGATGTGTTGTTGCTCGAAAACCTGCGTTTTTACAAAGAAGAAGAAGGAGGCGATGAATTCTTCGCCGGACAAATCGCTGAAAACGGCGATGTCTATATCAACGACGCATTCGGAACAGCGCACCGCGCGCATGCAAGCACGGCTGTGATTGCGCGGTTCTTCCCAACCGACAAACTGTTTGGTTATTTGATGGAAGACGAGGTGCAAAGCATCGATCGCGTATTGAACTCTACTGCAAAGCCTGTTACCGCTATCATCGGTGGCAGCAAGGTTTCCAGCAAGATAACTATTCTCGAAAATCTGTTGAACCGCGTCGACAACATCATCATTGGCGGCGGTATGGCATACACGTTTTTCAAAGCTCTAGGAGGCAATACAGGCAACTCACTAGTTGAAGACGATAAACTTGAGTTAGCGAAAGCATTATTGGAAAAGGCGAAAGAGAAAGGCGTCGACATCTACCTGCCTGAAGACTCCATCATCGCCGATGCGTTTTCAAACGATGCTCAGCGCACCTCATCGGAAAGCCGAGGCATTCCCACGGGCTGGATGGGTCTCGATATCGGAGAGCAATCGATCGCTCGTTTTTCAGAAGTCATTTTGAACTCGAAAGTGATTCTGTGGAATGGCCCGATGGGTGTCTTCGAAATGGCTAACTTTTCACACGGCACGGTTGCCATTGCGCAAGCCCTGGTAAGTGCCACCAAGAATGGAGCATTCACGCTTGTGGGCGGCGGCGACAGTGTGGCGGCCATCAATCAGTTTGGTCTTGCCGATGAGGTGAGCTACGTGAGCACGGGCGGTGGCGCCATGCTCGAGGCATTGGAGGGCATTGATTTGCCGGGTATCGCGGCAATCAAGTCGTAGTTTTATTGTGCTGAAAACTCGATGAAGAGCATCACGTCTTCGACGCCGATGTAGCCATCGTTGTTGAGGTCAAACGACGAGCAATCATTCAGGCAGCCGTATTGATCAAGAAGCATCAGCATGTCGTCATCATTCACCACGCAATCGCCATTGAAATTAGCAGGCGATGTATTGATGTCGGGCACTGAAACGGTAAGCGCTGTGTAATTACTCACACCACAGTCATTGGCGGTTTGAACGCTGATGAAGAAATCTTGCGCACCTGCTATTATCTCGATCGTGTTATTGCTGAGCAACGAAGTCGTTGCTGTTGTTTGCCAGTTGTAGTCCGTAGCATTGAGATCTTCCGTCACACTATATGTTGCACTTTCACCTGCGCACAACACCGAAGGTCCGACAATCGCATACACACTGTCAACTCGCTCGGTCACACTTACACTGATGCTGGCAGAGTCGGTAAGACCGCATGCATTGGTGACGGTTACCGAAGCAAGACCGCCGTTAGCATTTGGCAAAGGCTGAATGATGCGATCGTTTTCAGCGCCGGTCCAACCTTCGGGCAATTGCCATTCGTAGCTGATGGCTCCTGCAACTTGCTCGCACACCAGTTGTCCATAAACACCTTCGCACCATTGCTGATCACCGGTGATGTTGCCCAGCTCAAATGTGCCGCATCCAAGCTCGGTGCGATACATATCGCCGCCTGAACCAATGTAGCAATAGTTGTCGGTGAAATGCGCGGTCGATGCTCCTAAGTTACTGAGATTATTTTGCAGGAGGAGCGTCCAGGTATCGCCTCCATCTTCTGTTTTATACAAGTCAGCATATTCACTTACGCAAAAACCAAGATTCTCGTTGTAGAATTTAATGTCGTGTATAAGGCCGCCACCCACGAATGTGAAGTCCCACGTTTCACCGCTGTTTAGTGTGCGGTAAACGCCGCTATTACTCCCCACAAATCCGAGACTGTCGTTGTAGAAGTAAATGTTTGATCCAATAACACCATTGTGATATTCCCACGTATTACCGCCGTCAAATGTCTTGTAGTACGTATCACCCCCGGCCTGCGCATATCGCACGGCTATGCCGCGCTGACTATCGATAAAATGAATGTCGCTTGCGCCTATGTTGGTGCCGCACGTGAAAGACGTTCCGCCATTGATTGTTTTACAGATATTCGAAGCTCCACCAAAACCGCCTGCAAATCCTGTTTGTGAATCAATGAATTCGAGACACGTAGCCGTTAGCGTGGGCGAAGTGCTGTAAGTCCAGGTTGTACCGCCATTGGTTGTTTTTCCCAGGTTCATGGTGCCTAGCACATAGCCTACTTGCGGTGTGGGAAAATCGACGGCATACCAACCGCCGGTTGTGGAAGTTTGGCGAATATTCCAAAGCTTTCCCCCATCAGACGTTTGTGCAATGCCGCCATAGAAAGTTCCTCCGGATGCAAATGAAACAACGGTTCCTTGTGTATCCGACAAAAACTGCAAGGCGGTAACACCTCCACCGGGCACTGCATTTTTTATCACAGACCACGACGAACCATCGTTCGTGCTCTTGTGAATTTGCAGCTTACCCATCATATACGCTGAGGTCGACGACACGTGATCTCCACAGAAAATATCGCCATCACCCAACACCGTTTGGTTTTGCCATGTCTGTCCGCTATTGGTCGTTTTCACGAAAACACCCATGTTACCGGCAGCATAACCCTGTCCGTTGGCACTCACGTTCATGACATAGAAGTAATTGTTGGAGACAGAGTAAACCGTGTTCCAGGTTAGTCCGCCATCCGTAGTCTTTGCGATGACACCTCCGCACGTGAAGCCGGTGTTGGCGTCAACAAAGTGAACATCTTGAAGGTTCGCCGTAATAGTAGTTGTGATTACCGACCACGAATCGCCACCATCGGTTGTGCGCAGGATGGTTCCGTTCCAGCCAACTATTACCCCGTTGTTTTCATCCGTAAAATGAACCCCGTACAAGCGGCTGGTGGTAATTGCAGGAATGAGTGTCCACGAAGCGCCGGCGTCGGTTGTTTTCAGAATAGTGCCGCTTTCTCCCGTCACAAAACCCGTTGTCTCGCTGATGAAATGCACGTTGTACAACCATGAAGCTGTTGGCGGATTCACGTTTGCCCATGTGTTTCCACCGTCAAGCGAGCGATACAAATCACCATTACCTGCTGCGATAAAAAGCAGGTTTTCTGTTACCCATTCCACATCATTGGGGTTACTTGTAACTGCCGGAGTCCACATGTTCTCCCAGGTTTCACCACCATCCATGGTTCGAAAAACTTTTTTGGTTGCTAAGATTACAGCAATGCCTCGCTGTTCGTCGAGAAACGAGCAACCACGAACTTCACTATTGGTTTTAA
>Ga0315907_10006451_pt1 | contig 12435 bp, 9 predicted proteins | sample LakEriMetagenome_3_FD_203525 | JGI IMG/M metagenome (GOLD analysis project Ga0315907, IMG submission 203525) | Freshwater fungal communities from buoy surface, Lake Erie, Ohio, United States - Buoy 12 MA123 | ecosystem: Environmental > Aquatic > Freshwater > Lake > Lake biofilm | place: USA...
GCCTTCACGAACACCGGGTTCGCCTCGTACTTCGGCTCCGACATGCGCGCCACCATGGAGAGGAAGTTCTCCGTGTAGCTGAGGTCGTTGTCGGGATAGATGAACGGCAACCCCTTCACGTGGCGGTACGCGAACGCCGCGATCGTGGGCAGCTTCGCCATCAGACGGATCATGCTGATGTAGCGCTGCTGCGGATCGTGGATGTCGCGCGCCTGCGGATAGAAGCTCGACAGCGCCGCGGTGGCGCTGCAGAGCATGTTCATGGGGTGCGCGTCGTACCGGAAGCCCTCGAGGAACTTGCGGATATTCTCGTGCACGTAGGTGTGAAACGTGATGTCGTGCACCCACGTGTCGTACTGCTTCTGATCGGGCAGATTGCCGTGACGCAGCAGGTACGCCACTTCGAGGAAGGTGGCGTTCTCGGCCAGCTGCTCGATGGGATAGCCGCGATAACGCAGGATACCCTTGTCGCCGTCGATGAAGGTGATGGCGCTGCGGCACGACGCGGTGTTCATGAACGCCGGGTCGTAGCTCAGGGTGCCGAACTCCCCGGCTTCGCGCTTCACCTGCTTGATATCGCTCGCGCGAATGTACGTGTCCCCTTCGGGACCTTCGGTGCGGATAGGGGCGCTGTAGCTGTTGCCCGTGCGGCTATCACGAATTTCGAGCGCGTCGGTGGGCGCGCCGGCTGCGGCGGTGGGCTGGCTCATCGGAGGCGGAGTGCTCCAGAAAACACTGGGGAGGTTGAACGGAACTGCGTGGAAACCGAAAACTAAATGGAGACGCTCAGCCGCGCGGAAGCGACAGTACGAAGGCCAGGGCGGTGCCGCACGCGTGTGCCGCCGAGCGATCCTCGAGCCGGCTTCCGACCGCCGCGAGCATCTGCTGGCACATGGCAATCCCGAGGCCGCTGCTGGTCACCGACGGCAAGGCACCGGTGGGTCCGGCACGGTGCAACTGCGCCTGCACCGAGGCGGGCAGCCCCTCGCCCGTATCGGCAACCATGAATCGGACCGTCTGCGCGTCCAATTCTTCGGCTGATACCGTCACTGAACCGGTCGACGTGAATTTGAGGGCGTTCGTCACGAGGTTGAGCAGCACCCGATGCAGCACGTCGGCTTGCCCGACGCGGCGGTCGTGCGGCGCGCTGCTCCAGCGGAGCAGCAGATGCTTCTCCTCGGCGATGGGCTGCACCACGCTACGGACCGCGCTCCACATGTCACCCATGGAGAAGGTCGTGGCGGGGCGGGCGCCCATGTCTCCGGCGGCGCCTCGGGCGAAATCGAGCGCGTCGCTGGTGAGCGAGGCCATTCCGAAGGCCGCCGAGTACAGCAGCCCGAGTTGCTTTTCCTGCAGCGGCGTGAGCGGGCCCGCATGCCCAGCGCGAAGGCGCTCGATGAGCACGAGCATGCTCGACAGTGGCGAGCGGAGGTCGTGCGTGATGCCTACCAGCAGCGGGAGCGCATCGGGCAACGCCTCCGTCGCGATCGACTCGTGCCCCAGTACGCTGGCGCCTTCGGCAACCAGTGCGGCGATCGCTTCGGGCGAGACATCCACCTCCGCGCCTGCGGTAGTGCCCGGTGCTGCCGGGCCCACTACCATCGACGCCGAAGGCTCGACGGGCTTTGCGTGCGTCATCATTGGTCAGCGGGGAGTGTTCGTCATCAATCGGCGGCGCCCGACAGGACGTCGCGCTTGAATCCGTGTTTTTCCATGAGCCGGTACAGCGTGGTGCGGTCGATGCCCGCCAGGCGCGCCGCCTTGCTCATGTTGCCACCGGCCCGCGTGGTGAGGCGGGACAGGTATTCCTTTTCGAAGTGCGCGATGAGGTTGTCCTTCGCGATGTGGAAGGCCTCGTTCATGATGCCGGCCGGCAGCCCCGACTCGGCGGCCGCTTCCACCGGGCCATCGTCGTACACCGGGATGTCGTCGGGCGTAATGGAGCGCCCGGCATCGGCAATCACCGCCAGGTGCTCGATGACGTTCTGCAGCTCGCGCACGTTGCCGCGCCATGGGCGCGACTGGAGGAACGCGACCGTCTCCGGCTCGAACTCCGGCGCCGGCGCCCCGCTCGCGCGGTGTCGTTCCCAGCTGCGCTTGAGGAAAAACTCGGCCAGCAGTGGAATGTCTTCGATGCGCTTGCGCAGCGGCGGCAACTTGATGGGTACGACGCGCAGACGATAGAAGAGATCTTCTCGCAGGATCCCCTGCTGTACGCTCTCTTGCGGGTCGCGGTTGGTGGCGCTGATGAAGCGCACATCCACCACAGCGTCCTGCGTTTCGCTGCCCAGGCGACGCACCACCCCGTCCTGCAGCACGCGCAGCAGCTTCGCCTGCAGTGGCATGGTCATTTCAGTGAGCTCGTCGAGGAACAGCGTGCCCCCGTTGGCCACTTCCAGCAGACCGGCCTTGTCGCGATCGGCGCCGGTGAAGGCGCCCTTGCGATAGCCGAACATTTCCGACTCGAGCAGGTTGTCGGGGAGGGCCGCGCAATTCACCGGCACGAGCTTGCGCTGCGCGCGCCGGCTGTGCTTATGGATGAACTGCGCAATCATCTCCTTACCGGTGCCGCTTTCGCCGGAAATCATCACACTGGCGTCGGTGGCGGCGACCTTCTGGGCAAGTTCCACGGCTTTCTTGAAGCTGGGGGAAATGCCCAGCAGCGCCATGCTTTCGCCGGCGCCGTTCTGCGTCATGAGCGCCGATGGCTTGATGGCCTCACGGGTTTCCCGGGTGGCCGCGGCCGCATGTGCGGCGCGCCCCACCAGCACCTGAAGGTGGCCGGCCGAGAACGGCTTGGGGAGGTAATCCCAGGCACCGGCGCGCAGGGCGTCGATGCTCGACTGCACTGTTGGGTTACCCGTCATGACCACCACGATGACGCCCTTGTGGGCCTCGACGGCGGCCTTCAGGACCTCCATTCCCGAGATCTGATTGTTCAGGAAGAGGTCGACGAGGACCAGGTCGAAGCGCTTGCGGCGCACGAGCTCGAGCGCCTCTTCACCCCGACCGGTGCTGGTGACGTTGTTCCCATCCATCTGGAGGACGGAGACGCATCCTTCACGGAGGGTGCGGTCGTCGTCCACCACGAGGATGCGCAAACCCGTTCCCTTATCGGGAACAGTAGCGGTGCCAGCGTCGGGGAAGAATGGATCGGTCATTGCGTGTACGGCGTGGTAGGTCGGCGTCGATTCCGGTCAGAGGGCCGGCGCCGCGGGCAGGAACGGCCCAGACAGGCGAAATACCGAGGCGCGGGGTTTGCGTCAAGGATTTTCGTTGCCTGATCTCAACAGTATCCGTGTCGTGACTGCAACACCCGGCAAAAGGTCACCAGATTGTTGCCTCAGCGCTGCGACACCCGTGCGCTTACGCATCACTGTGTTGCCAGCGAGATTGCTGGGCCGTCATTAGGCAGACATTACGCCAGTTCCCCACGCCGTCATATCAATGTCCGGACAGCAGATTCAGCCTGTAGCAGCGCGCGACGCCGCGCCCGACCTGTATCAGGAAGGGCCACCGCCCTCCGATTGGGGGGGCGGGAACGAAACCGTTCAGGAACCGAAAGGGCCGAGCCTGAGCCGGTACCTGGCCGCCGTCAATCGCTTCAAGTGGCTGGTGCTGGTCATCACGCTGGCCGGGCTGGGCGGCGGGTACTTTGCGACGCGTTTCCTTGATCCGGAATACGCCGTTCAGGCGACGATTCTGCTCGAGCAGGGAACCCAGGTCGAGGGACAGAACCGTGGACCCATTCAGGCGCAGGAGCTCCTGAAGGCGTCAGGGTGGCAGGACCTCGTGCGCTCGTATGCCATCGCCGACCCCGTTGTGACCGAACTCGGGTTGTTCGTCACTCCTGCGCAGGAGAGCGATAGCCTTTTGTTCCGCAACTTCCGGGTTGATCAGTCGCGCCTCCGCCCCGGCGACTACCGCCTGAGCATCGGTGGCAATCGCTACACGCTGAGCACCAAGGCTGGTCTTCAGGTGGAAACGGGCGGGGTCGGCGACTCCGTGGGCACTCAGATTGGGTTTCTGTGGCAGCCCAGCGCGGCTCAGCTGAAAGGTCGGAGTAGCATTGATTTTGCCGTCCAAACGCCGCGCGAAGCGTCACTCGCCCTAATCAAGAAGCTCAATTTGAAGCTCGACGATGGCTCGAGTTTCATGTTCCTTACCCTCAAGGGACCGAACGCGCAGCGCACGGCCACGACTCTCAACGCGTGGGTGGAGCAGTTCGTCGCCGTCGCGACGGCCCTAAAGAAGAAGAACGTCACGAGTGTGGCCGCGATTCTCGAGGGGCAGCGCGAGTATGCCGCCAAGGCCCTGGCCGACGCGGAGAGCGCGCTGGAGAGCTTCCGTGTGCGTACGGTCACGGAGCCCAACGAGCGGCAGACGATTACGCCGGGCATCGAGATGACCAATAGCCCGGTGTTCGACAACTATTTCCGCGACAAGGTCCTGGCTGACAATTACCAGCGTGACCGGAAAGCGCTGGAGCGTATTCTGGCGCAGCAGAAGCAGATGGGGGCCCCCATCACACGCGAAGCCGTGCTCAGCGTGCCCATGGTGAATACCGACCCTGCCGCGGAAGATCTTCGCAAGTTCCTGAATGAACAGGCCGAACGTGAATTCAATCTTCGTCGCCTTCGCGAGAGCTACACCGACGAATTCCAAAAGGTAAAGGACGAGCAGGCCGCCCTTGCGAACCTTCGCATGGCGTCCGTCCCCGCCGCGCTCGCCGCCTATCTGGACCAGTTGCGCCTTCGCGAGCAGAACCTCAACGCGACCATCGAAAGCAGCAGCAAGGATCTGCGCAGTATTCCGGCGCGTACCATCGAGGAGCAGCGCCTGAAGCGTCAGGTCGAAATGAGCGCCACCATGTACCAAAACCTCAATCTCAAAGCGGCTGAGGCCAAGTTGGCCGATGCGGCAACGGTGCCGGATGTCAGCATTCTCGACCCGGCCGTGCCACCCCTGCGGCCGACGATAAACACGGTACCGGTCCTGATCATTGGCGGTGCTGCTGCGGCGTTGGCGTTGGGCATCATCCTCGCCGTTCTGCTCGACCAGGTCGACAAACGGTTCCGGTATCCCGAGCAGGTCACCGATGATCTCGGCTTGTTCGTACTCGGCGTGGTGCCGGTCATCGCAGGAAAGGGGCGGCGGAGCAAGGCCGAGCAGGCCTCGCAGGTGGTGGAGGCATTTCGCACCATTCGGATGAATGTACGATATGCCGCTGACCCTGGACGCCCTCTGGCTGTGACAATTACGAGCCCCGGCCCCGGAGACGGCAAGAGCCTCATTTCGAGCAATCTGGCGCTGAGCTTTGCGGAAGCAGGTGCTCGCACGTTGCTGATTGACGGCGACATCCGTCGCGGCGAGCTGGCGTCAACATTCGGTATCAGCGCCAAGCCCGGTCTGGTGGAGTACCTCGACGGCACCGCCTTAATTGCTGAGGTGCTCTATCCGGTAGCGGCTCACCCCAATCTCACGGTGCTCCCCGGTGGCGCGAGGCGGAGAAAAGCGCCGGAGTTGCTGGCGACGCCACGCCTGTCGCAACTCGTGAATCAGATGGCCGGCGAGTACGACGTCGTCATCATCGATTCACCGCCGCTCGGTGCCGGGTTTGATGCGTACGCATTGGCTACCGCGACCGGCAACATGGCGCTGGTCATGCGAGCCGGGGTGACAGACCGCAAGATGGCGCAAGCCAAGATGGCTGTGGTGGATACGCTTCCCGTGCGGGTTATGGGGGCGGTGCTCAACGGCATCGAGCTCACGGGCGTGTACCAGTACTATTCGTACTATCAGGAGTATGCCGCGAAGGACGAGGAGCCGTTGGCTCGAATTGCGTCGGGCGAAATCTCATCGGAGGCGGCATTGCCGAACGGAAAGTCGTGATGGTGAGCTCTCAGGAACCCCAGGGCGCTGTGCGGGATTGTGCAGCGCTCGTCCGAATCGGGCGCGGAAGCCTGACCGTCTTGGTTCGTCGTGCCGCTGTGATGCTCCTCGTCGTGGGACTCTCTGCAGGGCCAACACAGGCGCAATCCATTGTCGCGGCGGGGCCGCAACGGGCAAGCCGCACGGAACTAACGGCGCGCGTTGCGGATCTCGAGCAGCAGATTGCGCGCGGCGGGGGTAAGCCGGACGCGTTGGGGAAGATGCGTCAGGAAATGGATGCCATCCGGAATCGACTGCTTGCTGGCGATTTTCGGGTGGGGGATCGCTTCGTGGTTACCATCCGCCAGGACAGTATCCGCAGCGACACCGTCTCGGTGCGGGACAGCCTCAAGGTGTCGCTGCTCAACTTGCCCGATGTCTCGCTGGCCGGCGTGCTGCGCGCCGAGCTCGATGATCGAATGAATGCACACCTCGCGAAGTATCTTCGCAACGTGGACGCACGAACAAACGTCCTTACGCGCATTTCGATCTTGGGGGCTGTGGTGCGGCCCGGATTCTACTACGCGGCACCGGATCGTCCCATCGCTGATCTCGTGATGCTCGCTGGTGGCCCCACGCTCAATGCGGACCTGGCACAGCTCGAGGTGAGTCGTGGAACGACCAAGCTCCTGCGGGCGAAAGAGTCGAGGCGTCTACTCAAGGAAGGGCGTACGCTTGAGCAACTGGATGTGCAGAGCGGTGATGACGTCCGTATTCCGGAGAAACGCAAGGTCAACTGGCAGCTCGTGGTCCAGGCGTTCTTCATCCTTTCGTCGTTAATGTTCGCATTCGTCAACTTCCTGCGCTGGTATTATGACCGACAGGAGTAGCGCTACGGTGGTAGCGGCGCTCGGACACGCAAACAACACCGCGGCGAACCTCAAGGCGCGCATCACTGATCGTTCCGCGGTCATCGGCGTGGTCGGCCTCGGCTACGTGGGGCTTCCCCTGGCCATGGAGTTCGTCCACGCGGGCTTCCGCGTGGTCGGCTATGATGTGAGCCAGCGGGTCGTCGATCTGCTCATGGCGGGGCAGTCGCACATCCAGGACGTGCCGGCCGATGCGGTGCACGCGGCGGTCGCGAGCGGCAAGTTCCTCGCCACCACGCTCGAAGATCAACTGCATGCCTGCGATGCCATTTCCATCGCGGTGCCCACGCCGCTGTCCAAGACCCGCGACCCCGACATGGCCTACGTGCTCAGCGCGGCCGATGCCATCGCGCGGCAGGCGCACCCCGGGCTGTGCGTGGTGCTCGAAAGCACCACCTATCCGGGCACGACGCGGGAGCTGCTGCAGCCGCGCCTCGAGGCGAAGGGACTCACGGTGGGGCAGGACATCTTCGTCGCGTTCAGCCCCGAACGTGTCGATCCGGGCAATCCCCTCTACCACACGCGCAACACCCCCAAGGTGGTGGGCGGCATCACCACGGCGTGTGTCGAGGTGGCCACGGCCCTTTACGAGAGCTGCATCGACACGGTCGTGCCGGTGAGTTCGCCCGAGGCGGCGGAGCTGGTGAAGCTGCTCGAGAACACGTTCCGCGCCGTGAACATCGGGCTGGTGAACGAAATCGCCATCGTGTGCGACAAACTGGGCGTGAACGTCTGGGAAGTCATCGATGCCGCGGCCACCAAGCCCTTCGGGTTCATGAAGTTCACCCCGGGGCCGGGCATCGGGGGGCATTGCATTCCACTCGACCCGCACTATCTCGCCTGGAAGATGCGCACGCTCAATTACAAGACGCGCTTCATCGACCTGGCGAGTGAGATCAACTCGCACATGCCGGAGTACGTCGTGCAGAAGGTGGCTGACGCGCTCAATGATGTCCGCAAGGCCGTGCGCGGAAGCCGGGTGCTCGTACTCGGCGTGGCCTACAAGCGCGATATCGACGACGTACGGGAAAGCCCTGCACTCGACGTCATCCGCTTGCTGCAAGAAAAGGGCGCCATTGTGGAATTCCACGATCCGCACATTGCTGAGTTCCGAGAGCGGGGCCAGGTGTTCACCGGTGTACCGCTATCCGAAGAGGTACTCAGTGGGGCGGATGTGGCGGTGATCATTACCGATCACCGCACGATCGACTATCAGCGCGTACTTGATACGGCGAAGTTGGTGATCGATACGCGAAATGTGACCGCTGGGATGCGGCCCACGAAAGCCCGAGTTCGTGGACTGGTCGATCATTCGGATGGGCGTTACGAGCGCCGCCGTGTGTCCCGTTAAAGGGGCGCTCTACGGATTTGAATGGACTTATCCCAGCGCAACGTGCCCGATGTAGCATTTGCAATTCTGGTGTTGTAAGTCGTCAACACGTTACAAATCGGGAAACGTCATTCTACCGTTAAACTGTGATGTGCTCCGTCATTCAGAGGACACGGCGATGGTCCGGGACCCGGCTAGAAACGGGCCTGAATTTTGCTTCTCCATGTGCTCGGCCGTCCTTGGCTTACAGATCTCGCCAATGTGTCGAACATTTCAACGCCGATGTCCGGATTACAGCCTGTGATCGTCCCGCATGATCCAGCGACAAGAGCCAAACTGCTGCTCCGACGTCCGGATACCACGCCTGACGTCGGGGCTGTCACGAATTCGACTGAACTGAATCTGTTGGACAGTTTCGAGCCCAACCCGCGCTCGGAACTGGTGACCCGTTGGTTCAATGTGGCGTTGGCGACGCTGATGCTCATCACCGCATCGCCGATCATGCTGCTCGCCGCGATTGCTGTCCGCCTCTCGTCGAACGGCCCCGTCTTTTATATGCAGGAGCGCGTCGGGCTCGACCGTCGCTGGTATCGCACCCGGGCACTCAATGAACGGCGCCGCGAGAACCTCGGCGGCGTGCTGTTCACCATTTACAAGTTCCGCTCCATGCGGGTGGACGCCGAGGTGAACGGGCAGGCGGTATGGGCGCAGAAGAACGACGACCGCGTGACCAAGGTGGGCAAGATCTTGCGCGCCTCACGCATCGACGAGCTACCGCAGCTACTCAATGTCATACAGGGTGATATGAACATCGTGGGCCCGCGCCCCGAGCGCCCCAGCATCTTCGTACGCCTCAGAGAGCAGATCCCGGAATACCCGGTACGCCAGCGTGTGAAGCCCGGCATCACCGGTCTAGCCCAGGTGTCGAACCCGTACGATCAGACCATCGACGATGTGCGTCGGAAGGTGATGTTCGATATGGAATACATGCGTCGGCAGAGCCTGTTCGAAGACCTGCGCATCATGCTGAAGACGGTGCCGGTGATGCTGTTGCGCATTGGCGGCTGGTAAGGCTGGCTACGGGTCAGTTCCACTCGTTCCGCTAGCCGGCCCCATTGATATTCCAAAGTCGAGAAAGTGGTATTCCGGCCTGCTAAAGGCTCCCCCGACACGACGATGGACTAAGGTCTCTCGCGCGCTAGTGCCCCCTAGTCTATCGTTTCCGGTCTCTGATCTAGGTGCCTACCACCAACCGTATCTGTTGCATTGTCGCAACGCGGTGTTACGCATCAACGACGCCAAGCGCCCGATTCTCGCGAAATTCCGCCGAAAAGAAGTTCTGTAAGTATATTATTTTCATTTGTTTACGGATATATAGATGGGTCTGGTGCCGGATCCGTTTTCTTGGCCCGTCAATTGCTACACGTCGAGCGTGAGTCCCCACACTCCACTTCAGGGCGGCACTTGGCCAATTCGGGCCATCTTGCCGAGATGACGCAAATGATGGTTCGGAGAACCCCCATGAAACTCACCAAGCAGCTGATTGCGGCGGTCGTTGCTCTGGCAGTAGCCAGCGTTAGCGCCGAAGCGCAGGTATTCTCATTTTACACGACCGGCGGGTTCACCGGTGCGTCGTGCACTTCGCTGGTTGGCTCCCCAGCCGTATGTGACATCAATGGCAGTGGTAGCACGCTGACCTTCACTGGCGTTGGCAGCTTGGCGACACCGCTTGCCTTGTTCGCACCGACGGCAAGCCAGTTCGGTTCCTTCCGGCTTGCGGCAGGCGTCTCCCTACCGCAGTCGTTCTCGGGTCCGACTACCTTCACGCTGTACATCAATCAGGTCGCACCCACTGCTGGAACGTCGAGTATTGCCGGCTCCCTCACAGGCACGCTCACTTCCGGCATCCAGAGTGACGTCATCTGGACGCCTGGCACCGGTTCGGTTGTGATTGGTGGTGTGCGTTACTCCCTTTCTGCAGGCTCGAGCGAGATCACCATTGGAGCTCCGAGTGCGGGCGCATCGACTATCGAAGGTCGCATCCGCTACGTTCCCGAGCCCGCAAGCTTCGCTCTTGTGAGCGCCGGACTTGCCGGACTTGCCGTGGTGGCTCGTCGCCGCCGCAGCGCTTGATTTAGACGAGTCCTCTATTGCAAGGGCGGGCGCCTCGATGAGGCGCCCGCCCTTTGCACATCCCGGCGCTGAATCAAATAAGCCGTCAGCTCACCCGCTTCGTCTTTTTCCGCAAGAAGTCCATCAGCACGAACTGCCCCAGGCTCATCGTGTTCGTGAAGTAGGCCTTGCCGCGGCTGATCTGGCACATCTGCTTCACGAACTCCACCAGCGCGCGATCACGCGCCAGCATGAACGTGTTGATCATGATGTTGCTCTTCCGGCACGCGGCCACCTCGCGCAGCGTCTCGGCCAACACGTAGCCGTCGAGCCCCATGCTGTTCTTGTAGATCTGCCCGTCGGGCATGCTGAGCGCGCTGGGCTTGCCGTCGGTGATCATGATGATCTGCCGCATGTCCTTCTTCTGTGACATCAGAATGCGGCGCGCCAGCTTGAGCCCTTCCGCGGTGTTCGTGTGGTACGGCCCCACCTGCGCCTTGGCCAGCGTGGAGAGCGGGATCTCCTCGGCGCTGTCGTGGAAGAGCACCACGCGGATGGTGTCGCCGGGGAACTGCGTGCGGATGAGGTGCGTGAGCGCCAGCGCCACCTTCTTCGCCGGTGTGAAACGATCCTCGCCGTACAGAATCATCGAGTGCGACGTGTCGAGCATGAGCACCGTGGCGCAGCTCGAGCGGAACTCGCTCTGGCGCACCATGAGGTCGCTGTAGTCGAGATCGATGGGCACGTCGAGGCTGCCGGTGCGGCCGAGCGCGTTGGCGAGCGTGGCGGGTACGTCGAGGTTGAGCGTATCGCCGAATTCGTACGGCTTGCTCCACGCGTCGCTTTCCACGCCGGTGCTGAGCTGCGGCGTGTCGTGGCTGCCCACACTCGACTTGCCGAACCCGCCGAGCAGGGAGCGAAGCGTCTTGAAGCCGAGGAAGTCGATGCCCTTCCCGGTGAGGTTGAACTGGACGTCGCGGGCCGCGGCCTGGCCGAGTGACCCCTTGCCGGTGACCGGCTGGTGGCCGGCCGGCACGCTGGCCGCCTGGTCGGTGGTGAGGTAGCCGTCCTGCACGAGCCGCTGCACCAGCCCGTCGAGCAGCTGGGCCAGCTTTTCCTCGCTCACCTCGTCCCCCTCGCCCCGCAGGGCCTGGAGCATTTCCGGGGTGAGCTGCCCGCTCTCGATGAGCGCCCGGAGGATGGCCTCCTTGAGCGCATCAACGGACCGGTCGGCCTCGTCTTCACCCGGATCACCCCAGTACCCCTGGTTGCCGCCGGCAAACCCCGACTGCAGGAGGAAGTCGGCGAGCTGGTCGAGGAGCCCTTGCAGGTCGACGGCGTCGGCCAGCTGCGGGTTGAACTTGGTGTACGTGTGGAAGCGCATCAGCCTACGGTGTTGGGGACATCCTCTCTACGCAATACGCGGGCTGGGGGATCCCGGGGGACAGCGACCGCGCCGGAGACGCGGCCCTCAATCAAGGGAAATCCGTCCCTCGCGAAACCAGCGCACCATTTGACCAGGCGACGCAATGTGCACCAGATGACCATCGGCGGTGGAAAACGTCGCGAATTCGCCCGGGGTCCTCACCTGAATGCCGGGGTGAGCAAAATCACGAAAGTTCCGGGTCACCAGCACGTTGGCCTTGCCCGCAGACGCCGTGGCGAGCACGTGCGTGTCTTCTTCGTCCCGCAGTGGCACCAGGCCACTTGGCCCCAGCAGCACATACGGCGCGTGCGCGTTTGGCCCGTCCGACGCATACCGGCCAATCATCGTGACGTACTGCTGCGCCAGTGACGGGTCGACCTGTAGAACGCGCACGAGCACGGCCTCCAGGCGGTTGAGCATGCCCCAGGAAATCACCAACTGGATGGGTCCGAGCGGGGAGTCGCCTCCTCGCACGGCATCGACGAGCAACTGAGACGCGGTGCCCGAGCGGCCGGTGTGCAGCGCCAGCAAGTCGGCGACCCAGATGTTGAGATCGAGGCAGACGCGCACGGGCGGCGCGGCCTGACGGGACACCATTCAGCGCGTCGGGTGCGGGAGCGACACTTGGGCCACCAACGCGTCGGCCGCGTCGGCAAGGTCCGTGTCGTCGCGGATGGCGTCGGCAATGGCGTCGGGAAGCACCATCGTCGCGGCAATTCGCTCGCGCACCGCCGTGAACTGGAAGTTGAGCGCTTCGCGCTCCAATT
>Ga0315907_10006457_pt1 | contig 12423 bp, 9 predicted proteins | sample LakEriMetagenome_3_FD_203525 | JGI IMG/M metagenome (GOLD analysis project Ga0315907, IMG submission 203525) | Freshwater fungal communities from buoy surface, Lake Erie, Ohio, United States - Buoy 12 MA123 | ecosystem: Environmental > Aquatic > Freshwater > Lake > Lake biofilm | place: USA...
TTGAAAAAAAGGTGATTGTTAAGAAAAAGGTGGTTAAGGGTGATGAGGATGATGATGATGCCTATGATGAGTTAAAGCAAGTCGAACCAATGCCTGATAGCATTGTGATGAAACCTTTTTGGATATTTAAACATAAAGTTATGCCACTCATCTATGGATTTAATGAGAGGTATGAATGGTCAGCCCTTCTGGGAATTCTGATCTTTGTCTTTATTGCGATAAATATTTATCTTACCATTTTGCCGGTTTTAAGAGATAGCAAAATGCTTCTCTTCAAAGAAATTGCCCTTAGGGGTAAGCAGTACGCTGCTGAAGTCGACCATCTCAATAGTGCCCATCTTCGAACCAAAAATCTTGATCATGTAAGGACGGATTTCTTGGAGGGTGAGGATGCAGAGGGTGTTCAAAGTTATAAGCTCTATGACATTGAAGGAAGAGTTTATCGTCCCCATTCAAGTTTAAATACAGTTGTTAATGATCCATTCTCAGTTGACGCGTTAAGATTCTATAAGAATGAAAGTAATCAGGATAAAGAAGTTATTAAGGATCTTGGTAATAATCAGATTGGTATCACTCGGGCGATTAAGGCCCATGACGATAAGCTAGGTCGAGAAGTTGTTGTGGCGATCATTACAATTATTTTCTCACCGAGCTCACTTTCTCGAGAGGCTTCTAATAATTCAAAGGCTTATTTAGAGTCACTGATTACATCCGGGTTGGTGGCGATTTTCTTTTTTGGTCTCCTCTACTATATGACGATTAGACCTATTGATGAAATGAAGTATCAGATAGAGGCTGTTCTAAGGGGAAGACAAAAAGAGCTCACTTCAAATGCTCTTTTTAAAGAAATTCATCCTCTTCGTAATACGATTAATAGTTTACTGACTCGTCTCAAAGAACTCCAGAATACTGATAGTGGAGAAACACAGAATCTTGAAGAGGATGGGCCATATTTAAGAACACTGAAAGAATTTATGGAAGGGGCCCAAGGACCTGTGATGATTTTGAATTCTGAAAAGATTATTCAAAATTTAAATCCTGAGTGTGAGGATTTATTAGGTATACGAGAAAATGCCTCAGCTGGACAAAGTTTACTAGATACAGCTAGGGATCAGGGGTTTGCTGCGACTGTGATTGATTTGTGTGATCGATCGGCAAATAACGACGGTTGTCATCAGAAAGAAAATTATGAAATCGGCGGAAAAGATTTTTCTGTTAATGTTTCTGGTTTGATTGGAAAAGATAAATTTGCAAAAGGCTTTTATATAACTTTTGTTAAAAATTAATTATGGCTAAAAACGTTTTGGTATTAAAACATTTTGAGACACCAAAAGATGCGGGAACCTACTTCCGATTGGTGTGCTTAACTGGTACGGCGAAGGGAGAGTCTTATATTCTCTCTGGAAATCGTATTATTATTGGTCGAGGTGACAAAGCTGATATCAAACTGAATGATACGAAGGCCAGTAGGGAGCATGTTGAGATTACAAAAGTGGGAACACAGTGGGTCGCCACAGATCTAGGTTCTCAAAATGGTATTATTGTAAATGATAAAAAAGTCACTCAGTCTCAATTAAATGAGGGTGATAAAATTATTATTGGGCAAACAGTTTTAAAATTTGCCAAGGTCGAAGTTAGTGCAAAGAACAAGGTCAATAAAGAGAAAGATGGCGAAGATGTTCCTGAGGGAAGTGGTAAAAAGAGTCTGATTCCTCTGATTGCGATTGCTGGTGTGGCCATTTATTTGCTTTTATCGAGTGAAGACTCTACTCAGGAGCAAAAAGCAGCAAAATCTAAGTCCGCATCAGGTTCTAGTTATCAAGATGTCTCAACTGATTATCTGGCGCAGCTTCAAAAGAGACAGGCCAGTGAAGATAAAGCAGTTAAAGAAAAACTGAATGGTATTTATCAACGAGGATTAAGAGAGTTTAGAGAGGGTAATTACTTTAGGGCGATCGCAGAATTTAACCTTGCCCTGATGATTTCACCAGGGGATCCTTATGCTGAATTCCATCTCAGAAAGACTAAAGAAAAGTTAGATAAATCTATTGAAGAATTGACCATTCGGGCCCAGCGAGATGAGAGTGCTTTAAAATTTCAAAGTGCTATTGTTTCTTATTGTTCGATTATCAGACTACTTTATACGGTTCCAGAGGATTCTAGATATAAAAATGCCGAAACAATGATTAAAGGCCTTGAGCAAAAGATAGGTTTAGAAGCAAATGAGACTGACTGTCTTAAAAAACCACGTACCGATCAATAGTATTTTGGTGGAAACACCTGATGCCACTGAAAGGTATGAAATTTATGTAGGAAGATCTGAAGATTGCCATGTGCAAATCGATGATCCTCTCGTTTCAAGACATCATTTTGTTTTAAAAAATGAAGCTGCCTCATGGTGCCTGCACAAACTATCTCAGCTTGGAGTTATTTCTGTAAATGGATTAATGTCTAATAAAATGGAAGTTCGTGAGCATGATGAAATAAAATTTGGTCCTTATACTTTAGTCGTTTCAGAAATGAGTTCTATCAAAAGTTCAATGGCCACTCAGCCCTTGGCAAGCTTCTCTCTACCAGTTGATCCTGCACCGACAAAAATGCCAACTCCACCAGCTCCTATGGATCTGAGTTTAGATGAATTTTCAGATGCTGCAGAACTTACTCCAGCTGATGAGGATATGGGGTCCACTGAGGTTATCGCTGCAAGCAATGATCTCTCTCTCGATGAAGAGATGCCATCTAATGATGGGCTTGATGATAGCTTCCTTGAGAGCTCCGTTGAAGAGGAGAGCACGGCTCCCGTTGAAGAGAATTTAGAAGCCTCTGATCAATTCTCTGATGCTTCCTTAGCAGAATACAGTGATGAGTCCGGGATGACCGAATCGAGTGCACAAGAAGCAACGACATTTTTTAAAGCATTTGTTAACTATCAGCTTGTCCTTTTTGGTGATTATGCTCCTTATGATCGTTATCAGATCGATACAACTGAAGTTTATATCGGAAGAGACCCCAAAAAATGTCAGATCGTTTTAGATGATCCTGAAGTTTCAACAGTCCATGCAGTTCTCAAAAAAACTCAGATTGATGTGACATTAGAAGATTTGAATTCCTCCAATGGAACCATTTTGAACGGTGAGCGAATCAATAAAGCTCATCTTTCAACTGGAGATGAGTTTGTCATTGGAAGCACGAGTTTTACCCTTGAAACGAAGTCTGACCTTCTTGATGCTGAGTCAGAACGCTTGATGCCTGTAGAAGGTGGGCAAACCATTGAAACAGAGGAAATAGAAGAGGAAGTCGTTAGTGCGAATGACGAGGGAGTGGATTTTGGAGTTGAGGCCCCACAGGATAAAAGTTTAATCGGTAAATTAAAAAGAGATCCTGCCTTACGTAAAAAAGTCCTGATTGGTGCACTCTTATTGTTAGTCTTATGGATTTTACCAGGCGATGAAGAAAACACTCCAGCACCTGCGGCTAAAGCACCAGATGTTAAAACTGATCCAAATCTTAACAAAAATGAGAAGCCTAAAATTCAACTGAGTAAAGAGTTGGAACAAAAAAGAAATATGGCCTATGAACTTGGTGTGAGTTTCTTTGAACAAAATAAATATTTTGAAGCTTTAAGAGAATTTCAAACGGTGATGGAAATTGATCCACAATACAAAAAAATTGATACTTATCTTGCTCAAACTAAAAAAGGGTTAAAGGGGCTTGAGGAGCTAGAGGCCCAGAAACGAGCTGAAGAGGAGCGCTTAAAAACTAAAAAGTTGGTTGAGGAACTTTTAGTTAAGGCGCGAGAAGCCGTAAAAGAGCGAATGGTTACACCTGCTGAAAATTATTTTTCTCAAATAATAGAGAAGGATCCTGAAAATATTGAAGTTCAGCAATTAAAAATGGAATTAGAGTCATGGCAAAAAGAGCAAGAAAGAATTGCCCTAGAGAAAGCGGCGAAGGAAGCTGCTAGAAAGGCCATGGTGGATGCACTCTTACCTGGTAAAAATTTTCATATCAAAAAAGAATGGTACAAGGCGATTTTAAAATTAGAAGAATTTTTAAGACGTAAAGGTACTGATGAAGATCTTCTTAAAGAAGGCAGTGACTTGCTGATTGATGCCAAAAATCAACTGGCCTCGGAACTGGGCCCACTTGTTGGTAAAGCTCGCTCACTTAAAGAGGGGCAAGATCTCAAGACTGCCTATGAAGCCTATCTTGATGTTCTAAAAATTGAGCCAACGAATGCTGAAGCTTTAAATGAAGTGGATGAAATTAAAAGTCAGCTTGAAACTCGGTCCAGAAAAATTTACAGAGAAGCCATTATTGCTGAATCTTTAAGTCTTTTTAATGATGCTAAAGAGAAGTTTCAAGAGGTTCAACAAATCTCACCAACAGATAGTGATTATTATAAAAAAGCATCTGATAAGTTAAAAAATTATTTGGAGTAATACAATATGCGTTTAAAGGCCTATGCCGCTCAAACTCATCAGGGTCCCTATCTTCAGGTTAATGAGGATGGGTATGAATTTGATTTTGAGAATGATCTTTATATGGTTTTAGATGGTTTTGGTGGATCAGGAATCGGTGATAAGGCGGTAGATAAATTAAAATCTGAAATCAAAAATTTCTTTTCACAAATGTCTGATGATCCAAACGCCACCATGCCTTTATATTATAATCCAAAGAATTTATTGGAGGGGAATGCCATCGTAAATTCTTTGATGAATGCTCATCATAATCTTTTAAGATCGAACTCAGATCTCCCGGTGAATCAACGAGCGGGCTCTAGTTTAGTTGTTGCTGCACGCTCAGAAAGTATCATGATCTTGGTTGGGGTGGGAAACTGTTGTGCTTATCATTATCGGCAGGGAAAGCTTTCTAAAATCATTATGGAGGATAATTTTAAATATCTTTCAAAAAATCAATTTGAAGATCGATTCCGAACAGTTCCTATGAGTGCTGTTGGCATGTACCCTGAATTAACTTATCAAATGAAAGAAGTAAGGCTGCTCGAAGGGGATAAGCTGCTGATGATGACCGATGGGATTTATTCAAACGTGAGTGAGGAAGAAATTCTTCATCATCTCAATCGAGCTTCGCCCGATGCTCAAAATAGACTAAATAGTTTACTAAAATTATCCAACTCTCACGGGAATACGGATAATATAACAGCAATGATTCTCGAGTTTTAAGCTTTTTTCCATTCCCTTTCTGGCCTGTCGCCCTTTATAATTAAACCATGAATCATAAAGTCCTATTAGCAGACGATAGTCTAACCATTCAAAAAGTTATCAAAATTACTTTGGCCAATCAGCCATTCGAAATTACTGATTGTTCAACCGATGATGCATTATTTAAGTTATTGCCTGACTTAAAACCTGAAATTGTATTTTTAGATTTTAATCTTTCTGAAAAATATACGGGCTATGAGTTAAGCTCAAAAATTAAAAGCCTTTCACCCGCGTCCCAAGTTCTTTTTCTCCTTGGAACATTTGATACTGTTGATGATAGTGCGATGGAGAAATGTGGGGCCGCAGATAAAATTGTAAAACCTTTTGATTCAAATAAGTTTATTTCAATTTGCAAACGACTGGTAGATAACGCTCCCATCGAGGAAATTCTTTTTCCAACACCAATTGAACCTAAATTAACTGAAACTAAAAGTGAAGATCAGTGGACTCTCAATCATTCAGTTGAAAAATCTGAAAGTGCTGAATCCTCACCTTTGGATAGTCAAAAGCAGTTTGATGTTCGTGCTCACCTCAATCCCCTTGATCAAGAAATTTCGGCGTGGGGCATGAGTGTTCCTGGAGTCATCAATGCTGAAAAATCCTCTGAGAAAACAATTGATCTTCCACCAGTTATTCAAAAAACAGAAATTAAACAGCAGCCCGCACCAGTTGTTGAGAAAGTTGCTGCTAAAGATGAAGTTAAATTTCCTAATCAAGATGACCTCGATTTTCCGGATATGGGGATCAGTGCTGAGCATGTAGAAGTAGAAGTTCCTCAAAAGTCATCTTCCAAATTAATCTCGGTTGATACTTTTCATAACACCCAAGATTCGACTGGTGAGTTTGAGATTGAGCATTCGATTAATTCAGTTGTTGAAACAGATATTTCTAGTATTGTGGATCAAATTCGAGATGAGGTTGAAGAAGATCTTTGGCATGTTGATGAGTTTGAGAGTGTAAAAAATTCTGTTGCTGCCAAGATTGAAGAATTTAAAACGGCACCCATTCAAGAAGTTCAAAAATTTGATGAAGAATTATTTAAGCCACTCGATTCCGGCGAAGAGCTGGAGTGGGATGTTGGGCAAGGGATCTCTCCATCAGCGACTTCCTCACCTCAAGTCTCTGAGCAAGAGCTTGTGGCGCAGCTGAGAAGTGAAATATCAATTCTCGTAAAAAAAGAAGTCAAAGAGTACATGGATCAAATGTTTAAGCAGCAGGTTGAAAAGGTTTCATGGGAAGTTATCCCAGACTTGGCCGAAAATTTAATTAAAAAAGAAATCAGCAAGATTTCTAATAAAATTCTGAACGAATCAAACTAATCTTAGAGTTCCATTAAAAATACTTTTAACTTCACTTTCTATCTGTAGCTGGGCCTCACCGTAGGGGCCCAGTCCGATAAATTTTCCTTCAAAGAGGATTTCATTTTCGATGATCTGGACTTGTTGATTGTGATGGGAACACAGATGCATCCATTGGGATTTTAATGCATCAGAATCTTGAAAGCGATTATCCCTTATGAATTGCCCTAATTCTTGGGCCCATTCTTTTTTTGAAAAAGAAAAAGGCTCATCAAAGACACCACCGAATTCTTTTTCATTAAAAAAAAGATTTAGACCAATCCCTGCAATATATTGATGAGCAAAAGACTGAAGAAGTATGCCTCCGCATTTTTTTCCATTTAAATTGATGAGGTCATTGGGCCATTTTAAAAGAATTTTTTTATTTTTCTGATGAAAAAACTGACACACAATAACGGCCAGCTCCATGGCGGTGAAACTTGGAATTTTAAAGGCTTGAAGGGAGAGCGAAAAGCAAAGGGTACCATCTGAATCTATCCACTTCTTTTGACCGCGGCCATGACCATTCATTTGGTGATCGCAGCTGGCAATTATATTATCAGTTGGATGGAGACTTAATTGTTCTTTGACTAGATCTTGTGTAGAATCACAGGACTTAACATGTAGATATTTTTCCATTCGAGAGGTCCTTATGTCTCTTATCAAGCGTCATGAACCAAGATTAATTAAATTCACTCCCCACATTAATCCGTATGCCTACGGATCAGTATTGGCAGAATTTGGAAACACTAAAGTTCACATTACGGCTTCAGTTCAAGAATCTGTCCCTCCTTTTTTAAAAGGAAAAGGTCAGGGGTGGTTAACCGCAGAGTACGCCATGTTGCCTTCATCTACTCATACACGCTCTGAGCGTGAAAGAAAAGGGGCCTCAGGGAGGACGCAAGAGATCCAAAGGCTTATTGGGCGCGCTCTTCGATCTATTGTTGATTTAAATAAACTTGGCGAAAGAACAGTCATGCTTGATTGTGATGTTATCGTTGCTGACGGCGGGACTCGCACGACTTCTATTTCAGGTGCCTACGTCGCTCTTGAAATAGCTATAAGACGCCTCATGAAAGAAGGGCTGCTTAAAGAGAATCCAATAAAAGACGGACTCTGTGCTATTTCAGTCGGTATCAACTCACAGAATGAAGTGATTGCCGATTTGAACTACCAAGAAGATTCAAGTTGTGAAACGGATATGAACATAGTGATGACGAGTAGTGGTCGCTTTGTGGAGATCCAGGGCACAGCCGAGAAAGAGCCCTTTTCAATGGAGCATCTGACGGCCCTTATTCAATGTGCTCAATCGGCCCTGACTGTGGTGGTGAAAGAGCAGAAAGCGGCCTTGGCGAGTTTGGCTTGAAATCATTTTTGCTGGCCTCAGGAAATGCTCATAAGGCCGAAGAGTTTAAAGAACTTTTTCTTGGTGGTCTCCAAGTCCAAGCTGCACCACAAACACTGGAAGTAGCAGAGACTGGGAAAACATTTATTGAGAATGCTCTCATTAAGGCCCGGGCCTATGCTGAGGTTTATAAGGTTCCAACCCTGGCCGATGATTCGGGTTTAGTGATTGAGGCGCTCCCGCATTTGTTGGGTGTGGAGTCTGCTCGATTTGCTCCGGAACTGCCTCATTATTCAGATAAGTGTCAAAAACTCATTGAACTGATGGCGGGACATACTGGGGCCCAAAGACAGGCCTATTTTATTTGTGTTCTTTGTTTTTATGTCTCAGAGGAAGAGGTTTATTTTTTTGAGGGACGGGTTCATGGGACCATTGGAATGGAGCTTAAAGGTGATAAAGGCTTTGGCTACGATCCAATTTTTATTCCAGACAGAACACCGGCCGATGGTCAAAGCCTGGCCGAACTTCCAGAATGGAAAAATGAATTTTCGCACAGGGCCAGAGCGGTTCAATCTTCCCTTGAGTTCTTTAAAGAAACCATGGACAAATGACAATTTAGGCTTTAAAAATATTCTCTCATCTTTCGTCGGGGTGTAGCGCAGCCTGGTAGCGTATCTGCTTTGGGAGCAGGTGGTCGTTGGTTCGAATCCAATCACCCCGACCACTCTTTTTCTTGTCCATCCCCACATTTTTCAAATCCTATACCCTTAATAATGTATAATTAATTTAAGTTGATTAAGGCCGGAGTCGAAAATGTCTCAGTTTAAGCTTGAGTTTGATCTTTCAGATACATCCATCGCAAAGTTTTTCTTTTTTGGTGATATTAATGAAAACTTTCAATTTGATGAATACGAGAAAATCTTTCAACCAACAATTCAAATTGATTTTGATCAAGTCTCATATATCAATTCCTGCGGTTTGAGGGATTTAACGAATTTTTTAAAAAAATTTGAAGACAAGAAAATTGTTTACTGCAATTGTCCCAAATTATTAGTCGTTCAATTGAGTCGCGTGAAGGGTATTCTCCCGGAAAATTGTAAAGTGATCAGCTTTTATGCTCCCTACTACTTAGAAAGTTCCGACAAAGAAATCGACATCAAGTTATTCACAATAGAAATTATAGATGGAAAAGCACCCATAAAAAACGATCCTGAAACAGGAGAGGAATTGGTTTTTGATGAAAATGAGAATCTTTTTTTTCGCTTCATCAATAATAGAGCTGTATGAATCCTCAAGGTATATTTCACTCTTTATTTGAACCGGCCATTATTTGTAATCTCGCAGGGGAAATCCTTGTTGCAAATAATAGTTTTGCAACTTTGTACAATAAAACAACAAAATGGTTTACAAGGAAAAAGCCTGCTCTGGAAATGATCTTTCCCAATCAGCATAAAACTTTAAAAAAATTGATTTATCAAAATTACAAGCTTAAAGATGAACAGGCGACAGAAGAGATTTTTGATCTCTTTAATGAAAATGAGTTTTACTTTGTCGCTAAATGCACAAGTATGGGAGAAAATTTTCTCATTCTCTTTCAGGATTTTTCCAATGAGCGCCGGCTTCAGACCGCGTATAAATTTCAGGTTGAAGAATTAAAATCATTGAATGATAAAATTCTTGAGATCAATCACATCAGCCGGGCCATGACATCGACTTTGGGAAATAAAATTAGAGTTCCTCTATCACGAGCAGTGCTTGCTCTGGAAAAATTAAATACCGCCATCAAAGAAAATAAAACTGGCATCAGTGTACGCGACGTCGCCATTCAACTTGAGGAGATTTCAACCATCTCGAGGAAGCTGAGTCTCATGAATGGAGAAACTCAATTGGAGATGGAAAAATGCCATGTCGTTGAGTTCATGAATGATACGGTTCGAGCGTTTCGAAGGATTCATCCCAAATACAGTGACTATCGAATAGAACTGAAAATTGACAATTATTTTCAGCATGCAGATTTCTTAACCTCTAAAGATAAGCTTCAGCAGTGTTTATTTGAGCTTTTTAAAAATGCTTATGAAGAGAATCAAGATTCAAACGAAGCCAATAAATTTATTCTTATCCGAGTCAAGAGACCTAAAACCTATGGGCATCATTTTGAGGTCTCGGTGCTTAATAAAGGTGATAAGATGGCCAAGCATGTGGAGAAAAAATTATTTTCTCCCTTTTTTACCACCAAAGAGGGGCATCTCGGTACAGGTTTATCCATGGTGAAAAACCTTCTGCCTCAGATGGGGGGATCCATTCATTATGAAAAGGATACTCTTGATTACAACGAATTTGTTATTACGTTACCGATGATGAATGAGCTTCCTCGTAAAACATCAAAGGAAAGCACAACCTACTTTATCACAGATTCTAGCTCACAAATGACGCTTTTTAGTTTGATGATGGAAGAAAATCGACTGCCCTATGTCTGTTTTGATGATATTAAAATGGCGATCGAAAAACTCAATGTAAAACCAACAGATCTTGTGGTGATTGAATATAAGCTCAAGTCTTATAACGGACTCCATCTCGCTCGGCATTTATGGCAAAAATTTAAGCATCAGCCCATGGCGATACTGGTTGATGCTGAAGAATTGAGTCAACTTCTAGAGAATCAAAAACAAGGGGAGAGTTTTGATATCTTACTCAAACCTCTTTACGTTAATCAGATTCAAAAATTGCTTAAAAAGTTAAAAGGGCCCTAATTCACGCTTAACCTAATGGCGCTTACTTCTGAATCACCTGAAGCTAAAAGGGAGAATAGGATTGTAGCCAGATGGAGTCGTGTTGACTGGGTCTACCCCAATGCGATTGATGGCACCAAAGCATTCGATATGGCCGTTTATGTGGAGGCAGGTGTGGGAGTTTCCTGCGGCCATATCATAAATGGTTCCGTAATTGCTTCTTTGGGCTGTGTTGGAGGCAGGGATTGTAGCTGAGGTATTTCCTGGTAAAACTTGTCCGGAGTTATTATGACCCCAGCAAAAAAGTTTTTCAGTCTCTGCTCCGTCTCCCATCCCTGTGGCACAGACATGTTTTGCGCCGAGAGTGAATTCTTTCACTGGATGATGGATAATCCCTGAGAGATTCTTGTCCATGACCAAAACTCCATTAGTATAATCAATTAAAATGTTATTCCCAAGTTGCCCTTCATCGTTCTCACCAAAGCAGATGAGTTTATGATCATCAGTTTGAGCGCACGCAAAATTTAATCCCGCTTTCAGACGAGTAAAGCGCTCACTCACTCGTCCGGTTAAAACCTCAGTAAAGCCAGTGATTCCAAATCTATCACCCTGGCAGAAGATTCTATTGTTCGCTTTGATAATACAAACAGCATCTGCCATACAGGCCATATCGATCGCAACTTCATTGATAACTTGTGGGGTGGAGTAGGCTGAAGGCCCAGTTGGACTAATTTGTTTCGAAGAGTTTGAGCCCCAGCACTCCATGGCCTGGCCAATACTAAGAGAACAAGTAAAATTACTTCCCGAGCAGATTTTTTTAGCACCAGATAAGGTAGTGTTAATCAGAACTCCTGTGCCGTAATTCGTTGGATCACTAGAAAAGACATTACCTGCACAAATGGTTTTTTCTCCGGCCTGATAACAACCGTGAGCTCCACCTACAGATGAAGTGGTGATGATCCGCTGATTTAATTGATGGTCAGTATTAAAACTATTAGCAAAAAGAGAATTCAAGGGAAGAAAGGTGCTGAGGGTTCTTTCAGTCAACTCATTGGCGGCATTACTTCCAAAGCAATGAGGAGTGGAGGAGAGGTGAATGCAAGTGCCATCATACCCGGCCGATAAACCGTTGAAGCTTGCATTTGGGTTAAAACCTGCAATCACGTTTCCAGTCTGAGAATCTATCCAGGCCGCTGATTGAGAGCTGGAGAGATTTTTCTGAAGGAAAGCGCGATTGGGTCCTACGACAACTTGGGATACATAAGAGAAGCCTGAGAGAATCGTAGGAGTCGTCACTGCAGCTCCAAGACTTGAGTTGAATTGAGATAAATTTCCCCAGCCATAGGTTTCACCATTTTGACTTAAGGCTATGACATAACTCGCAGAAGGATGGGAGGCGATTTTGGTCACACTATTAAGGCTGGATATTTCTGAATCAGCAGCATCCGCTGGGATTATAAGGATTCTTCCCAACTCACCATTAGTATTTTTACCAAAGCAGTAAACACTTCCATTTGAAATAGCACAAGTAAAGTATGCACCTAAGGCAAAATCACTAACTTGAGATTTACTTAGATAGGGGACATAGGTGCTGACCATTGGAGGTGGTGTGCCAGAGTTTAAACCACCAAGTTGAGACTCAATATTTCTACCCCAGCAATAAAGTTTCATTCCAGAGAGTCCACAAGTATGGTCCTGACCTACGGCAATTTTTTGAAACAAAATTGTTTCAGAGACGAGATTGCTGGTTTCTTCATAGGAGCCATCCGTTCCACCCGACTGTCCGT
>Ga0315907_10006458_pt1 | contig 12422 bp, 18 predicted proteins | sample LakEriMetagenome_3_FD_203525 | JGI IMG/M metagenome (GOLD analysis project Ga0315907, IMG submission 203525) | Freshwater fungal communities from buoy surface, Lake Erie, Ohio, United States - Buoy 12 MA123 | ecosystem: Environmental > Aquatic > Freshwater > Lake > Lake biofilm | place: USA...
ATCCTCGACCCCTTCATGGGCAGCGGCACCACGGGCGTTGCAGCGGTTCAGATGGGCCGGGACTTCATCGGCATCGAGCGCGAACCGAAGTATTTCGACATAGCCTGCCGCCGCATTGAGCAGGCCCAGCGCCAAGGCGATCTATTCATCGAATCCGCAGCCTAGGGGAGCAAGACAATGGGTAAAGCAATACGCATCAAGAAGCGCATCCCATCCCCTGTAGAAGCCCTAGACGGCCCTACAGAGGCACAGAAGGCAAACGGGAACTATGAGCGGACAGACTTTATCCACGCGGACAACGCGCAACGGGTGACAGCTTTTGTCAATCGGGGGGGAACGCCCCTAGCGCGCTGGCGTCCATCCCTGACCACAAGCCAAGAGGCGGCAATAGATCACTGCATCGCCCTATGGGAGACATTGGAAAGCGCCCCCAGCGTAACGGCCAAGTATGGCGAGCGGATCGGCGGGGCGTCCAGTGCAGAGGGCAACGCGCTAAGGGTGATCCAGGCCCGCGAAGACCTGTGGCAGATCATTGATTACTTCCCCGGCCCGCTGCGGACATACTGGCAGGTTTTCGAGAACATTTGCCGGTTCGATATGCCCGCTGGCGTAGCTGGTAGCGCGCTATCGGAAAGCAGCCGGACGAACGAGGCAAGGGCTAACCAGGTGCTGCGGTTTGTGGCGGACTACATTGCAATGAGGGAGCGGCTGTAAAATAATTTGCGCCGAGTGCATTTTGTGCTTGACGGGCTTGGGCTATTGGCCTAATCATTGTGCATCAAGAGGGCAATGCCCGCCTAACTAGGAGAAAGCAAAATGATGATCTGGAGCATCCGCGCAGAAGGCCAGGCCCCGCAGCACATCGGCAACTACGATGGTCTCTCGACCCTCAAGGAACTGCTGGCCGCTGGCCGCACCGCTCGTCACAACATGAAGATCGCAGCAGTCGCCGCCAAGGGTAACGACACCCGCTGCTACACCTTCGCCACCTTTGCTGACTTCCAGCGTTTCTTCGGCAACAACCCGGACCTTCGGATCACTGACAAGGCAATCGGTTAATGGAGGGCAGCGAACTTCGCCGCATTCGCGCTAAGGCTGGCCTGTCACTAGACGGGCTGGCCAAGGTGCTAAGGATTGCCGATCTATCCACGATCCACCGCTGGGAGAAGGGCGATAGGGCAATTAGCGGGCCAGCTTCGATCCTGCTCGAAATGCTGGACGCGGGCGAATTGCCGGAACGATACCGGCCAAAATAATTTGCGCCAGGGTGCATTTTGTTATTGACAGACTTAGGCCAACAGCCTAAAGCTTGTGCATCAAGAGGGCATTGCCCGCCTAACCAAAGGAAACTAAAATGGCTATCAAGTTCAACCGCCACAATGTCACCAACGGCAGCGACAAGGCCCGCGTTACTTACTCGGCTTTCCGCATGGTCAGCACTGGCGAAGAATGCGTCACCATCTACGCCAAGGACTTTCAGAGCGGTCGCGCCCTCGACCTGATCTTCGCTGACGGTTATGAGAACGACACGGACAGCCAGACCGACTATTTCGAAAAGGGCCGCGTTCGCATCAAGGCAGGCCATCCGATGTATGCCGCCGCTCTGGCCCGCGCACAAGAAAACGGGTGTGCATAATGGGGCTTGACTTGCCCCGCGCGTTATGATACCGCAAACGGCAATAGTTAGAATTGCGTCTAACACATAGGGGCTGGCTTTCGGGCTGGCCCTTTTTCATTGGCGCTTAGGCGCGACCCATCCACAGCACCCGGCGCACATTCAGAATGGCCCAAGCAGGCCGTAACCCAAGCGTTCGGCACTGTCTGGTGGATGGGGTTAATTCGCAATCGCTTTTGTGAATCAGTTACAAGCTATTGATTCAAAAAAGCAATTAGACAACGGCGCCGATCGGTATGATTCTAGCGTCATGAACGACATAGCAATAGCCATCGCTGCAATCGGTATGCTGATTGCCATTACGGTAGGTAGTATAACGGGCGGCTTATTCAAGGCGGCTGTAGATGCCCCGTTCCACGCTGCCCAGGAACAAGCACGGGCGGATTGATGGCAGGCGCGGTGTTGAACTGCGATTGCGCCGGTTAGCACTAAGTCCGCTGTGCATTGACTGCGAGGCTAAGGGCATAACGACACGGGCCACGGTGCCGGATCACATCATTCCGCTAGCACAAGGCGGAACGGATACAGACGACAACATCCGCTGCTTATGCCATGAGTGCCATAGGCTAAGGACCGCCGAGCAATTCGGCCACAAGCGCAAGCCCACCATAGGATTAGACGGCTGGCCCATAGGGTAGGGGGTGGGTCAATCCCTATTGATTGGGGATGGGAAAGCGACTGGGGGCCTCAAAATTAACACTAACCCCAATTTCGTGAGGTAACATGGCCCGCAAGCAGCGCATTGATAGCAGCGCGGCTGCGGTTCGGATTGTCCAGGGCGCGGTCAAGCATATTGCCCCGCCCAGCCATGTTCCGCTTGACGATTGCGACTGGCCCTTCTGGGAAAACGTGGTGGCGGAGTTCGCCCGTTCGGAATGGACGGAGCATCAGCTTGAGATTGCCGCGATGCTAGCCCGCACTATGGCGAACATGGAGGCGGAACAGCGGCAGTTGCGGATCGAAGGCTTTATCGCGGTTCGGGAGAACGGCACCACGGTTGAGAATCCACGGGGCCGGGTGGTCAAGTCGCTGGCCGGGGACATTCTTTCCCTGCGCCGGTCTTTGGCCCTTCACGCCCGCGCGCGAAGCGGCGACAATCGGGACGCGGCCAAGCAGCGGGAAGCGGGGCGGTCGCTAGAAGCTGATCTTAGCGATGACTTGCTGGCAACGCCTAGTTTGCAATGACGCGGGGCGAGCGAGTTTGCGCATTCGTTGAAAAATACCTGAAGGTTCCAGAGGGCGCAAAGGTCGGGCAGCCGATCATCCTGGCGGACTTTCAACGCAAGTTTATTCTGGACGTTTATGACAACCCGGCAGGGACGCGGCGGGCCTATCTGGCTATTGCGCGAAAGAACGGGAAGTCGGCGCTGATTGCCTGCTTGCTGCTAGCTCATCTGGTCGGGCCGGAAGCGAAGTTGAATAGCCAGCTTGTCAGCGGCGCGCGGTCACGGGATCAAGCCTCTCTGGTCTTTCAACTGGCTAGCAAGATGGTTCAGCTTTCGCCGGAACTGTCAAAGCTGGTTCGCATTGTGCCATCGGGCAAGCGGCTAATCGGGCTGGCGATGAATACCGAGTTCCGGGCGCTAGCAGCGGACGGCACCACGGCGCACGGCCTTTCGCCGGTCTTGGCGATTCTGGACGAAGTTGGCCAGGTTAAAGGCCCACAAGACGATTTCATTGACGCGATCACCACGGCGCAGGGCGCGCACGACGACCCGCTACTGATTGCGATTTCAACCCAGGCCCCGACCGACGCGGATCTGTTCTCTATTTGGCTAGATGATGCGGAGCGGTCTGCCGACCCTTCGATTGTCAGCCATGTTTATACGGCCCCGGAAGGGTGCGAACTGGACGACGAAGCAGCATGGCGCGCGGCCAACCCGGCGCTAGACCTGTTCCGCAGCCGCCGGGACGTTGAAGAACAATCGGCGCAAGCCAAGCGGATGCCCGCCGCTGAAAACACGTTTCGGGTGCTGACACTCAATCAGCGGGTCAACATGGTTTCGGCCTTTGTCTCGCCGGGGGTTTGGAAGCTCGGCAACGAGGCCCCCGGTGAACTGGACGGCATGGTTTACGGCGGGCTTGACCTGTCGGCCACGACCGACCTGACCGCGCTGGTGCTGACTTGCCGTAAGGGTGGGTTGGTTCATGTGGTGCCACACTTCTGGATGCCGCAGGATGGCGTTGCAGAGGCTACGCGGCGGGACCGTGCGCCCTATGACGTATGGGTCAAGCAGGGTTTCTTGCGGACCACACCGGGCAAAGTGATCGACTATGATTTCGTCGCGCGGGACATTGGGCAGATTTGCAGCGGGTTGAATGTCGGCAAGATCGGCTTTGACCGCTGGCGCATGGACCGAATGAAGGGCGCACTTGAGCGGCAAGGGGTTGAACTGCCGCTTGAGTCTTTCGGGCAAGGTTACGTTTCAATGTCCCCGGCGCTCGACTCGCTGGAGGCGGACTTACTGAACGGGATTGTTCGCCACGGCGGGCATCCGGTTTTGGCAATGTGTGCGGCTAACGCGGTGGCGGTCCCTGACCCTGCCGGAAACCGCAAGCTGGATAAATCAAAAGCAACGGGCCGAATCGACGGCATGGTTGCCCTGGCAATGGCAGAGGGGGTTGAAGCGATGAGCATTGAAACCCTGCCGATTTCGCCTTGGGATGACCCCGCATTTAGCCTGACGGGGGCCGCGTAATGGGTAAAATTGCGGACTTCTTCGGCTGGCCGCAGACGCCGGTTGAGGAACGTATCATCACCGCTGTGCCCGGCATTGAGCGTCCCGGTTTTGCATGGGCCACCGTTACCAATCTGAACGGCGTTGAATTGCCGATTGTCACGACCGACACCGCGCTAACTGTTCCGGCTGTGCTGGCGGCTGTGTCGTTCCTGTCTCGGTCGCTAGCCTCGCTGCCGCTTCACGCTTACCGCGCCGCGTCAACCGGCGCGGAAAAGATCAGCGGCGGGCTTGCCACCCTGATTCATGAAGCGCCTAACGCTGAATGGACCGCGTTCAAGCTCCGCCAGTATTTCTGGCAGCAAGTCTTTCTTGGCGGGCGCGGCCTGCTATGGATCGAACGCAGCGGTTCCAATATCATCGGCCTTTATCCGGTTGACCCGACGAAAGCCAAGATCAAGCGCGACGCCATGGGGCGGCTGTCCTATGAAATCGACGGCAAGATTTACCCTGCCGCCGATATCATTGATGTGCCGTTCATGCTCAAGTCTGACGGGCTGTCGCATTATAGCCCGCTGGTCCTTGGTGCTAAGGCGATCCAGCTTGCGCTGGCGATGAGCGATTATGGCGCAAAGTTCTTTGCCGGTGGCGGGGTTCCGCCGCTTGCTTTGACCGGGCCAATGCCTGCCGGACCTGAAGCCATGAAGCGGGCGCTGGCCGATGTGCAGCGGTCGATTGACGCGGCCAAGGGTAGCGAGAAGCCGCTGTTCCCGATTCCGCCGGGTTATGAACTGAAGCCGGTCGGGTTCGATCCTGACAAGGGCCAGATGACGGACGCGCGGCGTTTCTCGGTTGAGGAAATCGCCCGCATTTACGGCTTACCGCCGGTATTCCTGCAAGACCTAACGCACGGGACCTTTAGCAATACCGAGCAGCAGGATTTGCACTTGGTCAAGCATCTACTGAGCCAGTGGGCCGAGGCGCTTGAAGAGGAAATGAACCTCAAGCTTTTCGGCCAGCGCAACGGCAATCGCTACGTTGAACATAACATGGACGGGCTGCTTCGCGGGGACTTCAAGACCCGCATGGAAGGTCTGGCCCGCGCGGTGCAGACTTCGATCCTGACGCCGGACGAAGCCCGCTCACTTGAGAACCGCCCAGCCAAGGGTGGAAACGCAGACAAGCTATTCATGCAGGGCGCGACCATGCCGATTGACGCGCCGGAACCGGAGCCGATTGCGCCAGAGCCACCCGCTCCTGAGCCGGTTGAGCCTGACCCGGAAGGGGGAGAAGAAATTGATGGAACGTGAGACGCGCGCCGGGCTTCCTGTAGAAGTTCGCGCTGAAGGTGACGGCAAGATTGTCGTGGAAGGTTACGCGGCGGTCTTTGACCAGCCAACCGACATTGGCGGCGTCTTCACCGAAGTCGTGGCGCGCGGTGCATTCCGTTCGGCGCTTGACCGCAACGACGATGTTGAATTTCTAATCAATCATGGGGGCCTTCCCCTGGCGCGTTCGACCGCCGGGAACCTTACCATGAAAGAGGACGACCACGGCTTGCACATTCGGGCCGAACTGGACCCGTCTGACCCTGACGTTCAGCGGATTGTTCCCAAGATGCGCGGCAAGATGCTGGACCAGATGAGTTTCGCTTTTCAGGCGACCGGCCAGCGTTGGGACACCCCGGCAGACGGGCCGGACGTTCGCACGATTACCGATGTGGTCCTGTATGACGTTTCGATTGTGAACCGGGGCGCATACCCGACCACACAGATTGCTTTGCGCGACCGCGACAATGCGCGCCGCCAAGCCGAAGAAGAACGCCAGGATGCCGAACGCAAGGCGCATGACCAAGCGGGTTATCTGAAGCGCAAAGCCGATTCCGAGCAGCGTTTCCGCAAGCTCTAAACAGTTTCCCGGCGACCACCGGAGGCCAGCGCGAGGCTTGATCCGCGCAACGTAAGCCCGCCATCCCGGCGGGTTTTTTTATGGGAATATCTCTATGTCTCTGACTGCCCTTCAGGAGCAGCGCGGTCGCCTTGTTACCCAGGCCCGTGAAGCCCTCGACGAAATCAAGACCAACACCGACGAAGCCCGCGCGGCTGAACTGGAAGCCCGCCATGACGCTATCATGGCTGACTTCGACAAGGTGGAAAAGAACATCGCCCGCGAAGAGCGTCTGGCCCAGGCTGAAGCCCGCGCCGAAGAACTGCGCGCTGCCAACCGCCCCAACATGGGCGCTGGCGAAGGTCGCGGCGTTGAAGAAGTTGCCAAGCCGGAATACCGCGAAGCCTTTATTGAACTGGCCCGCGCTGGCTTTGACGTTCAGGAAATCAGCCCGGAAGCCCGTGCGGTTATCAAGGCTGGCGTTTCGGAATTTCGTGCGCAGACCGCTGGCACTAACTCGGCGGGCGGCTTCACCGTCCCGACCGATCTTGCCGCCACCATCGACAAGACCCTGAAAATGTGGGGGCCGATGTATGACGAGGCTATCTGCACCGTTCTGAATACCGCATCGGGCAACCCGATCGACTTCCCGAAGGTTGACGATACCGCCGTTGCGGTTGCGCAGCACACCGAAGCCGGGGCCATGACGGATGACGGCGGCGTTGACGCTACCTTTGCCAAGATGACGCTGAACGCCTTTGCCTATGACACTGAGTGGGTCCAGATTTCGATGGAACTGCTTCAGGATTCGGCGGTCAATGTCGAAACGTTCATCGGTGAACTGCTTGGCGAACGTCTCGCCCGCCGCGTCAATACCGAACTGACTACGGGTGACGGCACCGGCGATCCGAACGGCATTGTTACCGCTTCGGCGCTCGGCAAGACTGCCGCTGGCGCTGCGGCGATCACCGGGGACGAACTCATTGACCTGCTGCACTCGGTCGATCCGGCTTACCGTATGTCGCCCAAGGCCCGGTTCATGTTCAACGACTCGACGCTGGCGGTTATCCGCAAGCTGAAGGACGGTCAGAACAACTACCTGTGGCAGATGGGTGACGTTCGCGTCGGCGCTCCGGGGACGCTGCTTGGCCAGCCCTACAGCATCAACCAGGCGATGGCTAACGTCGCGACCGGCAACAAGTCGGTTCTGTTTGGCGACTTCAGCAAGTATTACGTCCGCAAGGTCGGCGCTCCGGTGATCGGCGTTCGCCGTGAATACTACTGGCCGAACATCGGTCTTGCTGGTGTGGTCCGCCTTGACGGCGATCTGATCCAGACCGGCGCTGTAAAGCACCTGATCCAGGCCTAACGGATGCGGGCGGGGGAGCAATCTCCCGCCCTATTCCTGCACGGGGACGCACAATGAAAATCAAGATGACAGCCAGCTTTGTCGGCCCTGAATATTCGCTTGAGGCTGGCGAAATTACTGAACGCTTCAGCAACGCAGAGGCAATCCGCTTTATCGAAGCGGGCTTCGCCGTGCCGGTGGCCGAGGCGAAGAAAGAAACTGCCGCGCGCAAGCCGGTGCTTGAAAAGCGGGGGGCTGAATAATGGCCGTTACCTATTCCACTGCTGTTAAAACCGCGCGCATGGGCGCCGTAATCACGCAGATCGACGCGGGCGCAGGCCCTGGAACGCTTGAAATTGGAACGACCGGCTTTGGCTCGGTGCTGGCTATCCTAACCCTGGCCGACCCGTCTGGCACGGCTTCGGCTGGCGTCCTGACCTTCGACTTTGACCCTGACATTTCGGACACTAGCGCCAATGCAACCGGGACTGCGGCAGAAGCGCGGATTAAGGATAGTGACGGCACGGTGGTTATTTCCGGCCTGACCGTCAGCACTTCCGGCGCGGACATTAACCTCGATAGCGTTTCGATCACGGCGGGGCAGACTGTCACGCTGACGACCGGCACGATCACTCACGCCTAATGCTCCTCCCCTCCGGCCTTTCTGGTTACGCCTTCACCTATGACAACTGGGGGGCCAATGCTTCGCAGACGATGGGCACTTCAGTTGTTCCGGGCGCGTCAAACGTTGAAGGCGCATGGACGCAGGTTGCCAGCAGTGCCAACATTGCGCACGACTGCTATTGGATTTTAGTTTTAGTCAACGGGGGCGCCACGGCGTCCAACGCCAAAAACCACCTACTTGACATAGGGGTCGATCCAGCGGGCGGCACCAGTTATTCCGCCATAATTTCTAATGCGGTTTGTGGTTCATCCCTTTCAGCTGGCAATGGGGGGAGTAAACTTTTCCTGTTCCCGTTCTTTATCAAAGCCGGGTCCAGCGTTGCGGTTCGCGTTCAAGGCAGCAACGCCACGGCGGGCACGGTTCGCGTTATGGTGCGGTTTTTTGGGCAACCTACCAATCCGGAGAACGTGCCAGTCGGGGCAATTAGCCAGACCTTCGGCACGATTACGAATAGCAACGGCTCTGGCTTCACACCCGGAAACTCTGCTTTTGGTTCGTGGGTTAGCTTGGGGACGACCACGACCGCCCTTTGGTGGTGGCAGTTGGGGGTCCAGATCGATAATGGCGGCATGTCCGCACACCAAACTTACATTGAAGTTGCTGTAGGCGATGCAACCAACAAGAAGATTATTTCACGGGCGGTTTCAGGCTCTACGACCAACGAAACCATCTATGATACCGTCGCATCAAACGGGGTGTTTCCGCAAGCTTACTGGCCTGTTCCGGCAGGTTCGGAAATCTGGATACGCGGGAACAATGGCGGCGCGCCGGTAACGGGCTATAACGCAACTGTGATCGGGATCGGGGGCTAACATGGCGATTACCGAACTAATCACCGGCACCGAAGCAATCTCAACGACCGAATGGAGCCTTGCGACCGATACCAGCTACGATACCGGGGACGCGCAGACCACTGACGGCGTGTTCCAGGTCTGGCTTGACCTCTCTGACATGATCGCGGGCGACCAGCTACAGATACGAATTTATGAGAAGGTGCGCAGCGCGGACACCCAGCGGATTGCCTATGAAGCAATTCTGACGGGCGCACAGTCCAGCCCGATTTGGGTTAGCCCCTCGCTTGTCCTTATGAACGGTTGGGACGTTACCTGTGACGCCCTGGCCGGAACTATTACGGTGCTTTGGTCTATCCGGCAGGTGGCATAAATGAGTTGGCTGTTTCAGCCGCTACAGGCTGCGGCACAGCAACTCTCGACTCCTCCTGCCACGGCAACCGGAACTCTGGCGGCAAATGAGGCGGGAAGCGATACCGCAAGCCTGGCGGGCATTGTTGCCGATCCCGCAATAATCGGAAGTCTTGCGGCAACAGAAACCGGCGCAGATGGCGCAAGCCTTAGCGGGCTTGTCCTGATTGACGGGGCGCTGACCGCCACAGAAGCCGGGGCGGATACCGCATCGCTGGCCGGTGCCGTATTGATCGACGGCACTCTAGCCGCCGTTGAAACTGGAGCCGATACCGCCGCGATTGTCGGCGTTGTGATAGTCCAAGGCGGATTGGCGGTAAGTGAGACGGCGGGCGATGTCGCCAGCTTATCGGGTGACGTTTTAGTCCAAGGCGCGTTTGCGCTAACTGAAACCGGCGCGGACACCGCCAGTTTTGTCGGTTCGGGGGCAAGCCCGCCCGTCACAGGCTCTCTGGCTGTAAATGAAACCGGCGCGGACGTTGCCGGTCTTTCTGGATTTGTCCCGATTGTGGGGGCGCTTTCGGTTACTGAGGCCGGGGCGGATACCGCGTCAATTGCCGGTGCCGTATTTGTAAGCGGTGCGCTTTCCAGTTTGGAAAGTGGCGCGGATAGTGCCGCATTTGCCGGGAATGTTCCGATAACCGGCGCACTAGCCGCAAATGATAATGCCGACACGGCGGGCTTTACTGGCCTAGTTTTAATTCAAGGCGGGCTGTCCGCAACCGAGTCCGGGCAGGACACCGCCAGTCTTAGCGGCGGAATGCCGGTTGTTTCTGGTTTGTTGAATGCGGTTGAGGCCGGAAATGACGCGGCTTCAATTGCTGGCGTCTTGCCCGCAACCGGAAGTCTCGCCGCTACGGACGGAGAGGACACCGCCGGGTTTGCCGGACTTGTTCTTATCCAGGGCGGTCTTTCCGGCGTTGAGGCCGGACAAGACGCGGCAAGCATCGGCGTCCCGATCCCGCGCAGCACCGCGAGGCATTCGGATAACCGGGGCGGCAACCGACCGGATGCAACTTCACTGGCCCGCTTTGCCGCTGTCACAAGCACAAGGCCGGGGCAGGGATCAAGCGTCCGCCGCGCTAACGTTTCAAGGGGGGCTAGATGAGCATTCGCCTGATTACTGCCCCGGCAAGTTATCCGGTGTCGCTGGCAGAGGCTAAAACGCATTGCCGAATTGACGGGACCGATGAGGATGCGTTGGTTGATGGGCTAATTGCCGCCGCGACCAGCCACGTTGAACTCTATACCGGGCGCGCGATTGTCTCGCAGACCTGGGAAGCCGTTTACGATAGCTTCAGCGATGCAATGGTCCTGCCAAAAGGCCCGGTTACTGCGATAACGTATGTGACTTATATCGACACTGCCGGGGCCGAACAGACCGTTTCAAGCGTTAACTATAGCCTGGACGATGCCAGCGACCCGCAATGGGTTGTCAGGGCAACTAACTACACATGGCCGGAAGTATCTGAGGGCGTCAATAATGTCGTGATCCGCTTCGTTGCGGGTTACACAACCGTTCCCGCGCCGTTCAAGCAAGCAATCCTGCTGCTGGTTGGTCAATGGTATGACAACCGATCCGCAGCGACCGACAAGCCCCTAATCGCAATGCCTAACGCGGTTGAGGCCCTTCTTACCAACTATCGCAGCTTTGCTTTCTAGGAGTTTGATTTATGGCTGACCTTTCTATCACTGCCGCTAGCGTTATCGCCGGTTCGGGCGCAAAGATTGTCCACGGCACTGCCGGTGCCTCGATCACGGCGGGCCAGGTGCTTTACCTCGATAGCGCCGCCGGGACTTACAAGCTTGCCGACACTGACAGCGCGACCGCTGCGGTTCGTTCGCCTGCCGGGATCGCGCTTCATGCCGCATCATCGGGCCAGCCCATTGCCGTTCTGACCTCTGGCCCCATCACCATCGGCGCAACCGTGGCCGTGGGCGATGTTTACTACCTGTCCGGCACTGCGGGCGGGCTTGCTCCGGTTGCAGACGTTGCGGCGGGTGACTACCCCTGCATTATCGGCATCTGCACTTCTACCAGCGTTCTGAACGTCAACATTCAAGAAGCTGGCGCGGTTAAGGTCTGATGGAAGCGGGCAAGTTGGATCGGCGGGTTGGGATATACCGCGCCGGTCCATCTACTGATGACGGTTACACCACGCTTCCGGGCGAGATGGCTATTGCCGGGACGCGGTGGGCGCGTGTTGTGCCTATGACGAGCCGGGAAGTAATCGAAGCGGCTGGCAAGGACGGCCAGCGGGTTACGCGGTTTCATTTCCGCTGGGATGCTCTGACTTCGACCCTGACGGAAACCGACGAACTAGAACATGACGGCGAACGCTACGCAATCACCGGCCCGCTGATTGAACTAGGGCGCAGGGATGGGGTGGAAGTCATGGCTTCCACAATCGGCGCACTGTGAAACGCGGCTTTAGCGGCGGCAAAGAACTAGAGCAGTCGCTAAAGGAATTGGGCAAGCGTTCGACCATGCGCCGAACCGCCGACCGGGCGCTAAGGAAAGCGGCTGAGCCTATCCGCGACCGCTGGGCCGAACTGGTCCCGGTCGATCAGGGCGACCTAAAGCGGTCAATCCAGATCGGCAAGGCGGTCAAGACTTTTCAAAAAAATGCCAACCAGGGCCAAACGGTTTCGGTCTTTATCGGCGTTGACGAAAGCCAAGACCGCCGGTTGCATATCTATGCGCCCGAAAGCGAATTTGGCAGTCAGCGCCAAAAAGCGCAACCGGCAGGACGGCCCGCGTTTGAAGAAAAGCGCGACGAAGCCGTTGAACGGCTGTCCGAAGATTTGCGGCTTGAGATTATGAAAACGGCACAGCGCGCGGCCCGCAAGGCAGCAAAAGCGGGGGCATGATGGAAACAGCATTGCGCGCCCGTCTCCTCGCTGATGCGGGGGTTTCGGCGCTGGCCGGAACGCGGATTGATTGGGG
>Ga0315907_10006462_pt1 | contig 12419 bp, 29 predicted proteins | sample LakEriMetagenome_3_FD_203525 | JGI IMG/M metagenome (GOLD analysis project Ga0315907, IMG submission 203525) | Freshwater fungal communities from buoy surface, Lake Erie, Ohio, United States - Buoy 12 MA123 | ecosystem: Environmental > Aquatic > Freshwater > Lake > Lake biofilm | place: USA...
AGCGCTGGATTACTGTCTCCCTACCCGAGGAGGCGTACTACATGCTCAAGGAACTCGCGGCCTTTTACAAGGTTGGGATGGGCAACTACATGTACAGCATCATCCTGCCGGCGTTTGAACACGCTTATCAAGAGTCGCTCACCTTGCAGCGCATTGCTGCCAACAAACAGAAAGCCAAAGATGAAATACAAAACCGAGATGACGTTCCCCGTAGAACTCACTTTTGAAGTGCTGCCACCTATGGAGGTGGAAGGCATTGAACTGCCTGCGCAGCTGGACATCACCAAGGTTCTGTTGACCATCACGGGCCCGAGTGGCAAGCCGCGCCAGGTCGACATCACCAATACTCTCACCGAAGAGCAGACCTTGTTTTTTGAAGATGAGATTGCGGAGAACTACAGTGAAAATCCTGCGCTTTGAACGAAACGACGAGGCCGTGGCCTGGGCCAAGAAAGTGATTGGCATCGACGGCATGACGGGTGATGTCACCACGGTCAGCCTGGTGGACGACAAGGACCAGTTCCTGGCCGTCACGGTGTTCTCTGCATACACAGGGACCAACATTGACATGCACATCGCAGCACGGCCCAAGAGCCACTGGCTGTCTCGCAACTACTTCAACGCGTCGTTTGAGTTGCCGTTCCTGGTGCTTGAAGTACCACGGGTCACGGGCCTCATTCGAGCCGAGAACCTCAACGCCCAGCGCTTTGTGTCGCGTCTGGGCTTCAAGTATGAAGGGCGCATGCGCAAGGCTTTCCCTGACGGCGGAGACCTGGTGCTGTATGGGCTGCTTCGTGAAGAATACTTAAAACATCCATGGAGTAAAAATGAAACTACAAGAGGAACTGCGCTCAGTCAAGGAGGTGTTTCCAGCGATAGACCACCTACTTGAAGCGGCCGCGCAACGCATTGAAGATCAACGACTCTGGCGTGCCGCCTGGTTGAATGCAGAAAAAGAAGTTGAGTTGTTGACAAGTGAACTAGATGTGCTACGATCGAGGCTCAGAAACAGAAAGGAGAAAGAGCGCAATGACTAAAAAACCTCTTACCCGAGAGCAGAAGGTGTACCAGGAACTTGCTGCAACAGGCAAGTATGTGAACACCGACAAGGTACTTATCGGACTGACCCACCAGCGCAAGCCGCCCGAGATGACTCAGAACGAGGAGTTCATTCAAGGCCTTTTGCTGGGCAGGTATCGCCCGCTGGTCAGCGACAGGGCGATGGTGTACCTCACGATCATCCTGGTGGTGTGTGCAAGTCTTTTTGTGTCATGCAGTTCATGAAAAAACGCAGCAAGTATCGACCCAAGACTGTGCTCCAGAATCCACTGGAGTTTGTGCTGTCAGGCATGCGACCTGTTCGTGACCTGCCAGGCATATACGTCGATGTCCAATTGAAGAACCGCTCCGCCCTGGAACAAATCCGTAAGGGTATAGCGCGTAAAGAAGACATTGACATGCTCATTGGTGCATTCAACATCACCGAAGCACTGGCCATCATGGGCAAGGGCCATGATTGGCTCGAAGAGATCAAGCAGGGGCAAGACGCGCTGCTTGAGTTGTCACGCAGAGGCGTGGCCAACAACATGAGGTTCATCATGACTGCCAAGCAGTGGGAGCTGCTCAAGCTGGTGATGGACCTGCATGAGGAGCAGTTGGCCAACGCCACTGTGTATGACATCGAAAAGGCGCATGACTTTGTTCAGGCGGTTATCCGTCAAGGCAAGGCCCGTGCAATTGTTCAAACCCAAAAGGAAATCAAATGACCAAGTCCGACAAAATCCGCGAACATTTTCGCAAGCACCCTGATGCTGAAGTGGCCAAGGTGGCCGCGAAGTTCAAAGCCCCCAAGCCCATGACCTACAAGCTGCGCAAGCAGGTGCAGGAAGAAGGGCAACCTGAGGCACCGAAGCCGATCGCAGGCGGTCGTCGTGTCAGCCTGGGCCCGTCACAGTTAGCCATTGCAAAGAAGCTGGGCATCCCTCTGGACAAGTTTGTTGAAGAAGGATTGAAGAGCGGCCTGGTGCAATACGACGACGAGCGCGAAGTTGTAGGCGAAGACACCGACATCGACGGCACGCTGGACGAGCGCGCCCAAGACTACGGCAAGTTCAAGGACGGCGCTGCACTGATGCAGGCCATCAAACGCACGCTCGCGGACCACGCACGCATGCACAACAAAACATTCAGCGACGACCAGTGGGAAGCCCTGGAGATGATCGTCCACAAGATTGGCCGCATCGTCAACGGCAACCCCGATAAGGTCGACCATTGGGTTGACATTGCCGGCTACGCCAAACTGGTCGCTGACCGCTTGCAGGGGAATGCGCGATGAGTAACCTGCATGCACATGCCTTGATGGAGTTCAAGGCTGCTGGCTGGCTTGATGGGACGGGCGCATATAGGGACGAAATGCAGGCCGCAATATGCGAGCATGTTCTGGCTTTGCTGAAGGTGTTCGCTGATGAGGGCCATAGCGGAAGCTCCGCACCTTATGCGGTGAACATGTTCAAGAAACTGGCCATGTACGAGCCCCTGGTTCCGCTGACAGGCGAGGACTGGGAGTGGCACGAGGCCAGCGAAGGCGTCTTCCAAAACAGGCGCTGCAGCCGTGTGTTCAAGCAGGCTGACCGCTTTGATGGCCAGGCCTACGACATTGACGGCCGTGTCTTTTACGAATGGTACACCGACAAAGAGACCGGCGAAAAGTACAAGTCTCACTACACCAGTCGAGACAGTCTTGTGCCCGTCACATTTCCATACACCCCATCGACAGAGTATGTCGAGCGCCCATCGGAGGCATCATGAGCGAACTCTTTCCAATCCTCGTCGCTGGCTGGGTCATCTTGGCCTGGTTCACGCATGTGTTCACCTGCCTCAAGACGGCCTCCTGGGGCTTCTTGATTGCAGGGGCCGTGTTCTTTCCTGTTGGCTGCGTGCATGGCACCGGCATTTGGTTTGGGTGGTTCTGATGAAGTATCGAAATCTCCGAGTTCTTTTTGGTGATGGCGCGCGAGCTGACTATCTACAGGAAGTTCTGGAGCGAGCCCGCAAGGAAGCGCCTAAGGCTGTGGATAAAAACTATGGCACGCACCTCCTTGCAGGCATGTCTCGATACACCGGAGACGACAGGGCAATCACCAAGATCATCTTGGACAACCCCATTCGAGTTGGCCAGGATGGCAGCTCACGCCTCATGGTCATGTTCCTGGGATCAAACTTTGACGGGCACCAGAAAACCTCCATCGCTCCTGAGCACGTGTCTTTACGTGTAGACGTCCCCCTGCACTACGCATATGACAGAGAGCTGTTGAAGGAGTACTCTGTTTACCACATCCGTTTCAAAGTCAGTTCAGAGGACAAGCGCTTCACAGAAGAATCCGTCAAACCTTTGCATCATGGCTACATCGGCATCACCAAGCGCGACATCATGACGCGGCTCAGGGAGCACGGCTACAAGGCCGAGACCAACACCGGCTCATTGCTGCACTCCGTGTGGCATCAACTGGTGGGCCAGGGCATCGCCATGCACCCGGTGATTCAGATCAGCGGGTCGGCCGATTCCCTGGGCAAGGTCTACGAGATGGAAGAGGAGGCCGTGGCCAAGTACACGCTGGCTCCCATGGGCCTGAACGCCATACCAGGCGGCATGGCTGGCATTCGCATGATGCACGAGCTGCGGCTGCTCACCAGCACTCGCGTGGGTGTCAAGGAGCGCGATGAGGCCATTGAGCGGCTGCAGCGCGGGGGCTTTGAGCACGGCTCTCCCTGCGCGCATTACCGCAAGGGCCACTACCGAAAACTTCCCAGCGAACGACTGACATGGGTCAGCCCCTGCTGGGTCAACCTTAAAGAAATGTCCGTGGAGGAAACAAATGTTCAAGACGCCTGAAAAGTTTCGCGTCAAGCTCTCTGGCTATCCAGAGGGCGACGCCACCAACGGGGCCTTTGTGGTCAAGCTCAAGCACTCCCAGGTGGTGTTCGTCCTCGCAAGTGACGGCGCTGGCTGGGAGCATGTGAGCGTCAGCCGCAAGGACCGCTGCCCGACCTGGGACGAGATGTGCCAGGTGAAGAATCTGTTTTGGGACGACGAAGATGTCGCCATGCAGTTCCACGTCCCTTCAAAGGACCACGTCAACAACCATCCCTACTGCCTGCACCTGTGGCGGCCGATCGGACAGAACGTGCTACGACCTGATTCCATCATGGTGGGGTTCAAATGACTGTCATCATCTGGGATCACAGGGTCAAGGCCCTCGGAGCAGACAAGCAAGCGACGCAGAGCGACCTGGTGCGCAAGGTCACAAAGATCAAGCGCATTCGAGGCCACCTGTGCGCTGCTGCAGGGGACTGGGACCTGGCCCAGGAAATGTTCCACTGGTTTGAACAGGGAGCCGATCCTGAGAAAACACCGCCTTGCATGCGCAACAAAGAAGACTGGGTCGCGTTCCTGGTCATCACGCCCGACGGCCGAGTGCTCAAGTACGAGAAGAGTCCATACCCCATGGACTTCACCGAGTCTGCAACGATGGATGGCTGGTATGTCTTTGGTTCCGGCCGGGACTTTGCCATCGGCGCGCTGGCCACTGGTGCATCCATTGTGGAAGCACTGGAGGTGACAATGAGGTACTGCTCAGGTTGCGGCCAGGGCTACGACATCGTCACATTAAATTAGGGAAAGTACTAGACACGTTTGGTACGATACACGTATAATTTAAACTCCATCAACAGAAAGAGAGAAAGTGATGAACTTCAACCTGAACATCCACCGCGTCAAGAGCATCCGCTTGAGCGCGATCCGTCCCAGCAAAACCAATGACATGGTTTCTGCTTCCCGCGACCTGGTGATTGAAACCGAAGAAGGCAGCTTTGAGCTGTCTTTGTTCTCGGTGTATGTCAGCGAGGATGATGACCAGGAGCTGCTGGAGGTGAAGGTATGACCTGGCCATTCCCTCAGTTTCCACTGCCCCCGTATCAAGAACCACGGGCCCCGCGTGGGCCTGTGTATCCAGCTGATGCAGAGGAGGCACCGCTATGAGCATGAACACGCCGTTCCACCTGCGCCAGCGAGAGTTCAACGCATTCAACGCGGCCAACCCTGCTGTGTGGGAATACTTTGAGCGCTTCACGCTGGAGGCCATCAACGCCGGCCACAGGAAGATCAGCCACTGGCTCATCATCAATCGCATTCGCTGGGAAGTGATGATCACGACCACTGGCCAGGACTTCAAGATTTGCAATAACCACATTGCGTTTTATGCGCGCCTGTTCGTCAAGGTGCACCCGCAGTATCGGTTCATCTTTAATCTCAAGCGCATGGCCGACGAACCATGGCACGGGGACATGCCGCTATGAGCGAATTTGAATCCACCTGCTGCGGCATCCCTTGCATCATCCGCGTGACCAGCTGGGACGGTTATGTGCCTGCCCGGCTGTCCGGCCATCCCGACAACTGGGCCCCTGCTGAAGGCGGCGAAGGTGAATGGGAAATCCTCGACCGCAAGGGCCGACCATCTGCGTGGCTCGAGGCCAAGCTGACCGACAAAGAGCGTGTCCGCATCGACGAAGAAGTTTTTGAACATATGGAGAACCAATCACATGACGACTACTACGACTAAGTACAAGCGCCGCACATTCAAGGATGTGGCAGCTGCTGCGCATTCCAAGGGCTACGCCGAAGGCCGTGAAGCCGCACGCAAGGAGGTCCAGGAAGAATACGACGCGTTGATGGAAACAAACCTGGAGATGGGCAGACACATCCTGTCGCTCGAGGTGGAGCTGCGCAGCATGTCATTGCGCAAGCTGGCCTGGGCGCGGATCAAAGGTTTGTTTGGGGCTGGCCATGACCGGGTGGCGTAAGAGGCAAATCGAAATGCAACAGCACATGACATTGGAAGAGGCCCTCGAGTATGCGAAGGGCCTGACCGAAGACCAGCAAAAGATTTTTGAGCTGGGCTTTATCAGCGGCGTGCAAAAGCAAACGCAGTCAAGTGTCGACCGCGCTGTTAATGCAGTCGCCAACGACAAGCACTACGAGCTGGGCTGGAATGCTGGGCTCGAGATGGCAGCAACAAAGCTGGTGCACGACTTCAGCAAATCATTCGGGGCCGACACCTGCGCGAGCTGGGCGATATGGCTCAAGGAGCAAAAGCGATGACATTCACAGAATGGTGGCCCCAATTGACCAAAGCAGAACAGAAAGTCATTGGCGAATCAAACGCCAAGTATGTCTGGGAAGAATGCCAGAAGTACACCCTCATGACCATCGAAGAGGCATGCAAAGCCCAGGTGGCCTACGACGAAGGGTTCAAGCAGGGGCGCGAACGCTACGAGGTCAAGATCGCCGGCTGGACCCTCACGCCAGGCGTGCAACCAGGCATGATCTGGATCAGCGACGCAGGTGGCGAGGGTGGTGACTTTCACATCCACGAGCTGGCCGAAGTCATCGGCAAGTTCTACAAGGAGAAGTTTTGATGGAACCCTGCAAACACGACTGGCATTTCATCGAAGGCACCGATCGGCTGCAGTGCAGACGATGCAAAGCGGAGACCGGACCACGGACCTATGACCAACGAGTCCAGGACATGCTGCACGATGTCACGACCATGGGATCGGCCTGGAGCAAAGACGGCGAGCGTATCGACCCGATGAGTGTCTATGCGCCGCTGCCGGAATACACATTCACCATCCCCAAGCCCAACTACAACATCACTTTCCACCGCCACGAAAACGGCGTCAACGGCAAGGCGGTCGGCAAGCTGGACTTCAACGGCCCCGAGCTGGTTTTTGAGGGCGATGCTGCCGAGTCTGCCAAGGTGTTCATCGACTGGGTGGCCCAGGCATTCCACGGCCGCTTGAAAGAAGAACGCGAAGCTGGCAGGCAAGAGGCCTTGGCACAGTCAGAACAAGAGCCTGTGGCGTATTTGTGCGAGAACGCAGCAGGCCATCGGTATTTCAGGTGGAAGAAGCCCTCGAGCATGTATAAGCCAATCCCCCTTTACAAACGGAAGATCGAAGACGACACCGGCGTGAGCTGGGGCATCGACTGGGGCAGAGCTGGGGAGAAGTCCTGCGCGACCATCATCAAGCGCTTGCCCAACGGCAAAATCAAAGTGATGGCGGTGGAATACGAGCCATGACCAAGATGACCCACCCCCTGGCCTGGGACTGCTTTCGTTGCAAACCCATCACAGTGGACGCAAAATGTGAGAACTGCAAGCGCTGGCACGACCACCCCGACCAGACTTTCGGACCACGGACCGCGTTCATCGAAATCGAAGGCAGCAAGTCAGAAGCCTGCTGCCACTTTCCCATCTCCCTCCTGAAGGAAAACCAATGAGACCCGCAGAATTTTCGACAGAAAACCCACCACGCCCCATCGACTGCCTGGAAACCAAGGAGTACATCGCCGGCCTGCGCAGAAGAATCGAGGTCCAAAACGACCAAATGGAGCACCTGGCCTCCCAAGTGCATGTGCTCCTGGAGAAAGTCAAACACCTCAACGGCGAGGTCGAGAAACTCTCCCTGGACCTGGGCCTGCGTGAGGGAGAAGGTGGTCCCGGGTGGCAGGAAGTACAGAGATGACCCCGACGCTGCAAGAGATAGTCGAGGCCCTCGGGCCACGGCCCATGGTCCAGGTGGTGATCATCACCGCCGGAGGGCACAAGTACGCATTGATTGGGCCCGTGATCCAAGACCCTCGGACCGCTGGGTTCGAGCAAGTCACAGAGATTGAGTTCGGCGAGCTGATGCCCATGGAAGTGGCAGCCAAGATGCTGTCGGGAGAGCACCGGCAGTGGCTGGGGACGGACTTGCAATGAAAAAACCCGCCAGGGTTGAGCTGGCGGGTTTCGTGGGTTAAGCGGAGAGTCTGTCTAGATTGAACCATTGACCATGGTCCGAGGCCCACACAAAGCAGCCGGCCGATGATTGGGTGAAAGCATACTTGCCTTTCTTTTCATCAAACCAGACGGCTGGGTACCCGTCATAAGTCACCCCCAACTTAGCCAGCAGCTTGGTGGCTGCAGCCGCTCGGTCATGGCCCTGTTCGGGATGGCCGGCTGCCGGAGGGTCGAGTTCAATCCACACGCGATTTTTCGTGTTCATACTTTCTCACTTTCTAAATGTTAAAGAACAGTCGTCAACTTTTCTAGCTGACAATTAAATTATACTCTATAACATGTCAACTGTCAACCTGTCAAGTACCTATTTTCTAGGTGTTTACCCTTAGGTGGACTGTGGATTTATACAGTGGAAGGGACCGAGGACCACGGACCTTGCGCCAATTTCGGCCTTTGTATAGACTTTTTTTGACTCATCATGTTTTTTTTTATTTTTTTGTGAGATTTGGTGTAATAGATGTAATGGTGTAATAGTTGAATGAAATCAATGAGTTATGAGAACACAGTTCATTACGCATAGTCAAGAGATGTAATTCACATAAAATGCGCGCGGGTTGACTTTTTGAAAAAATAAAAACACTCATTGGTCTAAAAAAGTCTATAGGAACCCTGAATTTGCCCTCTGGAGGCCCTTTGTTGCGTTGCCTGTGGATTTGTTGCACAATGTAGGCATGAACATCGAAAAGAACATCCCCCTGCCTGGTGGCGTCGATCCCCGCGAGCGCTACCCATTCCCTGACATGGCCATTGGCGACAGCTTCATGATCCTGGACCCGACCTGGATCAAGAACCTGCGCAGTGCTGCCTACATGTATTCGCGCCGCCACCCAGGCACGCGATTCACATGCCGCCGGTACGGCGAAGGCTGGCGACTGTGGAGGGTCGCCTGATGGGCGGTAAGGACGAAAAGTTCTTGGCCGGTAAAAACCTGGGCGGAAGGCCTGCTGTTGTCGAAGCCAGGGTGACCGCGCCGGTCAAGCCCCACAAACCCAAAGTCCTGACACCCCAGGAATGGAAGTTTGTGGAAGAGTTTTGTGCTGGCGACGGCCATGTCACGCTGAAGGAGGCTGCGATCCGCGCAGGCTACAGCGAGACCTGGGCAAAGAACCGGGCGCGCGAGCTGACCGACCCCGAGGTGTGTCCGCACATTGTGGCCGCGATCCAGGAGCGCCGGCGCGAGCTGGGCGAAAAGTACGGCACCACCTTTGAGCGCCACATGCGAGACCTGCAGGTCATCCGCGACCAGGCACTCCAGGCTGGCGCGTATGGCGCGGCCGTCCAGGCCGAGTACCGAAGGGGCCAAGCCCTGGGGTCGATCTACATCGACCGCAAAGAAATCCGACACGGCACGATCGACAGCATGAGCAAAGAAGAGGTCGTGAAAAAGCTGGAAGAAATCAAACGCCTGTATGGCGGCAGCGCTGGGCCGATCGTCGATGTGACACCCAAGCAGATCGAAGAAGAACCCGACGAGGAAGAAAACGATGGCAGCGAAACCGGAAGCGAACCTGTACAAGCGGTTCAAAGAAAACCTCCCAAACTGCCATTTCACCCGGATTGAGTCCAGGGTCAACCTGGGCATCCCGGACTGCCTGCTGGCATTCCCCCATGGCGATTTTGTGATGGTCGAGCTGAAGGTGGTTAAGCGCGGCCGCAAGGTCAACCTGTCACCTCACCAGGTCGCCTTTCACATCAAGCACGCGGACCTGCGCTGCCCGACCTACATCCTGGTGCAGTACCAACCGGCCGGGACCGCGCACGCGAAAAAGTCCGAGCTGCTGTTGTTCGCCGGTGAGCAGGCGATCGACCTGGTCAACCTGGGCATTGACACCCCCGCGATGGCCAGGTGGCCATGGACTGCAGTGTCCTGGGCTGAACTGAGAAATTTTTTAGTTGCAAGTTGATTTGTTTGTGAAAGTTGTGCTAGAGTTACAAACACCTGGATGGCCAGGCAACAACAGAAAGTGAGAAATCATGAAGCAATATCGAGTGCAGGTCCGCCTGTCATATTACGCGTGGGTCGATGTCGAAGCGAACGACGAACACCAGGCATCAGATCAAGCAATCCGAAAAGCGTGGCATGCCATGGAAAAGGGCAGCGGCGCGTGGGGCGAAGAGCCCAAGGTGATGCACCTGGAAGAGACCGAAGCAGCGACAAGCGATTGAAGCATGCGACGGCGAGAGCGAAAACTCTTGCGACAGTTACCGAAGCCACCACCGGACCCCGAAGTGCAGCGCGCCAGCACGCATGCACTGATTCGCCGCCTGCTGGGCTTTTGGCTGTTCCATAAAATATTTGGCGGTGACAGTTGACAAGTTGACAAAAGTAGATTTATAATCAAACCAGGCCGAGCAAACCGCGAAGCCGTAACCCTAGAAAGAGAGAAAGAAATGGAATTCAACACTATCATGCAGGCCCTTGTAAAAGACATCGCCGAGCAGCTGCGCCCTATGGTGGCCGACATGGTCAAGCAAGAGCTGGCCAACACCGACGGCGACGCGGTCCTGGAAAACATCGCCGCAAATATTGATCTGGAAAAGCTGGCCGAGCACATCGACATCTCGACGCTGGCGGGCGAGCTGACCGACGGCCAGCTGAACGACATCGCGGGCGACATCGACCTGGCCGACCTGGCCGGAGAATTCGACGCGGAGCGCATCGCCGAAAAATTGGACCTGGACGAGGCCATGCGCGACTTTTTCTCGAATAACACTTTTTCGATCCGCCCATGAAAGCCGAGACCCGCGACCACCTACAGGTTATTTGGGAGCAGCTGAACGGCGCGCTTTATGACCTGACCGACGGCGACCCGGACGACGCTGTCCCTGCGATCCAGGACTGTATCGACCGGCTCGAATCCCTGGGCATTAACTCAAACACGGAGGACACAAAATGAAACCCGAGACAAACACAAAATTTATTGTTCGCATGATGGACCAGGCCAGCACCGGCCCGCTGATGCAGGCTTTTATCCTGGAGGCCGTGCGCCGGTATTCGGCCGACATCCTGGCCACTGAAACCCCGGCCGACGCTGACGCTGGTTTTATCACCTGGACCGCCTGGCACGCATGCGCTGCCGAGGCCGACCAGGCGCTGGCCGACCGTCGGACCTGATCCGGCCCGCTCGCTTTTTTGACTTACCCGGCCGCGTGCCGGGTTTTTTTTTTCGTGGGGGTGTTGACAAGTTGATTTTTTACACTAAAATATTTTTCAGGCCAGGCACCCGCAGGGCCACCAGAAAGAAAGAAAGCGAGAAAGACATGCTAAAAACCGTCAAGCATTCGGCCAACAAAAAAACCGGACCGATCGCCGTCACTTACCGCGCCGGCGGTCACAATGTTTTTTCCACCTGCCCGAAAACCTGCGCGCTGAATCCCCAGGGCGAGCACGCGGCCGACCTGGTCGACGCGGATTATTTGCAGGCCGTCCGCCAGGCGGTCCCCCGTGGTGGCCAGGCCTGGACTTATTCGCATTTTGCGGCCGACCTGCTGCCACTGCCTGCACCTGGTGAAACCGTGATCAATGCCAGCTGCGACACAATCCCCCAGGCCCTGGCCGCCGTGGCCGCTGGCCGCCCGGCCGTGGTGGCCGCCCCGGCCGGTACGGTTTGGCCGTATACGGTCGACGGGGTCCGGTTCGTGCAGTGCCCGGCCGAGCTGGCCGACGGTTTCAGCTGCGACCAGTGCGGCGGCGGTCGGCCATTGTGCGCGCGCGGCGATCGCGATTATGTCGTGGTGTTTGTCGCCCATGGGTCCGGCGCGGCCCTGGTCGGCGCGGACCAGGCGGGCGGGTGTTATGGTAATGGTGGCCCCGTTCGCCTGGCCTGGGAGAAAACAAAAACCGGCGGCCACCAGGACGACGCGGCCGAGCTGCTGCGCTTTGCCCGTTCGCTGCCCCCTGGTTCGCTGCTGCGCCACCATGTTGTCGGCGACCTGGGTCTGGTCAAATAAAATTTATTTGTTGACCCGTTGACACCGGTTTATTTTTTAGTCTAAAATTTATCCGTCGGGCAATTTCGCCCGGCGACACTTTTCAAGAAAGCGAGAAAGATATGGCACACATGATCGACACCACCACCGGCCGCGCTGCTATGGCATACACCGGGCAAACACCCTGGCACGGTTTGGGCCAGGCCCTGACACCTGGGGCGGATATTGACACCTGGACCCGTGAGGCCGGGCTAGGTTATACCGTCCTGGAATCCCCCGTTCAGTATTCGACACCGGCCACCACTGAGCTGCAGTCCTGGCCAGCGCGTAAGGTTTTGCACCGTTCGGACACCGGCGCGCCCCTGGCCGTGGTTTCCAGTGCCTACAATGTAGTGCAGCCTGGCCAGGTTATGGATTTTTTCCGCGAGCTGGTCGACCTGGGCGGGTTTCAGCTTGAGACCGCCGGGGCCCTGAGCGACGGCCGCCGGGTTTGGGCCCTGGCCAGCGTGGGCGACGCGGCCCCCGTGGTCGAGCGCGACCTGGTCAAACCTTATTTATTGCTCGGCACAAGTTACGACGGGACCATGG
>Ga0315907_10006469_pt1 | contig 12414 bp, 7 predicted proteins | sample LakEriMetagenome_3_FD_203525 | JGI IMG/M metagenome (GOLD analysis project Ga0315907, IMG submission 203525) | Freshwater fungal communities from buoy surface, Lake Erie, Ohio, United States - Buoy 12 MA123 | ecosystem: Environmental > Aquatic > Freshwater > Lake > Lake biofilm | place: USA...
TTGGGCGGCTTCCAGAGTAGCCAGCGGTCTTAGTTTAGTTCCTGGGTTGCCATCATGCCCATTTTTGGCTACATGAATGTCCTGAGTGAAAGCGAAAAATGGTAAAAGTAAAAGAAGTGATGCCTGGATCTTCATGAAGCTGTAATTCAATATGTTGAAAGTATTGAAATTTTATCATGAAAACAATATGTTCAATTTTCATCTTCATTAGAAAAGTTAAATAGTTTTAGTATCATTATCTATTGTAATGTCTTTTTAGCGAAATATATCCTGATTATATGCTATATAAATTGCTTCTTTTCCTTTTATTACCTTTTTTGTCTATAGCACAAAAAGTATCGATCATTCCTATTCCTGAAAAAATGGAAATCAGAAATGGATTTTTTACATTTAATGCCTCAACAAAAATATTTTTTCAAGCGGATATACAATCCTGGGAAAAAGCCACACAAACATTCAAAGAACAGCTAAGGACGACTTCTGGATTTTTATTAAAAACAGCTACAACAGCTGCATCAACGAATTGTATATCTATTCTAAAATCACCCAATAGTCAAATTGATGGAGCTTATGAACTCAATATTACTCCCTCTTCTATTACCATTTCTGCATCAGATGAAACGGGCGTTTTCTATGCTACACAAACGCTACTACAGCTTTTACCTGAATCCGTTTTTCTTCCACATCATTCTTCCAGTGTAAAATGGCAAATACCTGCTTTGCACATTCAGGATAAACCGGTACTGGCTTATCGGGGATTGATGCTTGATGTTGCGCGTCATTTTTTGCCATTAGAGTATATACGTAAGTTGATTGATGTGATGGCATTACAAAAAATGAATACGCTTCATTTACATCTTACAGATGATCAGGGATGGAGAATGGAGATCAAGCGATATCCAAAATTAACCGACGTAGGTTCTGTAAGAAGTGGAACCCTGATCGATCGATATCCTGGCAAGGGTAATGATCAGATCGAACATAAAGGATATTATACACAGCAAGAACTAAAAGCACTTGTTGCTTACGCAGCTCTTAAGCATATTACGATTATTCCAGAAATTGAATTACCTGGTCATAGTAGTGCTGCCATAGCAGCCTATCCTCAGCTAAGTTGTTTTCCGGATGAGCCAACGGTAGCTATTAAAGAAATGACTTCGGATAAAGCATTCGAGCGTACTAACCAAAAAGGGGGTAAGATCGTTCAGGAAACCTGGGGTGTATTCAATGATGTATTCTGTCCAACTCCATTTACTTTTTCTTTCTTAGAAGGAGTTTTTGATGAGGTATTGGATGTTTTCCCTTCCCGTTATATCCATATTGGCGGAGATGAATGCCCGAAAGATAGCTGGAAACGTTCTGTATTCTGCCAGGATCTTATACGATCAGAAAAACTAAAAGATGAACATGAATTACAAAGTTATTTTATCAAGCGTATTGAGCAGTATTTGAATGGAAAGGGTAGAAGTATAATTGGTTGGGATGAAATATTAGAAGGTGGATTGGCCCCTAATGCAACGGTAATGAGTTGGAGAGGGATCAGTGGAGGAATTGATGCAGCTAAGCAAGGACACGATGTCATTATGTCGCCGGTAGATTTTTGTTACCTGAATTTATATCAATCGGAAGACCCAACAGACTCCATTGCCTGGGGAGGATTATTGCCATTGAAAAAAGTATTTGAGTATAATCCTTTTCCTTCCGAGCTTGAAGAGAAGTATCGAAAACATATCAAAGGAATACAAGCAAATCTTTGGAGTGAATACATTAAAACCCCCGATCTGGCATCTTTCATGCTTTTCCCTCGTGTGCTGGCTATAGCTGAAACGGGTTGGTCATTAGGAAGATCAAATTTTGATGATTTTACAGGACGGGTAACTCGCTATTTCCCAAAACTGGAAGCAATGGGCATACATCATTCCAATCATCTTTATAATATTGGTTTCAAGACAACATTTAATGCCTCTAAAAATTTCCTTAGCATTACATTACATGGTGTACCAACTGGCAGGGGTTTGCATTTTGCTATCCATGATTCAGTTCCTGTACCATATAATAAACCTGTTGAAGTAACCGGTTCAGGTTTACTAAATGGAATGGTTATGACAAACGGAAAAATCACCGATAAAAAGCAGATCAAATTCAATATAGTGTCATCCACTGGAAGATCCGTATCACTTGACCCATTTCCAGATGTCCCATATAATAAAGGAGGCATGGGTGCCTGGACAAATGGTATTTGGGGTAGTGAAATCCGCTATACAGATGATGAGTGGCTGGGTTGGAATGGGAAAGATTTTAATGGTGTTTTAGATTTTGGTGAAACGAAAGAACTTAAAAAACTATCGATCCGTCTTTTTAATGCTCCAGGTAATTGGGTTTATTTGCCCACTACAGTTCAAATGCTGATATCTGATGATGGAAAGACGTATTATCCTTTTCAGAAATGGGATATCACTGAGCAAAATCAAACCAAAGTGCAACGTTTTGAATGGATGTTCTCATCAATCAAAACTCGTTTTGTAAAGATAATAGCCACGCATGCAGGGACGATACCATCGGGCAAACCTGGTGCCGGAAATCCTGCTTGGTTATTTGTGGATGAAGTGGAATTGCAATAAGCATTATCGGTTTTATACTCGAAATCAACTATGTAAATGCCTAATTTTAAGGAATCAAAATAACTACTAATGGAGTTTCAATCATCTCAAGAATATATCGCTGCAGACCAATTACAATGGGAATCGGTAGATGCTGGCGTGAAGCGGAAAATACTTGGGTACGACGATCAAATGATGATGGTTTGTGTGTCTTTTGCGAAAGGGGCCATTGGTGTATTGCATCATCATATACACCGGCAAGTTTCTTATGTAGAGTCAGGCAGTTTTGAAGTGACCATTGATGGTAAAAAGATGCTGCTAAAAAAGGGAGATTGCTTTTTTGTTGCTCCTAATCGGGTACATGGAGTTGTCGCTTTAGAGGAAGGATCTTTGATTGATGTTTTTGCCCCTGCACGGCTTGATTTTCTTTCTTGACCCTTTCCTTGTGCAAAGAACTTTAAAAAATGATCTAATGCTTTCAATTTTAATTCAAAAAGACCTTTTTCAAACGTTTGAAATGGATAAAATGTTAAGGAATTCCGAATTATTCCTATATTCATTCAAACATTGTTTGCCATGCAAAGGCTAAGTTTATTTTTCAAACCTCCGATCCTGTTTTTAGGAGTCGTGATTTCTATGTTTCTTTTACCCCTTGGTTTATTTGCTCAGCAGAAAACCATTACGGGAACCGTTAAAGATGAGGCTGGAGAGCCTCTTGCCGGTATTTCGGTAACTGTTTCTGGATCTAAGACCGGTACAACGACCAACACCCTTGGTAAATTCAGTATTTCAGCATCAGTGGGAGATGAGCTTATTTTCACCTCTGCCACGTATGAGGCCTTTAAGATCAAGGTTGATGATCGTACTGATTATACGGTTGGACTAAAACCAAACTCATCTTCGCTAAACGACGTTGTCGTGGTGGGATATGGTCGCCAGAAAAAAGTCAATCTGGTCGGTGCAGTTGGTACCGTTACGGTTGATGATAAGATGACCAGTCGTGCCCTACCTAACGTATCATCTGCTTTATCAGGTATGGTGCCAGGTTTGCAGGCGGTTCAGTCTTCCGGTATGGCGGGTAACAACGAGGCATCGTTAATCATCAGAGGATTAGGTACTGTAAATAATGCCAGTCCTTTAGTAGTGGTGGATGGTATGCCAGATGTGGATATCAATCGTATTAACATCAATGATATTGAAACCATATCGGTATTAAAAGATGCTACTTCTGCTTCTGTATATGGATCCCGTGCTGCGAATGGGGTTATTTTGATCACCACAAGAAGTGGTAAGGGCATGAAGAAGACCCAACTGAACTATACCAGCAACGTTTCAGTAGTTACGCCAACACGAGGGATGGATTTTATGGAAGATTACTCCAGATCACTAACCTTACAGCAATGGAGAACTGCAGTTACCACACTTCCTAGTAATCAGGAGTTTAGAAATGGAACCGTTGATGAATGGATGGCAAGAGGAATGATCGATCCTGTTCGATTTCCTAATACTGATATTTGGGATATCATTCTTCGTCAGGGTACTTTCCAAAACCACAACCTTTCCGCTACTGGAGGATCTGAGAATACAAATTTCTTTGTGTCCGCTGGGGTGAAAGATGAAAAAGGCTTGCAAATCAATAATGATTATCGTCAGTACAATGCCCGTTTCAATTTCGATGGCAAGGTTAGAAAGAATATGAATGTAGGTTTCCGCTTCAATGGAAACTGGTCAAACTATATCCGTGCCTTGGAAGACGGGTTTACCGATCCATCTAGTTCTAATACTGCAGGTAAGGATATGCAATATGCTATTTCGGGTATTTTACCTTATGACCCAGTAACGGGTTATTTCGGAGGCGTAATGGCATATAATGAAGATCCACAAGCGTATAACCCTTATACATTATATATTAACTCACTTGATCGTACAACCAGACAAGAGTTAAATAGTCAGTTGTATTACGATTGGTCTCCAATAAAGGGGTTAACCGCAAGACTTGATTATGCATTGAATTATTATAATCAATTCTCATGGGGAGCCAATACGCCTAATAGAGCCTATAATTTCCAGACAGCAACATTTGGTAGTCGTACTTATGTTGGGGATAATGCCGGTATTTCTAATTCGACCAATACTGGGTATAAGACCATGCTTACCGGAAGATTGAATTATAACAAGAAGTTTGGTCGCAATCATGATGTAGCTGCATTGGTGGTATATAGTGAGGAATATTGGTTTGATCGTTCATTAGGGGCTTCCCGTAACGACAGGCTTCATCCATCTTTAACTGAGATCAATGCGGCTCTAACGGATATCCAATCTACATCTGGTAACTCTACCGCTGAAGGGCTTCAATCCTATATCGGACGACTGAATTATACCGGATATAATAAATACTTGCTGGAAGCGAATTTCCGTGTGGATGGATCTTCTAAATTCATCAAGGGCAGTCGTTTCGGTTTCTTCCCATCTGTAGCTGCCGGTTGGAAATTTACAGAGGAGAAATTCCTTCAACCTTTCACTGATAAGTTCTTGACCAGTGGTAAACTCAGAATATCTTATGGTAGTTTAGGTAATAATAGTGGTGTTGGCCGATATGAGCAGAAGGAAACCCTGACCAACATTAATTATGTTACGGGTACATCGGTTCAAAGAGGTTTTGCCAATTCAAAAATGATCAACAGATTCCTTACCTGGGAGACGACTACCGTCATGAACGTTGGTCTTGATCTTTCCTTCTTGAATAACAAGCTTACCGCTACACTCGATTATTATGATCGTTTAACAACAGGCATGAACAGACCATCCGAGTTCTCTATTTTCTTGTCGAGTGCATATAGCCCTGCACCTCGTACCAATATTGGTAATTTGAGAAATCGTGGTGTTGAAATAGACCTTGCTTGGAAAGAGAGAGTAGGAAAAGTGAACTATGGAATTAGTTTGAATGCATCATACAACAGAAATAATCTAGAGAGTTGGAACCAATTGCTGTTACGTGGCAACATATTCCTGGATATGCCGTATCAGTTTGTTTACACATATGAATCAACAGGAATTGCTCAGTCATGGCAGGATATTTATAATACCACTCCGCAAGGTGCGGCTCCTGGTGATATTCTCATGAAAGACCTGAATGGTGACGGGCGTATAACAGCTGATGACAGAAAGGCCTATTCTAATTGGCAGCAGGAAAGACCCACTACCACTTTTGCACTTACTTCATTTGTTTCTTGGAAAGGATTTGATCTCACGGTATTCTTACAAGGTTCTGCCGGACGTAAAGATTACTGGTTGAATATCTATAACAATACGAATTTCCCTAACAAGCGTTATGCGGCAACCTGGGGCCACTGGAATAATCACTGGTCATGGGATAACCGAGGTGGAAGTTGGCCACGACTTGGTGGTAGTGGTAATAATAGATTGTCTTCTACTTATTGGCTGGATGATATGAGCTTCATAAGAGCAAAAAATATCCAGTTAGGTTATACTATCCCACAGAGAGCATTGGCTAAATTAGGAGTTACCGGACTGCGGATCGTTGCTTCTGCAGAAAATCTGGGAACATTGACTTCTTTCCGTGGTCTTGATCCGGAAAAGCAGGGCGATGATGATAACGTTTATCCAATCAATAAGTCTTATTCCATTGCTTTCAACCTGAATTTTTAAAACGGAGTGATTATGAACAAACTGAATATAATTTTGAAAAAGTCAGGAATATTCCTGTTGTTTACAGCATTGATGTTGCAAACATCATGTACAAAAGATCTTTTGGATCAGCAACCGACCGGCTTGTTAGATTCAGAGGCTTTCTGGAAATCCGAAGCTGATGCTACTACTGCTCTTATGTCGGCCTATGCAGCCGCACGCGGTGTATTTGATCGTGATTATTATTTCGATGGGCATGGTGAATATACTCGTGTAAGGGGGACTAGTACAACCAGCGGTTCATTAATACGTGGAGATGCCTACAATGGCGGTAACTATAATCCTTCTGGTTATGGTGGAAGTTTTGATAAGTATTTTCAATATTTATACGGGGCAGTTAACAGAGCGAACTATGTAATTGAGAATATTAACAGAAGAATGCTTCCTTCTGCAACAGGGAATTCGCTGAGAAACCTTGAAACCATTGTGGCAGAAGCGCGTTTGCTGAGGGGTATGGTATATTTCAGACTAATATCTATGTATGGTGATGTACCTTATATTGGTAGAGTAATTTATGCAAATGCTGAAGTTCAGGATATTGAGAGAACCCCAATCCAAAAAGTTCGGGATTCAATCCTAGCTGATTTTAATTATGCTGTTGATAAACTACCTGTGAAGCCATCTGCAACGGGAAGGGGATCAAAGCCTGCAGCATTGGCATTTAGAGGAAAATTAAATTTATACTGGGGTAGCTGGAAAAAAAATGGATGGCCTGAGCTTGAGGGTTTCCAGGCAAGTGCTACTGAAGCACAAGCAGCCTTTGCAGCGGCCGCAGCCGATTTTAAATCAGTAGCCAATGATTTTGGTTTGACATTATATAAGAATGGTGATCCCGGTGGTATAGATGTATCCGGAAAGGCAGATATCTTACCTAATTATTACGAACTCTTTACTCCTGTTGCTAATGGCGATCCTGAACATTTAATGGTATTCACTCACCTGGGTACGCCAACTAACCCCACTCAGGGTGAAGAATTGATGCGTGATTTCGCTGGTAGAACCGTAGAAGGTTCTCAAATGTGGTGTGCCCCTCGTTATGAGATCGCTGATCGTTATCAATTAATATCAACTGGAGAATTTGCACCAAAATTAATTCCATTAAATCCTTCCACGAATACTGCAGCTAGAACAACGTTGAACTCTGCTTTAAATCCACTAAGCTATGAAGGACGTGATTATCGCATGAAGGCGACCATTATGTGGGATTATGAAATGCTTATCGGTATGACGGCATTGAAATCTGATGGATTTATACCATTCATTTATAGAAATTGGGCCGGTAATGTTACGATTGGAGGTGTACGATACCTTACATACAACACCGATGGATGTAACTCCGGATATATTTTCAGAAAATTTGTACGCAATACCCCTGGATTAGGCCGTTCTGAAGGTAATTTTTATTTCCCAGTAATGCGTCTGGCAGATGTTTATCTTATGTATGCAGAAGCAAGTAATGAAGTAAGTGGGCCACTAGCAGATGCAGTAGCATTGGTAAACAGAGTTAGAGCAAGAGGTAAATTGCCTGCTTTAAAGGCGGATAAATTTGCTAATCAACAAGCATTTTTTGATGCAATTGAGCAAGAACGTATTATTGAATTAGTTGGTGAAGGACAAAGAGGATTTGATCTTAGAAGATGGAGAGCTATTGAAAAAGTTTGGGGACCTCCAGGTAGCCCTGGTGTATGGAGAATTGATACATGGGGCGCTCAACAGCAACGCTATTATCAAAACACGATTGATCGCGAATATCAGCAAAATTATATTTTCCGTATTCCTCCTGCTGAGCGCGATAGAAATCCAAAGCTGACACAAAATATTCCTTGGCGTTAATCGTATAAATTGATTTAGAAAATGATGAAGAATAGTTTAATAAGAAATATACAAGCAGCTATTATAGTTTTATTATCTGGTTTGTTTATGACATCCTGTTATAAAGATCTTCCAGTAGATGAAGACGGTCTGCTTATCACATTCAGAGAAGAATGTTTCGTTAGTAACTTTGAATTATTGGGAACTGACTTTCAAACCGTTCGCTTCGGAGCTCCAGTGATTGATACTGTTGCTCAAACGATCAATGTAACGGTATTAACTGGGACTGATCTCAAGAATGTGTACCCTCAATTTACATTGGCAACTGACTGCAAGCTGGATCCAAAAATTGTAGGAAGAGTAGATATGTCTGATCTGGCCAATCCCAAAACATGGACAGTTATTTCCGGGAATAGGAAAGTTAAAAAGCCATATAAGGTAATTGTGAAATATCAATAATTCATTAAAGCAAACAACATGCTAAAGTTAATTTCATATAGATCCATTCTTGCATTACTAGTTGTTGGAATGTTATTTTCCTGTACCAAGGACGAAGAGTATAAAATTCCAGATCCTATATCTGCTATAACCAACGATTGTATTAAGCGATCTCTGGGTCCTAACATCGCCAGTCTCCCAATTGAATTTGTGTATGCAATGGCTGTTCCCAAAACAAAAGGGAAACTGGTAAGTGCAGAAGTGGAAGCTTCAATCGAAGGTGCAACAGGTACATATCTCGAGCATCGTTCGTACTACACTAATTCTACGGGTATTGATATTCCCGTAACTATTGGTAACCCTTCCATTAAAGATGGCAAGATCTCAAGGGTAGTTTTTACTGCTGATACAAATGCTGCATCTCTCCGATACTTTTACGTTGTTCCTGCAGCAGCAAAAGGGAAGGAAGTTTCATTCACTTTCAAGGTTATGGCTAATGACGGCTCTACAGCCACCTATAAAATGGGGCCTTATAAGATATCCAATATGGATATCAAGCGAAATATTGCTGTATCCAATAATAATCTGGCGTTTATTTCAATTGAAGATATGGCAGCATATAATGCAACATCTGCTGCTTCAAATGCTGGAAAGATCGATCTAGTTTATTTATTTAGAGCTGCACCATCCGCTATTCAACATGGTTTGGTATCTCCAGGTTCTGATCCTATAAATCTGCCTGCTGTTTCATTACCTGCAGGTGTAAGTAGAAAGTCTAAACTACAAAGGACATTCAATTTACCTGATAGAAATCTGGCTCAGTTACAATTTGGAGTTTATATCGATGATATAGATTTTCAACAAATCGATCTCAAAAACTCACCTGACAATGCCATTAATTTAAAAGCAGAGGCAGGTGTTTGGGTAGAAACACAAGATGGGAAATACCGCGCTTATATTTTTGTAAATTCCGTAAATACTAACGGAAGTGCTGTGATCAGTATGCTCCGGTATGCGATGTAAAAACGCTAATTTTAAAAATAAAAAAGGGATCAAGTTAATCTTGATCCCTTTTTTATTTAGATAGTTGTCGTAATGGAAACAGTCTTCCCTTTTTCGAGACCATCAGGCATGGGGATTTCTACAATTGTTCTGTTTTCTTTACTATCCCATGTTTCGTTGATATTCGTAAAATTGTGTTGTCCATTAATGGAAAGGGTTATCTTACTTTTATTTCGTAATGGATCACTAATGTGAACAGTAAAATTCTTTCTATTCATTCCCTCAATCATGATGATTGTGGGTTGATCTACTTTAATTATGCCTAATGAACTGTTCGTATTCATACTAGTGGCGTCAAAAAAAACTGCTTGGAAAATATCATTGGATTTATCCATTACTGCCTGAATGTTTTCATTATTTTCTATGATGGCAAGTGCTGTAGCATTTTTCTCTGCCAGCGAATTATTCTGTATGGAGCCGGGTATTACTTTATACGCATATGAAGACTTTGTTTTATTACCCGGATGATCAAACCATGCCAGAAATACATCTTTTTTTACCGTATCAAACGTTGCCCACTCTTGATGGTTGATCGATCTCCAGTTTCCGAAGGCAACATCGTTTTTTATATTTACAGAATAGTTTTCAGGGAAGAAATAAAATACATTAGCATGATTTATCCATTCTATTTTATTCAATAATCGATTGCCTTTTGGCAAAGAAGATATCTGTCCATCTTTTTTAAGCTTAACCTCTCCTTTTAGCAACGCTTGATTCACTGTTGTTGCAGATAGAAGGTTACCGGAATTAGATATTCCAGCACCCAGACAAACATATCCATCTTTAAAAAAGAACCAAGATTTTTTAGCTTCTAGTGGATCGTGAACGCTGACTAGATGCATAGTTGCGGCGCCGATACTTCCATTACTAACGGCTCCTACATGCTTTGATTTACCTTCTTTCACTATTTCATTGAAATGAGGCAAATCTTTTTTCTGGAGAATGGTCGTTCCTGGAATTTTCTGCCAATCCCAAACTGGAGAGATACCGGTATATTCTTTCCCAGTAATGGTAATGTAGTTAGCACCATCAGCGAGGTGATGATTTTTTAAACCTTCTTCATTATAGGGGGATTCTACATTATTTTGTCGGATAGAATGCATACGAACAGATGAAAACCAAGTTGGTCTCTGGTGTGTATAGTATTCCGAGTAAGGGTAAAAACGATTCCATTCAAACTCAGGTTTTGTTATTCCTTTTTGACTGGCAATAATTTTTCCTAATTCTTCTTTTCTGTAAGTAGTACCTGCGGAAATATTCATGGCCAATTCAGGTGATACTGCGTCATGTTCATTGTCTCTTCTGGATAGATCTCTATTTTTTGCACCGATATCAGGGTATTTAGCAAAGGCCATTGATTTGGTGATTCCATCAACATAATAATCTACCAAAAGCTTCATGGCTTCTTCCGGAAATGTAAATCTAGTTCCTTCTATTTTTCTGTTCCAGTAGGCAAAGGTTATAGGATAGGCCATGCCATAGGTTAGTATTGAGGTTACACCATCCGTGCGATGATGAAAACTCATATCCGGCTTTAATCCTCTTTCTGTACTAATTCTAATTTCTCCTGCAATCACGGCAATCACTCTTTCTACTATAGCTACATCCCGCATAAACAAACCCCGTTTCCCCAGCATACCCGCAATTTTGATCAAATCGCCACCGGGTCTTGGACCTACACCAGAATCCAAACTTGCCCTTGATGCAATTTTTAAAATGCTGCTTTTCTGCTCAGTAGTCAGTTCTTCATCCAGCATGAACAACATATCAATCATATAGTTGGGTGTCCCAATTTCATTCCACCACCAGTTGGCGCAGATATAATCTTTATCAAGCCAATGCTTTAATGCTTTATCAATAGAAAGTTTTAGCCCTGCATTACCCTTAAGTGAACTCGTTGATTTGGTATAGGCACGGCACATTTGTTCTAGTCTTTCCAGATGAACTCTATGATGAAAACCAGTTCTTGATGTATCTATATAATTGATATCACTCCATGTGCCATCAGCACGCAATGAAGTTGAAATTTTAGTGACCGCTGTGGTATTAACGGATGGGGCTATAATATCTGCCTTTATTTTTGAACGAATCAGCTCTATATCTTTATCTTGCTTCACTCCTTCAGGGAGGAGATATACTGATGTAGTGATTTTTGTATTAGCTGGCAAGATGAGTTCAAAGCCAACTAATATAGTTCCCGGGTTCGGGGCATCATAATGATTTGGAGGTTCGGTGCTCCAAGTTTTCATGCTCAATTTACCTGCTGGTGCGGATACCATAAGCTTCAGCATCTTTCCATTTTTGGTTAGGGTAATTTCATTTTTACCCGTGATAATGGCATCTGCTGGGGTTAGCATGGTCCATCTGATCGTAGTGGTTTTATTAAGTGTTTCAAGTTCATCTTTTACGACTACTTGATTTTTATATAGAATTGATATATTTCTTTTAGCGCTGCGCAATTGCTGATCATATACGGTGCTTAGATCATATGTGGCAAACATTTGATCAGGATTGTTTCCTGAAGCGATCATGGGAGCATTCCCGTTAACCCGTTGCAACTGACTATCTACGGTAAGCGTATTATGAACGAAATTATTCAATCTAAACACATTCCATCTTTCTGCGTCCTGTGTTCTGCCAAAAAGTTTTATTCCCTTTGATTCAAGTGATTCATAATTCTGCATTCCAAAGTCCATGGCCCATCTTTCACCATTCGCATCCATGATAAATGATCCTATATCCATATGGGCATGGTTGATATTAGCTGACCCACCTTTTGTAGCGACATAAATGG
>Ga0315907_10006471_pt1 | contig 12413 bp, 9 predicted proteins | sample LakEriMetagenome_3_FD_203525 | JGI IMG/M metagenome (GOLD analysis project Ga0315907, IMG submission 203525) | Freshwater fungal communities from buoy surface, Lake Erie, Ohio, United States - Buoy 12 MA123 | ecosystem: Environmental > Aquatic > Freshwater > Lake > Lake biofilm | place: USA...
TTCGTGTAGGATCGATGTCTCTTGGATCTTTTTCGATGGCTTGAATTGTTTGTCACATACCAGAAACAACTGATTGGAGAGCAGTTCAATATGTTCGATCTTTAAATTTTCCGGTAAAACGGAAACAAGAGAGAAATCTACGTCGTTATTATCCAATGACTCAAGTACTTTAGACTTGTTCGTAACGTCCAGAACCAACTCAACTCCTGCATTCTTTTGGAGGAAATCTGACAGAAAATAAGGAATCACATATTTTCCCGTTGAAACCACTGATAATTTGAGGCGACCTGTCAATTGTCCTTTGTATGCACTCACTTTGTAATTAATGGCATGAACCTCATTCAGGATGCGTTCTGCTGCAGTGGCTATTTCCAGACCAAAATCGGTTATAAATAACTTGCGTCCCACTACTTCGGTGAGTGGAAATTCGAACTGATCTTGAAAATTTTTCAATTGTATGGAAACAGCCGGTTGCGTGAGATGCAGCTCCTCTGAAGCTTTTGTTATGCTTTTGGTTTCACAGATCTTCACGAATATCTGAAGTTGATGGAGGGTATAGTGCATAATATATGTTTATGTAAAACATTGTAAATATAAATAAAAATAAATAATAAAGTATGGAGAACTTTGTATTGTAAAAAATAAATCAAACATGGAAGAGAAACGTTCATACCAGCTTGTCGATGGAAATTTCAATTGCACAGATGCAACAGAAGTGCTTTTTTCACTGATCAATAGTAAGATAAAATTCCACGATCTTCAATCGTTCGGGAAGAAAGAGCGATCTGAAATAGATCTTCATCATTCAGACCGCAGATCAAAAGAGTTAAGAAAGATACTTGAGGATATCAGGACACTTATTGCTAGAGCAGAAAAAGGTGGAATGCACCTATCTATATCCGGCACGATAGAAATAACATTAACAAAACCGACGGCAAATGGTTAATGTGATCATTTATTTGGGTAAGTCACACGATCCTGGAAACCTGGTGGATGTGCTATTGAAAAAGAAATTAATAGCGAAGGCTACGATTGATAGTGATAATGTGACGTATGTGCTGAAGGATGATGAGGTATCCACCGAAACAAATACGGTGATTACGGTTCAGACCAAGTCACTTTTATTTTCACAGATCGAACAATTGGTTGCTGAGATGTACGGCTCCTCAGTACCGATCTTCTCGCTGCCAATCACTCAGGCAAATCAGCAATTCGATAAAATGGTTCGGGAAAACACCTTGAGGACGTAATGGACATGAGCCATTGGAAAGGAAGGCATTTGATCATAGGTACCATGCATGGGAAGGAGTCAGTGTTGGGACCTTTGTTGGAAGAAAATTTCGGTTTAAAGTTTTCTGCTCTGAATGAGTTTGATACGGATCAGTTTGGCACTTTTTCAGGTGAAAAGGATCGAATCGGCTCTCCTCTTGAGGTTGCTAGAATGAAATGCTTGGCTGCAATGGAGATCTGTAGTGTTGATCTGGGACTCGCCAGTGAAGGATCTTTTGGCCCTCATCCTGAAATGGGTTTCATTGCTCTAAACGAAGAATATTTGGTGCTGATTGATCAAAAGAATCAATGGGAGATCGTTGTGAAAAAGAGCAGTTTTGATACAAATCTGGCAGGACAAATTATTGATACGGAAGAGGAACTTTTATCCTTTTCAGGAAGCGTTGGGTTTCCTGAACATGGGATAATTCTGAAAGCGGAGAGTTTCAATGAAAAGATCTTGGTGAAGGGGATCTGCGATCATGAACACCTAATTGAAGAGTTCCGGAAACTGAAAGGTCTTGGTCACAGTATTCTTGCTGAAACAGACATGAGGGCGATGTTCAACCCGAAAAGGATGGCGGTAATTGAGGAAGCGGGAAAGGAATTGGTGAAACGAATGAAATCCCAATGCACTCAGTGTAAAACTCCGGGATTCGGACCGGTAAATGCACATCCCGGTCTACCGTGCAAAGGATGCGGATTCCGGACAGCGTCAATACTTTATCTGACTCGTATGTGTGCGGGTTGCGGCTATAGCGATCAGCTGTATTATCCGAATGATGTGCGTTTTGAAGATCCTCAATATTGTAATTTTTGTAATCCTTGAAATAGATGGCTGAAATTGGTAAAGACATTCGGAAAGCTGCTGAATTGCTCGAAAAAGGGGAAGTTATTGGATTTCCAACGGAAACCGTATACGGACTGGCTGGAAATGCGCTGAATTCGTCGGCGGTAGAAAAGATCTTTTCAGTAAAGAACAGACCCAAATACAATCCCTTGATACTGCATGCTGATTCAATTGACAAGATCTTGAATTACGTGAAGGAAGCCCCCCCGATTTCTAAAAAGCTGATGGATGCTTTTTGGCCTGGACCATTAACCTTGCTACTTCCAAAGGCAGAAAACGTTCCGGATCTGGTTACAGCGGGGAATCCAATTGTCGCAATTCGTATTCCTGCACATTCCATCGCTCGGGCCTTGCTTTCACGTTTGGATTTTCCGCTGGCAGCTCCAAGTGCCAATCCCTTCGGATATATTAGTCCGACTACTTCCGCACATGTGGATAAACAGATCGGATCGAAGATCCCTTATATTCTGGAAGGGGGAAATTGTATGGAAGGAATAGAATCTACGATTATTGGTTTTGAAGGTGAGAAAGCGATCATATTCCGGTTGGGTGCCATTTCTGTTGAGGAGGTAGCCCGCGTTTTACCGGATGTGGAAGTCAAGGTTCTGAGTGCAACACACCCGATTGCCCCCGGGATGCTCCCGTATCATTATTCGCCCAAAACCCCGATGGTGCTCACGGACAATGTGCAGGGATCAATTGAGTTGTTTTCTGGTAAACGGGTAGGGATTATCGTTCACTCAAAGGATAACTGGTTTGCCGGGAATAGTATCGTTGAGCATTTAACAAAGACCGGTGATTTGAAAGAGGCGGCTAGAAACTTATATGCGGCAATGCAGAATCTCGACAGCCGCGAACTTGATGTGATCATTACAGAACGATTTCCTGATAAGGAGATCGGGCGAACCTTGAATGACCGTTTGGAGAAAGCTGCAAATAAATACAAATAATCAGACATGGAGCTACACGTTTTATTAGATAATCTCACCAATCCTGCACTTCTGTTTTTTGCTCTGGGTATATTGGCCGCCCGACTGAAAAGTGATCTTGAGATCCCACCAAATTCATCCAAGTTTATTTCGCTCTACCTGTTGTTTGCCATTGGTTTTAAAGGAGGGCAGGAATTGGCACATAGCCATTTTTCAATGAACATTATTTACTGTTTGATCTTCGGGGTATTATCGTCTTGTATCATTCCTTTTTACACCTTCTTCATCCTGAAAAAGCGGCTTAGTATTGAAAATTCCGGAGCCATTGCAGCAGCTTACGGCTCCGTAAGTGCAGTTACATTTGTTGCGGCTGTTTCCTTTCTTGAATTGGAATTAACGTCATTTAGCGGACATATGGTTGCTGTGATGGCCCTCATGGAGGCTCCGGCGATCGTGATCGGCGTTATGCTGATACGCATGTTCTCAGAGGAAAGAGATACTTCAACGTCGATGAAAAAAGTCATTGGACATAGCTTTACGAATGGTAGTGTATTAATGATCCTTGGAAGTCTGGTGATTGGATTCATTGCAAGTGAACATCAGGCGGAAGGGATAAAGCCATTCACAACGGATATATTCAAGGGGTTTTTGGCCATCTTCTTGCTGGATATGGGGATCGTCAGTGGCAGAAAACTGGATGATTTCTTTAAAAGTGGTTGGTTCACAGCTTTGTTCGCGATCATCATTCCCTTGATCAATGGTTCAATAACAGCATTGCTCAGTCAGTTCGTAACGAGTGAGCCGGGAGACCGGTTCATTCTGGCAGTGCTCGCGGCCAGTGCATCTTATATTGCGGTTCCGGCGGCCATGAAGATCGCTGCTCCAAAAGCAAATCCTGCTATTTTTATCCCGATGGCATTGGCTGTGACATTTCCGGTTAACCTCACGATCGGGATGCCGTTGTACTTCTTAATCATTTTTTAAAAGCGATCATGGCCGTTTTCGAATTGTCGCCCATTTACAACAGGATCAAAAAAGCGGAAATTCTGAAGATTGACGCAATTAAAAGCAGTGAATAGGTCACACCGCTCATCATTGGAGGTTGTTTTGAAATGAGTAGCCTCTAATGGACCGGAATGTGGATGACGTTGTTCAGTTGCATCTTTTTTGGGCCCTGAAGTGGTTTAGCGGAACATTAACCGTGCATGGTTTCTGTTTTACCGTATTTTTCCATCAGCGTTGCTTCAAATTCCAGAAAGTCCTTCCAGCATTTGTCAACATCGATACCTTCACCGTACTTTCGTGCAAACCCAAGAAAGGTAGTGTAGTGTCGTGCTTCACTTTCCATCAGACTCCGGTAAAAATCCCTCAGGTCCTCATCATTGATCTCCTCCGAAAGGATCTTGAATCGTTCGCAACTACGAGCTTCGATCATGGCAGCAAATAGCATCTGATTGACAAAATATCCTTTACGTGAGCTTTGGATCCTTGTCTTTTTCAGGTATTCAGCCAGGTCATTGACATAGGGGTCTTTTCGCTCGAATCCAAGCTTCAATCCACGTTCCTGTAACTTGTCGTGAACCATTCCAAAATGCTCCATTTCTTCCTGGCTGATCGCAACCATGGCTTCCACAAGGTCCGGATATTGCGGATACTGAACGATCATCGAGATGGCATTGCTGGCTGCTTTTTGTTCACAATAGGCATGATCGACAAGGATCTCTTCAATGTTCTTTTCAACGATGTTTACCCAACGAGGGTCCGTAGGGAGCTTTAAACCAAGCATAGGAGTGTTTTTAGACAAAGTTAATGCTTGCTTTACAATCTCTTTCTATGTGTTTCACTATTTTTGGATGAACAAAGACTTTCTTATGAAACACATTCTGACTCTTTTTTTCTTTTTGCTCATGGGAGGTATGACATTCGGTCAGCAAGCTTCGTCGCCCAAACTGGTGGTTGGTATAGTTGTGGATCAAATGTGTTACGAGTACCTGTACCGTTATTACGACAAATTTTGTGAGAACGGTTTCAAAAAGATCATGGAACAAGGTACCAACTGCCGGAATACACATTACAATTATGTGCCTACATTTACCGGTCCCGGGCATGCATCCATTTACACGGGAACTACCCCAAATAACCACGGAATAGTAGGAAATGATTGGTTCGAGCGTGAATCGGGAAAATCGATCAACTGTGTGGATGACATGTCGGTTAAAGCGGTGGGTACGAACTCTTCCGATGGATTGTGTTCACCTAAGAATCTGAAAACGCATACCGTTACCGATCAATTAAAAATGACCTATTCTGCTGCAAAGGTGATCTCCATGTCCATTAAAGACCGAGGTGCCATTCTGCCCGGGGGACATTTAAGCGATGGATCATACTGGTACGATTATTCTAGCGGAAAATTCATCACGAGTTCATTCTTTGAGCAAGAATTGCCCAAATGGGTCACAGACTTTAACGCAGAGGGAAAAGTTGAGAAATACCTTGAGCAGACCTGGAACACACTTCTTGATATTGGCGCTTATGGCGAAAGTGGCCCGGACGAATCACCTTATGAAGCACCCTTGCCGGGTAAGGCAACAGCAACGTTTCCTTATGATCTGAAAGCAATGTGTAACGGGAAACCGAATTATTCACTTTTTACGGCAACGCCCTTTGCGAATACATATCTCACTGATTTTGCACTGGGTGCAATGAGTGCTGAATCACTTGGTAAAGACGGTCAGACGGATCTGCTTTGCATCAGTTATTCAACTCCGGATATCGCAGGCCATTCTTTCGGACCTTATTCGGTCGAATTGGAAGATATGTATATTCGACTGGACCTGGAATTGGGAAGACTGATCAAACAACTGGAAGAGCAGGTGGGTAAGGATCAGTTCGTACTTTTCCTCACGGCTGATCACGCGGTTGTTCCGGTTCCTCAGTACCTGATGGATAAAAAACTACCGGGAGGATATGTTTTTCTGGGAGAAAAGGTGAGTTCTTTGAAAGAGAAGGTAAAGACGAAATATGGCTATGATCTTGTTCTTGAAGAGGACAATCTGAATATTTATCTCGACCACCAAAAAATTGATTCACTAGGTCTTTCAAGATCATCTGTCGCACGATTTGTCGCTGATGAAGTGATCAAATGGGAAAATGTGAAGCGCGTATTTACGGCTGATGAACTTCAAGCATCAGGTACCGATGACGAATGGCGTGATATGGTAAGACGAGGATACCACCACAGGGAAAGCGGTGATGTTCTGTTCATTCTCGAGCCGGGGTATTTACCAAAATCAGTTGATACACACTCAGCTCGAAAAGGAACGAGCCACGGTTCTGCCTTTAATTACGATACACATGTTCCTTTATTGTGGTACGGAAAAGGCATTCCTGATCTTGAGATACATCGACGGGTTGAAATTACGGATATAGCTTCCACGCTGACACAGCTGCTTTATCTTCAGAGGAACGGTGCAATGACCGGTGAGCCGATCATAGAGATTCTACCGAAATGATCAGTTTCGGAGAGCCCCTCTTTTTACAAGTTTGATAAGCTCCAGAATGATCAGCATGCTGCTTGCTGAAACCAATGCCATCAGCATATAGGCCATTCCTGGAAAGGCCACGTTGAAGAGATGGGACATTCCCGGTACCATAAGGATGGTCATCATGGAAAGCACCGCGAGTAACAGGATGAGTTTAGATGCCCAGTTCTTGCTTTTCAAAATGTGCAGAAAACTTCTGGTCTTTGAAAGTTTCGAGAGGATCAGGAACAAATTACCAATGATCAGGGTTGAGAATGAAACACCACGAAGCTCTTCTTCTGTCAGACCTTGTTTTAATCCGATCAAATAGACGGACAGAACAGCAATAAGCAAAAGCGTTCCGTGCAAGATGCTCATTCCGATCCTTCGGATACCGAAGAAGGACTCATCAGGTGAACGAGGTGCTCGTTCCATCAGACCTTTCTCTTCTTCTTCCAGTTCAAAAGCAATAGAGCTTACGGGATCTATGATCAATTCCATGAAGACAATATGTAGAGGCATCAGGATGATTGCCAGCTCGGAAAAAAAAGCAGGAAGAAGCGTTAACCCAATTATAGGGATGTGGATTGCGAGAACATAGGACATCGCTTTTTGCAAGTTGTCGAAGATCTTTCTGCCCATTCTGATTGCCCCAACAATTGATGTGAAGTTATCGTCGAGTAAAACTAGCGAAGATGCTTCCCGGGCAACATCCGTCCCCTTATTACCCATGGCAACACCAATATGAGCTGCTTTCAGAGCTGGTGCATCGTTAACTCCGTCACCCGTCATCGCAACAATTTCGTTGTCCTGCTTCAATGCTTGGACAATGCGTAATTTTTGTTCCGGTTTAACTCTGGCAAGGATGGAAACGGATTTGATCGATTCGGCTAATTGTTTGTCCGATAGTTGATCGAGTTGATCTCCTGTTAGTAGTCCGTCTGCATTCAATCCGATCTGCTGTCCAATGTTTTTAGCTGTTTCCGGAAAATCACCCGTTATCATGATCACTCTGATGCCAGCGTTACGACATTCGTTGATGGCTGCTGGAACCTCCGGCCGTATTGGATCTTCCAGACCAATTAATCCGTTGAATTTCAGATCGAGTGAAGGTTGTGAATCAGGAATTTCAGTGGATAACCGCTCAGACCCGGCAACGGCAATCACACGTAGTCCTTGAGATGCAAGTTTATTGACTTGTGCCATACCCTTAACCCGATCCTCCGAGCTGAACTTGCAAAGATCAAAAATGGTTTCGGGAGCTCCTTTGCAATAGGCAATAGTTTTATCACCAACACTGTAAAGTCGCGACATTGCAAGTAACTCATGACTGAATGGATACTCCTTCAGGAGAACGTGACCGGACAGCGTGTTTTCGGACAAGGAAACAGCACGAATGATCGCTTTCTCCATTGGATCCACGGATTCGGGATGGGTTGCAAGGAAGGCTGCGTGAAGAATATCCAGAGCAGGTTTACTGCTCATGAACAAATCCTTTGAAACGTTGTCTGATCCTGTGAAAACGGACGCGACTACCATCTTGTTTTGTGTGATCGTTCCCGTTTTATCACTGCACAATACTGTCGTTGAACCTAAGGTTTCGATGGCAGAAGGCTTGCGGGTCAGAACATGAACTTTCGATAAACGCCACGCACCGAGTGCAAAGAAAACGGTGAGGATCACGGGGAATTCCTCCGGTAATATGGCCATTGCAGCAGAAAGGCCATTCAGAAGGGACTGAATGAAATTCCCTCTGGTAAAAAAGAAAAGAAGGACGACAGCGACACATAACACAATTCCGAAAATTCCGAGATTGCGGATCAGTTTGGCCATTTCGTTTTGCAAAGGTGTTTGTTCCTCTTCAATTGATGCCAGGGAGCATCCGATCTTTCCGAATTCGGTCGATTGCCCTGTTTTTGTCACCCTCATTACTCCGCGACCTTTTGTGACCAAAGTACCACTGAAAATAATTGATTTCTCGTCAGTACCCCCCCTTGTAACAGGAACGGATTCGCCTGTCAGAATGGATTCATCGACCTGAAAATTCACAGCTTCAATTAGTTGACCGTCCGCAGGTATCCTGTCACCTTCATGGAGAATAACCAAATCGTCAGGAACAACCTCTCTTCCCGCGATCCTTACTTCTTGCCCATTTCGAATGACAAGGGCTCTCGGTGAAGAGAGGTTCTTCAATGCTTCGAGTGCTCTTTCTGTTTTTCGGTGTTGAAAAAAGGTAATCAGAATGATGATCGAGATTGTTGAGATCAAAATGCCCCCTTCTTTGTAATCCCCAAGGATCATGTAAAGCACACCGCAAGCGATCAACAGCAGGAACATTGGTTCCTTTATTACCTCAATTGCCAGTTTCCAGATCGATTTTGATCGGGTAGATGTCAATTCATTATAGCCATATTTCTGCAGCCGATTTTGTACCTCAGCTGATGTGAGTCCTTCTTGCATATGTGCTCAAATTCTTTGTTAAGTTAAATAGAATTTAAGGTATAAAGGAGTCTGACTGAACCTAAAATTGATATATTTAAGCGTGAAATCTGAAACTTACTCTCCGAACAACCTGAGCCTTGCCGGACTGCTTATAACGTTGGGTATCATTTACGGTGATATTGGCACATCGCCCCTCTACGTCTTTAATGCCATTATTGGAAATAAAACAATCACGGAAACTATTGTTCTGGGTGGCTTGTCATGCGTGTTCTGGACCCTGGTGCTTATAACCACCTTCAAATATGTTTACCTGGCAATTATGGCTGATAATCAGGGAGAGGGAGGGATCTTTGCCTTGTATGCATTGGTGAGATCACACAAGGCGAAGTGGCCCATAATAGCAGCCCTTATTGGTTGTTCGGCATTGATTGCTGATGGCTTTATTACCCCGCCAATCTCTATCTCTTCGGCAATTGAAGGTTTAAGTATCATCTTTCCGGATCTGCCAACTTTACCAATTGTTGTTTCAATTCTGATCTTATTATTTGCCTTTCAACAGTTTGGAACAAGTATTGTTGGCGGTGTTTTCGGTCCGGTTATGCTGGTTTGGTTCTCAACAATTGCACTGCTCGGATGTAATCAGGTGTTAAAGAATCCAGACGTTTTAAAAGCGTTCAATCCCTACTATGCCTACGACCTGCTTGTGAATTATCCGAAGGGTTATTGGATCTTGGGAGCGGTGTTTTTGTGCACAACGGGTGCCGAAGCGTTGTACGCAGATTTAGGGCATTGTGGAAAGAAAAATATTCGGTTGAGTTGGATTTTTGTATTGTTCTGTTTGCTATTGAATTATGCTGGACAAAGCGCATGGGCCTTGGATCATATTGGTCAAAAATTAAATAGCTCGGGGGTGTTTTACTCGTTGGTTCCGGATTCATTGCTGCCTTACGTCATAGTTATTGCCACTGCAGCAGCTGTAATTGCCAGTCAGGCACTGATAAGTGGTTGCTTTACATTGGTGAATGAAGCATCAAAGCTTCGTTTATGGATCAATCACAAGGTGCAGTATCCTGCTCATTCAAAAGGACAGGTGTATATAGGACCGGTGAACTGGTTTCTGATGATCGGATGTTTAAGTGTATTAGTAATTTTTAAAGAAGCGAAAAAGATGGAGGCTGCCTACGGGTTGTCCATTACGATCAACATGCTCATGACCTCAATGCTATTGCTCTTGTTCTTTTACCGGCAGAAAGTCCCGATATGGATCCTGGTTGTTCTTGGTGTGATCTTCTTTTTTACGGAACTCAGCTTCTTCTTCTCCAATGTTTTAAAGTTCTTTTATGGTGGCTGGTTCACGTTTATTATGGCCATCGTGATCTTTACTACGATGTATTTATTCCATCGCGCAAGAGATTTTAGGAACCAACATTTTAAAAAAGAGGATCTGGTCGATTATGCAGAAATGTTTGGCGAGATCATCGCGGATAGCTCGATTCCAAAGGTAGCAACCAATCTCGTATTCATGGCGAAAGGAGGGGAAGATGGTAAGATTGATTCAAATATCATTTATTCGATCTTCCACCACAAACCGAAGAGAGCAGATATTTATTGGTTTGTGAGTGTCGACATTCTTGATAACCCTCAAAGCAATGAGAAGTTATATAGCGTGAAAACGATCGTCCCGGGTAAAGTGTTTTATGTACACCTTCAGGTTGGCTTCAAGGTGAAATATACCGTGAGCAATCTCTTTCGAAAGGTTGTGCAGGAAATGGAAGAGAATGAGGAAGTAAATGAGATCAGTCGCTTTAACTCGTTGAAGGAGCACGATATTCATGCTGATTTCAAATACATGTTCGTAAAGTCCATGGTACCATCAGAGAATGAACTGCGACCCTTGAACAAGTTAGCGATGTCTACATATGCGCGACTTCAAAGGATAAGTTATCCCGTGCACGAGGAGTTTGGACTGGACACATCGAATGTTGAGGTTGAGACTGTTCCAATGAATAGTAAGCTGGATCCGGATCTTCAGTTGAGAAGAATCTGATCAATGGAAATAAAAAAGGGGGAATGGCATACATTCCCCCTTGAATTCTTTATTCTGAGATCAGTCCTGTAGAACGATTCGTTTCATGAAGATCGTATTATTCATGTCGAACTTCAACGTGTACACACCATTTCCAAGTAATGATTTTTTGATCGTGATCTTCTGACTGTTCAATTCGTCAAAAATTGCCACAAGCTTACCTTGTGCATCCAGAAGTTCGATCTTGCTATCGTTGCTCATTGAAATAGTTCCAAGATCTATCGTTATATCTCCTTTTGATGGGTTCGGGAATACCGTTACCTGACTCTCAAGACTATTTTCGTCAATACCTAAACCTGAAACGAAAACTGTTACTGAATCAATTCCCTGACACCCGTTTGCATCAGTGATCGTAACAAAGTATTCCGTTGTTACTGTCGGTCCTGCAGTCGGATTGCAAAGTTGAGGGTCGTCAAGACTCACTCCGGGTGACCAGAAACAGCTGACTCCACCTGATCCGTTCAGTTGAACAGTCGTTCCGTTCAAGATAGTCACATCAGCTCCTGCATCGACAACAGGTGCGTAGAAATTGACCGGTAATTCTTTTCTGCATCTGTCGGCAGAATAGTTGAGAATATGAGATCCATCCAATACGACAATAACCTCACCTCCCGTTGTATGATCTGTGGAAGCTTCGGTATGGTACGCCCACTTGCTTGCCCATGGTGAGTACGCTATCGAAGCGACATCTCCGAGATTTGAAAACTGCGCAACTGATTCAGTCGTACCTGAGCTACAGTATAGGCGTTCGATCCTGTTGGAGTTGAAGGCCGTCGAGTACACAACAGAATACAAACCGTTCAGGTATTCTGCAACACCCCATCGTGACCAGTTCTCTGTTGTTCCTGAAGGTGGGAATGGAAATGTCCCCAACTGTGTTACCAATCCTGTGGTAACATCGATGTGATAGAACGTATTATTGTCATTGTTGAAGAAGATCATAAATCCGTATCCTGAGAATATACCACTTTGAGGACCGCCGTAATTCCCACCGGTAGTGATCGTCTGAGAAAGCGGAATTGTCGTTGTTCCCAATGTAAGGTCAGCATTCAAGGTTATTATCTGCGAAAAACTATATCCACCCAAAGCAATTGTGGTACCTACCGGGTCAACTGTCCCATTCCAGAGAGAATACAACTGACCTGTGGAAAGGTCACTAAAGATCCCGTCTCGCTTTGGAACTGCAATTCCATTTGTTAACGAAGGGAAATCATAGCGCACAGAACTTCCGTCTCCGACATAGTAGATGTAATTCTGAGTTACAGCGATTCCACCATGGTCGTCACCGGTAATGGTAGAATGATCGACGGTAAGCG